>Ga0181596_10000164_pt1 | contig 66577 bp, 65 predicted proteins | sample 041ome_6_FD_148655 | JGI IMG/M metagenome (GOLD analysis project Ga0181596, IMG submission 148655) | Coastal salt marsh microbial communities from the Groves Creek Marsh, Skidaway Island, Georgia - 041402US metaG (spades assembly) | ecosystem: Environmental > Aquatic > Marine > Intertidal zone... | reverse complement strand
CGTGACCTCCTACCGCGATCACGGCCATATGCTGGCCTGCGGCATGGAAGCCAACGGCGTTATGGCTGAGCTGACCGGTCGCAGCGGCGGTTATTCCAAAGGCAAAGGCGGCTCGATGCATATGTTCTCGAAAGAGAAACATTTCTACGGCGGTCACGGCATTGTTGGCGCGCAGGTGCCCATCGGTGCTGGCCTCGCATTTGCTGACAAATACCTCGGCAATGGCCGGGTGACATTTGCCTATTTTGGCGATGGCGCGGCCAATCAAGGGCAGGTTTATGAAACCTTCAACATGGCGGCTCTTTGGGATCTTCCAGTTGTTTTTGTCATTGAAAACAATCAATACGCCATGGGCACCTCACAGCAGCGCTCCACCTCATCGGCAGAAATTTACGAGCGCGGCCGTGCCTTTGGTATTCCGGGCGAAGCCGTTGATGGCATGGATGTTTTGGCGGTGAAAGCCGCCGGCGAGACCGCCGTTGCCCATTGCCGCGCGGGCAAAGGCCCCTACATTCTCGAAATCAAAACCTACCGCTACCGTGGCCACTCTATGTCCGATCCCGCCAAATACCGGACCCGCGAAGAGGTGCAGAAAATCCGCGAGGAAAAAGACGCCATTGAACATGTGCGCGATCTGCTTCTGACCGGCAAACATTGCAGCGAAGAAGATCTCAAGGCGATCGATAAGGACATCAAAGCCGTGGTCAACGAAAGCGCAGAATTTGCAAAACAGAGCCCAGAACCGGCTTTGGACGAACTTTGGACAGATATTTACGCACAGGCGGAGGCTTAACCCATGGCGATTGAAATCTTGATGCCCGCACTGTCTCCCACCATGGAAGAAGGCACCTTGGCCAAATGGCTGGTTGCCGAAGGTGATAAAGTCAGCTCCGGCGATATTCTGGCCGAAATTGAAACCGACAAAGCCACAATGGAATTTGAGGCGGTCGATGAGGGGGTCATTGGCAAACTGTTGATCGCGGAAGGGACGGCCAATGTGGCTGTAAACTCTGCCATTGCCGTTTTGCTGGACGAGGGCGAGAGCCTGTCCGATGCAGCCTCTCCTGCCCCAGCAGCGACCCCAGCGGCCAGCGCGGCTCAGCCGGCGGCCTCAGCGCCCGTTGCATCTGCACAAGCCCCGGTTGCCGTGCAAGTCGTTGAGCCTGATTTGCCGGCTGGCACGACATTTAAAAGTCTCACCGTGCGTGAGGCCATTCGCGAGGCCATGTCCGAAGAGATGCGCTCTGATGAAACGGTCTTTCTCATGGGGGAAGAGGTGGCCGAATACCAAGGCGCCTATAAGATCTCGCAGGGTATGCTTGATGAGTTTGGCCCAAAGCGGGTGATTGATACGCCAATTACCGAACATGGGTTTGCCGGTATTGCGGTTGGTGCCGCTTTTGGCGGGCTCAAGCCCGTGGTTGAATTCATGACGTTTAACTTCGCCATGCAGGCGATGGATCATATCATCAACTCGGCAGCCAAGACCCTCTATATGTCTGGTGGTCAAATGGGCGCGCCCATGGTGTTTCGTGGCCCCAATGGGGCCGCCGCCCGCGTTGGCGCGCAGCACAGCCAGGACTATGCGGCCTGGTATGCCCATATTCCCGGGCTCAAAGTTGTGATGCCCTATTCGGCAGATGACGCCAAAGGCCTGCTCAAATCAGCCATTCGTGATCCAAACCCGGTGATCTTTTTGGAGAATGAAATTCTCTATGGCCAGAGCTTCCAAGTCCCAGATTTGCCCGATTACACCGTACCTCTTGGCAAAGCGCGCATCTGGCGCGAAGGCAATGACATCACATTGGTCAGCTTCGGCATCGGCATGAAATATGCGCTGGAAGCGGCAGATCAACTGGCCGAGATGGGCGTGAGTGCGGAAGTGATCGACCTGCGCTGTTTGCGTCCCTTGGACACAGAGACGGTCGTGAATTCTGTAAAAAAGACCAATCGCTGCGTCACAATCGAAGAGGGATTTCCAGTCTGCTCCATCGGCAGCCATATCTCCTCAGTTCTCATGCAGGAGGCTTTTGACTACCTCGACGCCCCCGTTATGACCTGCACAGGCAAGGATGTTCCCATGCCCTATGCGGCCAATCTTGAGAAACTTGCCCTGGTCACCACCGCTGAGGTGATGACGGCGGCCAAATCTGTCCTCTACCGTTAAGGAGCGCCCCATGGCACTTGAAATTCTTATGCCGGCCCTATCGCCCACCATGGAAGAGGGCACCCTGGCCAAATGGTTGGTTGCTGAAGGTGATCGGGTTCAATCTGGCGATCTGTTGGCTGAGATTGAAACCGACAAAGCCACAATGGAGTTTGAGGCGGTGGACGAAGGCGTCATTGGCAAGCTCCTGGTGGCCGAGGGCACGGCGAATGTGAAGGTCAACTCGGCCATTGCTATCTTGCTTGAAGAGGGTGATGCGGCGGATGCGACCGTCTCGCCTGCTCAAAGCGCCGCTGCCGCTGCCCCTTTGACCCATGAGGCCAACGCCGTAGATGCGCCAGCCGCCACAGCGGCGCCCGCCGCCGCAATCTCAAATGACGGCACGCGCATTTTTGCCTCGCCTCTGGCGCGTCGCATTGCAGCCGATCAAGGCTTAGATCTGGCCAAGATTACCGGATCTGGCCCCAAAGGGCGGATTGTGAAAGCCGATGTGAGTGGCGCCCCCGCCCCTGCCTCCGTTTCCGCGCCCCCGCCAATGGCCGCCGCCCCCGCCGCCAGCTTGCCCAGCTCCGCAAGCGTGGAAGCGCTCTATCAGGGGCGCAGCTATAAAACGGTGCCTTTGGATGGGATGCGCCGGGTCATTGCCGACCGGTTGACCGAAGCCAAGCAAACCATCCCACATTTCTATCTACGCCGCGACATTCAGCTCGATACTCTGCTCAAGCTGCGCAGTGAGGTGAACGCGGGTCTCGAAGCCCGAGGTGTGAAACTCTCGGTGAATGACTTTATCATCAAAGCCTGCGCCATGGCGTTGCAAAGCGTACCGGCCGCCAATGCGGTTTGGGCCGGAGATCGCGTTTTGCAGATGGAGGCTTCCGATATCTCTGTCGCCGTCGCCATTGAAGGCGGATTATTCACCCCCGTCCTGCAAGACGCCGACAGCAAATCTTTGTCAAAATTGGCCGTTGAGATGAAAGATCTTGCCGCCCGTGCCCGCAGTCGCAAATTGGCACCCCATGAATATCAAGGCGGCAGCTTCTCAATCTCGAATCTCGGCATGATGGGCATTGATAACTTTGATGCGGTGATTAACCCCCCACAAGGGGCTATTCTCGCGGTCGGAGCTGGCAAGAAACGCCCCGTTGTGAGCGACGATGGCACGCTGAGCGTGGCGACGGTCATGTCCGTCACCATGTCAGTGGATCACCGGGTGATTGACGGGGCTTTGGGCGCCGAATTGCTCGATGCGATTGTCAACAATCTCGAACATCCCCTGTCCATGCTGGCGTAGCAGACCACCAATATGTGAAAAACCCGGCTCAGCCTATGCTGCAGCCGGGTTTTTTGTACCTGATCTCGTGGCTATCGGCCACTCACCCTAAGAGTTGGTCCATCGTGATCGATGGCTGTTCACAGCCGGCTTCTCCAACGATTTTGGCAGGAACTCCGGCTACGGTTTTACAGGGCGGCACCTCATGAAGCACCACGGAGCCTGCGGCAATGCGGCTGCAATGGCCCACTTTGATATTGCCCAGAACCTTGGCGCCGGCTCCAATCAAAACACCATCGCCGATCTTAGGGTGGCGTTCATCATCTTGTTTGCCCGTTCCCCCCAAGGTCACCGAATGCAGCATCGAAACATTGTCGCCCACCACGGCCGTCTCACCAATCACAATAGAATGGGCGTGATCAATCATCAGCCCGCGTCCGATAACGGCTGCGGGGTGAATATCAATGCCAAAGACTTCAGAAATTCGCGATTGGAAAAAATAGGCCAGATCTTTGCGCCCATCGCGCCAGAGGGCATGGCCCACGCGATAGGCTTGAATGGCCTGGAAGCCTTTGAAGAATAACAAAGGTTGCGTAAGGTTATGGCAGGCTGGGTCGCGCTCACGCACCGCCATGAGATCCGCGCGCGAATAGGCACCGAGCTCCTCCGACCGGATGGTATGATCGGCAATTTCGCGCAGCATTTGCTCGGGCATTTCTGCTGAGGCCAGCTTGAGCGCAATGCGGTACGACAGAGCCTGCTCCAAGCTGCTGTGATGTAAAATGCTGGAGTGGATCATAGCGCCCAAAAGCGGCTCTTGCTCCAATGCGCTTTGCGCCTGCCGCACCATTTCATCCCAAACCGGGTCGATGGATTTCAAATGCGCTGCTGTCTGTGCCATGGGTTCATCCTCTGGTTGACGCGTTCTTTTCCTACATAAGCGGATTATCAAACTTATCAACCTATGTGCAGCCGATCAACGCAATCGTCTTGACGCGTCAAATCGTGAAACGAAACTTGCGGCGCAGGCCAGGACCAAAACTTTCAGAGAGCTGCGCCACTTGCAGCTCAAGCAGACCCTGCGCCCCATCAAGCGCCTGCATCGCGGCGCTATAGCGCCATTGCGCTTGATGGACCTCTTCGAGGCGTAGCAGCTGGGCACCCGAGAATATTTTTACCTGATAGCGTTCCTGCGTTTCGGACAGGGGGATCTCTGCCAAATCCCAAGATGCCCCATCCAAGCGCGCGCGCCTGATCCAGGAAAATTCTAAATCTGCGCCATCCCATTTTTGCGCCAAATGCACCGGTGCATAGGGGCGCAGCCCGTTGCCAGCAAAGGCTGCGCTGAGCTTGCGATAGCTGTAATCAGAATAGGGCCGTGCCGCGGGACCGATTTGGAAATACTGCAGGGTATTGCGCCCGGAAGCTGCCAATTCGATCTGTTCCGGCGTGCCATCAAGCAATACAAAATAGGACCCTACAGGCCATTGCGCCGGCATCAAAGCATCACTACCCAATTGACCGCGCAAGCGGCCCGACAGTTCGTAGCGGCCCGGGGCCACAAGATCGGCCGATTGAAACTGGAAGATCTCCCAATTGTCTTGGCTGCCGTCGCCAATCGCAGCCAAATTTGCCCCGGCCAAGAGCGCCTCAGGGGTCACACCCGACAGGCTGCCGCGTGTCAGCTCCACCACAAGCGGCGCGCCGTGATCCAAAATTCCCGGCGTTGCAGCGGCCAAAGGCGCCAGTGTAACGCCCAAGACCGCCGGAGATTTTACCAAAGTGTTGAGCGTATAATCCGCATCATAGCGCGAGCTGTAAACTGCGACAGGCCCGGGCCAAGGCTCCGCGGTTGCGGCGATATATGGCGCATGTGGCAGCTCATCGCCTGTGATGAGCGGCAAATCCAGGAACAGTGGGAACACTGGCGTAATGGGTGTTGCGGCTGGCAGTTCCAGGATCCACCGCCACGACAATACGATCAAAGCTATTGAGATCCACCTCAGCAGAGCGGGTGAAATGCGCATGTGACCAAAGCGCGCCCTCCTCCTGATCCAGCAAGACCCCATCCAACTCCTGTCGGGCGAGCCGGGTGCCGGCATATTTTGCACGCACGTCTTGCAAGAAAGATTTGGCCAAATTGGCGCGATTGGCATCGGTGCTGGCGTGGGTGCTGCGGGTATTGTCGCGCGCAAGGATCTCTTTAAGCGTCGCGACATTGCGCGGGGTGGTTGTCACCAATTGCTGCGGGTTATCGCCCAAACGCAAAGAAAATTGCAGCATGTCCCAGGCCTCTTGCGGTTTTTTCCACTTGGCCAATTCATCCACCCAAGCGCAATCAAACTGCGGTCCGCGCAGGCTTTCCGGATCGGAGGCCGAATAGATTTGCGCCACAGCCCCATTGGGCCAAGTCAATTGCCGGCGCGTGGCCGACCAATGCGGCCGGCGGTCTGGCGGGGCACAAGCCAGAATGCCGCTCTCGCCAAAGACCATCACCTCACGGGCTTGATCCAAAGTCTCGCCGACCAGCGCCACCCGCGCGCAGCGGCCCGGCATTTTGGGCCGGCTGCCCTCGACCATCTGACGGATCCATTCCGATCCGGCCCGGGTTTTGCCCGCGCCGCGCCCCCCCAAGATCACCCAGGTGCGCCAATCACCTTCCGGTGGCAATTGATGCTCCATGGCCCAAAATTCGAACATCCAAGGCAGAGCGCGCAGCTCATCCTCGGTCAGCTCCTTTAGGAAGTCTTTTTGGACCCTGGGCGCGGCGGAGGCGATCCAAGCGGCGCCCAATTGACTGCCGCATGGCGTCGAAGTCGATGTCAGTTTCGCCACGGGTTTCTTTTGATTTGGACTCTTCATAAGATAATTTGACCTCAATGTTCAGCAATTGCTGGCGGGCATTGTCTAAGTCTCTGACGCATTTCACCAATCTTGCGGTGTCGGCCTCTGTGTCGTATTTGACGGCCTGTAATATCTCGACGATTTCACTGGAGTATTCCGCAACAATCGCCCGATATTTATCTCGCAAAATCACGTCACGCCCGTCGATTGGGACGGGAGTTGATTTTGTCATATGTCTGCCTCTCTTGCGCTCGGCACGACGGGCACCGCATCGCGGCATCCGTGTTCTAAAGTGGTATGTGAGGAGTTTGACCCAAAGGTGTAAAACCTTTGGAACCCAGGCGAGCGGTCACATTGACAAAGCCTTACGGCTGCCGGGTCGCTTCAATCTTGCGCCATGCCGCGACATTGCGATTATGGTCTTTGAGTGTCACCGCAAAGGCATGGCCGCCTGTGCCGTCAGCCACAAAGAATATGAAGTCCGTGGCTGCGGGTTTCAGCGCCGCCTGCAAGCTGGCCAGGCCTGGGTTGGCAATAGGCGTTGGGGGCAGACCGCGGTTTACATAGGTGTTCCACGGGGTATCTTTGCGCAGTTCACTTTTGCGCAGACCCCGTCCCAACGGTCCCTTGCCCCCCGTCACCCCGTAAATAACAGTTGGATCCGTTTGCAGCGGCATGCCCTTTTGCAAACGATTGGCAAAAACTGAGGCCACGGTGAACCGCTCATCGGCCACACCTGTCTCTTTCTCAATAATGGAGGCAAGGATCAGCAGCTCTTCCATTGTCTTAACTGGGGTGATGTCGCTGCGCTGTGCCCAAACTTCGTCAAGGCGGCGCTCTTGCGCTTGCAGCATCCGCTCGAGCAGATCTTGGCGCAGATCGCCTGCTTTGATTTCATAACTGTCCGGGGCCAACAAACCCTCTGCTGGGACCTGTGCTATATCACCGGTCAAAAAGTCGATGGTTTTAAGGGCCTCAACCACCTGCCAACTGGTCGTGCCCTCTGCGATGGCCAGCCGAATGCGCGTATCGCCTTGCCCAATCACCCGCCGATAGGCTGCCGGTTCTGCCTCCTCAGCGGGTGTAAAACGCGCAACTTCCGCATAGCTGTTGGACACCGGATCCAATTCACGCACCAAAACGGTGCTGCGCGTCACCCCGACGCGATAAACCACCTCAGTGCCACAGGTATTGCGCCCGCTGGTGGTGATTTGATCGGCAATGTCCGCCATAGAGGCCCCCGCCGGGATCAAGAAACTGCCCGCTTTCAGGCGCGCAGATTTCTCGGTGTAATCGGCGCCGATATTGAACAATTCTTTGCTTCGAACCGCACCCTCATCCCTCAGTTTAACCGCAACTTTCGGCATGGAACTGCCGGGCTCGACCTTGAGGCAGATCGCCTCTGTCAAGGGACCGGGTTTGTAATACTGCGCTTTGAGAAGCGTCATAACCCCACCAATCAGGAAGAGAAAGACGACAATCAAGGTCATTGCATTGGACGCAATGTTTCGCCACATGTTATGCAAATTTCCCGAAAACGACGCTGGCATTCGTGCCGCCAAAGCCAAATGAATTTGACAGGGCAACATTGATCTGCCGCTCAACCTTGGCATTTGGCGCCAGATCAATCGGTGTGTCCACCGCGGGATTGTCCAGATTGATGGTCGGCGGGGCGACTTGATCACGAATGGCCAGAATGCTGAAAATCGCCTCAATCGCGCCGGCCGCGCCCAACAAATGCCCGGTGGATGATTTGGTGGATGACATGGTCACCCCAGAGGCCGCATCGCCCAATAGACGCTCCACCGCGCTCAACTCAATCGTATCGGCCATGGTCGACGTCCCATGAGCGTTAATGTAGTCAATCGCCGAGGGCTCCAGCCCCGCATTCTTGAGGGCGGCCCGCATAGACCGCTCCCCGCCCTCTCCGGTTTCGGATGGGGCGGTGATATGATAGGCATCGCCAGACATACCATAGCCCAAAACCTCAGCGTAAATTTTCGCGCCGCGGGCTTTAGCATGCTCCAGCTCTTCGAGGACAACAACACCGGCCCCCTCTCCCATCACAAAGCCGTCTCGGTCAGCATCATAGGGGCGGCTGGCCTTGGTTGGGTCCGATTCTGACTTGGTCGACAGGGCTTTGCAGGCATTAAATCCAGCAATACCAATCTCACAGATTGAGCTTTCAGCGCCCCCGGCCACCATAACATCCGCATCGCCAAACATGATCAAACGGCTGGCATCGCCAATCGCATGCGCCCCAGTCGAGCAGGCTGTAACAACCGCATGGTTCGGACCCTTAAAGCCATATTTGATGCTCACCTGCCCTGAGACCAAATTAATCAAGGCGCCCGGAATAAAGAATGGCGAGACCCGCCGTGGACCTCTTTTATCGATCAACACGGCCGTCTCGGCAATGGTTTGCAACCCACCGATACCCGACCCGATCATGACACCGGTACGCTCGCGATCCGCATCTGCCTGCGGCATCCATCCACTGTCCTGCACAGCTTGCTGAGCGGCGGCCATTCCGAAGAGAATGAAATCGTCGATTTTGCGCTGCTCTTTTGGCTCTAAATAGGCATCACCATTAAAGGTGCCATTCGTGCCATCGCCAAGGGGCACTTCGCAGGCATATTTCGTAACCACATTGCTGGTGTCGAATTTCTCAATCATCCCTGCGCCGGAGTCTCCGGCGAGCAAACGCTCCCAAGTCGCCTCAACCCCATCCGCCAAGGGGGACACCATTCCAAGCCCAGTTACCACGACACGACGCATCTTGATCTCCAATTTTGATCTCTAGTCAATTATGATCTAAACCAATCGATAGGTCAGCCCCCAATTTTGAAATAATTACCAGGGGTATAAACGAAAACGGCACCCAAAGAGGATGCCGCAATCGAAATTCAAGGTGCTGAAATTAAACGGCTTCAGAGATATGCTTTACAGCGTCGCCGAAGGTTTGAATCGTTTCAGCTGCATCGTCAGGAATTTCAATTCCGAACTCTTCTTCGAAAGCCATAACCAGTTCAACTGTGTCCAGGCTATCTGCGCCAAGGTCATCGATGAAAGATGCATTCTCTACAACTTTATCTTCCTCTACACCCAGGTGCTCTACAACAATTTTCTTAACGCGGTCAGCTACATCGCTCATATCTCAGGTCCTTATTCGTTCCGGGGCTTGCGCCCGTGGTTCTCCGCACAACTTGCGGTCTTGATGTGCTTCAACATCGAAGCGGTGGATCCCCGTTTGCCACAGGGGGCCGATGTGAGCACGAGAAGGTGCAAATCACGTCGTTGAGCCGCCTATAGCACAGGATGGCCGGGGGGCAAATGTTTTGTCACCGGCAATTCCAAATAGGCAAAAAACCCCTAAAGCATGGCCATGCCGCCGTTCACATGCAAAGTGGCCCCTGTCGTATAGCCCGCTTCATCGCTTGCCAGATAGAGCGCCGCGGCCGCAATTTCGCCCGAGGTGCCCATGCGCCCAGCCGGCACTTGGGTTAAAATTCCCGCTTTTTGATCTTCTGTCAATTTATCTGTCATCGCGGTGGTGATGAAACCGGGCGCAATGCAATTGACAGTGATGCCCCGCGTGGCCACTTCATAGGCCAATGATTTCGACATAGCCACAACACCGGCTTTAGAGGCGGCATAATTGGCCTGCCCTGGATTGCCAGTTGCGCCAACGATTGAAGACACATTGATAATCCGGCCCCAGCGGGCTTTCATCATGCCGCGCATTACGCCTTTGCACAGGCGCATCGTGCTGGTCAGATTGATATCGAGAACCGATGTCCATTCGTCATCCGACATGCGCATAAAGAGGTTGTCGCGTGTCACGCCGGCGTTATTGACCAAAATATCAACGCTGCCCATAGCCTCGGCGGCCTGTTTGGGCAAAGCCATCACCGCCTCAGCATCCGAAAGGTTGCACGGTATGACGTGGGCACGAGATCCCAGCTCATCTGCCAAAGCCTGTAGCGGCTCTACCCGGGTTCCCGAGAGCGCCACGCACGCCCCTGCCCCATGCAGCGCCTTGGCAATTTCCCCGCCGATGCCACCAGAGGCTCCCGTGATCAAAGCGTTTTTTCCATCCAAACGAAACATGTGATTCTCCTAAATTCGTCTTTATTTCCAACCGGCCCAGAGACCAAAATATGATCCTTAAGCCCCTTGCAGCTTGGCGATATCTTCGGGGCTGCCAACGGCTTGGCAGGCAATAGCCCGGTCGATGCGGCGGATCATACCGGACAAAGCTTTGCCCGCGCCAACTTCCCAAATTTCCGTCACACCTTCCGCGGCCAAATAGGACATAGATTCGCGCCAGCGCACCGCGCCTGTGACCTGCTCGACCAAGAGCGCGCGTATCAGCTCTGGATCCGAGAGGGCGCTGGCGCGCACATTGGCCACCAGGGGCACCGATGGCGTGCTGATCTCCACCTGTGCTAAAGCCTGCGCCATGCGTTCCGCGGCCGGCTGCATCAAGGCGCAATGGAAGGGCGCGCTGACAGGCAAAAGCACAGCGCGTTTCGCACCGGCCTCCTTGGCCAGATCCAAGGCCCGTTCGACGGCCGCTTTATGACCTGAGACCACAACCTGTCCCGGATCATTGTCATTGGCCGCCTGGCACACCTCGCCCTGCGCTGCGGCCTCTGCCACGGCACTGACCGCTGCAAAATCCAAACCCAAGATCGCCGCCATAGCTCCGATACCCACAGGCACAGCCTCCTGCATAGCGGTGCCACGAATGCGCAGCAAACGGGCGGTATCGGCAATGGTCATCGCCCCGGCCGCCGCCAGAGCGGAATACTCACCCAAGGAATGCCCGGCGACAAAAGAGGCCGTTTCAAGTCCCAGCCCTTCCGTCTCCAAGGCCCGCAAAGCAGCCAAAGACGTCGCCATCAATGCAGGCTGTGCATTGGCTGTAAGGGTCAATGTTTCAATATCCCCATTCCAAATCAGCCCAGATAGGTCTTGGCCCAATGCGTGATCGACTTCCTCAAACACAGCTTTCGCCGCCGGGTAGCTGGCCGCAAGATCTTTGCCCATGCCGATGGTCTGAGCCCCTTGACCCGGAAAAACAAATGCCCGCATTTTGATCCTCTTTCGAAACTTCGGTTTTTCTTGGCATATCCCCTGTCACGCCGCACCGCAACGGTTTACAGCACCTATACGGCGACTGCCCCGCGCGCGGGCTGGCTCTACCGCACAGAAAAATGCGTCTCAAATGCGGGCACGGACAGCATAAACCTTGCACCTTTCCCCCAGCTGTGGCAAAGGCAGCCATCCGCAGAGAAACCTTCTCCCGTGCGGCCTCTCGTGATCAGACTGCGGTCTCAACTCTGATCTTTGAAGCGCACCTAAAAAACAGGAAAGCACATGTCATTTTATGAGCATGTCTTCATTATGCGTCAGGACCTGTCGAACACACAGGCCGAAGCATTGATCGAAGAATTTTCCAATGTCCTGAGCGCAAACGGCGGGTCCGTTGTGGAGCAGGAATATTGGGGCGTCAAAACCATGGCGTATAAAGTCAACAAAAACCGCAAGGGCCACTATGCCTTTTTGAAGACAGATGCGCCTTCGGCCGCTGTTGCCGAAATGGAACGCCTGATGGCATTGCATGAAGATGTCATGCGCACGTTGACCATCCGCGTGAAAGGCCACGAAGAAGGCCCCTCCGTTCAAATGCAAAAACGTGACGACCGCGCCGATCGCGGTGAACGTCGCGAACGCCGGTCTTAAGGAGCGCTAAGTTATGGGAACAAAACCATTTTTCCGCCGCCGGAAGGTCTGCCCTTTCTCCGGTGATAATGCCCCGAAAATCGATTACAAAGACACACGTCTTTTGCAGCGCTACATCTCTGAGCGTGGCAAAATCGTGCCGTCCCGTATCACCGCAGTCTCTGCAAAGAAACAACGTGAGCTGGCCCGCGCCATCAAACGTGCACGTTTCTTGGCCTTGCTGCCCTATGCTGTGAAATAAGGAGCCAAGCACATGCAAGTTATCCTTATGGAACGAGTGGCCAAATTGGGCCAAATGGGCGATGTTGTGAATGTGAAGCAGGGCTTTGCCCGCAACTTCCTGATCCCAACAGGCAAAGCCATGCGTGCCTCTGCTGCCAATATCGCAGCCTTTGACGCGCAAAAAGCACAGCTCGAAGCGCGCAACCTGGAAACCAAAGCGGAGGCGGAAGCCTTGGCTGCCAAGCTTGACGGTCAGCAATTTATTGTGATTCGGTCAGCCTCTGACGCTGGGTCGCTTTACGGTTCGGTCACAACCCGCGATGCGGCAGAAGCGGCCTCTGAAGCCGGCTTCAGCCTCGACAAAAAGCAGGTTGCGTTGATGGCCCCAATCAAAGATCTGGGCATCCACAATCTCTCTGTGCGCTTGCACCCTGAAGTTGAGGCGAAAATCGAGCTGAACGTGGCTCGATCCGTTGAAGAAGCGGAGCTTCAAGCGGCAGGAAAATCAATCCAAGATCTCGCAGCAGAAGAAGAAGCAGCCGCTGAATTTGAAATTCAGGAACTGTTTGACGATATCGGCGCTGCCGGCATGGATGACTTTGGCGATGATGATGCGCCAAAGGCTTCCGCGGATGACGAAGAGGCCTAAACCCTCTCCCCATTCCAGACATTTAAACGCCGCTCTGTTTCAGGGCGGCGTTTTTGTTTGGCTGGGCCCACAGCGCTTAACCCATAAAAAAAGCCACCCTTTCGGCAAGGGTGGCATGATCAACCAAACTTCACGATATGATCGAAGTGACCGATCGAAAAACCTCGCCCGCTTCGTGCTTCAAAAAGCAGATGCGGGCGAGATAGGATTATTCGTCGTCCATGGCTTCCACAGCTTTTTGAAGCTCGTCTTTGGAGACTTCTTTGTCGGTCACAGTTGCCAGTTCAAAGACATAATCGACAACTTTATCTTCGAATAAAGGCGCCCGCATTTGCTGCTGCATCTGTGAATTTTTTTGCACAAATTCAAAGAATTCACGCTCTTGACCGGGATATTGACGGGCTTGATTCATCATTGCCTGTGTCATCTCCGCATCCGTCACTTGGATCTCAGCCTTTTGACCCAATTCGGCCAAGAGAAGACCCAGGCGCACGCGGCGCTCGGCCAAAGTATTGTGCTCATCTGTCGGCTCAATTTCAGGATGATCGTGGCCCTGCACGTCAGGGTTCTCGTCATGCCAAAGTTGATGAGCGATTTGCCCTGCTTCCGCTTCCACCAGTGACGGCGGCAGCTCGAATTTCACCATTTTATCCAAAGCATCCAGCAAGTGACGCTTTTGAACGGCGCGCGCCGCCCCAGCATATTCGGCTTCCAAACGCTCTGAGATTTGACCTTTCAGCGCGGCTAAATCTTCTGCGCCGAATTTCGTAGCCAGTTCATCATTGATCTCAGCGGCCTTCGGCGCTTTGACTGCTTTAATTTTGCATTCAAAAACAGCGTCCTTGCCCGCCAGGTTTTCGGCGCCATATTCCGCAGGGAATGTGACATTCACCTCAACCTCTTCGCCGACCTTTACGCCGACCAATTGTGCTTCAAAGCCCGGAATGAAAGAGTTGGACCCCAAAACCAGCGGGTAATCTTCCGCAGCGCCGCCCTCAAAGGCTTCACCGTCAACCTTACCAAGAAAATCGATGGTCACCTGGTCGCCATCTTTCGACTTTGTACCTTTTTTACGATCCGCGAAATCCTGCGCGGTTTCCGCCAAATTCGCGAGGGCTTCGTCCACAGACGCCTCGTCGGCCTTGGCAATCATTTTGTCCAGCTTGATTTTCTTGAGATCAACCTCAGGGATGGTCGGCAAAGCTTCGTAGGACATCTCAACATGGATGTCGTCGCCCTCTTTCCAATCATCATTGGTCATTTTAACCGCAGGCTGCATTGCAGGACGATCGCCGCTGTCCTCAAAATGTTTGGACATGGCGCCATCAATGCTCTCTTGCATCGCTTCACCCATCAGACGCTGACCATATTGCTTTTTCAGCAATGCCATGGGGACTTTGCCCTTCCGAAAGCCCTTCATTTCAATTTCGGGCCGCGCTTCAACCAGTTTTTCGTCAACCTTTGCGGCCAACTCATCTGCTGTCACAACAATGTTGTAACCGCGCTTCAAGCCTTCGTTCAGGGTCTCAGTGACCTGCATAGTAAATCCCTTTTCAAACCATGGTGCGGGTAGAGGGACTTGAACCCCCACGCCTTGCGGCGCTAGAACCTAAATCTAGTGCGTCTACCAATTTCGCCATACCCGCAAACTATGTGGCAGCCCCGAAGAGCCGCCATATTCCGGAGCTCTCTAACAAAGCTCGCCCCAGGATGCGAGTGGAAAATGACAGTTTCTGGACGAATTTTAACGGGAGCAGAATTCGTTCTTTACGAAGTGCCGGTTCGCGGCGCCGGCGCGGCTTGCTATCCCTATGGCCGGCTCTTTCACGGGCCAAGATTCATTCATGTTTAATAAATGTGCGTTGTGATTATTTTTTAGGCAAATTTGGGGATACCTGCGGCATTCCACCTCGTTCCCACCGAAGAGGAATTGCCGGGCCGGTTAAAAAGTGAAATTCCCATCCTGCAATCAAACCAGCGGGTATCAAAATGAAAAAGATCGAAGCCATCATCAAGCCTTTTAAACTCGACGAAGTAAAAGAAGCGCTTCAGGACATCGGCGTGCAGGGCCTCTCTGTTGTAGAGGTCAAAGGATTCGGGCGTCAGAAAGGCCACACGGAACTCTACCGTGGCGCTGAATATGTCGTCGACTTTCTGCCGAAAGTAAAAATCGAGGTCGTTTTGGCCGACGATATGCTCGACAGCGCGATCGAGGCCATTTGTACCGCGGCGAAAACCGACAAAATTGGCGATGGGAAGATTTTCGTGTCGACAGTTGAACAAGCCATCCGTATTCGCACCGGTGAGACCGGCGACGACGCTATCTAATAACGCCTCTAAAGGAGAGACTATCTATGAGCCAAGCTCTTTTATCTAAGATCGCCGATGAAGGCATCGAATATGTGGACATCCGCTTCACAGATCCTCGCGGAAAACTGCAGCACGTGACCGTATGCGCCGACCAGGTCGATCAGGACTTCCTTGACGAAGGCTTCATGTTCGACGGCTCGTCGATTGCCGGTTGGAAATCCATTGAAGAATCCGACATGAAATTGATGCCGGACGTTGACTCCGCCTATGTCGACCCCTTCTATGCGGAAAAAACTATCTGCATTCACTGCACTGTGGTTGAGCCGGACACCGGCGAAAGCTATGCGCGCGACCCGCGCGGATGTGCGCAGCGCGCGGAAGCCTATCTTATCTCTTCCGGGATCGGCGATGTGGCCTATATGGGGCCAGAGGCAGAATTCTTCCTATTCGACGACGTTCGTTTTGAGAACAAAATCAACAAAGTATCCTATGAAGTTGATGCAGTTGATGCCTCATGGAATACCGATAGTGACTACGAAGTCGGCAACATGGGCCACCGCCCCGGTGTCAAAGGCGGCTACTTCCCCGTGAACCCCATTGATGACGCGCAAGACATCCGCAGCGAAATGCTCTCCACCATGAAGCGGATGGGCATGAAGGTCGACAAACATCACCACGAGGTGGCGAGCTGTCAACACGAGCTGGGCCTGATCTTCGGATCCTTGACCCATCAAGCCGATGAGTTGCAAAAATATAAATACGTCATTCACAACGTCGCCCATGCCTACGGCAAATCCGCGACTTTCATGCCCAAGCCCATCGCAGGCGACAACGGCACAGGCATGCATGTGAATATGTCCATCTGGAAAGATGGCAAGCCGCTGTTTGCGGGCGACAAATACGCCGATCTTTCCGATGAAGCGCTTTATTTCATCGGCGGCATCTTGCAGCACGCAAAAGCCTTGAACGCCTTCACCAACCCATCAACCAACAGCTACAAGCGCTTGATCCCCGGCTTTGAAGCCCCAGTTCTGCGCGCCTATTCTGCACGCAACCGGTCTGGCTGCGTTCGGATCCCATGGGCCGAGTCGCCAAAAGCCAAGCGCGTTGAAGCGCGTTTCCCTGATCCAGCAGCGAACCCTTACCTATGTTTTGCAGCTTTGCTGATGGCCGGTCTTGATGGCATCAAAAACAAAATTCACCCAGGTGAAGCCTCTGACAAAGATCTCTATGATCTGCCGCCAGAAGAGCTGGCCGATATCCCAACTGTTTGCGGCTCGCTGCGCGAAGCGCTGGACGAGTTGAAAGCGGATATGGGCTTCTTGACCGCCGGTGGTGTGTTCACAGAGGATCAAATCGCCGGGTATATTGACCTGAAAATGGAAGAGGTTCTGCACTATGAGCACACACCTCACCCCGTTGAGTTTGGCATGTATTACAGCTGCTAATCGCGGCTCATAGACTGAAAATAAAGAAGGCGTCCACATTTGGGCGCCTTTTTTTTGCCCGCTCGGCGGCGAGGCCCGATTAGGCCGGCTTTTTGATCAAATACGTATGAATTGCAAATAACACCGCGCCAGAGCGCGGCAGGCGTACCAGGGCTTGATGCTCCGAGCGAATATATGCGCCATGGCCGTAATCCTCATCACCGCTTCGCGGGTCCGTTTCACTGCGTGGTTGAAACAAATCCGGCCGCACATATTCCAGCACATTGAACCGCCACATGGGGCGTCCCGGTTTTATACCATCAAACAAGCGCTGCACCCGTTTGGCCACATCCACATCATATTCCGCCACTGGTCGATGCACGGCACTGAGCGGGCGACCTATTTTCTCGTGCAAGGTCCAGCTGGCCGGGAAACACATCACGGCCGCGGTCAAGACATGCTCCTGGCCGCGCTTTTCATGCAAACAAAGGTCTTCTTGCACCAAACGCGCCGCAACGCACAGCGGATCGCCAGACAGAGGCACGCGCACCCCATCCGGGCGCTGTACCATATTTTCCTCAACACGATAGGACGGGCGGCGGCGCAATTGCGCTAAGATTTCATCCAAGACCTCGCGTTTTGCCTCAACGGAGGCTCCGGCATCGGCAAAGACCTTGTCTGGTGTATCCTGCAAAAGCCGGTCGCGCTCGGCCAGTTGCGCCGCATAGGCCTCATCCTCAATCAGCCAGCCATCCTCGGCAAGCGGCAACATCCCCGGTAATTTTTTATGTTCCGACACATTATAGGGGATCTTACTTTGCAAAATTTCTGGCATGAAATCCGACTCGCTCGCGGGAAATGTGAAAACAGATGTCGCAAACAAACCTGACACAGCCGCGCTGCAAACGCAATCTGACGCGTAAAGGGAGCGTTTTTATGACCGAACCATTCCGTGAAAACCGCAAGATTGACCCCAGCCGCGGGGCATTGACCGGCGACAATACCCCCAATGACATGGATCGCGTCGAGATCGGCCCGACAAAACTGGCATTTGACGAATGGGCGGCCGCTGGGCTGGAGCTGCCTGATTTGCAGCAAATGCGCCGCTTTCGTCACAATCGGTTGGTGCAGGGGGTCAATGGGCGCGACTATGGCGCTTTGGTGGTTTTTGACCCGCTGAATATCCGCTACGCCAGTGACAGCACAAATATGCAGCTGTGGAACACCCATAACCCATTTCGCGCGCTGATCGTCTGCGCCGATGGCTATATGGTGATGTGGGATTATAAAAATTCTCCGTTTCTGTCGGAGTTCAATCCGCTGGTGCGCGAACAGCGCTCCGGGGCTGACTTCTTCTATTTTGACCGCGGAGATATGGCGCATTTGGCAGCAGAGGCCTTTGCCGGTGAAGTCTATGATTTGGTCCGTGCCCATGGCGGCGGAAACATGCGACTGGCAGTGGATAAAATCATGATGGTCGGCCTCAGAGCGCTGGAAGCCAAGGGGTTTGAAGTTTTTGAAGGTGAGGAGCTGACCGAAAAGGCCCGCGTGATCAAGGGGCCCGATGAGATCAAAGCGATGCGATGCGCCAGCCATGCCTGCGAGACCGCCGTGCGCGCCATGGAAGAGGCCGCTCGTTCTGGGGTGCCTGGCGGTCAGATGAGCGAAGATGACATCTGGGCTGTGCTACATGCTGAAAATATTCGCCGCGGCGGGGAGTGGATTGAAACACGCCTTCTCGCCTCCGGTCCGCGCACCAATCCTTGGTTTCAAGAATGCGGGCCGCGGCTGGTGCAAAACAACGAGATTGTCAGCTTTGATACCGATCTCATTGGCAGCTATGGTATTTGCGTGGATATCTCCCGCAGCTGGTGGATTGGCGATCAAGCCCCCCGCCCCGATATGATTGCCGCCATGCAACATGCCCATGAACATATTCAAAGCAATATGAACATGCTGGCCCCGGGCGTTTCGATGCGCAGCCTGTCGGAGAACTGTCACCGCCTTGACGACCAATATCAAGCGCAGAAATACGGCTGTTTGATGCATGGGGTCGGCCTGTGCGATGAATGGCCCTTGATAGCCTATCCCGACCATTTGGTGGATGGTGCCTTTGAATATGAGTTGGAAGCGGGCATGGTCCTATGTGTCGAGGCATTGGTCTCCCCCGAGGGTGGAGACTTCTCCATCAAACTGGAAGATCAAGTTTTGATTACCGAAGATGGCTTTGAAAACCTGACCAGCTACCCGTTTGATCCGGCGTTAATGGGGTATGGCGCCTAAACCAAACCGCGCGTGCCAAAGAAAAAGGGCGCCGCCGCAGCCGCGCCCTTGAAGGGTTGAACGCCAAATCCCCTTACTTGCGCGCGCGACCCACCAGGGTCCAAAGCGCCGGCAGCAAGAGCGCCGCGAGGGCCAGTTTCACCACATCGCCCAGCAAAAACGGCGTTAAGCCCCAAGCTAAAATCGGCGCATCGACGCCGTAAAGCACGGTCAACCAGATCAAGCCAGGCACGTAGATCAGCACATTGCCAAGCAGCATAGCCAAGGCCATTTTGCCCCGCGCCCGGTCCCAGCCCTTGCGCGCCAAAGCGCCCAAAGCCAAGACGGCGAGGACATAGCCAACCAAATAACCACCCGTGCCACCCATCATATAGGTCACACCCGAGATTTCTGCGCTGGATCCGGCGAAAACGTCAAATCCCAATGCACCAATCAGCATATAGCCCAAAACCGTTGCCAGACCCAAGCGCGCGCCATAGGCCGCACCAATGCTCAAAACCGCAAAAGTGCCCATAGTCATGGGGACAGGGAACATCGGGATCTTGATTTTCGCAGCAAGTGCCAAAGCGGCGATGCCGGCGACGACCAAAACCAATTGCTTCACCCGCAGCGCCAGGCCGGTTTGCGGAAAAAAGGCCTCTGCCAGTGTCAAAGATGGGGTCTGTGTGGTCATGTGAAATTTCCTTTTGTTTCGTGGTTCAGACTTAGCCTTTGTCATTGGCGCTTCGCAAGGGCTCATCTGTGCGTTTGCGATAACAAGAGTGCATATCATAGCGCTTGCGCGGCCCGCTCACCTGCCAATGCGCCGTCCAATCGGGCCAACGCGCAAAATCATAGGCCACATGATAGTCATCCGGCTGGCAATGATGATGCGCCGTAGGCGGGCTCTGCGTCAGATCAATGTGGTGAAAAAATCTGTCGTCTTCAAAGTAGACATCAATCCCGCCCCCCGCGCCCGGGCGCCAGCGATAGCGCCGGCTGCTGGCAAGAGGTGGGCTATGCGCCAAAATCAGCTGCCCGTCCTCATGATACCAGCCGCTGTCAAAGTAGCACTGACCCTTGAATTGCACGGTTTGATCTTGGTGGTGGTCGCAGATCTGCCGGGTGATATCCCAGCTATGGCCCATGAAATCATCAAGGCCGAGTGGCAGCTGTGGCAGGGGTGCGGCGCTCTTAGGTGTCATAGCCTTCTCTACCACCTCCTGCCCGGCAATCAAACCCGGTGGCTGCGCTTGAACCCACGCGCCCGGCAGTCTAAGAGGCAGCCATCCGCTCCCAACTCAAAAGGCCATGATCCTATGATCGAACGTTACTCCCGCCCTGAAATGGTTGATATCTGGTCACCCAAAACGAAATTTCGCATCTGGTATGAAATCGAAGCACATGCCTGTGATGCGCAGGCCAAATTGGGCGTGATTCCGCAGGCCAATGCGGATGCAGTGTGGACCGCGAAAGATGTCGAGTTCGATGTGGCAAAAATTGATGCCATCGAAGCGGTCACAAAACACGACGTCATCGCCTTTTTAACCCATCTTTCCGATATTATCGGCGGGGATGTGGCGCGCTTTGTCCATCAAGGCATGACCAGCTCCGACGTCTTGGACACCACTTTGAACGTACAGCTCACCCGGGCCGCAGATATCCTAATTGCTGATATCGAAGCCCTTCTGGCCGCTTTAAAGCGCCGCGCGCTGGAGCATAAAGACACCGTTCGCATCGGCCGCAGCCATGGCATCCATGCCGAGCCTGTGACCATGGGACTAACCTTTGCGCGGTTCTATGCGGAAATGGATCGCAACCTGGCGCGCATGCGCACGGCCCGTGATGAGATTGCCACGGGCGCGATTTCCGGCGCGGTTGGCACCTTTGCCAATATCGACCCTGCCGTTGAAGAGCATGTTTGCGCGCAATTGGGGCTGAAACCAGAACCCATCAGCACGCAAGTCATCCCGCGCGATCGACACGCAGCCTTCTTCGCCACGCTCGGCGTTGTGGCCAGCTCCATTGAGAATATCGCCATTGAAATTCGCCATATGCAGCGCACCGAAGTGTTGGAAGCCGAAGAGTTTTTCTCCAAAGGGCAAAAGGGCAGCTCCGCCATGCCACATAAGCGCAACCCGGTTCTGACCGAAAACCTCACCGGTTTGGCCCGGATTGTGCGGATGGCAGTGGTGCCAGCGATGGAAAACGTGGCCCTATGGCATGAGCGGGACATCTCTCACAGCTCCGTCGAGCGGGCCATCGGCCCCGATGCGACCATCACTCTTGATTTCGCCCTCGCCCGGCTGACCGGTGTGATTGATAAATTGGTGATCTATCCAGACAATATGATCGCAAATATGAACAAATTTCGTGGCTTGGTGCATTCCCAGCGGGTCTTGCTGGCGCTGACGCAAAAAGGCGTAAGCCGTGAAGACAGCTACCGCCTCGTGCAACGCAATGCGATGCGGGTCTGGGAGCAAGGAGCAGATTTCTTGACGGAATTGAAAGCTGATCCGGAAGTGACGGCCGCCATGTCCATAGAAGAAATCGAAGACAAATTCGATCTTGGCTATCACACCAAACATGTGGACACGATTTTCGCCCGCGTCTTCGGCGCTTGAGCCTTCTGCTCCCTGCGCCAATTTGGACGTGGGGGGCACATCGGGTGCTGGACAAAGTTTGACCACGCGCCTAGTTTCTCGGCATGACAGAATTTTTTGGAAAACGCTGGCATGATATGGGCGGAGATCCTGCCGGGCCTATCACTCCAGAAGAACATGATTTCGCCCTTTGGGAAAAAAGAGTGGATGCGCTCATGGTGCTCACCTCTGCCGCCGGATTGATGACCACCGACAGCCTGCGCCGCGTATTGGAAGATATGGGGGCAGATGCTTATGAAACCATGACATATTATGAGCGCTGGATCGCCTCCATCGCGCAAAACATGGTGGAAGCCGGTGCTGTCACCACTGAAGAATTGGGGGCAAAAATGGCCGAAGTGCGCGCCCGAGGGGCAACCTATGGCGCGGCCTCATGAAAGTGCGCATCAAATCCCATTGGCCGCCCGGCCATATCCGCACGCCGGCCTATCTACGCGGCAAAATAGGGCAAATTGAACGGCGCATTGGGCTATTTAACAACCCCGAAGAAACCGCTTATCGCCAAACAGGTCCACAGCGAGAGCTGGTCCGCGTTCGCTTTCGTATGGCCGATATTTGGGGGGCGCGTGCCGAGCGCGGTGAGGATGTGATCGAAGCGGAAATCTATGCCCATTGGTTGGAGCCTGTCTAATGCCCCATGACCACCACGACCACGAGCATGACCACAGCCATGAAGGCCTGTCCCCTTCGGGCCATCCCTATCGCGCTGATAACGACACCGACTTGAGCTATTGGCAGGCGATGGAGATTGCCCTGCGCGAATTGCTTATTGAAAAAGGGCATCTGACCGCTGCGCAAATTCATGCACAGATCAACGCGATGGACAGCCGCAGCCCGGCCAATGGCGCGCGCGTTGTGGCCCGGACCTGGGTGGATCCTGAATTCAAAGCAGCGCTGCTCGCCGATGCGGGCGCGGCCAGCCGGGCGATGGGATTTGACATTGGCCCGATGCATTTGATTGCTCTGGAAAACACCAAAGAGGTGCATAACGTTGTGGTATGTACACTCTGCTCTTGCTACCCGCGCAATCTGCTGGGCCTGCCGCCCGACTGGTACAAATCGCGCGCCTATCGATCTCGCACCGTGATTGAACCGCGCAAAGTCCTGTCTGAATTCGGCCTAGAGCTCCCCGAGCAGATGCAAGTGCGGGTGCACGACAGCACCGCCGATATGCGCTACATTGTGCTGCCAGCCCAACCGGAGGCAAGTCTTGGCCTGACCGAAGAGGAGCTAGCCGCCTGGGTCACGCGCGACAGTATGATCGGCGTGGGTCTGCCGCAAGCGCCACAATGACCCTAACCGCCGCGCAAAAAGGTGCTGCGCTCATGGTTGCAGGGGTGTTCTGCATGGCCTCAATGGATGTCATGGCCAAAACCCTAGGCCATAGCATTCCGGTGGCGCAGATTGTCTGGCTGCGCTTTGTCTCACAGGCTCTGGTTGTTGGCGCCGGATTGTTAATTGCCCGGCGCGCGCTGTTCACCAGCGCGCATACCAAACTGCATATGCTGCGCGGATTGGCCACAACATTCAGCAGCTATATGTTTTTTCTGGGTATTATCTATTTGCCGCTGGCAGATGCTACAGCCTTGATTCAACTTGGCCCTGTGATGGTGACGCTGGGTGCGGTGCTGGTCTTGGGCGAAACCATCGGCCGCCGCCGCATTCTTGGCATAGCCGCCGCCTTTCTTGGGGCGATGCTGATCATCCGGCCGGGATCGTCAGTTATGTCACCGGCCTCCGCATTTCCAATGCTTGGGGCGATTGGTTTCACGGTCTATGCCCTGGCCACGCGTTTTGTGCGCAGCGATGGCCCTTGGACCGCGTTATTCTTGCAAGGCGTCTTTGGCACGATATTCTCCTCTGTGATGGTGCCCTTCTTTTGGCAGCCCATTTCCCTCGCCGAGATCCCGATTGTGGCAGCGCTCATCGGCTTTGGCATTTTGGGACATTTGTTGATGATCCGCGCCTTTGCGGCGGCCCCTGCCGGCGATATCGCGCCCTATGGCTACGCCGGGCTGCTTTTTGCTGTGATCTTCGGACTTGTGCTCTTTGGCGAGACACCAGATGGCTTCACACTCCTTGGCGCGGTTGTTATTGTAACTGCTGGAATATATGTGTGGTATCGTGAGAGGCTCATCCAAGCTCAGGACGACAATGGCTAAAACTGGCAAACCGCGCGGAACACTGCGCCAAAAGCTCGGACATGCGGCGATCATGGCTTTTTTTTGCGGAATGTGGCTGGTGCCTTACCGGCTGCGCAATCGCTGGGTTGGCGCCTGTCTCCGCGGTGTATTGGGCCGCCTGCTTGGGTATCGCAAGCGGGTTATGGACAATCTGGACCTAATTTATCCCGATATGCCACAGGACCAAAAATTGAAGATTGCCGATCAGGTACTCGACAATGCTGGACGCACCTTTACGGAAAATATGTTCCCAGCGCAGTTTCACGCACAAAATCCCGAAATCAAGCTGCACGGCGCGGGGCTTGAGGCTGTGCTAAAGGCCCATAAGGACGGCCGTCCGATCATGTTTTATTCCGGGCATTTTGGGAATCATGAAGCCTTCCGTGCCGCGCTTTTCAAACATGGGATCAAGGTTGGGGGCATGGTTCGGCGCATGGCCAATCCCTATTTTGATGTGCAATATAAGCGTATGCTCGACATCAATGGGCGCGGTGGCCCAGTCTTTGAGGCCGACAGATACGGCACGTTGGCCATGTTGAAATCCTTGAAAACCGGCACGGCGCTTGTCTTATTGCTCGACCTGGCTGTCGGCCACGGCATTACGGTGCATTTCATGGGGCGCCGGGTTTATTGCTCGGTGACAGCGGCAAATTTCGCACTGAAAGCAAAAGCCCTGTTTGTGCCCTATTTCTCAATGCGAAATCGGGATGGGGACAGTTTTAGCGTTGAGATCGGCGCGCCGATTGAGCACAGCGATGCCGAGACAATGACACGAGAAGCGACAAAATCCCTAGAAGAACGGGTGCATGCCGATCCGGGAAATTGGTTTTGGATCCATCGGCGCTGGAAATATCGCCCGCCTTCAGAGTAAGGCTCAAAGGGGCGCTGGCAGCCTGCTCGCCAAATTTACCCCAGCCGCTAATTCACCCAATCGGCGATGATAATCTCACCATTATCTTCATATTGCACCAAAACAGCATAACGCCCTGGCCCCAATACCCCTGTCTCAAACGTGGTGGGCCACAGGCCGTCCCAGCGGCCTAGATTGTGCCATTCGGTCACAATATTGGCATAATCTATGCGCCGCCCCGCATTCTCCCCCCGGTAAATCTCGACAGTCTCCAAGGGTGAAACACTCACAAGATGGACATCATAGGGACCCGAATAATAAGCGTTTTGCAAAGTTATTTCATAGGACGTCCCCATCCGCCGGATGGATAGATCTGCCCCCGGTGCCAATTGCTCATATTTTTGGATAAGAGCTGCGACCTCCGCGCGTTGGCCTGCAACAGAGCTTTCGGCCCCGTTGACGATAAATTGCGGTGTGTAAATCATCCGCTCGTTCAACGCCCGCGCATAGGCTTTTTGGCGCTCTGTAAAGGCGGGATGGGCAAAGATATCTTCCCAGCCGATATAATCCCAATAATCCACATGCCATCCCAGAGCGATAATATCTCTTTTCTGGGCGAGCTCTACCAAATATTCATCCGCCGGTGGGCAGGAAGAGCAGCCTTGGGAGGAGAACAGCTCAACCACCACCGGCGCATTCTGCCCATAGCTAAAATTGGGGACGATAAGCGTGAGGAGGCAAAGAAATTGTGCAGCAATGAGGCGCATAAGGGTCGGTTCCTGAATCATTATCTAAGATCATAGAACATCCAAATGTAACTGGCCAATCAATCAATCGTGCGCAGATGTTACAAAAATCCCTTTTTGGTATACAAATGTATGCGAAACCTCTTGATCCTCAAGTGCCACAGCTGATAAGAGGCCTCAACATCCTTTCAATCCTGGAGATTTTCATGACCGTAGTTGTTGGGCAGGACACTGCTAAAACACGCCGCACTTTGACCGTGGGCAGCAAAAGCATCGCTTATTATTCAATTCCCGCAGCTCAGGCCGCAGGATTGGGTGACTTCTCACGTCTTCCCGCCGCCCTAAAAGTGGTGTTGGAAAATATGCTGCGGTTCGAGGACGGAAAGACCGTATCTGTTGACGATATTAAGGCCTTTGCCGAATGGGGCGCAAAAGGTGGGAAAAACCCGCGCGAAATTGCCTATCGCCCGGCCCGCGTTTTGATGCAGGATTTTACCGGCGTGCCAGCCGTGGTTGATCTTGCCGCGATGCGCGATGGGATTGTCGCTCTTGGGGGGGATCCTGAAAAGATCAACCCGCTAAACCCGGTGGATCTGGTGATTGACCATTCGGTCATGATCGATGAATTTGGCACCCCCCGCGCCTTTCAAATGAATGTTGATCGGGAATATGAGCGCAATATGGAGCGCTATACCTTCCTAAAATGGGGTCAATCGGCCTTTAACAACTTCCGCGTTGTCCCGCCCGGCACTGGCATCTGCCACCAGGTTAATCTCGAATACTTATCCCAAACAGTGTGGACCGACCAAGACCAGAACGGTCAAGAGGTTGCCTATCCTGATACTTTGGTCGGCACCGACAGCCACACGACTATGGTCAATGGCGCGGCGGTCTTGGGCTGGGGTGTTGGCGGTATTGAGGCTGAAGCGGCCATGCTGGGTCAACCTATTTCAATGCTGATCCCAGAAGTTGTTGGCTTTGAGCTGACAGGGGCCATGATGGAAGGCACCACCGGCACGGATTTGGTGCTCAAAGTGGTCGAAATGCTGCGCGCACGCGGTGTTGTGGGTAAATTCGTAGAATTCTACGGCACGGGCCTCGACAATTTGCCCCTCGCAGATCGCGCAACCATCGCCAATATGGCTCCCGAATACGGCGCCACCTGCGGGTTTTTCCCGATCGACGACGAAACCATCCGCTATCTACATGCCACCGGCCGCGATGAAGATCGTGTGGCCTTGGTGGAAGCCTATGCAAAAGAAAATGGCTTCTGGCGCGATGAGACTTATGCGCCGATCTATACCGACACATTGCATCTGGACATGGGCACGATCGTGCCTGCAATTTCCGGCCCCAAACGTCCTCAGGATTTTGTCGCATTGACCGAGGGCCAAAATGCCTTCCGCCGCGAAATGGAAGAGACTTTCAAACGCCCCATGGGCAAGAAAATTGCAGTCGCTGGCGAAGAGTACACGATGGAATCGGGCAAAGTTGTGATTGCGTCCATCACCTCCTGCACCAATACCTCCAATCCCTATGTGATGATTGGCGCCGGTTTGGTTGCGCGCAAGGCAGCGGCTTTGGGGATGGACAGCAAACCTTGGGTGAAAACCTCCCTGGCCCCTGGCTCGCAAGTGGTCTCCGCCTATCTGGAAGCTGCTGATCTGCAAAAAGATCTTGATGCGGTCGGCTTCAACCTTGTTGGCTATGGGTGCACCACCTGCATCGGCAACTCCGGCCCGCTGCAACCAGAAATTTCTGCGGCCATTTCAGAGGGCGATCTCGTCGCCACTGCGGTGCTGTCCGGCAACAGAAACTTTGAAGGGCGCATCTCCCCAGATGTCCGCGCCAATTATCTGGCCTCGCCCCCCCTGGTGGTGGCCTATGCTTTGGCTGGCACTTTGGACATTAACTTGGCCACAGATGTGATTGGCCAAGACCGCGACGGCAATGACGTCTACCTCAAAGACATCTGGCCCACCACGCAAGAGGTTGCCGAAATGGTGGAAGCGACGGTGACCCGTGAGGCCTTCTTGTCGAAATATGCCGATGTGTTTAAGGGCGATGAGAAATGGCAGGCCGTGGATGTGACCAATCAAAAAACCTACGATTGGCCCGCCGCCTCGACCTATGTGCAAAATCCACCCTATTTCCAAGGCATTACGATGGAAACTCACAAGATCACCGATCTTGAGGACGCCAAGGTTATGGCAATTTTGGGTGATATGATCACCACGGATCATATCTCGCCCGCCGGCTCTTTCAAAGACACAACCCCAGCTGGTAAATATCTCACCGAGCGCCAAGTCAGCCCGCGAGAGTTCAACTCCTATGGCTCGCGTCGCGGCAATCACGAGGTGATGATGCGCGGCACCTTCGCCAATATCCGCATCAAGAATGAGATGCTCGATGGGGTCGAGGGCGGCTACACACTCGGTCCAGACGGAAGCCAAATGGCGATCTTTGACGCGGCAATGGCCTATCAGGAGCAAGGCACCCCATTGGTCATCTTTGGCGGCGAACAATATGGTGCCGGCTCCAGCCGCGATTGGGCGGCAAAAGGCACTGCGCTTTTGGGGGTTAAAGCCGTGATTGCGGAAAGCTTTGAGCGTATTCACCGCTCAAACCTGGTGGGCATGGGTGTTATTCCTTTTGAGTTCACAGGCGGGGATACCCGTAAGAGCCTTGGCCTCAAGGGCGATGAAACCGTCTCAATCCACGGCCTCGAAGGGGTCAAACCTCTGCAAGAGGTGCCCGCAGAAATCACCATGTCAGACGGCTCTGTTAAATCCATCACCCTAAAGTGCCGGATCGATACGGAAGTTGAGATTGATTACATCGAAAATGGCGGCGTGCTGCACTATGTGCTGCGCAACCTGGCCAAAGCCGCATAGGGTTGGAACAGCGTCTGAATAACCCTACCGCCCCGTCAAAACATTAGGCCCGGTGGCAACACCGGGCAGCGCCTGCCTGCCCCACGGCAGGCGCTGCCCTCATTTCGTGTTGAACTGGCGTTAGCCAGAGGCCTTTTGTGCGTTCAAGACCGCAAGACCTGTCTGCACGTTTGATTTTCCTTAGAATTCCAACCCTGCCTCTGCCAGCGCCGGCATCACACGCGTTTGCAAATTGCGCGCCGTCAGCGGGCCAGTCACACGCATGATCACAGTTCCATCGGGTGCCAGAACAAAGGTCTCCGGCAAGCCATAAACCCCCCAATCCAGCGCCATCCTCGCCTGAGGATCCGCTCCGGCCAAAGCATAAGGATTGCCCAGTTCCGCCAAAAAAGCGCGTGCTTTGGCAGGGTTGTCTTTATAGTTCACGCCATACACCGGAATGCCGCGATCGGAAAAATCCATCAGTGTTGGATGCTCAGCCCGGCAGGGTGCGCACCAGCTGGCCCAGAAATTAACCAATTTCACCCCGCCGCTGGTCAAATCCGCCTGTGCAAAGGGCACATGCCCCTCCAGGGGATCGAGCTGGACTTTCGGTGCCTGCTGGCCTGCGATGGCGCTTGGCAGGCCCTCTGGATCCTCTCGCTGCATCCCAACAAAGGCCAGCCCAGCAAATACTGCAAAGATCACAACCGGCAATGCCAACAGCAGTTTACGCATCCTGAGCCGCCTCCTGCGCTGCCAAAGCGCGCTTTACTGCACGGCTGCGCCGCAGATAGAGCCCAGTGATTGCCGCGAGAGCCAAGAGGCTCAGCGCATAGGAACTGTTGACTTCTAAGGCATATTTTCCCAGATCTGGCATCATTCCATCCGCTCCCGTGCTTGCAATACCTTCAGCCGACGCGACCGCACCTCCGTGCGCGTGCCAACCAACAACAATGTCAAAAACAACAGCCCAAACCCGGCCATCGATAGGAGCAGCGGCTGGAAAAAGACATTAGAAATATTTTCCTGTTTCGCCCCATCGGCCACGGTTACGGTTGTGCCTTGGTGTAGCCCTTGATTCCAAAACAGCACCGCGTATCGGCTCAACATGGCAAAAACCGCTCCCACAATCGCCAAGACCGAGGTTAAATCTGCCGCCGAGTCTTCATCCTCAATCGCCGCCCACAGGGCGATATAGCCCACATAGAATAAAAAAAGGATCAAAAAACTGGTCAACCGGGGATCCCAAACCCAATAGGTGCCCCACATCGGCTGCCCCCAAATAGCCCCGGTGGCCAGGGCGATCAGTGTCATCACCATGCCCACGGGAGCTGCCGCCTTGGCCGCGAGAACAGAAACATGCTGCCGGCGGATCAACCAGACCAGCGCCCCCACAAACATGAGCAGATACCCGTTGATCGCCATCAAAGCGGCCGGCACATGCAGATAGATGATCTTCACAGTCGAGCCCTGCCGCATATCATCTGGCGTCAAAAAATAACCCCAAATCAATCCAGAACACAGAGATAACGCAGCCGCGGCCGCAATCCAGGGCAGGAGACGACCAGACCAGCCCATAAAGACTTTCGGATTGGCCAAACGCCAAAACCTGTCCCAAAATCTCGGCGCAATTGGTCTGTTGTTCATCGATTTAACCCCATTACTGTCACGCGCCCCTCATCTTAAGTTGATCCGCAAAGCGGCTCCAGATGCAAAGGGCAATATCGCCGCAGCCCCAAGCGAAATGGCCGATAAAAGCACCAAAGCCACATCATAGGCCAACCCCTGCCCCGCCAATCGCACCGCCTGCGCGCCAAAAATCAGACTGGGCACATAAAGCGGCAGAACCAAAAGCGAGAGCAACAGCCCTCCGCGTTTGACGCCGAGGGTCAGACTCGCGCCAAAGGCACCAATCAAGCTCAAGGCCGGAGTGCCCAACACGAGCGACAGACACAGGACTTTACCGGTTTCAAAGTCGAGATTCAACAACACGCCCAAGACTGGTGCGGCCAGAGACAAGGGCAGGCCTGTGGTCAACCAATGCGCTGCAGCCTTGGCGATATAGACAGCCTCGGGCGGCAAGGGCGACGTCGCGAGGAGATCGAGCGTGCCATCCTCATAATCGAGGCCAAAAATACGATCCAATGAGAGCAGACAGGCCAAAAGCGCCCCGAGCCACAAAACGCCCGGTGCAATGATCGCCAGCCCTGCCTGATCTGGGCCAAGCGCGAAGGGGATCAAGGTCACTACAATCAAATAGAAAATCAAGGCCAGGCCGAATCCGCCCCCAGACCTCACAGACAAGCCAACATCGCGCAAAAACAATTGGATCATTCCAAGGCCTCCTCAAAGGCCGAACTGCCAGATAGCCCGCGCGCCTTAAAGCGGGTTAGATCCAACAGCTGCGCTGACGCAATCTCTAGGTCAATATGGGTGGTGATCACGGCGGCACCGCCGCTGTGCACATGCCGATCAAGCACCGCGCGAAACAATGCAACGTTATGCGCGTCCAGCGACACCGTCGGCTCATCCATCACCCAAAGCGCGCAGCCACTGACCTGCATACGCGCCAAACCGAGGCGGCGTTTTTGTCCAGCAGAGAGATTGGCGGCCGGCCGATCGGCCAATGCGCGCAGATCATAGGAATCTAGCGCCACATCCGGGCTTGGCCCATGATAAATGGATGCCCAAAACGCAAGATTTTCCAGCACGGTCATTTGGCCCTTTAGACCGTCTGCATGGCCCGAATAGGCCACTGTCTCAGGCGCGGTGATCTGCCCCTCCACCGGGTCTTGCAGCCCGGCAATACACCGCAACAGACTGGTTTTGCCAAGCCCATTGGCCCCTCGCAGCACCAAAATCTGTCCAGCACTGAGCGAAAAATCAACCCCGCAGAGCAATGTCATCCCCCCCCGCGCCACGCTTAGGTTTGAGACTTGCAGCATCGTTTAGACCGGGATCAGGGCCAAGCCAATGCGGCGGCCCTCAGACAATAAAATATTATAGGTGCGGCAGGCTGTGGGCGAATTCATGATCTCCACCCCTATTCCAGCCCCCTCAAGTGTGGCGCGAAAATTCGGTGGAATATGGGCAATCTGCGCCCCCGTTCCCACGAAAACCACATCCAAGTCCTTGGCCGCATCGACAAAGGGGCTTGGATCATCAAACCCAGCCCAAGGGCCGCAAGACCCCGGCAGAATAGCCAATTTTCCCTCAAAGACCTCACCGGCAACGCGAAAGAAATTCGGGCCATAGCCGTCCACCGGGCGGCCAGTCTCAAAGGTGATCTCAGAGAGCTGCATTACGCATCAATATTGGCAAATTGATTGCCATCCGTATTGCTGGGCTTGGACCAATCGCGTTTGACGCCCAAGCGCAGCAGCGCGGAGCTGGCGACAAAGACCGAAGAATATGTCCCAACCATCACACCCCAAATCATCGCAAAGACGAACCCGCGGATCACGTCGCCACCCAGCACAAAAAGGGATATCAGCGCCAATAGGGTGGTCACCGAGGTCATCACGGTCCGGCTAAGGGTCTCATTGATCGACAGGTTGAGCACGTCGCTCAAATCTTTCTTCTTATAGCGCCGCAGGTTTTCCCGCACCCGGTCAAACACCACCACCGTATCATTCAACGAATAGCCGACGATGGTCAGCAAGGCCGCGATAATCGCCAGATCAAATTTGATTTGCAGGGCTGAGAAAATTCCGATGGTCAAAATCACATCATGCACCAAAGCCCCCACGGCACCGAGCGCAAATTGCCATTCAAAGCGCAGCCAAATGTAGATCAGCACAACGGCAATGGCGATCACCACAGCTAAGACCGCGGATTTGATCAACTCGCCAGAGACCTTCGGCCCCACCGACTCCACGGAAGGAAAACGAATATCTGGTGCAATATTGCGCAAGGCGCTTTCAAGCTGCGCCACCACGTCTGAGGCCACGGCCTCCTGCCCGTCTTGCGCTTGGATGCGGATTTGCGCCACATGCTGATCGTCACGGAAGCTGGGGTCAAACACTTCAGCAATCGACACATCCCCCAGGGCCAGCGGCGCGATGGCTTGGCGGTATGCGGCCACATCAATCGGCGTGCTGCTCTCGGCGCGGATGGTCGTGCCGCCTTTGAAATCAATGCCAAAATTCAGCCCTTGGGTCACGGTTGACGCAATGGACAGCACCACGAGCAACGCCGACACACCCAGCCACAATTTCCATTTTTCAAAGAAATCGAATGCTGTTTGCTGTTTTACCAATCTTAAACGCATCCCCTACACCTCCAGTGTTTTTGGCTTGCGCCGTTCAAACCAGATCACAACCATGGCCCTTGTCACAAAGATCGCTGTGAAAACCGAGGTGATGATCCCCAGACCCAGCGTGACGGCAAAACCTTTGACCGGGCCGGCCCCCATAATGAATAGGATGGCGGCGGTCAAAAATGTCGTAATATTGGCATCAACAATAGCTGAGAGCGCTTTTTCATAGCCCAGCTCAATAGCCCGCGCCGGGCCTTTGGCGGTTTTCAATTCCTCGCGAATCCGTTCAAACACCAACACATTGGCATCCACCGCCATCCCAATGGTCAGCACAATCCCCGCAATCCCCGGCAGGGTCAATGTGGCGCCGATCATCGACAAAAGCCCAAACATCAACCCAACGTTGATCACCAGCGCAATATTGGCGAAGATCCCGAAGGTGCCATAGGAGAGAAACATAAAGATCAACACGGCGGCAAACCCAACAAGACAGGCGATTTTTCCCGCATCAATACTGTCTTGCCCCAATTCCGGCCCGACGGTGCGCTCTTCGAGAAACTCCAAGCTGGCCGGCAGTGAGCCCGCCCGCAACAATGTGGCCAGCCGCGTGCTTTCTGCTACATCAAAATTGCCCGTAATGATACCAGACCCCCCCGTGATTGGCACCTCAATCACCGGTGCAGAAATCACCTGATCATCAAGCACAATCGCAAATGGGTCTCCCACATGGTCAGTTGTATACTGTCCGAATTTGCGCGCGCCCGAGGTGTTGAAGCGGAAGTTCACCGCCGGGCGGCCATTTCGATCAAAAGACGGCTGAGCATCGGTCAGCTCTTCGCCCGTAACCACAGGGGTTCGCTCTAGAATATAATATAAGTCTGGATTATCGGCTGCGGGCAATAGCTCATTGCCGACACCAGCTGCTCCATTTGGATTGCTGGACCTGCCAACGACAGTTTGAAACGTCAAAAGCGCAGGAACCCCAATCAGATCCTTGAGCTCTTGCGCCGAGCCAAGGCCGGGCACCTGGATCAAGATCCGGTCTTTACCTTGGCGCTGGATGGTCGGCTCGCGCGTGCCCGCCTCATCCACCCGGCGGCGAATAATCTCTAGGGATTGTGCCATAGTTCGATCATCAGTCGCCAGCTGCTCAGCCTCGGATAGGGTGACAATCAAATTATTGCCAAGCGCCGAAACGACAATATCGTCGGTCATCCCACCGGTCAGCGAGGCCACAGGGCGCGCCAGGGTTTGCACCACTTCTATAGCGCGATCCATTTGCTCAGGGTTGCCAATACGCACGACAAGTTCGCCGGCACCGCCTTCCTGCTGGCGGATCGCACCGATCGTCGCACGCTCGTCGCGCAGGGCATTGCGCACTTCTGGCCAGAAGCCTTCGAGCCGAGTGGTATAGACTTCCTCGAGCTTCACCTCGCCAAGCAAATGCGCACCACCACGCAAATCAAGTCCAAGATTGACCAACCCCGACGGAAGGAAGGATGGCCAGCCTGTGGCCTCCTGCCCCGCCTCTTGGGCGTCATTATAGGATTCAACTTGGCCATAGAAGCCATTGGGCAGGGCAAAAAGCAGCCCAAGCGCGCAGGTCGCCCAAATCACGACCCGCTTCCAACCTTCGATATGCAACATCTATTTGCTCCCGGCCTCAGGCCTGTCTTAACACGCTGAAGGGTTTAGCTGGCAGGCTTGGACTTGCTGCGCACGTCGGCGATGGTGGCTTGCACCACATTGACCCGAATATCTTTGGCCAGCTCAACTTCAATTTCATTGCTGTCGGCTTTGACTTTGGTCACTTTGCCAATCAAGCCGCCGGCTGTCACGACCTCATCGCCTTTGGCCAGGTTGTTCACCATACTTTGATGTTCTTTCATCTTTTTCTGCTGTGGGCGAAAAACCAACAAATAGAAAATACCGATGATGAGCATCGGAAACATGAATGTGCTTAAAGTGTCCATAATGACCCCATAAATTTCGTCACACGGCACCGCGCCGCAAGTTCTGGCAGAACCTATGGTTTAGGGGGCCGCTTTGCAAGGGATTGCAGGCCTCCTACTCGGAAGTTTACCGTTTTTTTGCCAGCGCGGGTTCAACAGGTGTTGCAGCGCCAATCCATCCAGCAATGGGCTCTGAAAATTGCCCCGTGACCCTCCGCTCAGGTTTCGGCATAAACAGGCCAGTGATTCTTGATCTAGGAGATAAGAGATGCATGACATCCGTGCGATCCGCGAAAACCCCGCTGCCTTTGATGCCGCCCTTGCGCGCCGTGGCAAAGCGCCGGTCTCGTCTCAGATCTTAGCTCTAGATTCAGAGCGCCGGGCCTGCATCCAAGAGGCCGAAGCCGCTCAAGCTGACATCAACAGCGCCAGCAAACAGGTTGGCGCGGCCAAGGCCAAAGGTGATGAGGCCGAATTTGAGCGTCTGCGCGGCTTGGTCAGTGAGAAAAAGGCACAGGTGGCCAATCTGACCGAGCAAGCCAAAGTCAAGGATGAGGCACTGACCGATGTGTTGATGGGCATCGACAACCTGCCCTATGACGACACGCCCGATGGGGCTGATGAGGCCGATAACGTCGAAATTCGCCGCTGGGGCACACCGGCGAGCTTTGAGTTTGCGCCGAAAGAACACTTTGAGCTACCCGCCACGCAAGACGGGTTAGACTTTGAAACCGCCGGCAAAATTTCCGGCAGCCGCTTTGTAATCCTCTCAGGCGCCATCGCCCGTATGCACAGAGCATTGGCGCAGTTCATGCTCGACACCCATGTGAATGAAAATGGTTTGACCGAAACCAACACCCCCGTCTTGGTGCGCGACGAGGCCATGCGCGGCACGGGGCAATTGCCGAAATTTGCCGAGGATAGCTATCAAACCACCAATGGCTGGTGGCTGATCCCAACCTCTGAGGTGACTTTGACCAATATCGTCTCCGGCCTCACCCTGGACGAAACCCAGTTGCCACGTCGCTACACGGCCCATTCCCTGTGTTTTCGTTCGGAAGCGGGCAGCGCGGGGCGCGACACCGCCGGGATGCTGCGCCAGCATCAGTTTGAAAAGGTGGAGATGGTCTCTGTCACCCATCCCGATCACTCCCGCACCGAGCTTGACCGCATGACCAAATGTGCCGAGGGAATTTTGGAGCGTTTGGAGTTGCCCTATCGCACCGTGGCGCTTTGTGTCGGGGATATGGGGTTTGGCGCCCGTCGCACCCATGACATCGAAGTCTGGTTGCCCGGGCAGAATGCTTATCGCGAAATCAGCTCTTGCTCTGTTTGTGGCGACTTCCAAGCCCGCCGTATGAACGCGCGGTTCCGCCCCGCAGGCGGCGGAAAGCCCGAGTTTGTCCATACATTGAACGGCTCAGGCCTTGCGGTGGGCCGGTGTTTGATTGCTGTGCTCGAAAATGGCCAGCAGGCCGATGGCTCAGTCGAGATCCCAAAAGTGTTACGCCCCTATATGGGCAATGCCAGTAAGATCTCCGCAGACGGAAGCCTCGCCTAGTGAAGATCTAAACACTCAAGTCGATCCGGTAAGATCTGGCAAAAAGCTCTACTTATAGGGCTTTTTGTCCAAATGCTTTCGCAGGCGCGATGGGGTGGATTTCTTTTTGTTCTTATAGGGGTTCTGATCCCCCTGCCCGCGCATCCACAACCGGATTGGCGTGCCCGGCATGTCGAAATCTTCACGCAGCCCGTTCACGAGATAGCGCGAATAGCTTTCTGCGATTTTATCGGGATAAGAACACATCACCACAAAGCCCGGTGGCCGGGTCTTTGCTTGGGTCATATACCGCAGCTTGATCCGCCGCCCGCCAGGTGCGGGGGGGGGATGCGCCTCAACCATACCGGCCAGCCAGCGGTTGAGATGGCTTGTGGGAATACGGCGGTTCCACACCTCATGAGCCCGCATCACCGCCTGTTGTAGCCGGTCAAGCCCTTTGCCAGTCTTAGCAGAGACCGTCACCAAAGGCGCGCCCCGCAATTGCGGCAAAAGCCGCTCAAAAGATTCGCGCAATGTCCGAAGTTTGGCCTGTTTTTCAGGTTCAAGATCCCATTTGTTGACAGCCAAAACCACCGCACGCCCCTCGCGTTCGGCCAGATCCGAAATCCGAAGATCTTGCTGCTCAAAAGGAATATCCGCATCGAGCAAAACCACCACAACCTCGGCAAATTTCACCGCGCGCAGCCCGTCACTGACCGATAATTTCTCTAATTTGGCCTGCACCTTGGCTTTTTTGCGCATTCCGGCGGTGTCAAAAATCCGCGTCGGCACGCCGCCCCAATCCAAAGTCAAGGAAATCGCATCCCGTGTGATCCCCGCCTCAGGTCCGGTCAGCAGGCGATCTTCGCCTAATATCTTATTAATCAGAGTGGATTTTCCGGCATTCGGCCGACCAATGACCGCGACTTGCAACGGTTTTTGCACGGTGGGCAGGCGGTAGGCCTCCTGCTCATCGCCCTCAGGCAGGTCAATATCAACCTCTGGAGCCTCTTCCTTGGCCTTCTCCTCGGCCGCATCAATCAGCGGGGCCAGCATCATCGCCAGCTCACCCATGCCTTCGCCATGCTCTGCCGACAAGCGTAAAGGCTCGCCCAGTCCCAAAGAATAGGCCTCGATAACCCCGCCATCTGCCGCGCGTCCCTCGCCCTTATTGGCCGCGAGAAAGACATGCGCATTTTTCTTGCGCAGAATATCGGCAAATACCTCATCGGTGGCCGTGACACCGGCGCGGGCATCAATCATAAACAAGCACGCATCGGCCATGCCAACTGCCCGCTCTGTCAAACGGCGCATGCGCCCTTGCAGGCTTTCATCTGTGGCCTCTTCCAATCCGGCTGTATCAATTACAGTGAATTTCAAATGCCCCAAACGCGCTTCGCCTTCGCGCAGATCGCGAGTCACCCCTGGCTGATCATCCACCAAAGCGAGCTTTCGCCCCACCAAGCGGTTGAACAGCGTGGATTTTCCAACATTTGGACGGCCAACAATAGCCAGAGTAAAGGACATAGGGGCCCACTTTCGGTTGATTAGAGGCGACCGTTACACCAAGTTTTGCTTAACGGAAAGCCAGTAGATCACCTTTGGTGCTCAAAACGTAGAGCGTGCCATTCACCACAATTGGAGCACTGGCCGCACCGCTCGGCAAGTCAACAGTCGTGATTAACGTGCCATCTGCCGGGTTGAACTGCCGGATCAGCCCATCAGATGATGCTAAGATCAACCGCCCCCCGGCCAAGATTGGGCCGTAATGAGCATGGATTTTCGCACGAGATTTAACGCTCTTCTCCGTGAACTTTGGCAAGGGTGTCGACCAGATCAACGCACCATCATCTTTGGACAGGCGGATCAAATTGCCGGCATCGCTAACCGCAAAAACAGCGCCGCCAGCAACGAGGATATGCCCTTGGCTCCCCTGCTTGGCCGTCCAAATCCGCAGGCCAGTGTTCAAATCGACCGCCGCCATACGGCCCGCGGAACTGGCCAGATAGACAGATGAACCCTCAATGACCGGCTGTCCTGTCAGATCGCGCACCTGAGTTGAGGCCAGGCCCAAGCGCGCGCCCGAAAGACCCGAGCTCCAGGACCGCAAACCGCCCTTTCGGAAGGAGGCCAATACATCGCCCGTGCCGAAGGGAAAAACCGCATATTTGTCAGACACGGCTGGTCCAGGCCCGCCGGTGTGACTGGCCGCAACCGTGGGACCGGCGACTTGCCATTTTATTCGACCATTGGAGGTGTCAATGGCCCAGGCCGCGCCATCGCGGGCCGCTATATAAAGTAAATCATCATAGACCGTCGGAGAGGCGCCGCCATAGCTTGCCAGATCCTGCGTCCAAAGCTCAGCACCGGAGGCGGTGTCTAAAGCCACAACCGTCCCAAAGCCTGTGGTCACAAACAGCTGCGTGCCGCCTACGGCCAGCCCGCCACCGGAGGCATCTTTTAAGGCATCAGATGATTTTCCAAGTTCGCTCTGCCACAAAATAGTGCCGGTCTCATCAATCGCTGTGACCATAGATTGGCTGTCAAGTGTGTAAACTTGACCGCCCTGCGCGACGGGCGCGGCGGAAATTTGATGTCTTTTGCCGTCTCCCGCACCAATCCGGCGCGACCAGCTCAATGTCAACTCTGAGGGAAGCTCTGCATGTGCGGCGATGTGCTGGGCGTTGCCGCCTTGATGGGTCCAAGCCGGCACAGGCTGTGGGCTCGGCAATCGCAGATCGGGCAAATCTTCCGCCAAAAAGCGCGCGTCGGTTTCCACAAAAACCGTGCCATCAAGCAATTCACGCTCCCCTTGCAAACGCGGATCGCTATTGGAACACCCTACGCCCAAACCCAAAAGTCCGATATAGAGCACCGCTTTTAGTCCCATGCGTGCCTCCTGCTCTGTATTTGCCTAATTCTGCTTTTTAATTATTTTAATGAAACATTAACAGAATAAGTTTAATTTGCCTACTCCGGACTCGCCCCTAATGCCACGATTAATTCTCCCATCCGCTGAATTTGCTCCGAGCTGGCTTCAGCGTCTTTAATATGGGCCTGCAAAAGCTCAAGCGCGGCCTGTGTCTCTCCGCGTTGCAGATGCACCGCCACCAAAAGTTCGGTCGCCACATTGCGATAAACCCCACCGGGCTCCGACAGCTCCGCGAGGATTGCGGCGGCCTCATCTAACGTGAGTACACCAGCCGTGCTGGCCATTTTCAACCGCGCGAGATCACGGATATACTTGGGCTGGGTGTCATCAGCGGCAACAGATCTAAGAAGATCGGCCGCCTGATCCGCCTCAACGCCAGCCGCCAGCAATTTGGCCACAAGAGCATCCCCGTCTTCCCGGGCAATTGCGCTCAAAGCGGCCGCTTGCTCGGCCTCATCTTCAAGCTCCAAAGCGTCCAGCAAGGCATCGCCGCGCGCCTGTGCCACTTGCGCCACCTGCGCTTTGGACCACTCATTATAGGCCGTGCCGCCAACAAGGGCGAAAATAATGACCGCGGGAATCCAGCCGTAGCGACGAAAATAGCCGAACAGGCGATCCCGGCGTACTTCCTCTGTGACTTCATCAATAAAACTGTCGGTATCGGACATCTGCCAGCCTCTATATATTTCTCAAGGTGTATAGGCAAAATCATTCATATCCCACAAGCCTTTTGAAGGCTAAGAAATGTTAAACATGAGAAAAATTCAACTATATGCCCGCCATTTCGCTGATTTTCGCCGTATATTTCACGCCGGCTCCCTTGTGCCTCAGTAAAATAGGAATAGATAGCCACGTTGAATGGATCCACTTTTGGATTTCCGGCATGAGAGGCACCTATGCGCATTTTTCCAATTTTGACAGCCATTCTGGTAGCCGCTGTCATCTATTTGTTCGTTTTTCAAAGAGATGTTCTGTTGAGCTTTCGCACAGATGAAAGCGAGATGCCCCAAATGGCCGCCCAACCTGCGCCCGCGGCGGCACCTGATCAAAACAGCGCGCCCATGGTTTCTGTCGCGGTCCTTCCTTCGACAGCGCAGAATGTGGACAGCGCTGTCACCGTGCGCGGAGAAACGCGCGCCACGCGCCAAGTTGATTTGCGCGCTGAAACCAATGGCCGCGTGATCTCTCAACCCCTTCGAAAGGGGGCCACTGTGCGGGCCGATCAACCCATGTGTGAAATTGACCCCGGAACCCGCGGCGTGTCTTTGGCAGAAGCCGAAGCGCGCTTGGCCGAATCGCGCGCGCGTGTGCCCGAAGCTGAGGCCCGTGTGATCGAGGCGAAAGCCCGTTTGGACGAGGCGTTGATCAATGATCGCGCAGCGGAGAAGCTTTCACAGGGGGGCTTTGCCTCTGAAGCCCGCGTGGCCAGCGCCACAGCGGCCACGCAAACCGCTCGTGCCGGCGTCGCAGCCGCGCAATCGGGCTTGCAGTCGACGCTTGCCGGCATTCAATCGGCCGAAGCTGCGGTCGCTTTGGCCGAAAAAGAGATTTCCCGTCTGGTCATACATGCCTCTTTCGATGGCATCTTGGAATCGGACACCGCCGAATTGGGTAGTCTTTTGCAGCCTGGCGGCCTCTGCGCCACCGTTTTGCAATTGGATCCCATTAAGCTTGTGGGATTCGTGCCGGAGATGGCGGTGCAGCATGTCAAACTCGGCGCCGCTGCCGAGGCGCGATTGGTGGATGGTCGCCGAATTCTTGGCGAGGTGAGCTTCATTTCACGCTCCGCCGATAAGGTCACCCGCACCTTCCAAATCGAAGTCACCGTCCCCAATGAAGACCTAAGCATCAGCGCCGGGCAAACGGCTGATATCACAATTTCCGCCCAAGGCACATTGGCGCATCTTTTGCCGGGATCCGCGTTGACCCTAAATGACAGTGGCACTTTGGGACTGCGGGTATTGGGCGCTGAGAATACCGTGCGCTTCGTCCCGGTCACCTTGATCCGCGACACGGTGAAGGGGGTTTGGGTGGCCGGACTGCCGCGGGAGGCAGATGTGATTGTTGTCGGGCAAGAATTTGTGACAGATGGGGTGATCGTCAATCCGACCTATACGGAGGCGGCACAATGACCGGTTTGGTCGATTGGGCCTTAGCCAGAGCTCGGATGGTTTTGGCCTTTATTATATTGTCTTTGGCCGTGGGTACATTTGCCTATGCGGTTCTACCTAAAGAGGGCGAGCCGGATATTGAAATCCCGGCCATTATCATTTCCATGCCATTCCAAGGTATTTCAGCTGAAGACAGTGAAAAGCTTCTCATCAAGCCTATGGAAACGGAACTGTCGGATTTGGACGGGCTCAAAAAGCTGACCGCAACAGCCGTGGATGGCTATGCCAATGTGGTTTTAGAGTTTGAATTTGGTTGGGATAAGACCAAAATCATTGCCGATGTACGCGATCGCATGGGCAATGCGCAAACAAAATTTCCCAAGGGCGGCGACACGTATTCGATCAGCGAGTTCAACTTCTCTGAATTTCCGATCATCATCATTTCCCTGTCTGGGTCCGTGCCAGAGCGCACGCTATTGAAGGTTGCGCAGGATCTTCAGGATCGGATTGAAGGTCTCGAACCGGTTTTGAGCGCCGGATTGACCGGGCACCGCGAAGAGATGTTGGAAGTGCTCATCGATCCGTTGAAGCTGGAATCTTATAATGTGACGGCCGGCGAGTTGATCGGTGTCGTGGTCAACAACAACCAACTGATCCCAGCGGGCTCTGTTGACACGGAAAATTCCAACTTTTCGGTCAAGATCCCCTCCTCCTTTAATGCGCCTGTCGACGTTTTCAATCTGCCGGTCAAAACCAATGGCGACCGGGTTGTGACCCTCGGCGATATCGCCGATATTCGCCTGACCTTCGCAGACCGCACGGGCACGGCCCGCTTTAATGGTGAAACCACCGTCGCCATTCAGGTTGTTAAACGCAAAGGGTTCAACTTGATCGACACGGCCAATTTGGTGCGCGAGGAAGTGGCAAAACAAACCGCACTTTGGCCCGTTGAGCTGCAAAATGCCATTGAAGTCAACACCTCCAACGATCAATCGCGAAATGTGGACAGTATGGTCAAACAGTTGGAAGGCTCAGTCCTCACCGCCATCGCTTTGGTGATGATTGTGGTTCTGGCGGCGCTGGGATCGCGCCCTGCCTTTTTGGTCGGGTTTGCCATTCCCACATCATTTTTGCTCTGCTTTGCGTTTCTCGCAGTCATGGGCATTTCGATTTCAAACATCGTCATGTTTGGGCTAATTTTGGCCGTTGGCATGTTGGTCGATGGGGCCATTGTGGTGGTGGAATATGCAGATAAGCGCATTTCTGAGGGCGCGGGGCCGATGCAAGCCTATGGCGATGCGGCCAAACGCATGTTCTGGCCCATTGTATCCTCCACGGCCACAACCCTCTGCGCCTTCCTGCCCATGCTCTTTTGGCCGGGCGTGCCAGGGCAGTTTATGGGCATGCTGCCCGTCACATTGATCTTCGTACTGTCTGCCTCGCTGGTAGTCGCTCTGATTTACCTGCCAGTTTTGGGCGGCGTCTCAGGCGCCTTGAGCCAGAAATTCGGCGCGGCCTCTAACACTCTGCGCCGCCTGCCCCTTGTGGTTCGGGCGGTTATGGTGCCCATCGCCCTCTATGGGTTGTTTGTCGGCGCGATGCAGCTGCTCAACCCTGGCTACCTCTTTGGTGGGCAAGCGCCAGAAGGTATTGGCGGGACAGCACTGGGTATCCTATTGTTTTTACTTGGAGCCGTTGTGGCTTCTATCGTCATGGGCGCTGTTGAATTTCGAAAAAACCAAGCACGGATTAAAGGCGGGCATCAGCGCACAGCCTTTGGCTACTTCATCAAATTCATCACCGGCAATCCGGTCATGCCCGTCGTCTCTTTGGTTGCAGTCGTTTTCTTTGTCATCACAACTTTCCAATATTTTGGTGAAAATAACAAAGGCGTCGAGTTTTTTGTCGCCACAGAGCCGGAGCAAGCCATTGTTTACATTCAGGCGCGCGGCAATCTATCGGTGCAGGAAAAAGATGCTCTGCTGAAACAGGCGGAAGCCATCATCATCAACACGCCCGGCGTGCAAAGCACTTTCGCCTTTGCCGGTGAAGGCGGGCTGAACGCAAATACGGGCGGGGCGGGTGCACCGCTGGACACCATCGGGCAAGCGCAGATCGAATTGATCCCCTGGGAAGATCGCCCCTCAAAGCAAATAAACAGCAGGATTTTCGGTTTCATCCCCTGGACCTCCTCCGAGATGGAGGAAGGATATGGTGGAAATTTGGTACTGAACAATTTGCAAGAGCAACTCAATGGCATAGCCGGCGTGCGCAGTCAGATCATCAACCTCGCCATGGGTCCCGCATCGGCCAAACCCGTGCATCTACGCCTAAAGGGTGATGATTGGGACACGCTTTTACAGGCCACGGCCCTGGCGCGGAAAAAATTTGAGCAGACAGAGGGATTGATTGCCGTCGAAGACACCCTGCCCCTGCCGGGCATCGACTGGCAAATTGACGTGGATGTGCAGGAGGCCGGACGCTATGGTGCCGATGTGGCGACGGTCGGCGCCATGGTGCAATTGGTCACGCGCGGCATTTTGCTCGACACAATGCGGGTTGAGAGCTCCGATGAAGAAATCGACATCCGCGTGCGTTTGCCCGAAGTTGACCGAGTTCTGTCCACACTTGATACGCTGAAAGTCCGGACACCCAATGGGTTAATCCCGCTGTCCAACTTTATTTCCCGCAAACCTGTTGCCAAATTGGGGCAAATCACCCGCGTGGATCAACAGCGCTATTTCGATGTGAAGGCCGGTGTGCGCAGCGATGCTATGAAGACGGTGACAAATGAGGACGGCGCGACCCGCGAGGTCAAAATGACCCCAGCAGAACGGATCGAAGAGATTACCGCGTGGCTCGACAGCGCGCCGTTGCCGGCTGGTATAGAATGGGAATGGACCGGTGATCAGGAAGATGAGGCCGAAAGTGGTGCCTTTCTGAAAAATGCCTTTTTGGGCGCTTTGGGGCTGATGTTTATCATCCTGCTGGCACAATTTAATTCCATCTATAACTCGGTCCTGGTTTTGCTGGCGGTGGTCTTATCTACCACGGGGGTGCTGATCGGAATGCTTGTCATGGATCAAGCCTTCTCAATCATCATGACCGGTACCGGTATTGTCGCTTTGGCGGGGATTGTGGTGAACAACAACATTGTCTTGATTGATACCTATCAAGAATATAGCGCCTATATGCCGCGACTGGAGGCGATCACACGCACGGCAGAGGCGCGTATTCGTCCGGTTTTGCTGACCACCATCACCACGATGGCTGGCCTCACGCCTATGATGTTTGGCCTCAGCCTCGATTTCATCGGCGGCGGTTATACCATCGATGCGCCCACGGCTCTGTGGTGGAAACAACTGGCCACAGCTGTTGTCTTTGGGCTAGGGATTGCGACCTTGCTGACCTTGGTCTTCACCCCGGCAATGCTGGCGCTGCGGATCTGGATGGTCTCGGGGGCTTATGGGGCGGCGATGGCGCTCCGGGCAGGCGGATGGACGGCCGAGGGACGGCGCATTCGGGAGGATTTCCGATTGAACCGCTCAGCCAGAAAACTTCGCGGGCGCGAAATTGCTTGGGAAGATGCCGATCTGATCGACAGCAGCGCGCCGTAGTAGACCGCCATTGGGACTCACGCCCCCTCCTCTGACAGCTGCAGGTGCCACAGATGGGCATAGCGCCCCTCTTGCGCCAACAGCGCTTCATGGTTGCCTGATTCCACGATTTGCCCCTGCTCGAGCACGACGATGCAATCGGCATGGACGACGGTGGACAGGCGATGAGCGATGATCATCACCGTCCGCCCCTGCCCCATTTGGATCAAACTTTCCTGGATTTCATGCTCGGTCTGCGTGTCCAGCGCTGACGTCGCCTCATCCAAAAGCAAAATAGGCGGATTTTTCAACAGGCTGCGGGCAATGCCCACCCGTTGCTTTTCACCACCAGAGAGCTTGAGCCCCCGTTCGCCGACCGTCGTGTCGTAACCTTTGGGCAGGCTTTGCACGAAGTCATGAATTTGCGCCGCTTTTGCGGCCTGCTCAATCTGAGCGCGCGTCGCCTCATCGCGGCCATATGCGATGTTGTAATAGATGGTATCGTTAAACAAGACCGTGTCCTGCGGAACAACACCAATGGCCTTGTGAAGGCTGCCTTGGGTCACATCCCGGATATCTTGCCCGTCGATCAAAACCGCGCCAAAGCTGGCGTCATAAAAGCGGAATAGCAAGCGGCCAATGGTAGATTTTCCCGAACCCGATGGCCCCACAATGGCCAGCGTTTGCCCCGGCTCCACGGTAAGGTCGACGCCCTTGAGAATGGCCCGTTCAGGATCATAGGAGAAATGCACATCACGAAACTCAATCCGTCCGCCATCCACACGCAAAGGCGGGGCTTCTGGCTTGTCTTGCACCTCGGGCGGTTGCTCCAACAGGCCGAACATTTCTGACATATCCACCAGCGCTTGTCGAATTTCCCGGTAAACAAACCCCAAGAAATTCAGCGGCATCATCACCTGCATGATATAGGCATTCACCGCGACAAAGCCGCCAACACTGATCGTGCCCGCCGCAACCCCTTGCACAGACATCAGCATAACGATCACCATGGCGGTGTTGATGATCAGAGCTTGCCCGATGTTGATCACCCCAAGCGAATAGGAGGTCTTCAACGCCGCTGTTTCATAGCCCTGCATCGCAGCATCGTAACGCGCCGCCTCTCGGGATTCTGCGCCGAAATATTTCACTGTCTCGAAATTCAGAAGAGAATCAATCGCCTTTTGATTGGCGTCATTGTCTTGATCATTCATCTGTTTGCGAATTTTGACCCGCCATTCGGTGACAACGGCCGTGAACCACACATAGGTGACAATCGCCACAGCAATCACAATCAAATAACGCAGATCGAAAAAAGCGGCCAAGGCGCCGGAAATCAGCACCAATTGCAAGACCAAGGGACCAATCGAAAACAATAAAAAACGCAGCAAAAACGCAACGCCTTTGACCCCGCGCTCCATCACCCGGCTCAGCCCCCCCGTTTTACGACTGAGGTGATAGCGCAGAGACATATTGTGAATATGCTGAAAGGTCTCAAGCCCGACGCGCCGCAAAGCGCGCTGCCCCACTTTGGCGAAGACCACATCCCGTAGCTGTTGAAAGCCGCTGTCCAGGACACGTGACAGCCCGTAAGCGATGGTCAGGCCGCCGGCGCCGAGCACAAACAAAGACTGTCCGGCATCCTCCCCCGACAAGCGATCGACCGCAGCTCCCAGAATCATAGGCGTGGCCACAGCCACAAGCTTGGCCAGGATCAAACTGGCCACAGCGATCACAACGCGCCATTTAACCCATGCCTGCCCTTTCGGCCAAAGATAGGGCAGCACCCGCCTCACAACGCCAATCTCTACCCGGCGCCCCTGGGCTTCCTCTGAGGTGCCAAGACTTTTCACAAGATTATAATTCCTTACTCTTGAATTTCAGCGCTGCGATTGCTCTTAGTCTGGAATTTCGAACACCTGGCCGGGATAGATCAAATCCGGGTCACGGATACGTTCTTTATTGGCCTCAAAGACCTTGAAATACTCAATACCTGCACCGTAGCTTTCTTTGGCAATGGCCCAGAGCGTGGATCCTGGTTGCACGGTTCGCACCCGGAATTTCTTGGATGGTGTGCGCAAGACTGATGCGGTATCGGCAGGCTGTCCCTCGACCGCCAGACTTCCCCCATCTGAGCTTTGCTCACCCTGTGGATTCAGCTCAGCCACTTCAGCCTGAACATTAACCTCTTCTTGTGTCACAACCTCTTCGGTTTGCGGGTCATCGGCAGCTTCGGGCTCCACAGAGGCCAGCGCCTCCGCATCCACCACTTGGGTTTCGGCTGCACTCTCTGACGGCCCCTCGGCGCTCGGTTCCTCGGTCTCGGTGCCCGCCGCCATCAACTCGGCCAATTCTTCAGCAGCCTCACGTTTGAACGGCGTTTCAGCGCGCGACACCACATCGCCAGCTGCGTTCAACTCATCAACCCGAAGCGTGTAAATACCAGGTTCAATATCGCTAAGCTCCAAAGCCCAATAACCATCGGCGGCAATTTTACTTGTGGCAAGAAATTGATTGTCCAGATAAATTCGAACGAAATTGCCGGCTTGACCACGCCCGCCTAATATCACGTCCCCATTGGAGCTATAGGAAATTGTGTCGATTGTGACCGCAGGTTTGGCCGCACTGGGCGCGCCATCTTGCAACACCCGTACGCCATCTTCATCAGCGAGAATGACCGTTGCTGGAGCTTTATCCGCTTTGGCCTCTGGTGATGCCACATCCGTGGAAGCGGTTTCAGTTCCAGTTCCAGTTTCAATTTCCGTATCAGTTTCAGTTTCCGTATCAGCTTCAGTTTCCGTGTCAGTTTCAGCCGCGGTGTCAGGGCTCTCCGAGACAGTGACCTCCTCCTGGACAGGCGCGGCAGTGCTGTCTGTGGCAGTGGCGGCAGCTGTCGCAGGGGCGACGAAAACGGTTTGAGCGGAGACAACGGGACCGGATCCATCCTCGGCATAAAGATGTAGCTTCAGGCTTTGCTGATCACCTGTAGACGGGATAAAGGCGAAAATGACAAATTGCCCGGTGCCGCTCAAATCTGCGCGCGCCTCAGCCTGTTCAACCCCATCCACGCTTAAAATCACATGACCGCGACCGTCTGCTTGGCCCGCAATGAGCGCGGAGCCGTCATCCTCAATGCGTACCACGTCAAACTTTGGAGCCGACAGCTGACTGCTCAACGGTTCGGCGGGCGTATCAGTGGCGGCCTCCGCGCTTGAACTTTCACTTGCCATCTCTTCGGGCGCGGCCTCAGCGGTGGCAGAGTCCGGCGCGGCGGCCGTGTCCTGCGCGGGCGGTTTTGCAGTATCTGTCTCTCCATCGGCCGCTGCCTCTGGCTCAGACCCAGCATCGCTCGGCAAGGGCGCCGCCGCGTCTTGGGCGGAAGGAACCTCGCGCACAGGATCCATAGCGGCGCGAATTTGTGGATAAAACCACCACAGGCAAATCAGACCTATCACCCCAGACACAAGTACCGCAGTATTGCGCGATGTAGCGGTCACGTTTTTCTTATCGATCGAACTCATTTACCTGCATTCCCCCAGTCACTGTCTTATGCTATCAGTCACAACTAACCTGTCCAGCAAGAACTAAGGAATTCCTTAATATGTCGAAATCAATTTGTGTTTTTTGTGGTGCGCGCATGGGAAATAATCCTGCTTTTGAGCAGGCGGCAAGAGATTTAGGTAACGTCTTGGCAAAAAATACCTGGCGCCTCGTCTATGGTGCAGGCGATATCGGCTTAATGGGTGCAGTGGCCAATGGCGCGCAGGCCTCTGGCGCTGCCACTTTTGGCGTAATGCCAGAGCACCTGATGCAAACGGAAGTTGGCAAGCGCGATTTGGATCGTTTCATTATCACGGACGATATGCACAGCCGCAAAAAATTGATGTTCATCAACAGCGATGCAGTGGTGCTGCTGCCGGGTGGGGCGGGCTCATTGGATGAATTTTTTGAGGTCCTGACCTGGGCGCAATTGGGCTTGCACAGCAGGCCGATCATCGTTGCCAATATCGAGGGCTATTGGCAACCCATGCTTGATATGGTGGATCACGTGATTGCCTCGGGCTTCGCCGATGCCAGTTTGCGGAGCTTATTTTGTGTGACTCAAACCGTGGATGAGATCGAGGCCGTTTTGCGCTCGGCCCTAAACACAGCCAGCCAATAAAAGACCAAAGCTATCCAGATCAGGGCAATGGCAATGACATGCCAGCCCGTGATCAGCTCACCCAAAATCACAATCGCGCAGAAGTATTGCAAGATCGGATTGAGATATTGCACCAATCCGACAGTCGCCATCGGAACCCGCTGCGTTGCATAGGTCATGAGCACAAGAGGTCCGGCGGTAATCAGCCCCGAAAACATGAGCGCGAAAAGCGTTTTCGGGTCTGGAAGATCAGAAAACCAATACAAATACCCCAAAGCAAACGGCAGCAATAACACCACCTCGAGCGTGACCGAGACCACCGAATCCACTTTAATGATCCGTTTGAGCAGGCCATAAATTCCGAAGCTAAAAGAGATCATCAAAGCCAACCAGGGCGCCGCACCCAGGCCAATGGTCAAAACCAGCACAGCCACGCAGGCCAAAGCAATCGCGACCCATTGCAACGCCGATAGGGTTTCACGAAAGGCCACAAATCCCAACAAGACCATGACGAGCGGAAAGATGTAATAGCCCAAAGAAGATTCCGTGACCCGCCCCACGCTGACAGAAAAGATGAACACATACCAATTGATGGCAATCATCACGCCGGCCAAGAGAATAAGGCCCATGGTTCTGGGCTGCCTGACAACATGCAAAGCCTGCCTGGTTCGTCCCGACAGAACAAGCAATGTGACAAAGGTCACAACCGACCACAGCGTGCGATGGGCCAAGATCTCCGCAGGATCGATGGCTTGGAACAGCGCGTAATATAGCGGTGACAGGCCCCAGGCGAGACAGGCCACAACCATCGCAAGCGTGCCTTTTGCGAATTGTGTCATGCCGCCCTACCCCTATGTGCGGATGTCATCCGCCTCGCAAAAAAAATGGCCTGCTTTAGAAACTTCAGCAGGCCATTCTCATTCATACTGTCGCCGGGGTCTTACATACGGCCTGCGACATTTTCCCAGTTGACCAAATTGTCGAGGAAGTTTGACAGATAACCTGGGCGTTTGTTGCGGAAATCAATGTAATAGGAATGCTCCCACACATCACATCCGAGCAGCGCAGTTTGACCAAAGCACAATGGGTTCACGCCGTTTTCCGTCTTCGTTACCGCCAAAGACCCATCGGCGTTTTTCACGAGCCAGCACCAGCCTGAGCCGAATTGACCGGCACCAGCCGCTGAGAAGGCGGATTTGAAATCTGCCACAGAGCCGAAGTTTTCGACCAACGCAGACTCCAATTCGCCGGGCATTTTGCTTTCGCCCGGGCCCATCATTTCCCAAAACTGGTTGTGATTCCACAATTGGCTGATGTTGTTGAAAATGCCGTTTTGAGCCACAGAGGAGGCATCATATGTGCCGACGATGATCTCTTCGAGCGACTTGCCCTCCCACTCAGTGCCAGCGATGGCGGCGTTGCCATTCGTGACATAGGCGTTGTGGTGCAGGTCATGATGGAATTCCAATGTCTCAGCGGACATGCCTTTAGAAGCCAAAGCGTCGTGTGCATAGGGAAGATCAGGTAGTGTGAAAGCCATATCAGCGATCCTTTCAATGATGAATTGGTCTGTGTTGCCACAGGCTATATAAGCAATTTGTGCAGAACAAAATGCTATTTGAGCCAGATTGGCAAAAATAGGCTTAGCTCTGTGCTCTCACTTCCGACCCTGGCTTGGCAGCGCCGCACAAAAGCGCGAACACATAATCTTGCACTGATCGGAAACAAATTAGGCTCAACCGGTCCTCTTGCACCACGAAAATCGCACCAGCGACTTGGGCAAAGCGGGTGCGGGCAAAACTGCCCACGCCAAACTGCGCCGCTGAGACATCCATGGGCGCCAATTTGGCCACCACTTCGCGGGCCGAACCGCCTTCGATGGTGAAGCGCGACCGGGCATCGGAGACATCCGCGAGCAGATAATGCAGCCCGTCCAAAGCCTGCTCCAAAGCGGCAAACGCCGCGCCGCCCGCATCTTTTGGCACCATTATTAGCAGCTCATCGGGCGACATCCAGGCCAGAAGCGTCTCACCGGTCTGTGCATAGGTTCCGCGTTTTGGGACCGCAACATTCAGGCAGGTTTTCAATGCTGCCTTCACCTTGCTAGAGGCCAGACTGGCCCGCAGGGTGAACATGCTGTGATCGCTCTGCTGGCGAATGGTGACATAGCCTTGAAATTCACGCTCAGACATTGGCTTTCTCCCCTTCTGGGTCATAAAATACTGGGCTTACTATTTTTGCCTGCACGGGGCTGGCGCCAATTTTTGTAAAGGAAATCACCTCTCCCATCCGCTCCGGCCCCTTGTGAACCAGCCCCATGGCAATGCCCTTGCCGAGGGTTGGGGAATAATAGGTTGAGGTGACACGGCCTTGGGTATTGCCTTGCCCATTCGCATTGCTGCCCTGTGCAATTGCGTAGGCGCCATCTTCGAGCACCGAGCCGTCCAAAGTCTCCAAACCGACCAATTGCCAACGATCTGGATTGTCCATGAAACTGCGCTGTTGCGCGCGTTTGCCGAGGAAATCATCTTTCTTCTTGGAAATCGCCCAGCTCAGCCCCAAATCTTGTGGGATCACAGTGCCGTCGGTTTCATCGCCAATCATGATAAAGCCCTTTTCAGCCCGCATGATGTGCAAACATTCCGTGCCATAGGGCATTGCGCCAAACTCGGCGCCCGCCTCCATGAGCATTTCCCAGAACGCCATGCCTTGATTGGCCGGCACCGCAATTTCATAAGACAGCTCGCCCGAGAAAGAGATGCGATAAGCGCGGCAGTCGATCCCGCCAATCGTGCCATCGGCCCAAGCCATAAAGGGCAAGCGCTCCGCCGAAACATCCATGCCGCCCAGTTTTTCCAAAAGTTTCCGAGCATTGGGGCCAACAACTGCAACCTGAGCCAATTGCTCGGTCACATTGACGACCCAAACCTTCCAGTCCCACCATTCGGTTTGCAGCCATTCTTCCATATGGGCGTGAATGCGATCTGCGCCGCCCGAGGTGGTGTGGCACAGCCAGGTTTGCTCATCAATCCGTGCCACCACACCATCATCGGACAAAAAGCCATTTTCCGAACACATGAGCCCATAGCGGCAGCGTCCCGGCTTTAGGTTCGACATCATATTTGTATACATCATGTCGAGGAATTTTCCCGCATCCGGGCCTTTGACAATGATTTTGCCAAGGGTCGAGGCATCCAAAAGCCCCAGTTTCTCACGGGTATTGATCACTTCTCGCTGAACCGCCTGAGCGACAGTTTCAGAGCCCCGCAGATAGGCATAGGGCCGGCGCCAGCCGCCCACAGGTTCCCAATCCGCCCCATGGCTGTCATGCCAAGCATGCATCGGCGTTTTGCGCACCGGCTGAAACAACTCACCCCGCGCTTCGCCCGCCAGCGAGGCCATAGAAATTGGCGTGTAAGGGGGGCGAAAGGTGGTGGTGCCCACATCTGGAATTGGCGCGTTGAGCGATCTAGACAGGATCGCAAGACCATTGATATTGCTTAATTTTCCCTGATCTGTCGCCATGCCAAGCGTGGTGTATCGTTTGGCATGTTCAACGCTTTCAAACCCTTCTTGGGCGGCCAATTGCACATCGCTGACCTTCACATCGTTTTGGAAATCAAGCCAAGCCTTCGAGCGGAGCGCATAGCTGGCTCCTTGCGGCATCAACCAGACCGGCGAAAGCGCCGCCTCTTCGGCATCCACAGCCGCAGGCACAGCCGCTTTCTGGGCCTTGCCGCCAGCGGCGCGCCCGGCCGCCCGGCCCTGTTCGGCGGCATCCTCAAGCACCGGCGCGCTGCGCAAATGCCCGTTGGCCAGACCTGCCACTTTGACAAAACCGGCCCCATCTGCCCCCAAAGGCGGTTGCTCAGGATCCGGGCGGAACATGGCTTGATCGGCGTCCCAAATCAGCTTGCCACCGCAATGGGACCACAGATGCACCACGGGCGACCAGCCGCCAGACATGGCCACCACATCACAAGCGACCTCTTCGAGCACGGAGCCTTCACCGGCTTGCGCGCAGATCTGCACCCCGGTGACCCGCTTGCCGCCTTTAACTTTCGCAATGCCGCGGCCAAGGGCCACGCGAATGCCAGCAGCCTGCACAGCCTCCATCAAGGCCCCGCCCCCTTCGGGCCGTGCATCGACGATCAGCGGCACCTCAAGGCCTGCCTCTAGCAGGTAAAGCGCAGTTCGATAAGCGTCATCATTGTTGGTGACAACCACTGTGCGATCTCCCGGCGACACCGCGAAATTTACAACATAGTCGCGCACAGCAGAGGCCAGCATGACGCCGGGAATATCATTGCCCGCAAAAGACAGCGGCCGTTCAATAGCGCCTGTGGCGGTGACAATCTGTTTGCAGCGCACCCGCCACAACCGGTGGCGTGGCCGCCCGTCGCCGGGTGTGTGATCGGCGATGCGCTCATAGGCCAAAGCATATCCGTGGTCATAAACCCCAGAGCCTTGGGTGCGATTGCGGATCACAACATTGTCGCAAGCGGCCAGCTCAGCCAAAGTTTGCGCCACCCAATCTTCCGCCGCCAGACCATCAATGGTCACCCCATCCACCGGCGCGCGTCCGCCCCAATGCGCGGTTTGCTCGACCAGCAAAACCCGAACTCCGGTTGCAGCCGCCGAAAGCGCCGCTTGCAGCCCGGCAATTCCGCCGCCCACCACCATCACCTCGCAATGATGATAGTAATGCTCATAGCTGTCCTGATCACGCGCTTTAGGCGCTTTGCCCAGACCTGCGGAATGACGAATGATCGGCTCATAAATATGTTTCCAAAAGGAGCGCGGGTGAATGAACATCTTGTAATAAAAGCCAGCCGGCAGGAAACGCGACAGTTTCGAATTGATTGCACCCACGTCAAATTCCAACGAGGGAAAATGATTTTGTGACGCGGCTGTCAAACCTGAAAATGTCTCAGTGGTTGTGGCGCGCGCATTGGGTTCAAATCCGCTTTCAACGCCCAGGTTGATCAAGGCATTGGGCTCTTCGCCACCTGACGCCAAAACGCCGCGCGGACGGTGATATTTGAACGATCGGCCCATCAGCATTTGATCATTGGCCAAAAGAGAGGCCGCCAACGTATCGCCCTCAAAGCCGGACATAACCTTGCCATTGAAGGTGAAGGAAAGCGCTTTGGCACGGTTGATTAACCGGCCATGGCTGGCAAGACGGGTGCTCATTGGGCAGCTCCATTTTTGCGGAAATTATGCCGGCTTCTCGCAGGCGTATAGAGTGAAGAGACACCCATCATGAGAAATCCCTCCAAGTCCAACCGGGCCGTTTGGCACTGATCGCATCCTTAATGGCTTGAGGCGGCTCAAGGGTCTGGGCCTTATAGGTGCCAAAAACCTCTAGCGTTGCCGTGCAGCGGGCGGCGTGAAACCATTTTCCGCAGCCAGAGGCACAGCGCCAGCGCTCGAAATGCACCCCTTTGGGGTTTACCCGGCCAAATAAATAGCCCTCAAACTCCGCGTCAGTGGCGCCGGGACCAAAGCGCTTCAAATGCGCCTCGCCGCCAGCTGACAGTTCCGTTTCATCTTTGTCGCAGCCGCAATATGGGCAATTTAGGATGAGCATGGCAAGGCTCCCTTTGTCGAGTTAAGAACGATAGCGCGGGGGAGGATATCTGTGTGACAGGTCATCAGTGCGCCACCCCTGCCGCAACGCTTTCATCAATAAACCGCCCAGCGCGAAAGCGATCGAGCCCAAATTGTTCCGTAAGCGGGCTTTCCCCCTTGGCCATGAGCTCGGCAAAGCCCCAGCCAGATCCCGGAATGGCTTTGAACCCGCCTGTGCCCCAACCGCAGTTGATAAAGGTGTTGCCCAACGGGGTTTTGCTCAAAATGGGTGAGCGGTCCCCTGTAACATCGACAATACCGCCCCAATGCCGCAGCATCTTCAGGCGCGACACCATGGGGAAGGTTTCAATCAACGCGCGGACAGTCTCTTCTAGATGATGAAATGAGCCCCGTTGTGTATAGGCATTATAAGCATCTGTGCCACCGCCAATCACCATCTCGCCCTTGTCCGATTGGCTCATATAGCCGTGAACCGTATTGGCCATCACAACCACATCCATGCAGGGTTTGATCGGCTCGCTGACCAAAGCCTGCAGCGGAACAGATTCAATGGGCAATTGAAAGCCGGCCATATTGGCCACCACAGAGGCGTGTCCCGCCACAACCATGCCGAGTTTTTTACAGGCGATATGACCACGGCTGGTGTCAACCCCGGTCACATTACCGCCAGATTGGGTGATGCCGGTCACTTCGGTTTTTTGCAAAATATGCATGCCCATATCGGTGCAAGCCCGCGCATAACCCCAGGCGACCGCGTCATGGCGCGCCGAGCCGCCGCGCGCTTGCCATAACGCCCCTAAAACCGGATAACGCGGCCCGTCGATATTCATGATCGGACAAAGCTCTTTGACCCGAGCCGGTGAGATGAATTGTGTCTTCACACCTTGCAGCGAATTGGCATGGGCTGTGCGTTGATATCCGCGCACCTCATGATGTGTTTGCGCCAGCATCATCACGCCGCGGGGGCTGAACATCACATTATAGTTGAGATCTTGGCTCATCGTTTCATACAAAGAGCGCGCCTTTTCATAGATCGCCGCCGAAGGGTCTTGCAGGTAGTTTGAGCGAATAATAGTCGTGTTGCGCCCTGTGTTGCCACCGCCCAGCCAGCCTTTTTCGATCACAGCCACATTGGTGATGCCGAAATTCTTGCCCAGATAATAAGCCGTGGCGAGACCATGGCCCCCCGCGCCAATAATTACCACGTCATAGGCCTTTTTGGCCTCGGGATTGCCCCAGGTGCGGCCCCAACCGCTGTGTTGACGCATCGCCTCACGCGCGACAGCAAAGACTGAATTTCGCTTCATATTAGAATCCCCCTTGGGTGCTTGCGCGTCTTATCTCTTAAAATGCCGCGACACAGCACCTCACCTGCGTCCTTGTGTGAAATTATTGCGACATTGATCGATCCAATATAGAGCGATAGCAACCGCTGTCATCGGGCGGAAGGCGATCGATACTTATTGGAGTGATTTATGATCTTTTCTGCTGCACTATTTGTTTTGGCGGTTCTATTGATCGGCGGGGTGATGCTGTTGCAGGCCCAGCGCGCAGCCGTGCCTGTTATGCGCGATGTCGATGTCTATGCCGAACAATTGCGCGGATTGGAGCGCGACTTGGCCAAAGGCGTGTTGCGCGATGAGGAATTTGCGGCCATGCGCGCGGAAATTGGCCGCCGCATGATTTCAGCGGCCCGCGCATCGGGCCATCAGCCCAATCCGAGCGCACAAGACCGCGGGTTATGGGCTTTTGCGGGCGGCAGTATTCTGGCCTGTCTGTTGGGCGCGGGCCTTTATAGCCAAATCGGCGCGCCCTCTGTGCCCGATAGCCCTATCGCGGAACGCTATGCGCAGTCTGAGACCCTAAAAGCAAATAGATTAGCTCAAGAGACAGCGGAGGCGCGCGCGCCTGCCAATGACACCGCCACGGAACCGGACTATGTGCAATTGGTCACTGAACTGCGCGCGGCTTTGGAGGCGCGGCCAGGGGATATCCAGGGCCATGAGCTCTTGGCAAAAGCCGAATCGCGATTGGGCAATTTTGCCAGTGCGCATCAAGCGCAAGCGCGGGTCTTGGAGCTCAAGGGCGCTGAGGCCACCGCAGATGAATGGTATGCCTACGCAGAATTGCTGATCATGGCGGCTGATACCTATATCTCTCGTGAGGCCGAAACTGCCCTGCGCGAGGCCCTGCGGCGTGATCCCAACCACAAGCTGGCGCTGTTTCGCATGGGCATGTATTTCGACGCTATTGGCCGGCCCGATCGCACCTTTGGCATTTGGCGCAAATTGCTGGAGGCCGGACCAGAAACTGCCCCCTACATCCCGCTGATCCGGCGCACCATCACAGATTTGGCACAAATCGCTGGGGTTAATTATGACCCGCCGGCCGTCAAAGGCCCAAGCGCGGAAGATATGCAATCTGCCGCTGAAATGAGTGCAGAAGACCGCAGCGCGATGATTGCCTCCATGGTGACAGGCCTCGCTGATCGCCTCGCCACTGAGGGTGGACCCGCCCCCGATTGGGCGCAACTTATCGTCGCCTATGGGGTCTTGGGCGAGACGACGAGCGCGCGCGAGATCTTTGACGAGGCCGTGCAAGTCTTTGCATCCCGCCCCGGTGATCTCGAAATCCTGCAAGGCGCAGCGCAATCGGCTGGCATCTGGCCATGATCTGTGAGGACATCGGCGATCTTATGACCCAGGCGCGCGCTGGCAGCTCTTGGATGGGTCTGGATCTTGGCACAAAAACGATTGGCGTGGCGGTCTCTGATCGTCTCCTGAGCTCTGCAACCCCTTTGCACACGATACGGCGGGTAAAGTTTTCCAAGGATGCCGAAGCTTTGCTGCAGATTATTTCGGACCGAGAAATCGGTGCGATCATCTTGGGCCTGCCGCGCAATATGGACGGATCAGAAGGCCCGCGCTGCCAATCCACCCGGGCCTTTGTCCGCAATCTCGCGCGCTTGACCGATCTGCCGATTGGCTATTGGGATGAACGCCTATCCACTGTGGCCGCCGAGCGGGCCTTGCTGGAGGCGGATACGTCTCGCAAACGTCGCGCCGAAGTCATAGATCACGTCGCGGCAGGTTATATCTTACAAGGCGCTCTAGATCGTGCGCGACATATTCGGACGGTGACATGAAAGCGCAAAATATCGACGATCTTTGGAAAAGAGATGAGATTGACAGCCCCTGCATCAAGCTGTGCTCCATTCACCCGGTCGAGCGGATCTGCATCGGCTGTTACCGCTCGATTGAGGAGATTGGCAGCTGGTCGCAATTGAGCCCCGAGCAACGGCGCGAGATCATGGCTGAGCTGCCCCAACGTGCACCCCGCGTACAAAAACGCCGCGGCGGACGCGCCAGCCGCCTGCCCAATCTTGGGTGAATTCTTCCAAAGAACCGGATTTAATCCAACAGAGATTTAAAAGCGACCTTCGCCTATGCAAGGCACGCTAATACTCACCATTGAGCCAATCATTCAGATTGCCCTGTGTTTGAGGCCGAAAATACGCCACGATGCGCCCCTCTGGTGGTGCCTGTGCCCCCGTCCCCCAGGGCGCAATCCCATGCAAAGCCAAACGGTGTAGCACATAGCACTCCCCCGGCTGGGCAAGAATGCTCTTTCGGCGGCAGCGGTCAAAACAGTCTTTGCGGGCTTTGTGATAGACCTCTGTCAGATCGACTGAACCCCATTGCGCCACCGGCAGACTGTCCAATACGGATTTAAAAGCCGCGCGGATGAGGCTGTGACTGCCTTCCCAAATCACCAGAGGGCTGGCCTCCGCGTTGCTTTTGCCCAAGGGAATTCCCAGCACATATTGATGCGGCTCATGCACAAAACGGCGGCGCTCTGGCCCGATGGCCAAAAGACCATCCACATGAGCGGCTGCGCGATTGACGCGGTAGCGATGTGCCGCGGCGCTTTCTTGCCCATCGAAAGCCGGATAGCCCGGATAGGTGACCGAAATTTGACCGCGGTCGAGGGACATTGGCCCATGCAACGCAGTCAGACAGTCCAAAACCGCCCCGCCGAGCGCAGGCCCCTGCTCTACACGGCCCTGCGCATCATTGGCCAAAATATTAACCCCTGCAAACCAAGTGCCCCCATGTCGGAGCCAATCGGCCCTATGCTCTGGATTTTGCGAGAGCGCTGCGGCAATGGGTGCCACATGCGCCGCCCAGGCCTCAAGATGAGCATCGGCGGAAAACTTGGCCCAGCCCGCCGTCCGGAGTGCCTCTATCTGGGCCGCTACCCCCATAGAGCACTGCGCACCATATTGGCCGCAACCAGCAACAAAAACGCTCCAAACAAGCGCTTGAGTGGCCGCGCATCCATACGGTGCGCCACATTGGCGCCGATAGGCACAAAAATGAAAGTCATCGGAATGATCACGAAGAAGGCCGGAAGGTTCACCGCCCCCAACGTCCAAGGCAGGCGCGGCGCATCAACCGAAACAAAGAGCCAGGCCAGTGCCGAGGGCACAGCAATGGCCAGTCCAAAGCCCGCCGCCGTTGCGACCGCCCTGTGAATAGGGACGCGGTGCAAGGTCATGAACGGCACGCCGAGCGAGCCGCCCCCGATACCAAGCAATACCGAAAGCCCGCCCAAAAGAGGCGCAATCACAATGCGCCAAAGGCCGGTCGGTAGGGCCTCGCCAATGCTCCAAGATTGCCGGCCAAAAGCCAAATACATCCCAATAGTCGCGCCCAACCCCCCAAAGATCAGTTGCAACATCTGCGATTGCAAATTGGCAGCCAAAGCCACGCCCAATATGGCGCCAACGGCGATACCGGGCGCCCATTGGCGCAAGATCTGCCAATCCACTGCGCCTTTCTTATGGTGACTTTGCGTTGAGCGGATGGAAGTCACGATGATGGTGGCCAGAGAGGTCGCCAAACAGACCTGCATGAGCTGGGGGCCGTCATATCCTAAAGATTGAAAGGCATAGAAAAATGCCGGCACCAAGACAATACCCCCGCCTACGCCCAGCAAACCGGCCAAAAATCCTGCAAACCCGCCGATAACGATCAAACTCGCGAGCACAGGCAATAGGGTGGGTATATCCATCAATTGAGATCCAATTCTTCTTGACGCTGCAACAGCGCGGCGCGTTCCTCTAGTAATAGCCGATAATCGGCGACCTGCGCATTGTGTTGCGCACCCAGCTCTGACAGGCGTCGTCGCCAATGCCGCGCGCCGGGCTGTCCTGAAAACAGGCCAAACATATGGCGCGTGATCTGATGCAGCCGCCCACCTTGCTGCAAATGGGCTTCCATATAGGGGATCATCTGTTCTGCAATACGTTGTGCCTCAGGCGCCGGGGTCTTGCTGCTACGAAAGATGTCGCAATCGGCGCGTGATAAAATCTCATAGGGCGTATGATAGGCCGCTCGACCGATCATCACCCCATCAAGCCCGGCCTCAAGATGGGCGCAGGCATCCGGCAGATGCGCCACCCCGCCATTCAAGGTAAGGTGCAAGCCGGGGAACATCTGTTTCATCCGAAGAACCAGATCATAGTCCAGCGGCGGGATGTCACGGTTTTCTTTCGGACTGAGCCCCTGCAGCCAGGCCTTACGCGCATGGATGATCACCCGCGTCACCCCGGTGCGCTCAATCATGGATAAAAACGCCGGCAGGCTGTCTTCAACAACCTGGTCATCCACGCCGATGCGGCATTTCACTGTCACCTCGGCTGCGCTGGCCTCCTGCATCCGCTCAAGGCAGGCGCGCACAAGGTCCGGCTCCGTCATAAGCACAGCGCCAAAGCGCCCCGATTGCACGCGATCCGAAGGGCATCCGAGATTGAGGTTGATCTCCCCGTAACCATGGGCCGCCCCGAGAGCCGTTGCCTTTGCCAATTGCTCGGGGTCCGAACCCCCAAGCTGCAAAGCCACCGGTTGCTCTTCGGGGCTGAAATCCAACAGCCTAAGCGCCCCGCCCAGAACCAAAGCCGGGGCCGTCACCATCTCTGTATAGAGCAAAACCTCCCGCGAGATCATCCGATGAAACACGCGACAATGACGATCAGTCCAAGCCATCATGGGAGCGACAGATAGGCGCGCTGCCGCGGTGGCTGCGTTGTTGGGCATTCTCAACTCTCCTATGGTCCGCGATCCGGTTTTCGGGACCATGGTGCACACTTACTGCACAGCAATCTGGGGAGTCTAGCCCCCTTAGGGCGAAGACAAGCAAACGGCGGTGTTTGGGTGGGTTACAATCAGACGGGGTTTCGGCAAATTTGGAATAGTCACGTTTGAGTTCCAGATCCTTGATAAACTTGGCTCTCAATCCGCTACCCGTGCCGAAGGTGATCCAGCATGGTTTCCGCGCTTGCGACATCGAGGGGCACCCCATCAGGATTGTCCCTCAAACCAGGCTCGGCGAAGACCTGGGCGATGCTCTCGTCCTCGACCAGCATCGAATACCGCCAGCTTCGCAGCCCCATGCCGTGATCACTCCGATCAACGAGCATGCCCATCTTTCGGGTGAAATCCGCGTTGCCATCGGGAAGCATGAAAACATTCTGGATGTCTCGCGATTTGGCCCATTGGAACATGACAAAGGCGTCGTTGACCGAAAGACACACCACCTTGTCGATGCCTTCTTTCACGAAATCCGCATGCAGACGCTCATATCCCGGCAGGTGGCTGTCCGAACAGGCCGGCGTGAACGCACCAGGCAGCCCAAACAGGACCACCCGTTTGCCCGCAAAGACATCGGCGGTCGTCAACCGCTTCCACTCATAGGGGTTGTCTCCGCCAAGGGCGTCATTGCGAACACGAGTGTGAAACACTGCGTCCGGAACATGTTGCGGCGTCATCGGCGGCTTCTCTTTTCTGGCTTTATCGCAGGCTCAGATCTTTACCGTCACCGTCTTGAGATGAGAATAATGATGAATCGCCTCGATCCCCTTTTCGCGACCATAGCCTGAGTTCTTGTAGCCACCAAACGGGGTCTGCACCGACATCGTATTCCAGACATTGACAAAGATCTGCCCGGCATCGATCCGGTCGGCCACCCGCAGCGCACGACTGATGTTCTGGCTCCAGACCGTGCCGATGAGGCCGTAATCGCTGTCATTGGCGATGCGGATTGCGTCTTCTTCGGTGTCAAAGGGAATGACGACTCCGACGGGGCCAAAGATCTCTTCCTGTGCGATGCGCATGTCGTTCGAGACATCGGCATAGACCGTGGGCTGGATGTAAAATCCATCCCCCTCTGCCGCCGCACCACCGTGCACGAGCCGCGCACCGTCCCCTTCGGCAACCTTGAAGAAGCTTTGCACGCGCTGGAATTGAGCCGGCGTGATGATCGGGCCAAGGTTTTCACCAGGAACAATGGCCTGGACCGCAGACTTCATCTTTTCCAGGAACACATCGTAGACCGAACGCTGCACCAGGACACGCGTCCCGGCCGAGCAAACCTGACCGGCATTGAGGGTAAAGCCCTTGACGGCTTCGGTTGCGGCAGTATCGATGTCCGCGTCGTCAAAAACAATGTTGGCGGACTTACCGCCAAGTTCCAGCGTCAGCGGGATGATCCGATCGGCAGCAATGTGGCCGATGGCGCGCCCTACCCCGACGGACCCGGTAAAGGCAACCTTGCGCACATCGGGGTTGCGAACGATAGCCTCGCCCACCTCCTTGCCGGTGCCGAGCACGATGTTGATGACCCCGTTCGGAAACCCGACTTCGGTTGCCAGTCGTGCCATCTCGATAGTGGTTTGCGAGGTGATCTCGGATGGTTTTGCGACGATGACGTTGCCAGCCACAAGCGCAGGCGCAATGGCACGGGCGGCTTGGTTCAGCGGAAGGTTCCACGGCGTGATGACGCCGACAATGCCGTACGGTTCACGCTTGGTGAACACGTGCTGGTCGGGTGCCACGTCAAGCACATCGCCTTTGGGCAGGTAGACGAGGCTGCCGTAGAATTCAAAATAAGCAATCGAACCATCGACCTCGGCATAGGCCATGGGCATCGGCTTGCCTGTATCGGCGCGCTCCATCTCGGCCAGAGTTTCGCGATTCTCGCGCATCTTGGCGGCAAGACCCATCATCAGGCGACCCCGTTCGGCGGCGTTGAAGCGGCGCCAGCCGTCTGCGCTGCGTTTTGCGGCAGCGACAGCCGCATCAACATCAGCCCGGGATCCTGCGGCCACCGAGGGGCCCGGCCCCCCGGTCATCGGGTTGACGTTGTCCAGATAGATTGCGTCGGATGGCTCTGCGGTTGCGCCGTCAATCCAGTGGTTCAGCTTCGCAAGGGTGATTGGCTTGTTCATAGTCTGCTCCCTGGGTTCACATGTAGGGGATCGTTGCTTCGACGGAGGGGTGGCCTTTCTGCCGCTCGCGCCAGGCGGCGAGGTTGGGCAGATCAGCCAGCCAATCGCGATCCGCAAAGCGGAAAACCACGTAGTCAATCAGCGTCACAGCGGCAAAATTCGCAATGTCAGGCCGGTCGGCAAAGTCACGTGGCAGGTTCGCATCAAGCCGCGCCAGTCCGTCCGCAATCGTCCGGAAGCGTTTGGAGCCGACCATATCGGTGTCAAAATTCTCACTTGATTTGCGTCCGATGATGATCGCAGTCGAGGCTTCGGTCGCGCCCAGCGCAGGGGCTGCGATGGCGAGCGTCGCGGCAAGGTCCTCAGACGGAAAGACCGACGGCTGCGCAATCTCGTCAAGGTAGCGCAGGATCAGATGCGCCTCGGCAATCACCTGCCCGTCATCGGTTGTCAGAACCGGCACCCGGCCTGCCGGGTTCGCCTTGAGGAACGCAGGCGGATCGCCCCAGGGGTCGACGATCTCGGTGGTGACCTGACCAGCCAGGCCCTTTTCCTCGATTGCGAGGCGCACAAGGCGCACGAATGGCGACGTTGTGTTGATATAGAGATGCATGACCGTCTTCCTCACTTGACCTTCAGGGTGATCCCGCCATCGACGACAAGCTCGATGCCCGTGATGTGCTTGGCTTCATCCGATGCCAAAAACACAGAGGCATGGGCCACATCCCAACCGTCCCCCATTTGTCCAAGCGGAACAAGGGCGTCGCGCGCCGCCACCATCGCCTCGGTCGAGCCATAGACCGATGTTACGTTCCCCGCATGGATCAGCGGCGTGTTCATCAGGCCCGGCAGGATAGAGTTGCAACGGATGCCCTTCGGCCCATAGTTCAGCGCGATGTCACGGGTAAAGGCGTTTACCGCCCCTTTGGATGCCGAATAGCTGATGCAGGAATAGCCCAAGCTGTGGGTGGACGCGATGGAGGAGATGTTGATGATCGACCCGCGGCCCTGACGTGACATGATCGGCAGGATGTTACGGCAGGTCAGGTAGATCGATTTGACGTTAATCGCCATGAGGCGGTCCCACTGTTCCTCGCTCAGATCTTCCGGCCCACCCGGATCGATGATGCCGACATTGTTGTCCAGCACGTCAATCCGTCCGAACGCCTCCATACAAGCGCCCACCGCCGCTTCGACCTGATCGCTTTTCGAAACGTCGCAGACCGTGGTCTCGACCGCGCCACCCTCTTCGCGGATGATCTTGGCGGTTTCCTCGACAGCGTCCTTGTTGATGTCGAGCGCGAAAATCTTTGCACCCTCGCGCGCCATCGCCACCGCCGCCGCCTTGCCATTGCCCCAGCCCGGACCAATCGCGCCGGCGCCGGAAAAAAACACCACCTTGTCCTTCAATCTGTCGCCCATGTCCAAGCCATCCTTCCGCGATCCCGAGAGTTTCCTCGATCTTTTCGCCCCAGATCGGGAATCGCAAATACGATTGCACTCTACTTCATATAGGAAACGTCTATACCCCAGCCCGCTGCCAGTTGGTTCAACTCGACGGAAACGCCGGAAATAGCCGGTTTTTCAGTGATTTCCGGTCACCCCACCCTGCCAAAGGCAAGGCAGACATATCCAATATTGGAAAATCCTCTAGGCGACATGGGAATTCCGTCTTTGAAGAAATGCCGGTTCTGACGGCAGACTTTGAGCACCGGCAACAGGGTGTCAGTCACCACCATCCGCCGGGAAACCGAAACTGGAGGAACACGATATGAGACTCAAACCGCTTCTGACCGCATCGGCGCTGGCCCTCGCTGCCGCCCCTGCTGTCGCTCAGGACAAGACCATCAACATCGCAGGCTTTGGCGCATCGTCGGGCGTGGTCGGCATTTTCGGCCAGAATTCGGGCGCGGCCATGGCAGCAGCCGTCGAGAAAATCAACGCCGAGGGTGGCGTAACGCTGGCAGATGGCTCGAAAGCCATGCTTGTCACACAGTATTATGACGACCGTTGCAACGCCGAGGAAGGCATCTCGGTCCTGCGCCGCATCGCGTCCACCGATGCTGTGGTTGCCGTCGGCCCGACCTGTTCGAACGTGGCCGAACCCCTGTTCGGCATTCTGCAGGCATCCGTCGACGACAGCGGTGATACCGGATTGCAATTTCCGGTCTTCACAGACGTGGCGATCAAGGGCGGTCTTGCAGGCATTTCCGAATGGGTGTTCCGCAACACGCCTTCCGAAGCCACCATGTACGACGAGCTGTTCGCGTGGATCCGTGAAACCCACCCGGATGCCAAGACCATCTACGGCGGTGTGGAAGAGGATTTCGCGCACTCCCGCTTTACCTGGTACTCGGTGATGAAGACCGCTGCCGAAAAGCATGGCTTCGAAATCGTGGGCGAAGCCCAGTGGCTGCTGAACGACACCAACTTCAGCAATCAGGCGCGCGGAATGCGCCGGGCAGAACCTGACGTGGTCGCGATCTCGGCACACCCTTTCACGACCTGTGGCATGCTGCGCGAAATGGCACGTCAGAAGATCGAGCCCAAGGTGCTGGTGGGTCTGACCTCGTCGTCTTCGCTGGAAACGCTCACCGGTTGCGCGAACGAGGCCGAAGGGATCATCATCCCGACGTCTTTCGCACCCGTGAATGACGCAGCAAAAGCAGCCGCCGAAGCCGTGGGTGCCAAGGGTGGTGCGCTTGACCTGCATAGCGCTTCGGCCTGGGAAAACATCATGATCCTGCGGGACGTAATCGAGGCGTCCGGCATTGAGGGAACACCCGAAAGCCTCGAAGAGGACCGTCGCAAGATTCGTGACGGGCTGGCAGCCTTGACCGAGGTGAATGGCCTGCTTGGCACGAACAAGCGCATGCCCGATGGCGAGGCGGTCAAACCTTACGTGTTCGTCAACGCGGCAAGCGGCAACTGGGCAGTATTGCACAATCCCGGCAGCTAGACCCCCAAGCCCGGTCGCGTCACCTGCGCGCCCGGGCCTTCCCCACTTCCGACCTTGAAAGGCTCGACATGGACTATTTCTTTTTCATTGACCTGATCCAGTCCACGGTGGACGGGCTTTTGTTCGGCACCACCTATGCGCTGATCGGGATCGGGTTCACGCTGATCTTCGGCGTGATGCGCAAACTGAACCTTGCCTACGGGGCCGCAGCACTGGCGGGCACCTATATCGGCCTGGTCATGTTCCTGACGTTCGACGCGCATCCCGCCATCGTTTTTCTGGCCTCTGCCATCGGGTCGGGGCTCATCGGGTTGGTTGTCTACCTGTGCTGCTTCCGCTTCACGCCCGAGAATTACCCCATGGCCTCGCTTCTGGCCTCGGTCGGGATGCTGCTGTTCATTGACGAAGTGGTGATTCACGCAAGCCACGGCCTGCCCTATCCCTACCCGTCCGTCTTCCGTGACGCGATCATCGAGATCGGCGATGTCTGGGTGCGCGGTGACCTTTTGTTCGTTTTCTTCATGTGCGTGGTCGCGATGGGCATCCTGTTCTGGCTGCTGTACCGCACGCCGCTTGGCCTTGCGACCCGCGCAGTCAGCCAACAGCCACGCGCCGCACAGCTGTGCGGGATCGACGTGACCCGCGTGAACATGATGACCTTCGGCATCGCCGGCGTGCTGGGCGGCATCGCCGGGGCCATGACGGCCGCCGCCGTGGGCGTGCTGTCACCCGTCATCGCCATGGGCCTGACCGTCAAGGGCTTGATCGTTGTCGTCATCGGGGGGCTGGGATTCATTCCCGGCGCGATCATCGCCGGATTGCTGGTTGGCGCGGCAGAGAACATCTTCCTGCTTTTGCGCGGCGTCACCGAGCGCGACATCTACGTGATGCTGCTGCTTTTCATCTTCCTCACCCTGCGCCCCGGCGGCCTGTTCGGCAACGCCCAATCCCGCGACTAGGAGGATAACACTATGGATTTCTACCTTGGACTC
>Ga0181596_10000153_pt1 | contig 68859 bp, 67 predicted proteins | sample 041ome_6_FD_148655 | JGI IMG/M metagenome (GOLD analysis project Ga0181596, IMG submission 148655) | Coastal salt marsh microbial communities from the Groves Creek Marsh, Skidaway Island, Georgia - 041402US metaG (spades assembly) | ecosystem: Environmental > Aquatic > Marine > Intertidal zone... | reverse complement strand
GTCTTTGAAATTAATTTTTGAGTGTTTATAATCAATAGGTTTTGTTCGTTCTAGTATTGATATACTTTCATCATTTATTTCAAGAGGTTGAAATGCATAATACTTATCTTTATTTATAATTGTTCCGGTTCTACCCAAACTGTCATTTATTAATTCACTTTTGTGATCAATCATTTGAGATAAAACATAAAGTATTTGGTCTGTTGGATATACACGTTGGGAATTAATTTCATTAATTAGGTCATCTTTTTTATAAATATTGTGTAAAACAAAAGCATTTTTTATTCTTTTTACAATAACATTATAATTCATAACAGCATATTCATTTGTATAATTTGTATTTATGATTTCTTTGTCTTTGAAATCGATTGTACTTAAACATTTATATGAGCAATTGTCTTTATAATCACATAATTCGCTGTATGGTCTATCGCCCACTTTATAATCAATGAGTTTTCCCGAAGACAATTTAATTTTAATCTCTTTATTTTCTTCTTGTTCTTGTAATTTTTCAATGGTAAAATTTGTTTGTCCAATATTTAATACACAATCGACACTAGCATTTTTTAACATACGAGTAATATTTCCAATTTGTATTGCTTTGTTCTCTGCAAGACGATATAAATACATATCGGGTGTTTCGTGTTTAATTGATTTTTCTTTTCCAACGTGTAAATAAATTTCTACATTACGTTCTTTGAAAGGTAAAAAACAATGACCTCCTTGGCGAACAGCGCGACCAATAATTTGTTCAATACGATTCATATTATACCAGGGTTCAATAATATGTACTTGACGTATGAATTTAAAATCGATACCTTCTGATGCTGCCTTGGAAATAATAACGACTTTTATAAGTTCTCCATCTTTATTTTCTTTACTTGTTATTTTCTTGATTTCAATGTTGTTATCATAAGAAAAATTGGCATCGCCGGTAATCATACAATAATTTGCTTGTTTAAATTCCTTTTCATTTTTAAAAGTGCTTTTGGGTTTATAATTTCTGTAATCAATACCTTCCGCAGGTGCGTCTTTAAATAATGATTTTCCTTGTGGATTTGATGTATGACGCCGGAATCCCATTTCTTCTAACATCAATGCGACGGGTATAACGCCACCTTCAATATATTGACTGTATATTAATATCACACCTTTAGATTTTTTAATAACATTCCCTATTTTGTGTAACTTACCGCTATATAAATTAAGTTTTTCCAATGAAAAAATGTTACCGTGTTCTTTGAGTACTTCCGGTTTGTAACTATAATCATATTTCATTGGTTTTGGATTTGTTTGCGTTTTAAATTTCATAATGTGTTGAAGTCCTGTTTTACCCGTGAAAAACTCCTTTTCGCTATCAACGGATGGATAAGTTATAGTGGTTGCTTCAATTGGTTTTTGTAATAAGGTATATCCAAATGCTTCCATATTTTCAAATGAAATCTTTTCTGATTCTGATAAATTAGTAATAACTTTTTTATATGATGCTGCTTGAAATTCTCCCATATTCGAATAATATAATGGAATATGTTGAATTGGTTTACTTATTTCTTTTTTATTGAATTGAATTGTTGGATAATTTTTGGGTTTATTGTTTGGTTCAAAATGTTCGGGATAAATTCGAAAAGGAAAACTATATGGATTTTCACCACGTATATATGAAACATAACCAACAAGTTTTCGTTGCAACAATTCTTCGCCATTATCCGTAAATGTCCCGTCTTTTTTAAATACCTCGTCTGTTTTTAAAGTACCGCGATTGTCGTTAGAATTTAATAAATTAATAATCCATATAATTTCTCGGTATGAATTGTACATGGGTGTAGCAGACAGTAACAATAATTTCATATTATTACTATACTTTGCAACATCAATCATCTGACGACCCAATTGTTTTTGTTTGTTATCGTCTGAAATGCGAATATTATGTACTTCGTCAATAATGACTAATCGATCATTAAATAATTTTTGTAATTTGTCTTGATATAAATTTTTTTTGGTTTTGACGTCAACGCTATCATCTATTTTAACTTTTTTCTGAATATAACGTGAAAATTCAGTATAACCCATAAATACATAATTGTTGTTTATTATACTTTTTATTTGGCGTACAATAAATTCTCTTTGCAATCCTAATGTATTACTTGGGTTTATCTCTTTTAAAAAATCATTACCAACACAAGAGCGTTCCACAGACCATATATTGTTTTTTTCGACTAGTTTATTTTCATCGAAAAGTTGATTTCTGAAATTATCTTGAACATTTGGAGAAGCCACTATAATAGTACGTTTTTTATTACCGTGTTGTGCAGTTATTTTACGATGTTCTTCTGATATACCAATAGCACTGCATGTTTTACCGGTACCTACACCATGATATAACAACAATCCATTATATGGGGTTTTGTTTGACATAAAGTTTTTAACAAACATTTGGTGAGGTGATAATTCAACTTCTGCATTACACAATTTATTTGCGTGTTCTTCAATGTTTCTAATTTGACCATCATATTTTGTTTGATCAAATTCTTTAAATAGAGATATTTTTGAACTAAAATTCGGGTCATCAAGAGTAGGATATAAATTTTCAAAATGAATTTTTGTTTTATTTTCATTATATTCCATAAGTTCTTTCTTTTTTAAGTAATCATTGTATTCAGCATCTTCTTTGTTTTTTGGAATTTCACCTAAATCGAGTTCTCTATTAGATGTATCATCTTTATCTATTATGAAAGAAGGTATTTTAATACTGTTTTCGAAAATGGATTCATCTATTGGTTTGATTTTTTCTTCCATTGGACTGGGTATTTCTGGTACAGTTTCCACAACTTCTGTCGCATTTTCATCCAATCCGTTTTTTTTTCTAATTTCATTTTGCATTTCTAAAATAGCATCAATTAAACTGTTTTTATTAGGGCATGTTTTAATAAATTTTCGTCCTTTTCTGGTTTCGTCTTCATATTTTAATTTATCGTGGAGTTTTTTTAAATGTTCCACTTTAATTGCATTATAATCTTTTCGCGAATAAATATTTTTAACATTATATAAAAAATCGTTTGATATTACAAATTCTACTTGATTACGAGCTCCATGTCCCATTGCTTTTTCAATCTGATATTTGGATTCTTTTACGTTATCTTTCTTAGCAATTTCTACACATTCTTTTGTTATAGGGTCTCTATGTGAACCTTTGGGGCAACGTTTTTCTTTTGTATTATTATTCATATATAATACAAAAATATTTTATAGTAAAAACATACGATAACTTGTGAGAATATTGTGTAAGTTTTCTAGCACATTTTTTTTCTCTAAATTGTAACATCGTATTTTTTTCAAAGCATTTTCATAGGTTAACCATTTTAATTCGCTTACTTCAGTGTCTTGTATTTTGTATGTATTTAAACTATCTTCATATTTGATAAATGAGACAAAGTATTTGTGTTTGTATGATTTATAATTCGAACCTGTAAATATTTCTTCTAATGGCATAATGTTATCGATATTGTGTAGTATATTATTTTTATATCCAGTTTCTTCACAAAATTCTCTAATAGCACATTGAAAATCTTTTTCTTGAAAATTTCGGCGTCCTTTTGGAAATCCCCATTCCGGACATTCCCATTTAGTATTAGAATCTTTAATTAGCGATTTAAATGAAACATTTTCACTATTTAGTTGATACCCCTGTTTTAATTTAAAATATTTATCTCGGGCAATGTTTTCTTCATTTTTATACTTTGAAGCATTATTTAATCCCCAAAGGTCATTCCATAGAAAGTCAAAATCATTTTTTAAAATTTTAACTTTTTCTTGGATGGTCATTTGATTAATCATTTCAAGTAAGTAATTTTTATCATATAAATTATATTTACCTCTTAATAAATCAATATAACCCAAACTGTCTTTTCTACAAATCATTAAATATTCTATATTATTGTTATTAATTCGAAATGCAATAATACCATTACTTGTAATTGGCAATTTACATTGATGATATAAATGCCCCTGTTTTCCACAGTTATTACAATAATTATCACTCATAAGATATAAAAAATAGTAACATAATCTTTATATTTTACTATTATAATGTCTTTTAATTTATATAATGAAATACGAATCAGAAATTTGGGGACCTCATTTTTGGTTTTTTCTTCATACTATTGCTTATAATTATCCTGTAACACCAAATGAAGTTGTAAAAAGAAAATATTATGATTTAATTATGAATATGCCATTATTTATACCAGATGTTGAAATAGGAAAAAAATTTAGTGCATTATTAGATAAATATCCGGTTACACCTTATTTGGGAAATAATAAAGATTTTCAAAAATGGATGCATTTTATTCATAATTATATAAACAAGAAAATCGGTAAACCGCAAATATCGCGACGTGAAGCGCACGAATTATATAAAGAAAAGTATGTAAATAAAACGACATTGAAAACGTATATGATACATTTAAAAAAACATTATGTTTATTTGTTCTACATATTTGTTGGTATACTAACAATTTATATGATAAAATTATAATACAATTATAATATAAATGAGAATAGAATTAGTATTTTTATTAATAACAGGTATTATTATTGGAAACATTTATACAGACGGTAAGTATATAAAAACCGTATTGGACTCTAAAAAATATTTGCAAATGGGTGGTGTTGCTTTTGGTGCTTTTATGTTATATGTACTAATAAAACGAGACCCATTGCGAGCAGGAGAAATTATAAAAACGTCAAATGAATACTTAAAATACATGCCATTAGACAAAAATAGTAATAAGATAATAAGTCCCTTTTTGAATTTTAGTGCAAATAATTATATGCAAAACAGTGGCGGAAATCAACCACAGCAAAGTGTCGATAAAATACAACAATCGGGAAAGAAATCAACAAAACGATCAGTAAGTGAAACGAAAAAAAAATATGTTGCATCTAACCAAAACTGGAAATGTGGTGATTGTAAAAAACAACTAACAGCATGGTTTGAAGTTGATCATAAAATACGATTGGAATATGGTGGTTCTAATCATGTAGATAATTTAGTAGCAATGTGTAGAGAATGTCACGGAAAAAAAACGGCTATGGAGAATATGTAATATTATTATATATTAATAATATTAATGAAAGTAACTGAAATATTTTTTTGGATAGTATTTTCAATAATAGGAGCGTTAATTGTTTTATACAATATACAGAAAATAGATGATCTTCCTCCTTTTATTACAACTTTTCTTAATTTTTTAAATACAGACAATGAATTTAAAGATAATATGACATCATACGGAATTTTGTATATTTTACTAGCTTGTATAACAGTGTTTATATTTTATGCGATTAAAGACCCATATTTGCTTTATAAAAGTTCAAATATAGTGATTTACATATCTATTGTACTTTTACCTCTTATTTACCTATATTTCAAATTAGGAAACGCAGTATCGGCATTTGACAGTTCGTCCGCAAAAATGGCATTTAGTGCAATTGGTATAATGATAGGAACATTTATATTATTTAATTATGTTGATTTATCCATATACAAATTAGATGTAACAAAACGTATATTTTATGCATTATTAGTATTTGGGGTCATTGTAGCATTAAGTATTGCATATATATTTTTAGGAGATTATTTGAAAAAGTTAGATGGTAATTTAGGTTTTCTTGCTTATTTGTTATTTTACATCCCGTGTATGATAGTAGATTTTATAAAATATATAATACGAGATTTTAAAAATTCACCACCCGCAGTGTATATATTATACATTGTTGAATTAATTATTATTCTTGCAACAATATACTTTTTACCATTTATCGAAAGCACATTATCATTACAGGGAACTAAATTATTAGAAAATCCCATGTTTTTAGAAAAACGTCGCTCTATATTTAGTGGTTATGATTTGGCAATGGAAGAAAACAATGAAAAAATAGCTAGACACAATTATAGTATTAGTATGTGGGTATATATAAATACTCCACCAAATACAAATGAAAAATATACTATATTTGATTATGCAAGTAAACCCAAATTAATGATCCAAAATAAGCAATATAATGATGCGAATGTTACAGAATATGATGCAGTCGACAAGATAACACCTCCTGTACTAGATCCAAATAATCGAGAACCACACGTATTTGTTATAGAGTATACAAATAATAATAAAATAAACGACCAAGGAGAAATAGACCGTTATGAAGTGAGTTTACCACTACAAAAATGGAATCATTTTGTGTTTAATTACAGTGGTAATGAAGTGTCTATATACATAAATGGAGAACTACGTAAGACCATTTTATTAACTGATAAAAGTCCCAACCATAGTATTTATGACAATATTTATATAGGCGATGATGATGACAGCAATGGTGCAATATGTAATGTTAAATACTTTGAAGAACCGCTGTCAAAAATGCAAATAGCGTATATTTATAATTTATACCAGAGTTTTAATCCTCCCTTGTTGTAAAATATTTATAGTATATATATATAAAATGAACGTTACTTTGGTAATTTTAGGAATCGTATTAATCGTGTTGATATATGTAATTTATCAATATGTAACAAATGTGTCACAGGAAATTTCTGACTATAAAAATGTCACCACTTCGGCGACAAGCGTTACACCGGAAGATTTAAGCAGTCCAAATTCGACAAGATATGCTCATAGTATTTGGGTTTATGTAAAGAAACATAGTGGTGAGTGCCCATTTATTACTTTTAGTAATGGTGATACTCAAAATCCAGCTGGTACAAAACTTTATTTAGCAGCAAGCACACCTACTTTAAAATATGCTTCTACTGCTGCAACATCGGGAGCGGAATTAATAATTACTGATAATTTCCCCATTCAAAAGTGGGTATGTTTAACAATAAGCATTGACAATCAAATTATTGATGTTTATATGGATGGCAAATTAGTTAAATCTGCCAAATATACACACGGTACACCAAGTACCTGGACATTAAGCAGTGGTTCTTTTGAGGGATATATTACAAAATTTAAACGCTGGGCCGAGCCATTGAATCCACAAAAGGTATATGATATTTATATGGAAGGAAATGGACGTAGTGGTATATTACCTGCGTATGGTGTAGACCTTTCATTATTTAAGGATAATATTGAACAATCTAAATTTACCTTATTTTAGGAAATTACTTATGTATTAATATAGTATATAAGTAGTAATGTCATCAACTCAAAATACTTTTGATAATATTGGACAACAATCATCTGATGCTTTTAACCAAGGATATGAAACATTAAGTAATAGCATATCAAGTGCTAAGGAATCATTAAATGCAGGCGTAGATGACTTGACAAAAAATGTAGAAGGGTCAAAATCGTTTTTAGATTCAAATACAATGGTTGTTAAGTTTGGATTTTTAATTTTAGTGGTAATTGTATTTACCTTTTTAATTCGCATTGGTATAACGTTAATTGCTTACTTTACACAACCAGGTAAGCACCCCTATGTAGTGCAGGGACTATTGGATGGGACTGAACCCGTAGTAGTTAGCCAAGACCCAAAGTCAGCGGATTATACACCTATTTTCAAATCAAACAATGAAAATACTGGTTTAGAATTTACGTGGGGTGTATGGTTACGTATGGGTAAGGACGTACCATCAGCATCAGGAACAAAGTATAATCACATATTTAGCAAAGGAGATGCTCCTACTGGGGTAAATAATTTAGATGTGGTTAATAATAGTCCTGGTTTATATTATGGTCCAGATACCAATCAGTTGTATGTAAAAATGAATACAGTTAAAGCGGGTGATCCCACAAACACAGTTACTGTTGATAATATTCCTATTATGAAATGGTTTCATGTTGCTATTCGTATGAAAAACACAGTAATGGATGTATATATAAATGGTACTATATCTGGACGTGCCGTATTAGACCATACACCCAAACAAAATTACCAGGATGTTGTAGTTAATCAGAATGGTGGTTTTGCTGGAAAATTATCAGATTTGCGCTATTTTGCAAAAGCACTTAACGTATTTGAAATTAACAGCATTGTAAATAACGGTCCTAACATGTCTACAAGCAAATATGCTACTGGAGTAGGCGAAGAAGATTACTATGGATATTTGTCCAATATATGGTATAGTTCTAAGGTTTAAACATAAATTTATTATCATTTATAATATATATTATAAATGACAACATTAAGTGATATGTGTTTACAACGAGAAAAAAAGCAACAATTACATATACCAATTAGTCGTTATGAAGTTGAATCTCCGTATACTACTACTGCATATACACAATTTGATTTAGATATGCGACGTAAAGCTGAAATATTAAAATATGCAAATAATACTTCATCAAATAAAACAAATGATTTAACTCAAAAACAGAAATGGTCATTTTTTGTAAACAATAAAAGTAAATTAAAAGTACCAAAAACCTTTGTCTCATTTTATAATCGAGATTTAAATGATACATATCAAACATTTTACAAAATAAAGACATTGGATAATGGATGTCCTAATACTATAATAAAAACGAATTCAACAGCAGCAAATGTACCCGGAAATATAGATTTATATCTTGATGAATCTGTTCCCCTCTATAAATATAAAAAAGAAACTATTAATTATGGCATATTAAATGAAGGATATCCTTATAATATACTATCGAATTATGAGTCAAATAAATTTGTGTTGAATAATTCAACAAGTAATGTACTTCAATTATATACTTTAAAACCACAAAGTGACAATACAATTGTTGATATTAACTTTCCAATTGCATTGTATATAAATGGTGTTATGAAATCAACTAGTTTAAGACGTGAAGGTAACATTTACATTCAAAATAATAGTATAAATTTATCATCATTTGCGTGTAATTTAAGTTTTAATAATAGTATCACTGCTAGTTTAAATGTAAATTTTCAATCAAGTAATGTTAATTTTGACGTTTCGTTTAATTATAATAAAGAAACCAATAAAGATTTTACTGGTATTATTTATTTACAAAATGTATCCATTAATAATATAAATTTAAACAGCACAAGTGATTATGTATATGATATTGGTATTACACCGGTTATATCAACTCAGAACCTAACAAGTTTGGGTGATTTTGATATAAAAATCGGTATAATGACAAATATAGATACAAATAACTTACTTATACAAGAAGATTGTAGTTTTAATAGTATTAATAGTGGTAGTATAGAAACAAATTCAAACAATTACAATTCTTTAAATGTATTATCCTATTCTGACAATGCCAAACAAAATGCAATGGTCGTCCAAAATACAAGCACAAATAGTGTTGTTAATCAGTTAGCAATAACAACATCCAATATTACCGTTGAAAATTATGTTCGATGTCTAAGTAATTTTGTCTATTTTGATTATGACATAAACAACAATGCATATAATTTAAAAAATACAGAAGCAATATCATTACAAGATATATCTAAAAATTATTATGTGTTTGATACATATTATCAATCAAACATAACATATAATTTAAAACAAGGTGTTTATTATTTTGTAAATATTGGAAAAGAAGAACCCATTAAGTTAAGTCGTATTGATCCATCTATAAATATATTAAACAATAATATATTAATATACGATTATGGTGAAGGTATTCAATATTCTAACTATACTTACAAGTCATATGACTACACATATGACAATGAAACATATTTATATGGGTCAGTTAAAATGACAGTAACTGACCGGTTTGATGATATAAGTTTATGTACATATAAAAATGGTTCGAAACAAGATGTAAATGTAACATTTACATATAATGATTATTGCTGATTACGCGCAGCTGCTTTGTTTACGTGTTGCATATTATTTGTTTGCGTAGGATTTAAACACATTTGTTTATTAGGATAAATTTGTTTACTTAAACATTTGTCACCTTCGTTTATTTCAACACAACCGCGTTTACCCTGATATTCTCCAACAAGACACCAAGATGAACGCTTTGATGCTGCCGTTGAGAGTACAGAATTTTCATACGATGATGGCGTGACATTCATCGAATCTTTGAAATTGCGACGCATATCATCAGTTAATCCGCCTGCACTTGCCTTTTGCAGTAAAGTGCCGACAGATTGTACCGTACCTTCAGCAATATCGACGCTGAATTTTGCTGTATCTCCAACTACATCCGCGGTTTTGTTAATAATAGTACCAGCAGAGAAACCGAGTAAAGATAATATTTGTCTAAACAAGGGCATTACAAATTTTGTCACGCTTTCAAATATACCTCCAAAAAAGAAGAATAGATTCACTCCTAAAAGTGAAAAGAACAAAATAATACATAATACGACTATGATAAGCATTTTGTTATCAAAATTAAGATCTATTTTATTGGAAACTTTTTGATTATTTTCGTCTTCCATTTATATAAAATGGCAATATTAAAATATATTTGTAAATAGATTTAAATAATACGTTTGTCTTAATAGTATATTATATAAAAATCTTTATATGGAGGTTTACGGATTTTTAAATACATTTTTTGTAGCAAGTATACTTATCAGCTCAATATTAGTAGTTGTACTCGTTTATCATTTTAGACAACGTTTAGGAGCAATGGAAGAGAAGACCGAAACATTGTTACAGATTGTAAACAATGTTGTACAGAAACTGAATCATGATGAAAGTGACAATGGAATTCAAAATATAGTACCATTAAGTAATGTCAATAGTGATGAATATTATGGTGAAGCAGAAGAGTACAGAGAAATGGAGTACCCCAATGAATCTGAAAAAAATGAAGATGATGAGGACAGTGAGGAAGGTGATGAGGAGGGTAGTGAGGCAGGTGATGAGGAGGATAGTGAGGAAGGTGATGAGGAGGGTAGTGAGGCAGGTGATGAGGAGGATAGTGAGGAAGGTGATGAGGAGGATAGTGAGGAAGGTGAAGATGAAGATGAGGAGAGTCAGGAATGTGAAGTACAAGAAGAGGATGTTGAGGATAGTGATGATAAAGAGGGTGAAGTAAAAAGACAAGTAACAGAAGAGATAGAATCTTTAAAAAAGGAAGATATTACAAAGGAGTATGAAAAAATGAATGTTGCACAGTTAAAACAAATGGTGAAAGATAGAAATTTGTCAAACGCTGTATCAAAAATGAAAAAACCGGATTTGGTTTCGCTATTAATTAACGAATAAAATATTTGATTAATATATATTATGGATATTAATCAAGCTTATAAAGAAATACAAGGGGATTATAGACAGTATAATGAAAATGATCCTATATTAAAGGTATTTGGACGTCCTAGTGTAAATAGTAGTTTAGGTGAACCCGTTATAAAAAATTGTGATTATCGAAAGGTAATGAATAAAGAAGCTACAAATATTATGAATACAAATTTAAATGAAGTATCAAAAGAAAATAAATTAAATATTGTTGATATTGTTTATACAGATAATAGTGATTTAAAAGAGAATTATATGATGAAATTTGAATTGGCGGAACGTAAAATAGCACCAAATATTAAATTCGATGAAAAGTAAGTTAAATATCATTTTATAGTATTCTATAAAATGAAATTAATAAGTTTTGATGTAGGAATCAAAAATATGGCATATTGTATTTTAGATTTGTGTAATAATGAAGTAAAAATAGATAAATGGGGTATAATGAACTTAATTGAAGATGATATGTTAGAAACACGCAAGTGTAATGCTGTACTAAAAAACAAAAAAATATGTAACAAGAAGGCGTATTATAATAAAGATAATTTGTTTTTTTGTAAAAATCATGCAAATGAAAGTAAATACTTTGTTCCAAATAAGAGTTATACAAAAACTAAATTATATAAAAAATCCGTCGATGAGTTATTTAAATTGGTAAATAGTCATTTTCTTAAAATAGAAAAGAAAACAAAAAAGGAATGTATTGACACATTTTTAGAATTTTATAATAACCGGTGTTTAAGTGAATGTAATAAAAAAGGAAAGAAATGTGACCAATATGATTTGATAGAATTAGGTAAAAAAATAAAATTAAAAAGTAATGAATGTTTTGTTACAGCGGAAATAGATTTGGTAATTATTGAAAATCAAATAAGTCCAATTGCCAACCGTATGAAAACAATACAAGGTATGTTAGCACAATATTTTATAATGAAAAATGAAAGTATAGATATACAATTTATAAGTTCACAAAATAAATTAAAATATTTTGAGAAAGAGGGTACAGGATATAAAGAGAATAAAAAAAATGCAATTACTTATTCGGTTGAAATGTTGAAGAAGTATAATTTGTATGACCAATGGAACGGTCATTTAGAAGTAAAAAAGAAAGATGATTTGGCTGATTGTTTTTTACAAGGTATTTGGTATTTAGAAAATAAAATATAATATGTGCGTTAAACTTAAAAATAATTCTTCTTTAACTATCATAATGGAAGAAGTAAGTTTAGACATTGATGGTACATTACAAGATGTTGGGAGTAACGATATTTCTACAACGAAATTTGGGCCAGGTATTGAATTATTAATGAATGAAAAAAATATCCCTTTGTCAGGAGGGGGTAATATTGAAGTTGGTGATCTCAATGCGCTAGAAAATGAGTTAAATGACTTGACAGGAACAGGTGGCGGGTCGTCTGTAAATTTGGGCGAAACAGTAAATTTAAGTAGTTTTGAAGATAAACCATCTACTATTAAATTGGATACTGAACCTATACAATTGAACATTGACGAAGATAAAACGGATTCAAAATTAGGGGCAGCAACTGCCGAAACAATTGGACAAAACTCAGATGGATTTTTAAAGCAAGCAACAAGCTTTTTTAATCCTGCACCACCCAAGATGAATGAGCGCGAAATGCGTCGCAAAAAGCGTCTTATGTTAAAAAAATTGGATGGGTGGCATGAAAAGGGTCAATTGAAAGGTTATAATAATTTAACAATGGAGTCGCCTTATGATGAAATAGAAGATGAATACGAAACGGCAATGGAAGATAAGCGTACTAAAGATAGTATTAAATTACAAGGGTGGTGGTTTATGACAGCAGTAAATTCATTAGAATACGCAAATGCTGCTTTTGACCCATTTGGTGTTAATTTGGATGGTTGGGGTGAACAAATAAATGATGATATTGACAGTTATGAAGAAATATTTGCTGAATTACATGATAAATATAAAGGTGCAAAAATGGCCCCCGAGTTATCACTTGTATTGCGATTAGGATTTAGTGCCGCTGTGGTCAGTTTTACAAATAAAGCTCTTTCTAGTTCTGCTCCTGGTTTTAATGATGTTATTCGTCAAAATCCGGATTTGATGAAGGCATTTACAGATGCTACTGTAGATACAATGAGCCAAAAGTCCCCTGGTTTTGCATTTGCAAATGAAATGATGAAGGAGGAAGATATGCGTCCAAAAGGTGGACCTCCTCCCGCACCACAGCAAACGAAAGTGGGGCGTGACGCAAGAACATCATTAAATAGTCGGCCAGATTTACGTTCATCTATGAATGAGGAAGGGGTAGAACTAAATGGTTTTGGGAGTTTAAATTCGCAAGAAAAAAGTGCACGACCTGAAATGCGTGGACCAAAAAACGATGACATTGAAAACATTTTGGCTGGATTAAAAACAAAAAATATTACTATAAATAAAGAAAAAGAAGATTCAGTAGTTAGTGCAACATCATTGGGTGATTTATCGCAGAGTAGCGGAAAAATGCCTAAGCGTACACAAAAACGTAAACAAAAATCAGATAAGAACACAGTAACATTGGATATTTAAACCGCTATGTAATGGTATATCAGTGAATAAAAAATATTTTTATAAGATAATATAAAAATATTTTTATGATTAATGTTAATGAATAGTTATATTCAAGAATTGATTAGAAAACCCTGGGTTATAAATAAATCATTACAATGTATTAATATTTATAATGATGCCCGCGATTACATAAAAAATGTATATAATTCTAATGCATTATTTAAAACAAGTGTGGATGTAATTTATACTAATAGTTATAATGTTATATGTTATTTAATGAATGTAAAATATCAACCTGATGCTATGAATTGGCAAACAAATTGTCTATTATATGAACACACTCACACTAAAAATTCATTGCACTTTATGATTGAAGATCGTACGATTTTACCAGATTATTTCGATAAAAAAAATATAAATAAAACATTGGACGAATCTAATGATAAATTGGTAAACGAATATGTAAATTACGGTAATATATGTGATTCATTGTATTTAATAAAATATTATAATTCTGTTATTTCAAAAATAAATATGTATACAGATGTAAAAATGCAAGAAATAGAAAAATCCAATGTATCTTTTTTAACGATTGAATATAGTCATCCATCTATGAAAAATAAAATTACATTTTATTTGGATGATTCTTATTTTTTAGTTGGAAATGAACTTTTTTCCCCTTGTTTTGTAAAACGTTTGTTAGAATATCAATTTAGCCCGTATGTATTTGATAATAATTATAAAATTGTAATTATAGATGCGGAAACAAATGAATATATTTTAGAGTTTAATAATTATTTACGCATAGAAAAAGATAAATGTATTGTAGAGAAATGTGAATAATTACTAACATAGTAAAATTGATTTATAATACAATATAAATGTATTTTATATTATATTTACAAGAGGATAAGTATGCCTCAAACACATTTATTGAATGATAAGTGGAATTTGTATTACCACTTACCAACCGATCAAAATTGGAATTTGGATAGTTATAAATTAATCATGGAGAATATAAATTCTGTTGAGGAAGTGGTTAAACTTAATGAAACAATTAATGAAGGTGTATTAAGAAATACAATGTTGTTTTTAATGAGAAGTGGCATTGACCCACAATGGGAACACGAAAAAAATAGAAACGGGGGATGTTTTTCATATAAAATACATAACAAGGTTGTACCAGATACATGGCGAAAATTATTTAAATTAGTTACTGGAGAGACGTTTTGTAGTGATGATAATGTAAATAATCACATTAATGGTATTACTATATCCCCAAAGAAAAGTTTTTGTATTATAAAAGTATGGATGGATAACATTGATTATCAAGATTCATCTATATTTTATGAAATTACGGATGAACGTAATAAAGGATGTATTTTTAAAAAGCATCAACCGGAACATTAACTTAAAAATAAAAATATAATAATTACTTATTATATTATTAAAAATGAATGATATTTATTTTTTTAAGCATCGATTACATCTTTATTCTAATTCAGTGAGAAAAGATGTAAAACAAGAAGTAAAACAAGAACAGAAAATATGCTTTACTAACATTACAGAATACGTTTTCATTCCAAATAATGATTATTTACAGTCAAATGACTTGAAAAATAAAATATGGTGGACCAGTGCAGAAGAAAAACAAATGAAAAAAAATTATCAGTTAGGCAGGTGGCAATGATGCTAGGCAAAGTTTAATTTCACCTAATGAAGCTACATTATATTTTACTATTAATGGCAGATCATTACCTAGATACATTTCAAGATGACTACACAAAGGTGTACATTTTATAAAATGACTCAAACTTTTCAAAGAAAATTCACCTTGTATAACAATCGTTTCATCACTTTTTTGTATAAACTCCATATTTCCATTTGATTCAGAACGATAAATTTTCGATTTAGCAAAGGATCCTGCACAGGAAAATATCAAATCCTGACCAACTGACTTGATTTCAATTCTGTCCGAAATGCCATTCATATCACGAATGATCTTTTGAAAATCGCTTGTAGGTAAATTAATCACAGTAGAGTATTCTACATCAGGAACGCTCATTTCTTCTGTATCGGGTTCAATAAGACGCAGTTTTTGACTATAACATTGTTTAATTGAACCATTATCATATTGTAACCCTAAATGGGAAACAACTCCATCATGATAATCATCTTTTTCTATATAAATAGATAATGTATCATCATTTGACATTGTTGAAATAACTTTGAACAGATGAATAGTATTTGCACACACTATGATTTTATTTGGACCACAATTATAAGATTCGAAATTAATTGCATTTAAATTTACATTTACTAAAATAGTATGTGTTTTATCAAAATTAATAATTTTTAATCCTTCTTTTGTAAATGTCATTGTTGCATCGGTTAATATATCTTTTATTGCTGTAATCATATTACGAATGGGTTGGATTTGAACGGTTCGAATAGTTAATACGTTATTTTCCTCGTTCATTATAACAATATATATGCGGATTGTTTTATATATTATTTTTAAAAACATTTTTAAACGCATTAATATTTCGTTAAAAGATGTCCGAACGCCGCTTGTAAGAATAAAATTACAGATAACTATAAGAAATAAACGTTATATTTGTTAGTTAATTTATAATGTATAAACTATAAATTAATATACTATGTGTTTTTCATGACCAAAACGTAATGATAAATCTACAGGAACATCTTGTATTACACCACTATCAATTAGATTTCGTATAAAACTTACATCTTCACTTGTTCCATCCGTTATAATCTCACCATTGTGATTGAATTCTGTAATGTTTCTAAAGAACCAAGGGTATTTAAATCGTTCATCTTCAATAACACCTTTTTTAATGGCCATACATCCCATACCAACATATGCACATTTCACTATTTTATGATTGTTTTTTAATTTTACATCACCCTCTTCACACGATAAAAATTTAAAACAACCATTGTTTTTATAATATTCTTCATCCCAATCTTCTACACAACATAAATGTTTTCCACCGTCCATTGCATATATACCTGAATATATCTTGTGTTGCATACCATTTTTTATTAGCTTATCTATCATTTCGGGAGTAAACACCATATCACTGTCTAACCAAATAATTACATCATAATCAATGCCACCATTATTAAATGGTTTCTGATCCGGTCCATTTAATACGTTTGCACCTAAACACAATGCGCGTGCAAAATTAACTTGTGATGAGTACTGGTTTGATATTTTAATATCATATTTATGTCCTAATATTAATAGTGTTTGGGTCCACGAAATGAAAAATTTATTAGAAAAGTGATTTCCGGGTATGCAGAATATTACTTTTAATTTATTTGCAATGGGATTAAAAAGTGTAGGATTCACAAATAATCCACTAGACATTGAAAATATACATAATTTTATTTTTATATTATTATAATATAAATGAGTATTCCAGATAAATACGTTCCCAAACATCTCGATAAAAAGGATATTATACAACAGAAAAAGAATATATTACGTTCTCGAAAACTCTATAAAAAAGGAAAATATTTAGAACGCCCCAAGGTAAAATCCTATAAATCTAAGAAGTCAAAACATATTAATAAAGCAATGAAAATTTATAATATGGAGAACATTAAACCATCTAGAGAACTTTCTGAAAAAACTCAATGTAGTATTGATGCGTTGGAAAAAATAGTTAATAAAGGACGTGGTGCGTACTATTCAAGTGGTTCTCGACCAAATCAAACCGCTGAATCTTGGGGCATTGCGCGACTGGCAAGTGCGATTACCGGGGGCAATACAGTATTCTATGATTTTCATTTATTGGAAGAAGGGTGTAATAAAAAAGGGAAAGCATATAAGTTAGCAAAAAAAACGTGTAAACGTAAAAAACGGTGTACTAAATATTTTAATAAAACGAAAAAACGCCACGTCAGAATATAATAAAATATATGCCACGTCATTACAGCATATATGCTGTAATATTTTTTTTATATATTTAGGGAAAATACATAAAAAATAATGTATATTTTATGTATAATGAGAATCTTCTTTCTTTTGTCTTTATCTATGCTTACACAATGTGTTTCACGTATTATACAAGTTGAACGCTTGTCACCCCCATCAGTTATTCGTGGTTCTACACCACCATTGGAGTCATTTGATCCATTTGGATTTTCAAAGGATACTACAAAAGTAAATTATTACAGAGAAGCCGAATTAAAACATGGACGTATTGGTATGGTTTCTGCAACATTAATACCCATTGTAGAACAATTTACACACAAACAAGCCATTCACGGATTTGATGAACTTCCTTCTTCAGGAAAAGTCGCCATTTTAACTATTATGTTTGCGTCTGAATTTAATTCAATGCTTCGTGGATGGAAAAATCCATATACTAATCCATTTGAACTTAAAGAGGAATATCAACCTGGCGATATTGGATTAAGTTTTGACATTGACTTGGCTCAGGAAAAAAATGGATTATTATTGGATAAAGAGTTGAATAATGGACGTCTAGCAATGATTGCGTCGTTGGGAATGATTGTTCAGGAATTGGTTATAAATCATCCTCTTTTTTATACTACTTCATAATTTGGATCTGTAAAAATGTTAATCACCCCTTTACACCATTCTGTATTATTGTAATCATCTTGTGAAATATATTTGTTAAGAATTTGACTAAATTTATGCCAATGTTTTGGGTCTTTTCCTAACACTTCGGGTGCAACAAACTTTAAATCCGTAACATACAAATGTATGTCCGAAATGAATTCTTTTTGTTCACTGGGAATGACCTCCAAAATACCACACGCAACGCTAATAGGGTTTCTCATAATTATGAATTATATATAATTATATCTTAACGAAAAATATGAATCAATTTTTATTAAAAGAAATTGATTAGTATATTATATTAATGTGTTTATAATATTAATATAATAACAGCATGAACGTTTCAAATAATGAAAATGAAATATTGCAATGGTTTCGCAACATGTCACAATTCGATCGTATATGGTGGATGCAAGTTTTTCAAGATATGATAAATAATGAAACTACACAAATCAGGCGTGTACAAGAAAACCGAATACAATCTCTAATCACTCGTATAGGCCATGCTGAACAATACACGAATTTACCTGATAATCTATATATTCAAACGAGTCCAACTGCCCCAAGGGATTTATTTGAAGTGCCTATTTATAATAATAATTTTGAAAATAATATTGTGAATTACAACAACAGCAACAACTACTATAATACCAATAACAATAACTATAACAACAATTACAATAATAATAATTAAATAAATTCAATCGTTTGTTTTCCATCTTTACTGACCATCTTACCTACAAATATTAAATCCCCCATTTTTTCTTGTGCTGCTTGATAACTTTCATAATCATATATTTTGTTAGTTTTGATATCTAATGTATATTTTGTACCTTTATATGTTATTTCTTGTAAATTATCGAGAACATTTTCTTTCAAATTTAATTCTTTTTTGTCTGATTTATCAATGTCAATATTTGGAATACTACCAAAATCATTGGATTTTATGTTTCCATAACTATAACACGCAACAGATTCATCTGTTTTTTTCGTAGCATATAAACTACAATCAAAAGCACTTGACTTGACGGCATCCAATATTTGTTTATTGATATTGTCTTTTAATGTTGAAATTTCGAATAACGTTTCATCTGTTGTTACAGGAGTATTACCGTCAATACGACTAATGTCACGAATGCGTAATTCAATATGTTTTTCACTTGTTTTGTGTGTTTCAGACAATGTTGATAAATACAAATAAACCTTTACATTTTGATGTTTTTTGGGTAAAGTCAAATGACTTCCAATGCGTCGAGCACGTCCAATGACTTGGTTTTTACGTACCATATGCCAATAGGGTTCAACAATATGAACAAAACGTGTGTTTTTTAAACTAATACCTTCGGCTCCCGAAGCAGTAATCATTAACACTCGAATAAGTTCTCCATATTGATTATTTTTTTGTCGTTTTTCTAATTGTGCAACCAATGATGGAGGTACAACGTCCCAATCACTATTATAAATATTACGAATTATTTCTTTTTCTTCAGCTGTCTCTGTACCAGTATATAAAACATATTTGGGTTTATCTTCATCACCTATTTTCTGAATAATACTCCAGTCACCATTTGCTGATTTTTTAATTTTAAATTCCGCAAACCCATTTGCGTCAAGTATGAGTTTTAATACTCCAACACCTTCCATCGTTCTAAACTGACTATAAATAAGATGTAATCCAATATTATCGGGATGTTGTAAGTTCTCTAATAACGATAATAATTTGGGACTAAGCATTTGCAAACTATCTTTGGATAAATATTTCGAGCTACCGCCCTTTTCCATTTTTGCTAATTCTTTTAGTGATTTTGTTATTTTCTTTTGATAACTTGTATCATCTGTAATCGCACTTTCGTCTTCTGGATTAAAATTATCACGACTAATAATTTCCTTTTTCTTAATACCATCCACTGCATCTTCAGAAACATCTTCTTTTTTACTGGGCATGGGACGTTCAACCTCAGGGGGAAATGCGAAATTACATAATGCGCGTGAAAAAATGCGATAAGTTGACGAAAATTTATATAATTCATTATCATCTTTATTTTTCAATGCATTTTTACGTGATTTCTTTTCTTGTTCAGCTTCTTCTTTACGTACTTTTTCATATAAACCAAATTGATAATCGCTCATTTCTGTTTTTACAATGTGAAATTTTGAACCATCTTTGCCTTTGATAATACTAGGCATTAATTCTTCTTTGTCACTTAGAAATGATGTTAACCCTAATATACGACGCACCAAAACATCTGAATTAAATAGAGAGCCATTACTCACATTTACAAACATTTTATTAAAAACCTCTTTATCATCTGGCAAACATTTGAATCTATCTACAATAATATCAGAATCTTTTACATCATATTTGTATTTCTTTAATATTTTTAATATGGTAGATTGAAACAAATCGTCTGTTATATTTCCTGCAGCGTCGAGTTTTACGCCATTATACTTGTCTGCATAAGGCCCTCCACCATAATGAGGAGCATATATTTGGTTATGTCCCATTTGGTACATTTTTCGAACATTTGCATCATCTTCAATATTTTCTTCATCAGTAATTATTTTATCAACAATCGGTATTTGATTTTTCTTCTTTTTCTCTGTTTTACGCTTTCCGGGTTTACGTTTTTTCTTTGTACCACCGACAATAGCCCCTTGTGTTCCTACTCCGAATACATTTCCTATATTTTTTCCCAATGCATTCACATTGTTCTCAAATACACCATATAATGTTTGTTCTTCCTCTTCTTCCTCTTCATCGTCAGAAACATCCTTATCTTTTTTTCCTTTTTTACTCTTCTTTGCTTTTAAAATCTCCAATTCTTTCGATGATTTATCCTTGTCTTTTTGCATTTGCTCTATTTCTCGTTTTAGTTCTTTTTCTTGTTCTTTCATTAATGCATTTTGTTGCTTTGCAACATCGTCGTTATCATTTAATTTATCTATTTTACCACTAAGATCTTCAATCTTTCCTTGCAAATCACCAATGTCTTTTTCTTGCTTCTCTATAATGCCTTTTTGTTTTTCCAATAATTCATCTTGCGTAGATGACATTTGATATTGCTTATCTATTATTTTTGGCATGTCATAATTGGTCGACTTATTACTATCATTATCATTTATTTGTCCTTGTAAATCTTCATTTTGTTTTTGCAGTTGATTAATAGTTTCATTTAATTTTTCAAATTGTTCTTCTTGTGTTTTCATTTGTTTTTCGAACATTTCTTTTTGAGATTCTAATTCTTTTTTCATTTTTTCTTCATTTTCATTATCTTCTTTTTCATCTGATGGTTCCTTGACATCTCCTTTAATGTTCTCTATATTATCACTTAATGCATTTAATTTTTCTTCCAATGATTCCAAACGTTCTTTATCTTTTTCTAATTCCTGTTGCTTTCCTTCTTCTAATACTCCATCAACCAACTGTTTTTCCAAAATTCCATTTTTTTCTTTTAAATTGGTCATTTCGTCCTCCATATTTTCAACTTGCTTTTGTAATGTACTTATACGTTCATATTGAGCAGAAGCAATCTTTTGCTGGGCATCCATCAAATCCTGAGAAGTATAATTATCAACCCCTGTATCTTCTTTTTCTTCGGTTTCGTCATTATCTTCTTTTTCTTCGGTTTCGTCATTATCTTCTTTTTCTTCGGTTTCGTCACTATCTTCTTTTTCTTCCGCTTCGTCACCTTCTTCTTTTTCTTCCGCTTCGTCACCTTCTTCCGCTTCGTCACCTTCTTCCGCTTCGTCTCGTTTTTTTGTTTCATCGCCATCTTCGACTTCTTTTTTTTCCTCCGTTACAGATTCCTCTGTATTTATCATCTCTTCATCTACTTCGGGTTCTCCCTTTTTAACGGCATCTTCATCTGCTCCACCATACATACCTCCACGTTTTTTTCCTTTTAAAACACCTTTTTTATTTGTATTAATAAATCCAAATGGGTTTCGTGTTATTTGCAATTTATTTCCACTATATTCAATGTAATCAAAAGTATTAAACCCTTCTTTATCAAAAAGTTCAAGAAATCGTTCAGTGGTTGTCTTGTCATTTGTCTTAACATTTAATTTAAATGTCCAAGATTTAATATATCCGCGTAATAAATTGTATAACACAGCGATTTCATTTGGATAATTAATGACAGGTGTTCCGGTTAATAAAACGATTTTAGCATTTTGTGCAGTCATTAGATATTCATATAATCTATATGAAACTGATTTCTTATCTTTCAATTTATTTACAATTCTACTCACAAGATTGTGTGCTTCGTCAATAATAACAACATGATTATCAAATGGGTTACGAGTAAAATCTCCGCTAAGTTTTTTCAATCGTTTTAAATCAATACCATTGTAATTTTCATCTCTATACTTTACACGTATCATTTCGTTTAATTGTTCATCAACCCTCTTTTGTTCATCAGAACTTAAAGTAGAAAAATTAGGTTTTTTCGAAACATCAACCATCCAAGCTCCTTTTTTCTTTCGAATATATTCTCTTGATAAAGACAATGTTTTACTTAATATTTCAACACGTTCAAGATTACCTGTAATTGAAACAAATTCCCAATATTGATTTTTCTTATATAAATCATCCCCGCACTTTTTCAATTCTGTAAAATAATTCATTTTTAACGAAGCCGGTGTAAGTAAAAAAACCGGTTTGTTTGTTTTCATTCCTTCGGCAATCGCAATAGAAGAACACGTTTTACCGGAACCCAACCCGTGAAATAATAATAAACCCCTATATGGAGTATAAATATTTAAATAATCGCGAACTATTTCCTGGTGCGTAAACAGAGTGCGCTGTTCAGGATCTTTGCTTGTTTTTTCACTTGATTTAATTTTTTTTAAATAATCGTTGAATGCTTCATTGATTTTTTTCGTAAAAATTTTACGATTGTTCATATAATATGTGGGTGCACGTATAATAATTTGATCGCCGAGTTCTTTTGGAAGTTTTTTTTTCATTTCTTCTAATCCCGCTTCTATAACACTGTCATCAAATACTCCTTCTTTTGGTTTGCGTCCTCGTTTTTTTTGCACTTTTTCAACTGGCTCTTCTGGTTCAGCTATAACCTCCTTTTCCATTTCGGATTCTTTTTCAGCATCCATGTCTGATTGTTTGTCAACCTCTTTTTCAGCTTCGGTTTCCTGAACAACTTCAATATCTTTGCTAGGTTTTTCAGTTTCTGTTTCATCAATAATTTCGGAAGAATCAGAAATATCTTCTTTATTTGCAATAATGGATTTATCAATCGCGTCGGTTTCTACTTCATCTTTTCTAGTAACATTTTTCTTTACTCTTCTTAATATTTCATCGCGATTTATAACTTGACTACCACGTTTATCAATAATTTCCATTGTTTTTTGTTGTACAGGATTATCAATAAAAAATTCAAAATCCGTTTTTTGTTTAGGTTGTGGTCGTTTTTTTAACGTATCTATATTCATATACAATAATGTTATAAATTATTGTAGATATCTACTTTTATACAAATTTTTGCATAACTTCTAATCCTTGCTTACATGCAATTTGTTCAGCTTTTTTCTTGATTTTATGTATACCCTCTCCTAAAAACACAAACACCTTGTGTTGTTTTTCCATTACGTCGTGTATATCTTGAAATGAGTTATATGTATTTATGTTTGTAGATTGAAAGTGTTTCAGATTAAAATGTTGTTGTCCTAAACATAAATAAACACCCATATGATATCCCTTTTCCTGATCATAACTATTAATTTCAATATAATGTGGAGTAACTTTAAACTCCTTTTGAATAGTCACTTGTAAAATATTTTTATAATTTTCATCGTGTTTAATAAGACCAATCCAATCCACGTGTGCGTCATATACATTTTCAATAAAATTTTGGGCAATTTGAAATCCCGGCCCTGTTGTAAATACATTTTCAAACCATCTATTATCATCTTTGACATTAATTTTATTACAATCCAAAAATAAGGCCCCAATAAATGCTTCAAACAAACAACCAAGTTTTTTTAGATTTACTCTAGTTTGTTTTCCTTCCGAATGTTTAGAAATAATATACCACTTATGAAGACCCATTTCATATGCGAGCCGCCCAATGGATTCGTTTTTCACCAATGCAATTTTCTTTTCTGTCATAAATCCCTCATTTTCTTTAGGAAAGCGTTTATATAAACAATATTTTGTAACACATTCTAATACACCATCGCCTAAAAATTCCAATCGTTCGTTACATTTAGTATGTAAGGGTAAACAATTATCGGGTTTATTTGCAATTACTATATTATTTGCTTTATTTTCATCATCTGGACGACGTGTATAGGATGGATGAACAAATGCACGTTTATATAACGTGAAATTATGAACGGGAATATTAATATTGTATCTTTTAAGTATATTTTTAATATCGTTTTCTGTTATTTGAACGTTTAGAGGGTTATATGGATCAAAATATAGAAATTCGTTTCCCTGTTCATCCTGTTTAATCAAAATATCTTCTTCCAAGTTAGTAGAATTATTCATTATAATGTAATAAAATGAATAATTTATACATTAATCAATTTTAATATTTATATTTTTTTTAAAATTATTATATTTAGTATATATATAATATGGTTCTTAGCACAACAAAGAAAGTTGCGTCCGCATCAAGCATCACAAATCAATCAACAAATGGTGGAAACAAAAAGGCCGGTCTTTTGCCCAAGGCAACTGCCTCTGCCGCCTCTGCTACCGCGTTTAAGGGTACTTCCAGTAATTATTCATTAATGAAGAAGCCCGTTTCATCCACAACTCGTTCATCATACCCTATTGGTATGCCTGGTGGACGTGCTTAAATATTTTAGTTTAAAAATAATATAATAACCATTTACATTATTTTTACAATGAAAATTATTATTGATATTCGAGAACATGATCTTTATGATAATATTCAGAGTATTATATTAAGTCATCCGATACCTTGTTCTTTTGATATTGCGAAAGAAAGTTTAGATATTGGTGATATAGTAATAAAAAAAGACGATGATGAGACCATTTGCATTATTGAAAGAAAAACATTGACTGATTTAATGGCTTCTATAAAGGATGGGCGTTATACAGAACAATCATTTCGTTTATCAAATGCATCTAATGTTCCAAATCATAATATTATTTATTTAATAGAAGGCAATATTAATAGTATAGTCAATCCTATCGAGAAAAAAACAATTTATACATCATTAACATCTATCAATTTGTTCAAAGGATTTTCACTTACGAGAACCCAGAATGTCAAGGAAAGTGCCGATTATTTATTGTCAATGGGTGAAAAATTATCTCGTGATTTTTCAAAAAATAAGATATTATATTACAACAATTATAATCTTAACACAAATGTATTAGAATATCCGGATGTTGTGAAAACAGCAAAAAAACAAAATATTACAAAAGATAATATCGGTATATTAATGTTGAGTCAAATACCAGGAGTCAGTACTAACGTAGCAAAAAAAATCCTGGAAGATTATGACAGTTTGTATGGCTTTATAGATGCATATAAAAAACAATTAGCACTATTAGATGACTTTTATATAAAAGGTAATACAGGAAAACTACGAAAATTGGGCGCAAATGTTATAAATAGTATTAAAACTTATTTATTGTAAATATGTTATTGTTTCGCAGTTGGAAATAGTAATTTATCAATCGTTGTCCTGACGCAAAATAACCGATGTAATACAATACCTAGAATAAATAGACATACTAATATTACAAAAAAATTATAATTCGGATGGAATAAATAAATTAAATATGCAGATATTATTGTCATTAATACGTCCATTATAGCAACATTAAATAAACGTACACTATGAACCCCTTTATTTACCTTTCCAAGTATATTTTGATATTTACACAACATTATATATTAGATCCTTATATAATGTTTCAATTTAAAATGCTCCTGGGTGACTCGCATGATTTGGTTTTGTAACTTCACGGTCTTTATATTTTCCTACTTTAACTGCATTTTGTGTATGTTTAACGCCTCCCCAATTTTCATCCATTGCGTTATCACTGGCGGGTTGTTTTGATGTAGATGCGTGTATTTCATCTAATGTTGTTGTTTGCCCCACGTGTTGACCATGCGCGTCAAAACCCGCATAATGTTTTACATTATAAGGAGGATTTCCACGGGACGCGTCCATTACAGGAACCAACATTTTTTGTGCATTTTCTTTATATAATACTTCGGGTACTTGTGTCTGTAGTCCACCTTGCATATCAAATGGACTGGGACGAGCCCGATAAACTGTTTCACCTTGTGTATTATTTTCCGCCTGTAAATATAATACAGGGCAATTGTTTCCTTTTGTGCGTTCTCTTTCTAAATGAACAATATATTCGTCTAAACTATAAAATGGCATCGGATTATATCCTTCAACCACTGGTTTGGATGTATTGTATAATAATATGACACCATCTTTTCTTACAAGAAGATTGGGACAATTTGAATCATCGTTTTCAAAAAACTCTTGTAAATTATCTTTTTCGTATGGTTTTATTTTTGAACTAAGTTCAATAAATACGTATAATCCTAGAAAAAATGTAAATATTAAAAATGCGAGAAATATTGTTTTAGACATTTACCTATATATTATATAATAATAATATATATATAATGCCAGTAATAGTTGGTTTAATTCACGCAAAATGGTGCGGACATTGTCAACAATTAATGCCTAAATGGAATGAAATGAAAGACGGAATTAATGTTAACCACGAGATAATGGAAATAGAATTTAGTGACCCAGAAAAAGATAATAAACTTATGGATTTAAATAGACGTATTCAAGGAGATAAGGAAATCTATATAAGTGGTTATCCTACCGTTTTTAGAATAGATAATAAAGGGGAATTAGAGTACTTTGAAGATGAACGAGAAGTTGATACATTGAGGGATTTTTTTAATCATGCAGATGCTGGTGAAACACCAGCTCCATTGTCTATGATTGAAGATAAACCAAAAAAAACAAAAAAGACGCGAAAAAGACGCAAATCAAAAAAAAAAGTAAAAACGAATAAGACACCAAAAGGTAAATCAAAAGGAAAAACGGAAAAAAAGAAGGACAGAAAGTCAAAAAAAACATTGAAGTAAAAATTGATTAAAAAGATTTTCATAATAATAAATAAATATTATGAAAAGCAGTGTTAAGAAGACAATGCGTGTTAAAAAAAATGATAATGCTAAGGAATTTAGGTTATTTGATTTTCGAGTATGTAGTAAAGTAGATGAACCCGATGCAGAAATGCAACTATTGGCTAAAAAATCTAAATCACATAATACAATTAAATTAGATGAAAGCTATTTTAATATTCAAATGTTTGGCATAAATGAAAAAGGAGAAACGTGTTCTATTGATGTGATTGATTTTAAACCCTTCTTTTACGTTAAGCTACCGGATAATGCCAATATAACTACAGTTAATAATATTCATTGTGACATTGAAGATGCATTGAAAGATAGTTGCAGAACAAATTATTATAAGATGTCATTTAATACGCGTTTAGTTGACGATCACAATAAATTGTATGGATTCACCCAAGGAGAAAAGCCCAAATTTATGTTAATTGAGTTTATTAGTACGCGATGTTTTAATAAAGTAAAGCGTCTATGGAATGCAAAAGAAGAAGAATTTGACGTAAATAGGAATTTTTTGAAATATTCGGATAAATCTAAGTATCCGGCTCTTAGTCAATATCAATTATATGAGAGTAACATTCCGCCCTTATTGCGTTTCTTTCATATTACAAATGTGGCTCCATCCGGGTGGGTAAAAGTAAGGGGAACACACGATCCTAGTATCGCAACATGCTGTAAATATAAATATAAATGTGGGGTAAAAAAACTTATTCCATTGAATAATAAAGAAGATAGTGTGCCATTTAAAATATGTAGTTTTGATATTGAGGCCAGTAGTAGTCACGGTGATTTTCCTGTGCCGATTAAAACATATAAAAAATTAGCAACAAATATTGTTGATGTGTTTAAAAATCAACCATTGGTAAACGAAGACAATGGGTTTGAATTGTTGAAAAAATCAATAATGTGTGCCTTTTTCAAAAATAAACATTGCGAAAATGTAGAAAAAGTATATCAGAAAAATGGTAAATCTGACGAATCAGAAATCGAGAAATGCATAAAAAAATTAGATACTTCATTAGAAAAAATATATAAATCCAGTAATGATAAAATAAATGAATTGATTGAACAAGCAGATGAAATTGTAAATAAATACAGTCCTCCTTGTGAGGATGAAGAAATCAATAATACTGAATTTAGTGTAGAAGAACGAACAACTCCATCAAAACCAAAGAAATCTTCCATTGAACGTAAATTTTCAAAAAAAACAGTGCTGGAAGTATTATTGATGAAGGAAAAAATTACACGCGACGAAAAAATTACGTTAATAGATAAAGCATTAATGTGTTTATTTCCTGAATTGGAAGGTGATAAAGTAACATTTATTGGTTCAACCTTTATGAAATATGGACAACAAGAACCATATAAAAATCATTGTCTTGTTTTGGATACGTGTGATAAAGTGAAAAATGTTGAAATACAATCTGTAACAAACGAAGCAGATATTTTATGTGAATGGGCTAAATTAATACAAGAAGAAGACCCAGACATTATTATTGGATATAATATTTTTGGGTTTGATTATCAGTTCATGTATAAACGTGCAATGGAATTGCGCGTAACAGAACAGTTTTTAAGTTTATCGCGTATTAAAACAGAAAATACAGGTCATAAACCGTGCAGTATTGAAAATAAAAAATTGGCGATTGCTAGTGGTGAATATGATTTGCGTTATTATAATATCGAAGGTCGTTTACAAATTGATATGTATATGTATTTTCGTCGTGATTTCAATTTATCATCTTATAAATTGGATGATGTTGTTGGTAGTTATATTAGTGACGGAATCAAACATTTTGAAAATATTGAAGTAAATGGCGAAGAACGTTGTGAGTTATATAGTGCAAATTTAAAGGGACTTCACATAAACGATTTTATACACATTGAACTTATTACATTTACAACCGATTATTATAATGGTGGACAAAAATACGAAGTGTTGGATATTTATGAAAAAACACATAACAACACAAAGTACAATGTTATTGTTATAAAAGACCATCATCATTTTGAGAAAAAGAAAAAAATAAAATGGGGTATTGCTAAGGACGACGTTTCTCCTCAGGATATTTTTAGATTAACAAATGGAACATCAGCGGATCGCGCTATTGTTGCAAAATACTGTATTCAGGATTGTAACCTTGTTCATCATTTAATGAACAAAATCGATGTTGTTACAGGATTTGTTGAGATGTCAAATATTTGTAGTGTTCCAATTGAATTTTTAGTGTTTCGTGGACAAGGTATTAAACTTACCAGTTATGTTGCAAAAAAATGTAAAGAGAAAAAAACGTTAATGCCTGATTTGGAGAAAAAAGAAAATGACGGTGGTTATGAAGGAGCTATTGTATTGCCTCCCAAATGTAAGATGTATATGGATAATCCTGTGGCGTGCGTTGATTACAGTTCGTTGTATCCGTCTTCAATGATTAGTCAAAATTATAGTCATGATAGTAAAGTATGGACCAAAACATATGATTTGGAAGGAAATTTAAAAGAAGAAACAGGAGAAAAAGATGCATCTGGTAATTTTGTTTATGATAATTTACCTGGATTTGAATATATTAACACTGAATTCGATGCTTATGAATATAAACGATTAAAAGGACCAAAATCGCGTGAAGAAAAAGTTAAAGTCGGGCGGAAGGTTTGTCGATGGGCACAGCTTCCCGAAGGTCAACAATCCATTATGCCATCTATTTTGACAGAATTGTTAAAAGCAAGAAAAGACACACGAAAAAAGATTAAAACCGAACCCGACCCATTTATGAAAAATATTTTGGATAAGCGTCAGCTGGGTTATAAGGTAACGGCAAATTCGTTGTATGGTCAGTGTGGTGCTCGAACATCAACATTTTATGAAAAAGACGTTGCTGCGTGTACAACTGCAACTGGACGACAAATGATTATGTATGCACGAGGTATGATCGAAGATGTTTATGGAAACACAATTGTTACAATGAAAAATGGTACAGAAGTACGAACTCGAGCAGAATATATTTATGGTGACACAGATAGTGTATTCTATACATTCAATTTTGAAGATTTGGATGGGAAACCTATAAGAGGACAGCCCGCATTGGAAATGACTATCGAATTGTCATTCGAAGTCGAAAAAATATGTAGTCAGTTTTTGAAAAATCCAATGTATTTGGAATATGAAAAAACATTTATGCCATTTGTATTATTATCGAAAAAACGTTATGTTGGCATATTATACGAAGATGACCCAAACAAAGGAGACCTGAAATATATGGGATTATCATTAAAACGCAGAGATTCATGTGACTATTTAAAAGATACATATGGTGAAATTATCAATATATTGATGCGTACACAAAATCTTAAAAATGCGATTGATTATTTGAACGACTCCTTGCAAAATCTCATACAAGGTGATGTAAATATGGATAAACTATCAATCACTCGGGCATTACGCAGTGAATATAAAAATCCCCAACAAATCGGTCATTGGGTATTGTCCGACCGTATTGGAAAGCGAGATCCCGGAAATAAACCTAAACCAGGTGACCGCATCAAATATGTATTTGTAGTAAATAAAAACAAAAAAGCCCTTACCGGCCAACGCATTGAAACGCCTGAATTTATAGAAACAAACAAACTGAATATTGATTATGGCCATTATATTACAAATCAATTAATGAAACCGTTACAGCAATTGTTTGGATTGGCAATAGAGGATATTTGGAAAATGCAAAAAAAAGAACCCGCGCGTAAAAAATATTTGGTAGATATGAAAGATTTACAAAATACATATGAGAATGATTTGGAAACATTCAATAAGAAAAAGGAAAAATATTGTTCAGATAAAATTAAACAATTGCTTTTTGATAAAAAACTTCGAGAAATTGAAAAAATAAACAACAAGAAGGAATTACAAGAAAATTTTAAAAACTATGGATTTGTTATGAACTAAAAATACATATTCGAAAATATATATTTTTTTATTATACTACGTCACCATTTGACGCATCTATTTCCAAATTAAGAGGAAATTCAAAAGATAATACATGTAAATTATTGTCCCCTTGTTCGATACCCGCATCACCACCACTTAGTGTACGTTGTAATACACGATTAATGATATCTGCTGTAGCATTTACCAGACCACTTTCAATTGGATTATTTGACCCTGTGCTATTTGTTCGTACAAATGGACGAGGAGATGGTGGTAATGAATCAGCATCACTTGTATTCTCATTTATATTTTCATTGTCTTCATTTCCCGCTGTTTGATTTGTCTGATATTCGCGTATATCGTATCTACATACGGGACAACGGGTATTTGTTCTGAACCATTGTCTTAGTGATTCTGTGCGAAAACTATGTCCGCAATGTAATATACGCAAAATATGTTCTCCATTTTCAAAATTGTCAATACTAATGGGGCAACTTGTATTTAACGTAGGATTATTTATGTCATAAGTACATCTCTCAGTTGCATTTCTAATTTGTTCTTGTGTTGGGGCAACTATTACTGGTTGATTAAATGAAGCCATATTTTGAGGTACAAAACGGTATGAAAAATTAGCACGAGGTGGACGATTATTGGTTCTAGTATGATTCCACATCTCTTGCAAACAAGAAATTAATAATAAAGTATTATCTTGATATTGTCTGAAATTATCGTTATAACTTCTTATTGTACTCTGCAGTGTGTCAATCAAATCATTTTCTCTTAAATTACTAAATACATTTTCTCTTGTATTTGTAAAACGTCTATATTCATCGCGATTTAAGTGTTGATTAATGAAACGGCGTCTTGGTGGAGGTTCATACCAAGAACGATCTGATTCTGATTGACCAGCCGCTAGATTTGAAATATCATCAAATATATTTTGAATATTTCGTCTATTATCCATTGTAATACTATATAAAGATATATTTATATATATTTATAATGGATAAATATAGCAAAAATGGTCTTGTTGGCCTATATAACTTAGGTAATACATGTTTTTTAAATTCGTGTTTACAAATAATTAACCATATTTATGAATTGAATTTATTTTTGGATAATAACACGATTTATAATAATAATAATGAATCATTATTATTAAAAGAATGGAATAATCTAAGAAATGTTATGTGGAGTGGTAATGGAATAGTAAAACCTCATCGTTTTGTACATAGTTTACAAATCATTTCAAAGGAATTAAAATATGATATTTTTTCTACTTGGGAACAAAACGATATCTCAGAATTTTTGATTTTTTTTATGGAATGTATTCATAAAGGTTTATGTAAACAAGTAAAAATAAATATAACCAGTGAATTAAATAGTGTTGATGAAAAATGTTATGAATTAATTAAAACAACTTATGAAAAAGAGTATTCCGAAATTATGGATATATTTTATGGGATTTCTGTTTCGCATATTTATGACATGAATAATAAATTAAAAAGCACAACACCTGAAATGTTTTTTTCTATTGATTTGCCTATTTTTAAAAATGGAGAAATATTTGATAATATATACAAATGTTTTGACCATTATACAAATGAAGAACATCTTACAAATGACAATGCTTGGTATAATGATGAAACAAAGAATTATCAAGATGCAAAGAAAAAAATGATGTTTTGGAAATTACCAAAAATATTGATAATTACATTTAAACGCTTTAATTACAATTTAAGAAAAATACAAAACAAAATATATTTTCCGATTAATGATTTAGATTTAAAAAAATATGTAGTCACCAATGATAACTATAAATATGATTGTTTTGGTATATGTAATCACAGTGGAAATGTCGGGGGTGGACATTATACTTCTTTTGTAAAAAATGCATTAGGTCAATGGCATTTATTTAATGATGCACGTATATCAAGAGTTGCCAATGAACCATCGCTAGTTACAGAACAAGCGTATTGTTTATTTTATCGAAAAAAATAAATGTATATAATATATTACAATAATTATGATGAAATTTTTGAATTATATGAATTTAAAAGAAAATATGGAAGGGGAGGGGAGTACTGATCAATCTAGTGGAACAACCGACGAAACCACCGATGGAACAACTGATGGAACAACCGAGGAAGCACCAGTTGAAACAACCGATGGAACAACCGAGGAAGCACCAGTTGAAACAACCGATGGAACAACCGAGGAAGTACCAGTTGAAACAACCGAGGAAACTACATTGAACGAGGATTTTTTGAAAGAAAAGGTATTTACTTTAAGTAATTTATATTTACTATTGTTCTTTATTGTTATTTATATTGTTGCTTATTTTGTTTTAGGAATGTTTACAGGTCAAGGTTCATCCAGTCGTGAAATAACATTTAGTTATATTATAGACCTATTATTAGCAGCAGTATTTATTGCTGCGTTTATTGCTTTTTACTTTTCATTAGATGAAGCGAAACAGGAAACATTTTTAAAAGAACGATGGGAAAGTGTTAAAAATTATATTAAAGACGATTATGCTTGGATATATCAATTAGGATATATTTTGATACTTTACACGATGATATATATATTTAGAATTCCAATGAAAGGTGGTGCAAAACCAGTATCAATATACGTTCTTGAAACCGTGGGTTGGTTATTATTTATGTTAATATTGGCTTATATGTTATTTAAAATAGCATTTGATGTCTCAATATTTGATGATTTTGAAAAAATATTCGAAATACCCGATACAACAGTACCGGAAACAGTGCCTGAAGAGGAAACCAAAGAAATAGTAACACCAAATGACTCGTCTGAAAATACAGCTCCGGTTGATGATGGACCCAAGAAAGAGGTATTTAACTTTTCCAATAATAAATACAATTATGAGGACGCTCAGGCAATATGTAAAGCATATGGAGCGGATCTTGCCACATACGATCAAATAGAAGAATCTTATAATAATGGAGGTGAATGGTGTAATTATGGTTGGTCTGCGAATCAAATGGCATATTTCCCCACACAAAAAGAAACGTGGAATAAATTACAAAGTACAAATAAACATAAAAATGCATGCGGACGACCCGGTATAAATGGTGGGTATATGGCAAATCCCAATATCAAGTTTGGTGTTAATTGTTATGGTGTAAAGCCAGAAGCAAAACAATGCAATTTAGATAAACTATCTACAAGTGGTCCTCATATTCCAAAAACAGAAGAAGAAAAGAAAATGGATGAAAAGGTCCAATATTGGAAAGAAAATGGAGACCAATGTTTAAATATGAATTCATTTAATTATAATAAATGGTCAAACGAAAATTAAATTTTATAAGTATACTATATAAATACTTATGAAATACCCTGAACTAATTAAATTTATACGTGTAAATAAAATAATCATTTTATTTTTATCATGTTTATTTTTTACATTACTGTACACATTGATTGATGATAATCATTTTAAAGGATTAAACCAAGTAAAAGATATTACAAAAGACGAAATTATAAAAAAAGAAGTGGAAAAAGATGTTGAAGAAGTATCAAAAGAAAAATTTGATAATTATGATAATTATATTTCAAAAGAAATGGAAAAAGAAAAAAATATTGATGAGAGCACAAAAACAACAAAAATAGAAGTTGAGCAACAAGAACTAGACCCGTCACAAATTAAACCTAATATTATTCAAAAAATATTTAATCGCCTATATTTTTCCATTTCTACCGGGTGTTTGGTTGGTTACGGTGACATTTACCCAATTACAAACACATCGAAAATATTATCTATTATGCAGTCATTACTTACTGTGAGTTTAATTCTTGCGTAATTTCTGCGTTTTATTGTGAGATACTTTACATTTTACTTTTTTCATTAAATGATCATTGAAGTTTGTAATTGTAACTAAATCCATTAGTTTATCGAAAAACACGGTTGTAATAATAAGAGGTTCTCTATTTTCATAAATTTTCATAGGTAATGAACCACCATTCAAAGAATGATCGATACATAAACCAAGTGGGCACGTTAAATGTTCCATTTATATATAATATATATATGGAAAATACATAATTTTACTTTGCATTAGTATACTACAATGTTTTTATGTCAAAACTGCTTTTTATAGTTCGTTCTTGCTTAATTTTTCTTAAAATTGCATCAACATGTTCTCTATTTTTTATTATTTTACTCAAGCAATTCTCTACATAAGTATAGGTTAATGGGGAATATTCTTTTTTTTCATATTTCCTTATAATAACATTGTTCAGTGACATTTTATCACTATTTATTTTTGCCATATTATTACATATACGTTCTGATAGTAAATGTTTTTGAGCTCGCAATCGTTTTTGTTGTTCATTTAATATTTTCAATTGATTATCTATGGCAATCCATTGTTTTGTATCATCCGTTAAAGAAGAATTTACTAAACTATTCATTATAATGAATAAAATATATTATTTTGCTTATTTATCTTATTATTATTATTAAGATAAATAATAAACAGTTTACTTCTTTTGCTTTCTGGTGTTATTTTTCTTTACCATTGTATTTGCAGTTAAAAATAGTAAAGGAGTGGCAACTTCAGCAGAAATAAAACCGCCCTTCTTTTTATACTTGCGCATTGACTTACCTTTCTGTTTACGCATTGACTTACCTTTCTGTTTGCGCATTGACTTACCTTTCTGTTTGCGCATTGACTTACGCATGGTTTTTCTCTTACCACCAGTAAATGGTGCAAACCCTTCTGGTGTTTCAGCGGGAGTTTCGTCTCCGCCAGAGTGAGTTTCTTGACTAGATGTTTCCGGTACAGGATTTCCTCCTTTCATTTTAGTTTCTTTCATCGCTTTGGATTGGCGCATTATATACTTTATTGAGAAAAATATTAGGATATGATATTATACGAATTAAAATTCCTAAAATAGTGAGAATCAGTACAAATAATAAAATACTGTATAGTAACAAACATATTATATAAATGTGTAATTCTTTATAAATTGTGTCAACAAAGGGCTTACTTATTTCCCTAAAATCTTCCAGTAGACGTTTGTCGTGTAGTAAATGTGTTAATGTATCTCTTACTGTATTTGACATTATTTATATATACAGAATACTGTGTTTACAAAAAACAAACGATTATACATTCGTTTTCATTTATAATTTTTAATAAAAATTATATTATTAATGGATAATATATTTGAAGCAACCAACACTTTTCCATTTGATAAATTAGTATTATCAAATCCTATGTCTCGCTCAGGTGGTTCATATTTTATACGTTTTAGTGTAAATAATAAACCAGTTTATATTCAACCACCAAAGTGTTTATCACGAAATGGTATTGTGAATACAAACAAGAAGTTTTTAATTGATTTGATGTTTAATAGTGAAAATGGTGATTTTATTCAATGGTTGGAAAATTTAGAAGATTTTTGCCATAATAAGATTTTCCAATCGCGGGAAGAATGGTTTGAAGGAGATTTAGAACTTTCTGATATTGAAAATTATTTTACGTCACCCATTAAACTTTTTAAATCCGGTAAATATTATTTAGTACGTGTAGATATTCCCACTGCATTGGGTAAACCCCAATTGAAAGTATATGATGAACGTGAAGAAGAAGTCGAATTTGACCAAATAACTAATGAGAGTGAAATTATGACAATATTGGAAATTCAAGGTATTAAATGTAGTCCTCGTAGTTTTCAAATTATGATTGAAATTAAACAAATGATGAAATTAGAAAAGAAGAATTTATTTTCGAAATGTGTATTTAAATCATCTTCAAATTTAATTGAAAATAAGGAAGAACTAATTAAGAATAATGAACAAGATATTAATGAAAATGTAGTTACAGAAGAACCAGTAACCGAACCAATTAACATTGAAATAAATGAGAGTGAAAACACAAAAGGAAAGATTGGTGAAGAATTGGTCGCAACTCTAGACAATGCATTAATTGTTTCAAATAATAATGAAGATGTACAAGAACATATGACAAAAGATGAAACTGAGATTTCAAATAATCTAGAAGAACCTATTGAAAATAATGAAAGTGTTGAACAAAACGAAGAAAAAATATCAAATGAAGAAGATTTACAAAATTTTAGCAATGGTTTAGAAGAAATTGATTTAGTTCCTGCCGAAGAAGAGGAAACTTTTGAAATAAGTGAGCGAAAAGATGTTTATTATAAAATGTACAAAGATGCGCGAAAAAAAGCAAAGTTAGCAAAAGAATTGGCGCTAGCATCTTATTTAGAGGCCCGAAGAATTAAAAATACATATATGCTAGAATCCATTGAAGATAGTGATGATAGCGAAGAAGAAGTAGAATCTTTAGATAATTAAAATATATTTAATGAAATATATTATCGCCACTTTATATATAATGTTGAAAGATCTACAACGCGGATTAGCCAAGTTCTTCACAAATGAACGTTTAATTATATTTCTTGTATTAATTGTTTTAGCTGTTATGATGTTTGGTTATGGCAGTTCAAAATCAATGATTACTGATGGTTATTCATCATTGGGACACAGTCACGGTGAAGCCGTTGCCCAGAAGGAAGAAACACCCCAACAACCTGCTGCCCCTGCAGCCCCCGCTACACCTTCTATGCCTGTAGCCAACCCTAGCGACCTTTTACCCAATGACGAAAACAGCAAATTTGCTTCTCTTAACCCCACCGCTGTGGGTAAGACAAATGGTGTTATGGCACCCGACCTCCTTCGTGCTGGACCTCCTCTTAGCAATTTAGAAACTATCGGACAAACTTTGAGAAATGCCAACCAATCCATCCGCAGTGACCCTTCCATCCCAAAGGTTGATGTTGGACCCTGGATGAACTCTACCATCGAAAGCGATCCCCATCGCAAAGATTTCGAAATCGGAAGCCAATAAATTATTTAAATCATAATATATATTATATTATGATCTTTAAAAAACAATTACCAAATGGTCTAAGAATAGTCCATGAAGAATCATTTAACAATGAAATATGTTCGATTTGCATAATATGTGATTTTGGTAGTGCTTATGAAAACGATAAAACACGAGGATATGCACACGCAATTGAACATATGGTTTTTAAAGGCACATCAACACAAAGTGGAAATGAAATATTAAAAACATTTGATAATATTGGAGCAGTAAATAATGCCACCACTACAAAAAAATATACATCATATACTGTGAAATGTTTAAATAAAGATTTAGATATTTGCATAAATACAATGGGTTCTATGTTATTGGACTCCACTTTCCCATCAAAAGAATATAACAAGGAAAAACATGTTATACGCGAAGAGAACTTAAAAGATGAAAATGATTATGAATACTTAATAGATATAGATTACAATAAAATAATGTATAAAAATAGTTCTTATGAACATCCGGTTGATATTATACAATATCACAACACATTCTCTGATTTAAAAGAACTCTATAAAATGTACAAACAGTTTTATTTACCACACAACTTTGTAATTAGTGTATGTAGCACACATAAAATGAATTCCGTGGTAAAATCCGTAGAAAACAGTCATTTTAATAAATCATACAATATTGATAAACATAATTATAATATTCAAATGTGTAAAACAACTTATACCGAAATGCAAATGTATACTAAAATAGTACCCAAAATGCATACAAATTTAATTTTTCTTGGATTTAAAACGTCTTCTATACATAGTCCTGATGTATATGTGTTGCAAATATTAAACAATATTTTATCTGTTGGTATGAGTAGTGTGTTATTTTCAGAATTTCGCGAAAAACGCGGATTGACTTATAATACTTATTGTGAAACAACCTATTTTAAACACGCAGGTGACTTTCTTTTTAATATAGAATGTGATCCTGAAAAATATGAAGAAGTTTTAAAAACACTTGTAAAGGTCATAAATAACATTATACACAATGGTATTGATGGAACAATGTTAAAAAAAGCAAAACAAAGTATTAAAGCACATTTTCAAATGGAGATGGAAGACAGTGACACATTTTCACACCATAATGCTATATGTATGATACAAAATTTACATAATATTTCATATAAGAATTTATTTGATAGTAAATACAAAACTATTACATTGCCTGAGGTAAATCAGTTAATAAAAAAATACTTTTATAAAGATAATATGGTCTTTGTATCTTACTTAAAAAAATCAATAAACTCACATACTATACGACGTATTTGCGATTCAATAAGCAATCGTAAAAATTGATTTGTTTATAACATAAAACATTTATTATAAACAAATACAATGACTATTTATACATCATATGAGTTGGAGTTAGTTCTTAATGCTGTTAAAGCCATTAAAGAACTCAATTGCCTTGAATATATTAAACATTTTGACGATAATTCTGCGGGATTTATGTGGTCAACAAATGAAACAGTATATAAATTAGGAAAAGCCCTTGAGAACGATGGACATAGTGGAGCATCATTTGCGTGTACAATGCGCCTAGCACAGACATTCTTGACATCAAATGACGATATTGATGCGATAATTATAAATATTCAAAATATGATTAATAATAACAATATTGTGGTGGAATAAATTAATGTTTTTATATAGTATAGTATCATGAACAATGATTTTTACAATTTTTTTATGATTGTCGTTATTATTGTTATTTGTTTTTACATTTATTTTAAAAATGACGGCGAGTTTGATTTAAAATGTATTGTTTCACAAGTAGATGGAAATAAATATTGTGTCAGAGAACGTAATAAATTACAAGAAGCCGCGGATTTATTAGCCACTGTTACAAATAAATGTATGGATTTAAAAGATTATATGAATAATAATTGCGGCGACGAAGAAGCCGTGCAGCGATTAGTAAAAGGATTTAGTAAAACGAAAATCAAAGAAACCTTACCAACAAGTAAATTCACTGCATATAGTGAAAACAAAGGCGAGAAATTGGCATTTTGTTTAAATAAGAAAAAGAAAAATAATAATAATTTAATTGATGAACATACATTAATGTTTGTTGCTATTCACGAAATGGCACATATTATGACTGAATCAATTGGACACAAACAAGAATTCTGGGACAATTTCCAATATTTACTTGAAAAAGCCGAAGAAGCTGGCATTCATAAACCCAAGGATTATAAAAATGAACCCCAAGAATATTGTGGTATGACAATTACCGACAATCCTTATTATGACCATTAACTTTTTTATAAATTAATGAAAAAATTGATTATTATAATAAAAATAATATATTTTATTATAATATGTCTACAAATGAGATGGAAAATGAAAATAGGGATCGGGAAAATAGTATTTCATCTGTAAATACAGTTGATACTTCGTCCAAGAGTTATGACAGTTTAACTGAACTATATGAACGTACAAAATCAAATGAAATAATCAATCAAAATATACAAATAGGAGTAAATCCCCCAAGACGTAGAAAACGTGATGCGCAAGAACAAGTCAGTTATTCACCTCAATTGAACGATATGCTACAATATTTGCAACAAACAAACCCATTGTATAATGTCGATGCAAGTAATAATTTACAAATGGTTAACATAGAATAATAGAATTTTGTTTATTTATTCATATATATTTTTTTTACTTTATGAATATATTTTACTGGATTTAAATATTTAAATAATAAATAAAGTACAATAAACAGTATCAAATAATAAATTATATGTAATAATACAAAAAACAGTAAATACAATTTCGAAATAGTGTTTTTGTTTTTCAATGAAGGCCAAGTATCTAACAATATTTTTTCCGATTCATGTGTTCGTTTTTTCCCGTGAATTCTATACATCATAGGATGACAAGAATTACATAATATAGTAGTAAATAATTCAAAATTTGTAAAAAGTAAATAAGTCATATTAGGTTGTAAATCCATATCTTTGGCCAAATCTGTAAAATAAAAACAACCGATTACCAGTGTATTAATATGCTCGTTATCTAAATTTAAAGGATCAATATTTCTGAAAAAGGGTTGTCTTATTTGATAATTTAAATTATTATAAAAATATTCATTTACCCACCATGATTGCATTTCTGCAATTGCAGCAATACTACCCATAGTAGGTCTAGCAAAACCAATAAATGCCAAATTATTTGTATTTTTAGGTATCATTTTTTTTATATACTCGCCTTCTGTATATTTTGCATCTAAAAAGGGGAATTTTTTTTTATATCCAGTTGCACATATTATAATATCTACATCGTTTATTAAATTATTTTCATATTCTACTAATCTACCTTCTATTTTTTTTGGAAATTTTATTATTTTTACTTTATTCTCATGGATATCTAATAAAAATTCCGTTCGCTTTACTACATATTTCTTAAATAAATTAGTTGGTGTTTCATTTATACTACATAATTCTTTGTGTATATGATTACAATTGGGTTGATCGTTCGAAAAATTCCCAGTAATTATTTTATATGGTATGTTTAAAATAATTCTTCCATATTCATGCCAAATAGCAGACATTGGTTCAGGTAAACTATATTCTATATAATTTAAATTCATATCTGTCGTTTCGTTTCCACTAATATTTATTACTTTATCTAAATTATTATTAATTTTCTTCGCTCTTTTTATATTTTCCTCTGTATCATTTCCGGGGGGAAACCATTCAATATAATTTTTTGTAGTAAAATATAAATCGCTATTATTTTTTACTAATACATGACCTATATCAAATGCACTTTCAGCACCACCTATTAAAAGTATTTTCTTTCCATAAAAATTATTTTTCCATTCATATTTATCCATATAATAAACGTCTTGTGTATGATATATCTTACCTGAAAAGTTATCAACTATACTCGGAAATTTTTGATAATTATTAAGACCAGTACAAACGATTAATTTCTTACTTAATAATTTAACATTATTATTATTTACTGTATAATTTACAATCCAATCCTCGTCTTTGTTTTGATCACATTTTTTCACACAAGCGCCATATTTAATATATTTATCTAATCCAAACTGTGTTTTATAATTATTTAAATAATCAATATAATTTTGTATTGTAAACCAAGTATCATATGTCTTATCTATTGGAAAATCACTAAAACCCGAAACGTATTTTGATGATGACCATTTGAATAAATCTTTCTCTTTAATATGTGAAAACATTCCATTCGAATTTTCACATTTTTCTAAAACAATAATTTTTTTATTTGCTTCTAAAAATGTTTTACAAGTTGTTATACCACTTTGACCAGCACCAATTATACAAATATCATATATTTCATTATCTTTAATAGTTTCTTCATTTATATTGTAATTATTTGTGTATATCATTTATAATATATGTATAAATTATTTTACAAACTGTATATCTAATGTGCGCATATACGTATGTAAACCGGCATCTTGAACCGGAAAAACCCAAGCCACACAATCTGAGTCATTGTGATGTGAATGCCACCATCCAGGAGGCGTTGTAAATGTACATCCTTTTTTCCAAATCATTTTTATTGGATCTTTTACATTTCCATATTCATCCAATGATTTACCCATTAATGTATATACTTTTCCTACTGATTTTTCATTTACACTTATACATAAATCAACTGCTATAGAATTATGGCGATGGGGGCGTTGTACTGTATTCGGTCCAATTGAATTCATCAATGACCACATTGTATGTGTAAGTGTATTTAATTTTTCATTTACCATTTGCGTATTTGATAACAATACTCCATTTCTGTTTCTATTTTTTGCATTATTTTCATTATTGTATTTTTGTATTTGTTTCATCATTGTACTATTAATATAATGAACACTCTCAAATCTAGGTTCTTCTGGAATACACTTTAAAAACCGTAATAATGGACTATCATTTGCATAAAATAATATTGTATGATCTTTATAATCTGTTTTGTGTATACATATTTCCTTTGTAAATGGTATAATAAATACATCTCCCCTACCCCAAACTGTTTTTTTGTCTCCAATTGTTGTAATTCCATAACCTTCTAATACATAAAATATATGACTTGATGCTTTTGATAAATTATGTGTAATCGATTTCGACTTTGAAAAATCAATGTAATATATTTCCAAATTAGGCGTTGTAATTTTATCAAAATCATAATTGTTTCCATTATAATTATTACCATTTATCATTGTTTCGGGTAGTATTTCACTATTTTGAGGTACAGCCGCGCTGGTATATTCAAAGTATACTGGAACGTTCTCCATAATATAAAAAATATACATTCATTTTTTTATATTATTTACCATTTATTTTTCAGTAACCGCTTATAATATAAGTCACAATCGTGGTCACTTACACGAAAACAAGAAAATAATGAAAAAGAAAACCACGAATTATACTCATAATTCGGAAAAAATTTATAATTATCGTCAAACAACTGGATATTTTGTCCCACGTGTTGGTAATAAATCATTGGTGCAGCTGTAACAATATCACGATTATTTGTAAAACGGTAATGTGTTAAATTATTACGATCATCAAAATCTTCTCTAAAAGCAGCATTTCCCACACGGGGGCTGGCAAACGAAGCCACCACTATTTCTTGATGAATATTTTTTGATAATTGATAACCATATAATGTACTTAATGCTGCGCCCAAACTATGACCAGTAATATACACTTGATAATCATAATATTGTTTTTGTTTTAATAAATCAACCACTACATTTGTTATTTTATCGTAATTATTATTTTTATAAAGTTGATTATAAAATCCTTGATGAACACGTATATTATCTCCCAAATCCTTTTTTATAACTTGTAAATCATAATACCAATCTGCTCTTGATTCGCTACCCCTGAATATTACACATATACGTTTATTTGTTTCACTTATAGTAATACCAACTTGCAAATCCGTATCTTCGTCACTAATGAATTTTACAATTTTACCGTGAGGCGATTTTTTCGCAATTTCTAAAAATGCCTCTTGACGCGTTTCATTTACCTCACTTAAAGGGTTTTCCTCTTCTGAACCACCCATTTGACCAATAAATGTTTCAATATCTTCATCCTTTTTTAATGAAAAATCTTTTCCGTAATTATAAACTAACATGGTTAATCTAAGTAAATCAACTGCATCATTATGTGCCAATGATGGAATACTCATATAATACATTTAAAAAATATATTTTTATATTAAATATTAATGACTAATATATATAACTATGAAAAATATTATTCATATTACAAAATCAGCAACAATGAAATTAAACCATATTGCAAAAGAACACAATGTAAAGTCAATTTTATTTTATATTAAAGGAGGTGGGTGCAATGGATTTAATTATAAATTAGAACCATTTGAAGGAAAACCTCATAAATTAGATGAAATCGTTAAATGCGAAAACATTAATATTGTTATATGTAACAAAAGCTTAATGCATTTATTCGGAACAACTGTCGATTGGAAAAAAGATATTATGGGAGAAGCTTTTAATTTTAAAAATCCCAATGCTGCATCTCAATGTGGCTGTGGAACATCTTTTTCATTTTAATATATTCTAATTATTTATATGACTACAAAAAAATATTCTCTCATTAAAAAAAACATTTCTTGTAAAAATACTTCTGTATTAAAAAAAGCAATTTGTGTATTAGCAGAAAATAATAATAATGTATCCGGAACAATCGAATTTATTCAATATAAAACTAATCTTAAAATCATCTACGAAGTATATGGTTTAAGCAATGGAAAACACGGATTTCACATTCACGCATATGGTGATTTAACCGAATCGTGTAGTAGCACGTGTGGTCATTTTAATCCTCATAATTCACATCATGGAGGTTTACATTCAAAACATAGACACGCTGGTGATTTGGGAAATATAATATCCAAAAACGAAGTGTCAAAAGGAGTAATGTATACAAAATCAGTGTCATTATTACATAACAATTTAAACATATTAGGAAGAAGTATTGTTATTCATGATAAAGAAGACGATCTGGGAAAAGGAGGAAATGATGAATCTCTAGTTACTGGAAATGCTGGTAAGCGATTAGCATGTGGTGTGATTGGATTGAGAAAATAAAACAAAGTATAAAGCTATAGTATTAATATAAATATTACCCATTTATATTATTATAAATTTATAACCTTATTGTATATGATAAAAGTATTAATTAACAATCTTACTGATTTTTCTCATTGTATTGTTTTTTCAGGTGGCAAAAAACCAAAACCAGATGAAATTTTTAGCACGATTGAACTTGCAAAAATAGATGTAGAAAAGGTTAAATTTATATATTCTGATATGGAGATTTTTGAAGATGACAGTATACGTATTATAAAAAAGAAAATATTGAAAGAACTTACCTTTTTTGAAAATATTTCATATGACGAATTATACTTATATTATGAATCTTCGATTAGTCCTAGTATGAAAGAAATATATAATAATGTTACTAATGGCGGTAAGAATATTTTATATGATTACATTTTCAAACAAACTTTATTTAATTTCAAATATAATATTTCAAATAAGCATTTTGAAAATGTCGGAATAAAGGATATTTATGATTATAATGATTTTGTCAAACTAGAATTGGACAAAAATATTAAATTTAATAAACCACTTGGTATGGATTTTTCACATTACACTGATTATAGTTTTTCTGCCAATCCTCTTGATGTTTTTTATGGTTCTGAAGAAGGAGTTGTCGAGCGAAAAACATATGAAAATTCGAGTAATAATTTACTTTTAAGTATGGATAACAATTTATTATTGAATTACAATATTGTACATAATAATATTTATTTAATTATTGCGCCGAATCTTCTTGAAAAATATAATACTGCAGTTCAATCATATTTTATAGAATTATATTATCCATTTTTAAAAAAACAAAATATAAACAATTATGACGATTTAATGAACAATAAGACAATGTTATTGAAAAAAACAAAAGATATAATGAAAGAAAAATCATTCAAATATTATGATAATATACAGTTGTTACATAAAATATATGAAAATAAAAAAACTCCAATTAAATATCTCGAAAATGGAGTTAATCAAATTAACTTTATTATTCATCCTCCATTTAAAACGACCATGCCGTTAGAAAATATTTTCAAATTAATCCATTGTGATTCTAATATTCCATTAATTCGTTTTAACCCAGGAAAGCGTAAAGACAATATTTTTAGAGTTTATAGTACATATACATCTCGAACAGGTAAAAAAGTTCCATTTTATTCAAAGAATACAGTAACTTCGTTATTAAAACAACCAAGGAAACACAATAGTATTAGTTTTTACAGTAAAACAAACGATGATACACTAATTGTCGATTTATTGTCAAATAGTTCTATTATTGTAGATTATAATTGTAAGAAAATATTAAATATTAAACAACTAGAACAGACATTAAGAAAAAAAATTAATATTATAATAAAGTCATTGAATACTATTTTATCCCAATCTGGGTTCTCCATATCTAATTTTGAGAACTTTAAAAATGAAAGTATTGAGCTATCAACATTGAAATATTATATTTATTTTGAAAGTCCATCAGAACTTAAAATAAATAAATGTAAAACATTATTTTCGCATATATTTAACAGTTTGGATAGTAAAGACCGAAACTTGATTTATAAACGTGTTGAGAATTTTAAAAAAATGGATTCAGTCAATACAACAATAAATAGTATATACAAAGAAACAAATAATGAAAGAGCAGTCATAAAAACATTAATGGAAAATAATGCAATGACTGAAGAAGAAGCCACAAAGAAAATGAACAGCTTTTTTGATAGTTTTACCCGAATTAATGGAAAATATGTAAATAAAAGTGTATCCATTGCGGAGAACCCTGGATTCCCTACAAAGTTAAAATTCATTCCGTTTGAAAATAAATCATATTTTGAAATTGAAAATATTTCAGACCTTCGTTATATTCACTTTATCGATGTATATATTGATAGTTTATTGAGAATAATTTATGGCAAAGAATATTTATCTGGTGTAAATGTGTCAACTATTGAAGGATTATGTAAAGAGACAAAAATAGAAGATGAGAGTCATGTCGATGTGGTTGTTATGACAACAGAAAAACCAGATATGCAACCACTCACATTTGTTACAGAAGATAAAGAAGAACAAGATGATGATGATGATGATGATGGTATATTTTTTGGAGACGATGATGATGATGAAGAAGATGAAGAAACTGATGATGATTTCGCTGGTGGTTCAGGAACACCCAAAAAAATCGATCCTTCTAGTATTGATGGTATGTCATTAACACGACCTAATATATTTTTTCAACGATTAGCAAATAAAGATCCTAGTTTATTTTTAACAAAAAAAGATGGTAAATTTGAATCTTATTCTAGAATGTGTCTTCATTCTCAACTTAGACAACCTGTATTACTTACACAAGAAGAAAAAGATTATATTGATATTAATCATCCTGGTTCATATAAAAGTTCAGTAGCATATGGAAGTGACCCAAAAAAACAATATCATTATATATGTCCCCGTTATTGGTGCTTATTAACAAACACGAGTATGACTGAAGAAGAAGTCAAAACAGGTAAATGTGGAAAAATTATACCATTTAAATCAAATACTGTACCAAAAGGGCATTATGTATTTGAGTTTAATCATCCAAAAGTACACCAAAATTCGGATGGAAGTTATATTGATCATATGCCAAGTTTCTTATCAAAAGACAAACACCCAGATAACAAATGTATCCCTTGTTGTTTTGCGGATTGGACAAACAAGAAAAAAGAAAAAGAAACCGTTCAAGCGAAGCGCATTAAATCGTGCGCAGCCGATTCAATTACAAAGAAAGAGAATAATAAACCAGTAGAACGAGTTAAGCAAAATATATCATCATTACAATATATTATTGGATTTGAAAGTTTTCCTTTACCCGATGGTAGATATGGATTTTTACATCCTGGTATTGAAAAATTATTAAATATCGATTATAAAACAATTGTTGAACCTCAAAATCCCGCATTTATTAAAAAAAATAAATGGGCTACATTAAGATTTGGATGTGAAAATTCAGAAAATAAGTCGTTTATGGGATGTTTTTCGGAATTACATCGTATTAATAGTAAAGTTGGTTACAAATGGACAATTCAACAATTATGTGATAATTTATCTGAACAAATCAAATTAGATGATTTCATACGTTATAATAATGGTTCATTAGTATCCAGTTTTAAAAACAGAAATAATAAAATAAGGGAGGTAAATATGGGACCATATAAAGATACAAAAATTTATAATTCAATGAATAAAATGGATGAAGTACAATTAAATTACTTGGAGGAAACCATTATTGCATTAGAAAATTTCAAAGCATTTATTAAAGACCCAAAATCAGAGATTGACCATACATTTATGTGGGATATATTATGCGATGAACAAAATCCTCTTGGTATTGAACCTGTAAATTTGATTATATTAGAAATGGATTTTAGTGATATTACAAATAATGTAAATATTTTGTGTCCTACTAATGCATACAGTAGTCACGTTTATGATGAAACAAGAAAGAATTTTATATTAATCAAAAATGGTTCTTATTATGAAATATTAAGTCGCATTATTTTTGAAGCAACTGAATCCAGTAGTATAAAGGGATATCATATATTTAACCCCGAAGAACCTGAATTACAAGAAATAAACACCATTATGAAAACAATTAATAATAGTATGAAAAATCATTGTGGACCATTAGACAGTAAACCAAATGTTTACGTATATGAAAAAAATATGGAAGCAAAAAAGATGATAAAACAATTATTAGATATTAATTATGAAGTGGAAAAACAGGTCATTAATTATCAAAATAAAGTCATCGGTTTAATAGTTAAAATGGATAAAAGTGACTCTCGTGGATTTTTTGTACCAACACAACCATCAATTATAAATAAAAAAATAGAATACGTTACTATTGATCACGATATTTGGAATGATTACAAAACCACAATTAGTAATTTAAAAGATTTAAATAGTAATAATAAGAACATTAAATGCTTACCCCGACAAAAAGTGGTAGAGGATGGTATGATTGTTGGTTTAATTACTGAAACAAATCAGTTTATTCAAATAGTTCCTCCGTATCAAAATATAGATGAAACATATAAAATAGATTTACAACCCATTTATGAAACAAATCACATACTTGCTGATAAGTCATTAAATACATCACATAAACACGATAATGATCGAACAACAAGTGTTAGGAATATTAATTTGGAAAATAATTTTTACAATGCATTTAAAAATATTGTTCGCATTTTAATACACAAAAAGGGAAACAGTGAATTATTTCAACAAATAAAACATTTTATAAATCATCCGAAATATTTTTATAAAACAAAAATAACACAACTAACCAAAATGATAGATTTTGTTATTGGTAAATTTATTGATTTTGTTGATTATGATGATAATATATTAAATGATATTGATCAAATTACAACATGTTTCGATAATGATTTAAATAAAAAATATTGTACATTAAAGAAAGATATACCAGTATTACTTATACCAAATAAAAATCTTATTAGTGGTGAAGAAAATAAAACATTGTATTTGGAAAGATTATCCGATGAATTTATACGAAATAAATCAGTCCAAAAATATTTACTTGAACTCGAAAGCAGCATTCACGTTTATGCAAATAATTATAGTATAAATAAAGATGAATTTATTATATTACAACAAATGCTTTCAGATAATTATTATGACAACATATCAACCATTTCAAAAGATAGTGTTTCAAAATTAAATAATTACGATCTTGCACAACCAAGCAGTAGTCAATATTATAGTGATAAAATTGTTAAAAAGGAGGAGAAAAATACATCATTTATTGAAAAGCATTTAAATTGTATTCACAATATATCGAAAACAATATTACAACCAGTAAATGGCAAGTGGAATTCTATATTTACGTTTAAGAGTAACGAAATATTATTTAAACGTAGTAATGACTATTGTAGTTTTGCAGTGTTACAATTTTTGTATGGTATATATACAAAAAAGTATATTAGTATTATTGAAATTAAAAATAAAATATGGAATGAATTCTATTTTCTAAACATGATGTCGTATTCCGATAAAATTTATAGCATATTAGAAAAACAAGGGAAAAAAGACATCATAAAGCAAATAAAATCAGGTAAGATTTCATTAAATAGTGCTATTAAAGAAGATGGATATTTTATTACTGATTTGGATGTTTGGGCGTTTTTTAATATTGAAAAAATTCCTGTTTTACTATTTTCGGAATCAAACTTTCAATCAATGATGACACATACCAATTGGATTATTAACGACACTACATTAGATAAAAAACATTATTTTATACGAACTAATAAAGATTATGAATACTCCATCATAGAAACACCAATGGAACTTAAAAAGTTGGCACATTTTTCCGATAAAATGAAAACAATAAGTTCCACTAAATCCGATGATATTATTTATAATAATATTAACATTAACGATTATTTGGAATTGTATTAATCACTTCATATTCACTTGCTTTCACCCCTCCAAATATGTCCAATTCTATATTCATATATAAAAAATAATATTCGTTTTTCTCATTTTTATACAAAATATGAAAAATAGAACCCATACTACTTCTTGCATAACATATATAATTAGGAAGCTGTTTTGATTGTATAAATTTTATTATTTCTATTAACTCTTTTTTATCAAGTTCTACTTGATAAAAAGGAGAATTTACACTATTTACTAAATCTTCGCATTTATCTGAATTATGTATTAAATAATTCTTTATTTGGAGTAAAAAATCTTCTTTTATACTCATTATTAATTAATATTATTATATATTTATATTAATTAATCATTTGTTTACAAACCCATATCATAGTCATCATCCATATTAACACAATCATTGGAATCAACCTTAAATGATGAAATATTATTTTCCAACTTTGTATTTGAACAATTACGGTCTTGTTTGATACCAAATGCCTTCTCTATTTCTTCTTTTTGTTTATTTTCCTTGTATTCGCTGTTGTCATATTTCTCCATTTCTTTCATATCCAATAGGATCTTGCACATTCCTGTTCCAAAAGGACCGATTTGTCCAAGCATTACATTTGCAGAAACACCACGAATATTATCAAACTCTGCATGACGACTTGCATTCAATAGCACCTCTGTATGTACCTCAAATGTTGATTTGGCAATGGGTCCAACATTATCATTCAATAGGCCCGAACGGAATATTGATACCATATTCTTAGTCAATGTCATTCTATCACACAGCAGACCCAAGTGATGATAATTAATATAGACACCACTAAATTCCATCACATCTACGAATTCATCATGAATCATTTGACGGGCCGCTTCAAGCCCTAATACATCAAACACTTCTTTAATATCATTACTTATAGTGCGTTTAGTATCGATGTAATCAAGTGCAAGTATATCCAATAGATTTGTTCCAGTTGTGTCCAGTACATAAATATCTTTGGGTTCATAACCATTCTCACTTTGTACCATATAATTTTGCACTTTGCGAACGTTTACATTGGATATTTTATTAATTCCACGAAGCACAATATTATTTAACATTTGTTCTTGGAATTCGCGCAGTAAATATATGTCATCTGACTGGTCTAGTACATACTGACTACCTGGTGTCTTCTTTTTATTATTATTTAATATGGAGCTATTTAAACGGATTCTAAACACAAGATTATTCATATTGTAATCGGAATAAATACATTGCACATCACTTCCGTAACCCGCATTTATAGCAAAATTAATATCATCCATTGTAATATTTCTATGAAGCATTTTTTCAGCATCTATTTCAATACGAATCACCCATTTGGATTTTTCAAAACTATCTTCTTCTTCTTGCAAACACTCTTGTACCATATTTTCGAATTCATAATACTGATCCATCAAATGATGATCTTCTTGAATAACACTTTCAGATTCATTTGCATCAAAGCAAATTTGAACACGTTTTACGACATCACTTAGTTTTGTATGATTCAACATCTCTGAATAACTAATTCCTTTTTTCTGATTTGTTTGTTCATGCTCTCGCAAATAAATAGTTAATGATGAACTTTTTGGATTTTTTGTAAGACGCAATATTTCCTCAATACGTGGAACACCACGCGTTACATTTGATTTCGATGCAACACCCGCCAAGTGAAACGTATTCAATGTCAGCTGAGTTGTTGGTTCACCAATCGACTGACCAGCAATTACACCCACCATTTCACCAGGATGAACCAATGCTTCTTTATAACGCATATAAATTGTTTCCAACAATATTGTTAATCCTTTTCTGTGAAAACGCTTCATCACTAACAATGTTTTAGGATTCAAATAATAATAATACAATACTTTCAATAATTCATTTTGTTCCATATAATAAAGCCCATTGATTTTTTCATAATACGCGTCTATCATATCAAACGCTTCCAAAGGAGTAATATCCACTGCACTATTTCCGTTTAAGTGCAATTGTTTCGAAATATTGTTAATCATATGTTGAAAACTAATTGGAACTTTCACGCTGTTGTCATTCTTATATTTAAATACATTTTCAATCAACAACTTGCGCATATGTAACATATAATTAATTTTAGACATACAACGGGTTTTCGTTTCTTCACGCTGTTTTTTCATACGTGTAATCGTACCTTTTGTGTAGATTTGGCCCATACCCTTGCGCTCATCATGAATTCCAATTATATCATACAACATATAAATATCATCACTATTCATTTCCACAATAGGTATCGATTGACTCTCAATCTTTGTTGAATCAAATCCATCCTCACCATAAGCAAACTGAACAATTCGATGTTTATTATTTCGTACAGTCATATCATATTCGACCTTCAAATCTTCTAGACCCTTAATCAAACGTCGCTGGATATATCCCGTCTGTGATGTTTTTACCGCCGTATCAATCAAACCAATACGACCACCCATTGCATGGAAAAACAACTCCGGAGCAGTCAATCCAGAAATATACGAATTTTCAATAAATCCACGTGCACCAGGGGAATCATCATATTTATTAAAATGAGGAAGAGTACGATTTTCATAACCATAAGGTACACGCTTTCCTTCCACACTTGTCTGTCCCAAACACGAAATCATCTGCGAAATATTAATCAACGAACCCTTTGAACCAGATTCAACAATCTTTAAAAATCGGTTATTTTGGTCCAACGATTTACGACCAATCTTACCTGCCTGTTCAGTCGCTTTATTTAAAATGTTTTGTACTTGCATTTCAAACTCCATCATATTTGACTTCGCACTTGAATTTTCAAATGTGCCAAGATGCAACTGATCAATCAATGACTGCACTTGTTGTTTTTGTCCTGTTACTACCTGAATAATACTGTCCTGTGTTTTAGTATCAGCAATCAAATCACTAATACCTACACTATATGAACTATTTGTCATATATTCTGTTACAACGTTTTGCAAGTCATCGATAAATTGCATTGCACGCAAATGTCCATAATCATTAAATATACGATGAATTATACCAGACGTTGCTTTTCCCAATACAGATTTCTCCATTTGACCTCGCTTATAATTTCCATTTTCGATTTCCATTACATTATTGGATGTTGCATATTCTTCATCATCTTGCCACAATTTTGTTTTATATTTCAATGTAAGTGGGGGCAATATTTGACTCAAAATATCAAAACTAGAAACCTCTTTTTTTCCATTTTCAAATAATTTATTTATATCTACGTTTTTATAATACATCAATAAATTCATTGCCTCTTTCTTTGAAAAATTAATATTTGGCCGCGTAAACTGATAAGACCCCAACATTGAATCCTGGAATATACCAATAATAGGAGCATTACTTGCTGGACTCACAATTTGATAAGGAATTGCTGCCAACTGTTTTAATTCTGTTTCCGCCATTATATTTTGGGGCATATGCATATTCATTTCATCTCCATCAAAATCGGCATTATATGGCTTTGTATCACCAACATTCATTCTAAATGTGTCACCTTTTTTCATCACACGAACAATATGACACATCATTGACATTCTATGCAAACTGGGCTGACGATTAAAAAGCACTCCATCCCCATCCATCATATGACGATGTACTACATCACCAATGTCAAGGCGAATTGAATCACGATCCATGTAACGCAATGATACATTGTCACCATTTTTTCGCTCCAATATTTTTGCTCCTGGATATGTATCCGGACCATTTTGAATAAGTGTTGTTAAAAATTTAATATTTCGTTCATTTACCTTTACTGGTTTTGTGATATTCATTGCGATTTTCATTGGTACACCCAGTTCCTTAATAGATAAGTTAGGATCACCTGTAATCACAGAACGGGCACTAAAATCCACACGCTTTCCCATTAAATTACCACGAATACGACCATATTTACTATTTAAACGATCCATAATACATTGAAGAGGACGACCCGAACGCTGCTGCATTGGAGCGGATCCCTTTACTTTATTGTTTACAATCATCGCCACAAAATATTGAATTACATTTCGCAATCCTTCAATCACATTGGGATTAGTTTCACCCGCTGCTAATTTGTCTTTTAATGTATTATTTTCTCGAATAATGTTGCTATAAATATGTGTCAAATCATCTTCACTACGCTGTTGAGCATCGTGTTTTACGGAAGGTCTCATTGCTGGAGGTGCAATTGGTAAAACCTGACACACAAACCATTCGGGACGTGACCAAACAGGACTAAATCCCATAAAATGAATATCATCGTCGCTCATACGTTTAAAAATCTTAATTATTATTTCCGGTGTCAATCGCATTTCTATTTTTTTTTCTTCTCCATCACCATCATCCAGTTTCTCCCAATACGCAATTATATTGGCTAAACCTTCCAATTTCACTTTATCCGGACATTTACATCCACATCCCTCACCGTTACTATCTCCACATCTCTTAATTTTTGCGACATTGCTTGTTACATAATTCCATCTGTCGCTTTCACTATAATCTAAAATATGTTTATGACGTTCTTTATTCAATAAAAGTTTACTACATTTTAAACAAATGCATTTGCAAATTTTCATTATTTCTTTAATATGTTGGATGAAGAATACAGGACGGCCTAACTCAATATGACCAAAATAGCCAGGGCTATCTATATATGTGTATCCATCTGTTGGGCAAATATATCCGGGCTCCAAAACACCCATTCGAGGATCGAAGAGACCACCCGGTTGAGGTTTATTATTAATGTATGTATCACGAGAGGTTATTTCAGCAACTGAATTTTTGCGAATTTCCTCCGGTGACAATACACTAAATTGGATGCCAATAATTTTAGATGTATCCATTTTATGCATACTATAATAATATATATTTATATTATTTTATAAATCAATTTTGATATACATTACAAAAATTGATTCATAAAAATAATATTAAATACAATATACATTTATACATTATGGTGCGTTCTAGTGATAAAATAAAGTCAAATTCTCGCAATTCTGCGAAATCTAAGTCAAAATCATCAAAAACAAATAAAAAAGTTAAGCACGCTGAATCGTCTGACGAAGATTCTGATTCGTCTTTTATTGATGAGGATGATGATTATTATGAGGATGATGAAAGTGAGGAACTGGATGAGGAATCTGGTTCTGACGAAGAGGAAGACAGTGACGAAGAGGAAGAGGAAGAGGAAGAGGAAGACAGCGAGGAAGAACATAGTAAAAAGAAAAAACATTCAAAAAATTTATTGAAACACGAAGATATTCAACGTATTATTTCAAAACTAATTCCGTCGAAATACATGACAAATAAAGTAAAAAATCAAAAGAAAAATAAAAAACGCAAAGATAAATCCGAAGACCACGATTCGCGCAGTCCTAGTTATTCTTCGTCTGATTCTGAAGAATATTTACCAGATGAAGAAGAAGAATTTGATGATGAAGACGAACGTAATGTCATTCTTCTTTTGGGAGATGAAGTAAATGAAGAAGAAGAATATAATTCACAAAATGATGATGACGATTGTGATAGTGGAGACGAAGAAACATTTATGAAAGAAAATTATCAAAAAATCGAAATTCCGTCTAATGCCACTTCAAAAAAGAAAAAACAAAAAAAACAAAAACAAAATGTTCACGATGATGAAGATGATGAATCTCAAGAAGATATTACGCAAGAATATAAGGACTTGTGTGAACTTAAACGGGATTTGACTCAAAAACTAGAAACTAAACCCAAAAACAAAACATTGATTCGTGCCATTCGGGACTGCGATTCAGATATTAAGAAACTTGTCAAGAAAAATCGCATTAAAAACGCCAAAAAATATCATAAACTTATTCACCATCAACGTAAATATACAAATGAAATCGATTATTTCAAAACAAAAATGACGTATCAAGAGCAAATGCGCATTATGAATGAACTCAAAGACCTCAACAAATACATTAATATTGATAAACCTTATCGAGTTGCACTTCTAAATTCGTCTGTTCCACAAAAATTCAAGGCCATTGCTCTTCAGAAGTTGAATGTTTTGAAAACAATGGAACCAGGTGACCCCGAATATTATAAACTCAAACAATGGGTTGATGCTTTTATGCGCATTCCATTTAATAATTACAAGTCACTTGATGTAAATATGAAATCGGGCATTGACCAATGCAACACATTTATGACAAGTGCAAAAAACACACTGGATGATTGTGTTTATGGTCTAAATGATGCTAAAATTCAAATTATGCAAATGATGGGTCAATGGATTACCAACCCCGATTCTGTTGGTTCTGCTATTGCCATTAAAGGTCCTATGGGTACCGGTAAAACAACCCTTGTAAAAGAGGGTATAAGTAAGATTTTGAATCGCGATTTTGAGTTTATTGCCCTTGGAGGAAATAGCGATGCCAGTTTCTTGGAAGGACATTCATATACATACGAGGGAAGTAGTTGGGGGCGTATTATTCAAATCATTATGGACAGCAAATGTATGAACCCCGTCATTTATTTTGACGAGTTGGACAAAGTCAGTGATACACCAAAAGGTGAGGAAATCATTGGCATTTTGACACATCTTACGGATACTACACAAAATTCCGAGTATCACGACAAATACTTTTCCGACATCTCATTTGACCTTAGTCGTTGCTTGTTCATTTTCAGCTATAATGACGAGTCCAAAATCAATCCAATTTTGCGCGATCGTATGTATCGTATCCAAACAAAGGGCTATGATACAAAAGAAAAACTCATTATTGCTAGAAAACACTTGCTTCCGAAAATTCGCGAACAAGTCAATTTCAAAGAAGAGGAGGTCATCATTCCCGATGAAACCATTGAATATATTGTAAATTCCGAATCTCTTACCCAAAAAGAATCGGGTGTACGCAATCTTAAAAGATGTTTGGAAATTATTTACACCAAACTAAATCTCTTTAGATTGGTGAAAAATGATAATAAACTATTTGAAGATGACATTAAAATCAAGGTGGAATTCCCATTTACAGTTACAAAAGAACACATCGATATATTGATAAAAAAAGATGATAAAATAAATCCTAGTTTGTTTGGTTTGTACATTTAATCAACCAATTCACATTTACTTCTACATATTGGACACGGTTCTTCATATATTTTTTTATAACAGTTCGTACATACTGTATGACCACAATGCAAATCTATTTGTAAACAATGTTCCAAACAAATGCAACAATCGTCAAAATAATTCATTTTTTCAAATAATTTTTTTTTATTATTGTAAATAGTGTAATCGGGCATTTGTTCGATGCTATTTTTCCAACTTATTACATATTTTATCAAGATACTTTCCTTACTATCAATTACCATCTTCTCTTGTAAAATACATAGTATTTCTTCTAATACACTATGTATTTCTAATTGATTCATATTTTCCTTTTTTACTGCAATATGTTTTACACTGTCTATTATTTTTATTACATCTAACAAGCACATATTTAACGTTTCAATACATTTATCTCTAAGATATTTTAATGTATGTTTTTTTTCATTATTGAACACAAAATCAAATTGTTCAAGTGAATCAGTTAACAATTGTTCTATTTTTACATCTGTTTTGTCATTTGCATATAATTCTATACATTTTGCTATTATTGTTTGTGCTAAGTTATAATGTGGTATTATTGTTTTTTTATCATCTTCCACGTGAATGGCTTTATTGTAAAATATAACAGATTCATGATAATCATTCATATCATCAAGTAAATCAGCATACCCTGACAAATTTGATTCGTTTTCACATATTTCAATTGACATTTGAAAATAATGTTGAGATTCTTTATATTTGTTTTCTTCATACAAATATGTTCCACACTTGTCAAATGCTTTTACTAGAGAATATATTCCAATGGAATCATTATCGTAATCGTACATTTTTGTAATATTTTTGTATTTATCTATACAAGAATATTTTAAATCAATTTCCTTTATGATAACACAGTTGTTTCAAATATTTTACTTATTACCAAATATGGATCACAATTAGATCCTGGACGGCGATCTTCAAAATATCCCTGTTTATTTTTTAATGTGTCATTACCAATACGAACTGATGCACCTCTATTTGCTACTCCATTAGTAAATACATTATAATCTGCTGTTTCGTGTTCGCCTGTCATTCGCGTTTCATTGTGTAAACCATATACTGCCATATGGCTACTGTGTTTCTTTGATAATTTCTCGATTGCATCATTAATATAATGTAGACCATTTTTATCACCCGAACCCTCTCTCATATTTTTTGTACTATAATTTGTGTGACACCCTGAGCCATTCCAATCTCCCTTTATTGGCTTGGGTTCAATGTTAATTCGTACACGAAACTTTTCTGATAAATAATACAATAAATATCGCGCTACCCATAAATGATCTCCCGCTTCAATACCCACACACGGACCTATTTGGAATTCCCATTGACCCGGTGCAACTTCCGCATTTACACCCGACAATTTAATTCCATATTCTAAGCATAATTTTGCATGTCGTTCCACTAATCCCCGCCCAAATGCATTATCCACCCCTACACTACAATAATATTGGCCCTGTTTATTTGCTTCTGTAAAACCCAATGGTAAGTTCGTATTCAGATCAATCAAAAAATACTCTTGCTCCAATCCAAACCACGGCTCTGATTCCTTATTTTTATTAAACAATTTACAGGCATTATTTCGATGGTTACTTTGCGTTGGTAGTTCATCATTTTCATACGTTTCACATAATACTAGGGTTATCTCATCCGGATGGATTGTATTTTTGAATACCGCACACGGCTTCAATATTATTTCGGAATTATTACTATTTGCTTGCCCGGTCGAACTACCATCATAATTCCAGTTTGGTATATTTTCTAAATCGGATAGCACACGTGTCTTACTACGCAAAGCCCCGGCTCCATCTATCCATATATATTCCACCAAATGCATTATAATAATAATTATAATATATGTTTTATGTTATAATTATTAATACTTTATATTTCCATAGGTTGACCCACATCGTTTCCACCACGAGTGCGTAATAATTTATTGTGAGTTTCGTCCATACATAAAAATCCGTTTTTGTTTGTTAAGTTATTAGGAGCACACGTCTTCTTTCCATCTAAATTGTCTAGTTTATCCAATTTATGATGATTTTCTGTCAAATCATAAAAACCAGAAAAGCCATCTATTTTTTTTCCGTGTGTCGGTGCTTTTAATGATTTGGGATTAGTGAATCCTTCATAATCATAGTTTTTACTAAAATGATTCATTTCCATAAATGGAATAAATGTAGGTGTTTTACACAATGTAACCATAAATAAAATTAAAAATAATACAAGAACAATATAATACTCTATTTCCATTTTCATAGTTATATACTATTTTTATATTTTTTTACAGACCCTAAAAATCGTTCTTTTGAAACGTTCGAATTCAGTAAATCGTCATATAAATCGTTTGTTTGTGAAGTATATCGTTTATGTATAGTATTTTTATCTGTATTAAATCGCACCCACAACCTATTTACTGTATTGCGTCTCCATCTATTCAGTTTATATATAGCCGCATCAATGTTAAAGTTTTTTATATATTTCTGATTTACGTATATTAAAAATAAAATAATCAAAATTCCAAAAATAATAGTTATATCCATATATGTTATAATCACAAAATATACATAAAAACAATTAATATATTTATAATATATATAATGAATAATCAAGAACGTCTTCAGTTAAAGAAAATGATCACCGAATCAGAATGTGGCGATAATACTGACCATATTCGTGAGATTAAACATAGTTCTAAAATTTTCAAGGACATTGATACAATTGTTAACCTAAAACGTTCCCACCCTTCAATGGAGCAAAACGAATTTTCCCTTTTATGTATTGACAATGCACGATTTTTATATGATAATTACAGTGACATTTTTCATAAAGTTGTTAAATGTGAAATCGATTTGCAAATAATGGCTCATTTTTTAAATACATTGAAACAAGTTGAAGATGGGAAAATGGACCAACACGAGGGTTCTGTTATTATTGGTAAAATTTTGAAAGAAATGTATGTCGATAGTGCTCTCCGCCAGGGAGAGAATCTTGATAAAAAGTATGCCGGTGATAAGAAACCAAATTATGATGGTGAAAAAATATCATGGAAACAATACAAGATGTTACATATGTAAGAGTATTTTCTAAAAAATTGATTACAAAAATGGTCCCAGTTCTATTCAAACAATTAATAATTATGTGGGTTATAAATCCAAACACAGATTATTCAAAATATTATGGATATACTGTAAGAGTAACATATATAGATGGTTACAGTTCAAATGAGACACATTTTGAAGCAATACTTACAAATATTATAGTAAATGCACAAAATCTTGTAAGTATAATACTTGATAGACAAATACTACATTCATACGAAAAATATGTATACACTAGTAAACACACTGTTTGTCCAAATATAATTTCAAAATTAGAAGTACTTATTCCTGATTTAAAAAAAACAATAGAAACAGATTTAACACAACACAAATGTGGTTATGATGAGTCAACAATTATATTAGGATTTCTAGATAATTATATTGAAATATAATTTATCAAAATTGATTTAAATGTTTTTTTACATAATGTATAATATACACTATGTCAAGTTTTTCAGCACCCGTCAAGTTTCCCCACGCATTTCTTCGTATGGCCATCCATACAAATGATCAAAAACTAAAAGATAAATATTTTGATGCAGTAATTGAACACAATAAAAAAATGCTTGAACCGTGTCCAGATTCTGGTTTTGATGTTTTTACACCGGAAGATGTGATTTTTGATCATCATTTTGATACCAAAATGATTAATATGCAAGTTTCATTTGAAATGCGCCCATATAATGTTCATACAGGAAAATATGATGATTGTTGTGGGTTTTATTCATATCCTCGTTCAAGTATTTCAAAAACACCCCTTGTATTAGCTAATCACGTTGGTATTATTGATTCTGGATACAGAGGAACACTACGAGGAGCGTTTAGAATGCTACCTACAACAATGGTTGACGATATTCAAAATCAAAACAAAAAATATACTGTTGAAAAGTTTCAGCGTTTGTTGCAAATTTGTCATCCTTCATTGTGCCCCATTTTTGTCGAATTAGTCACACCAAATGAACTAAGTGATACATCACGAGGTGCGGGTGGTTTTGGTTCAACTGGTGTATAAATATTTTGGATAATTTATAATATCTTTACACTATAGATGAATACAATAAATGATGAAAATATTACTGTGTACAACAGTTTAATATATGAAAAAAAGAATATAAAAAATAAACAGGTCGTAACATTTGATTTAGATGAAACCATTGGTTCGTTTTCACATTTACATATATTATGGAAAGGTGTAAATCGATTTATAGATAAAGGTTATAACAAAAAAAATGAACTTTTTTTTCGAATTTTTGATTTGTATCCCGAATTTTTGCGATATAATATTTTAAATATATTAAAATTTTTAAATCAAAAAAAAAATAACAAAAAAATTAATCTTTATTTGTACACAAATAATCAATGTGAAACAACGTGGATAACATACATAACAAATTATATTGAATATAAACTTAAGTTAACAAAACCAATTTTTAATAAAATTATATACGCATTTAAAATAAAAAATAAACGTATTGAACCGAATCGTACAAGTCACAAAAAAATACACGAAGATTTTATAAATTGCGTAATGATACCAAAAAATACTGAAATATGTTTTATAGATGATTCATTTCATCAAGATATGATTCACAATAAAGTATACTATATACAACCAAAAGCACATTACCACGGCATAACCATAAGTAAAATTATTCAACGCTTTATAGAATCAAAGGTTGGTAAATATTGTATTACACTTTCTACATTAAAACACAATTATATTCCTTTTTTACATGATTGGTTCGAATTTAATCAGGCAAAAAAATATATACCAAAAACATATATTTATGATATTAAAAAAGAAAAGAAAACATCCAGAAAAATATTATATTATATTAAAGAATTTTTATACACATCAAACAATAATAAAACAAAAAAAAATAAAGTTAAATTTAATTTCACCAGAAAGAGGTACTAATCTTCTTCTATATGTTCATTTACCATTAAAATAAGTTCTTCTTGTGTTGTTAATTTTTGAAACGTCAAACATTCATCAAATTTATAATTTATAAAACGATGATTACTGGACATTATTTGCACATTTATACCATTATTTGTAAATGTTATATTTGTTACTATACCACCATTTGTTAATTTATTTGTTCCACCTATGCGCACCCAGCGCACCATTCGTCCTTTTATTAAATCATTTATCTCATCCACATATCTGTATTTCATTAATTTTTTCATTATATTTTCTATGTTTTCTATGCTTTTTTCTTGCAATATGTTTATATTTTCTTCATATAAATCGTTCGTCGTTTTATTTTCCAAATAACTAATATTTACATCATCAATCGTTTCTAGTAAGTCATTTATATCTATATTACTTTCACATTCTCCACTTTGACGAACATTTTCAATAATTTCTTCCATATTTTTTAATATTATATAAAAATATATTATTATCAATTTTATATGACTACAAACATAAATAATAAATATATCATCGATGATATAATAAGTAAAGGTGGATTTGGTATTGTATTTAAGGGACATAAAATAAAAAATAATCAAAATGTTGCTGTAAAAATAAATTATGATAAACATAATGCATTAAAACAAGAATCCACCATTTTACATTATTTAAACAACAAAAAATGTAATAATATACCTACCATTTTTTATTATGGTATTTGGGAAAATAACCCCGTTATGGTAATGCCATATTACGAATGTTCTCTAAACGACTTTATTGTTAATCATAATACATATAATGTAATCAAAAATTTATTTTATCAATCGTTACAAATAATGAAAAATATACACGACCATTATATTATTCATTGTGACATTAAACCTGATAATATTATGGTTTATAATAATAAAGTTATATTTATTGATTTTGGATTAGCTAATTTTTATAAAAGTGATGATGGATTCTTACCAAATATTGAAAATGATAGTATTACTGGTTCTCCATTATACGTTAGTCATTTTATACATCAAGGAAACACTTCAAGTGTCCGAGATGATTTAATTTCTCTTTGTTTTGTATTTTTAAAATATCATTTAAAATACTTACCTTGGAATTTGCCTACTGATTATTCTCACTCATTGTATAACCCGTGTCATAAAATGTTTATTGAAAAAAAATCTGCATTTCCATATAATTGTAACATTAATTACATAACATCTGTATTAAAATATTGCTATTTACTTGATTATGACCAAACAATAGATTATGAACTAATTATTAATTGAAATTAATATAAAAAGAGTACCACTGTATTATATATAATAGTAATGTCTGCACCTATTGCCGAGAAAGTTACTGGTCAAGTTAAATGGTTTAATACCAAAACAGGTTATGGGTTTATCACAGTGTTGGATGATGGAGATTTTAAATCTTCTGATATTTTTGTACATTACAGTAATTTGCGCATTACTCACTCACAATATAAATATCTTGTGCAAGGAGAATATGTTGAGTTTGATATGGTAAAGCCCACTGAAGGTTCACACGAGTATCACGCAGTAAATGTATCTGGAATACGTGGTGGAAATATCATGTGTGAAATTCGCCACGCTGCTGAAAAGGAGCGTGAGAAGCGTTCCAGTGAGGCCGGAGACGAGAATACAGAATGGCAACAAACTCGCCGCCGCCGACCATCTGGACGCAAACAAGTTGCTAGAGCATAAATTCATAAAAATTGAAACATTTTAATACATATTTATTATTTTAAATAAATATGTTTTCTACTATTTGCACCCTCATTGCCTACTTAGTTGTACTTAATATATCAAAAAAAATGATGCATAAGTATAATCTAAAATATGACGACAATCCAATGATATATTTCGGAGACCACGATTTTTATTACTTACCAAATAAAACATATACATACAATGCATTGAATGTAGACAATTACACTGTTAAATTAAATACAAATCAAAATAAAACCCACTATAACTATATGTAACTCTCCAACTCACACAATTGCTCTATTGTATTTACACCCAAGACCTCATGTATTTTATTTGATGGTATGTTGTGTTCATAAATATCATGTTGATTGTTATGTAAAATTTCTATTATATCGGTTAAATAATATTCTTTTGCTGCATTATTGTTTTCCAATTTATATATATATCTGAACAACAATCGCCCCATTATCTTATATATTCCACAATTTACTTTTTTTATTGCCCTTTGTTCTTCACTACAATCTTTTTCTTCTATTATTTTTATTACATTTTCTCCTTTGTTAATTATTCTTCCCATTCCAAACGGATTTTCTTTTTCTGTTGTCACAACGACGTCGTCTTTTCTATTTAAAATACTATTTAATGTTTCTGTTGTTGTCAATGGTACATCACCACACAAAATAATAATATTATGCTCTTGAATATGATATAATTCACTTACACACGCTTGTATTGCGTGTCCAGTACCAAGTGGTATACCTTGTTTAATATACTTAATTATAGATTGTTGATTTTCATTTAGATAATTTTCTATTGTTTCTTGTATCTCATTACTATACTTTCCTACAACAATATATATATTTTTGGGATTTGTTCGTAATACACTTTGTAATACACGCACTATCATTGGCTTGTCTTTAATTGGTACACATACTTTGGGTGTATTTGGATAAGCATCCGCCATACGTTTTCCAATTCCACCTGCTAATATGATAACACTATGCATAATTATATATTATTAAAATTGAATACTGTATAGTATTTAAATCAATTTTATATAATAATGGTTTTTAAAATACATACTGAGACATTTGAAAATATTAAGTTTATTGTTGGACGCAATTCATACTCCAACTGGAAAATACTTGATGATTCCGAAGACGATGATATATGGATTCATTTACAAAATGAATCATCACCATATGTAATTTTAGAAAATACATCAGAAATAACTGATAAACATTTAGAATATGGTGCAAAACTATGTAAACGTTTCTCAAAAAATAAGACAAATAAAGCGACTGTTTGTATTATACCTGTTCAATACGTATGTAAAGGTAAAATTATCGGACAAGCGCAATTACTTGACAAACCTGTTATAAAGACATATACTATGTAATTATTTAACATGTACTTCCTTTATTATATGTTTCATTATTTTTGATAAGTACATTGAATCTTTGTTACTATCGGCTCCGCCAAGGGCTTCTGTTGCTATTTTCATATAATGTTCACTATCCGGAGTATCACATTGTAGAGAACCTGGATGGTCCTTTTGCCAGTCCTGTAAATTATAATAATTCTTTGATTCTACGTTTTTTATTAGCTTTTTCAAGTGCTGTTTATCTTCACTGTCTCGTTCCCAATCCATTCCCTGTTTAAAATAGAGAACTTCTCGTTTCAGATCTGTACAATGTAATGGCCTTTTATAAACGTCCATGTTTCCAATAGTGTTATTGAAAATATCTATCATACCATTTAAATACCCAACATCACCCATATGTTCCAATTCTTTACAACCTAATTGAAGATTCTCCATAAAGGATTGTATTGACATTGCATCCTTACATTGAGTATTAAGAAAGAAATTAAGATTGAACTTGTTGTTATTATTGTTTGTCGTATTGTTGTTTGTAACTGTGGAAATATTAGAAATCTGTGATGACAACTTCTTAATATCTTCTTTATGTTGTCTTTGTTGTTCTTCGAGTTGTCTTTGTTGTTCTTCGAGTTGTTTCTTATGTTCTTCGTCTCGTATTTTTTGTTCTTCAAGTTGTTTCTTATGTTCCTCGTCTCGTCTTTGTAATTCATTCATTAGTAAATTTATATTATTATCACTGCATATAATTTCATTCTCTTTACTAGTATGATTACATTTACGCTTATGATTATGCAGCGAAGCTGCATGTTTATAACTTTTTCCACATACACACTTATATTCTTTTGGGATTTTTATTGAAGTTTTTTCTTTATTTTGATGTTTCAGTGTCAATAAATGTCTATTATAATCGCCCTTATTACTGCATTTAAAATCACATTTCTCACAAAAATATTCTTGGGATTTTTCAAAAGTTTTTTTATTTGGTTTTTCTTTATTTTTATGTTTCAGTGTCATTAAATGTTTATTAAAATCGTTATTGTGATAGCATTTATAATCACATATTTCACACAAATATTCGTGGGATTTTTTAAATGTTTTTTTTATTGTCATTTATTGTATATTATACAAAGAAAAAAACTTCTAAATAATTCCCAATTCTCATATTTGAAAAAATGTTATGCTATCCCAATGAGATTTTCACTTTTCATTTTACTGCAATTTACTGCATAAGGAAAAAAACTGATTTTCTTCCAAAAAAACTATTTCCAATATTTCACTTTCGGACATTTTTAAAAATGTCCAATTTTGAAAATTCGTTTCGACTTTTTTTGAGAAGTTGACAACAATATATATTATCAAAGAACTTAAAGAAACGTAACACTCTTACGGTAAATTTCATTTATTAATAACTGATAAATGAAATGTTGCACCATTTATGGTTTGACGTGGACTTCTTTTACTATATGTTTCATTATTTTTGATAAGTACATTGAATCTTTGTTACTATCGGCTCCGCCAAGGGCTTCCGTTGCTATTTTCATATAATGTTGACTATCCGGAGTATCACATTGTAGAGAACCTGGATGGCCCTTTTGCCATTCCTGTAAATTGTCATAATTCTTTGATTCGACGTTTTTTATTAGCTGTTTCAAGTGCTGTTTATCTTCACTGTCTCGTTCCCAATCCGTTCCCTGTTTAAAATAGAGAACCTCTCGTTTCAGATCCGTACAATGTAAGGGTCTTTTATATACGTCCATGTTTCCTATAGTGCTATTGAAAATGTCAATCATACCATTTAAATACCCAACGTCTCCCATATGTTCCAGTTCCTTACAACCTAATTGAAGGTTCTCCATAAAGGATTGAATAGACATAGCATCCTTACATTGAGTATTCAAAAAGAAATTAAGATTGAACTTGTTATTATTATTTGTTGTCGTGTTATTGTTTGTAACAGTCGATATTTTTGAGATTTGTTCGGATAACTTTTCTATTTCTTTCTTATGCTGATCATCTCGTAACAATATTTCCTTTTTGTGTTCTTCACGCTCTTTTTGGTGATGTTCATCTTTGCGTCGCATTTCATCAATCAATAAATCAATTTTACTTTCTTCTACTTCATTTTGAAGTGTATCTACTATATCGTCTAAACGATTTTCCATTTTATATTGTGCCGTACATTTCTTTTGATGTTGATGGAGACCTTGACGGTAACGATATGTTTTTCCACAATTACAACTGAAACCATATATGCTAGATAAATTATTAGGCATTTTTTTGTCACTATTTGTCATTCGTTTATGTTTTGCAGTTAAAATGTGTTTGTTATAATTGCTCATTTTACTGCATTTAAAGTCACATTTTTCACAGAAAAATTTATCGGCATTTTTTGGCATTTTTTTGTCATTCATTTTTCCTAAATTAGAGTGACAAAAAAATGCCGTTTTTTATACACATAAAAAAATATTAAGGTAACAATTCATTTTTAACAATTTTCTAATTACTGCAATTTACTGCATAAGGAAAAAACTGATTTTCTTCCAAAAAAACTATTTCCAATATTTCACTTTTGGACATTTTTAAAAATGTCCAATTCTGAAAATTCGTTTCGACTTTTTTTGAGAAGTTGACAACAATAT
>Ga0181596_10000150_pt1 | contig 69171 bp, 125 predicted proteins | sample 041ome_6_FD_148655 | JGI IMG/M metagenome (GOLD analysis project Ga0181596, IMG submission 148655) | Coastal salt marsh microbial communities from the Groves Creek Marsh, Skidaway Island, Georgia - 041402US metaG (spades assembly) | ecosystem: Environmental > Aquatic > Marine > Intertidal zone... | reverse complement strand
TTCTTGTTCTTCTAATGTTAGACAAGCATCTTTGAAGTCCATAGCATTAACTTCAATTAGTTCCTTATCGGTTTCAAAAACGAATAATTTTACCATGCTCTCTCCTTAGATTACTTTCCTAGGTTTCTTTTTGTTCTTTTTGACTTTGATGCCTTTTGATTCTCGATACATTTCTCCGGTCATGCCTTCGGGTATCTTTTCAATCTTTCCGCCCTTGTCTAAGAACTCTTTTAATTTTTTATTTAGGTATTCTTGTTTATCTAGTTGTTCCTGTGTTGGACTTGGTCCTAATGACATATATGCCTTTCTGTTTGTTTAATGTAGCCTATACAGTATAGTCTAAACATCAGAAAGTCAAGTTCTTATTCTACCAATTCCGCTTCATCAATATCCCAACATTGATCCCAAGGAACAACCATTTTCTTATTGGATTCTTGATCGATAATTTCAAACAATTTGGTATTGGTATCTCTAGTTTGAATAAGACCAAATCCTTCGTACCAACCTGGACCCTTCAACGGAGTATCAGATAGTCCTGGCGGACGGCCGTAAATATCAAGCATCATCTCTGCCTTAAATTTACAGGCATATGACTTACCTGGGGTAATATCTTCTGGTTTGATCATTTCATATCTCCTATGATTTTATTTATGATCCGTTCTGCATCAGGATAAGAAGTCATGGACTCAATAATGTTATCAACAGCCTCTAAAACCGCAATGGTTTGTAAAGACACACAACGGAACGTCAATGGTTGATTAATTTGATATGGTTGAGTCCATGAATAATTCATAGACCATTCGGGTTTCATACTCATTAGAAATCTCCTGGTGCGACTTGAACTGCTCTCAAACCTCTACTTCTCCACATATCAACGACACTTGATCTGTCATCAAATACCAATGTGGGGTTGTAGCCTGCTTCAAGCATCTTATCAAGCATTCCACTCTTAAGCTCGTAGTCAGGTCTATAGTCGTTGTCGCTTCTAAGATAAAGCTCTTGGAATACTAAACCTTGACCCATCAATTGTTTGAGAGTGATTGCTCTTTGTGATTTGTTTCTTCCTGAGGCAACCAAAATTCTGTTGCCGGCTTTTTGCAATGCAATGGCCACCGCAAAGACATCTAAGTTCGGAGTGTCTTCAGAAGTTAAATCACGGAACGAATTCCAATCTTTTGGCTTCTGTTCAACGAACTTTTTTCTATGCTCGATGTCCATTAAAGTGCCATCGATGTCAAAGATGATATCCATGCTCTTGCCTTTACTGTTCTGTCAGTTCTTGAACCACGGTTGCACCTTTGTTGATGCCTTGTTTGAGCATCTCAGTTGCACCGTCTACGTCACCTGGGTTCATATAAAGATATGCACCTACGGCTCCGATTGCTATAAAAAGAATAGCTTTGAACATATTTGCCTCCTAGTCGTTTGCCTTATTGTTCTTATAGTATAAGGCCTAATGTATCAAATGTCAACCTATTTTGGTGAGGCTTTTTTTGGAGGTGCTTTTTTCTTAGGTCTGCGTCCCCATGTATAAAAATTGATCTCATCTGGATCACTTCGTTGACATGGTGGACAGACAGTGACTTCATTTTTCTTTAGCCACTCTTCCATTAATTTTTGATCTTCTTCAGAAGTTGTATCTTTGCTCATTAATATTTTCCTTTGTCTAATACTTTAAGAAGGCACCCTTTGCTATTCCAAGAGACCCATGAAGTAGGTAAGAACCTATATAACAGTGGCCATGGGCGGCTTACACCATCACTCCATACTGTTGATCGTTGTTTTCCTTTACCAATCCACGAAAGGCCAACACACCCGGGTCCTTTCCAAGTCATCTGTTCTTTAATTGATGGAGTTTGTCTTACACGATTTTGGGTCAATTATCTCTTTCTATTTGGTGGAGTTTCATTGTTCCACACCAGCATCATTCCGATAGGAATCATGAATATTATTAAGAGATGTAAAACGACAAGTATCAAAAAGGAAACGCCGCCTTTCCAAATCCGTATTTGCGATGACGTTTGATGTACCACTTCTCTACCACAGGCAGTCCTTTCTCGTCCTCGTCTACAACGATCACAGCCACAGTCTTACGGACATTGGCATATCGCCAACCAGTCATGCCAGCCACACCTCCGCCACCTACCCAAACCTTGTGTGGGTAGTCCATAAAAAAGTATAAAGGATCATCGTCATTAAGACTATATTCAAAAGTATTACCAGCGTCTTTTTCAACGAACGATCCGATTGGATCTTTGGTATAGGTATAATATGCCATCTGCCTCTCCTTTGTGCCTTATTGTTCTTATAGTATAAGGTCAGAAGTAGAGTTTGTCAACCCCTAATTTAATTTTTTGGTTTACGCCGCGATCGCTTCGAGGAGTTCTGTGATGTGCCTGCAATGGCTACGAAATTGATAGCCTGGACAAGAGCAGGATGATCTCCCATTCCCTCCGACTTCAACTTGGTATAATGATCCTTTCGAACCTTTAACAGTTCGTCGAATGACTTCACTATGACCTCCGGTTTGAAGCGATTGTTTTGACGATTTGGATCTTTCCACCCCATCTACTTCAACAATCCTTTCTAATTGGATAACCCGCATTGGAAAATGAGGTTGTCCAGTTGTTAAGCCCACTTCATTAGGTTTGAACCATTTTTCGTATCGAACTTCACCTTCATAGAAGTTGAACTCGTTTGATACTGAACTGACTCCAGGGGCATACCTATCTCGATAAGGATACATACCGTTCTCGACTTTTATCCTTACCTTTTGACCATGAACTAGCATGATATTAGATTTCGTTTCATATTAGAAAAGATTGCTTTGACTCTTGCATTATATTCATCTTCATTGATTGCAATATTCTTGGCGTGTTTTAACCAAATAGATTTCATATAGTCATCCATCTGGGGATTGTTATCGAGCAGAGTTTTGATACTTTCTGCTCGATGAATTTGTTTTTCTTCTGAATAAGGTCCCATGTTAGACGTCTTCACCAATACCTAACTTGGTTAGGTGGTTTGCAGGTACTCTCCAATTGCCATCAATACCACAATCAACTGTGACATATTTTTGAGCAATCTTTTTGACTTTGCCTGAAACCTGTTTACCATACTTACCTGTGAAGCCTACGATGTCACCGACCATCATTGATCGTGCCGCCTGCTTGGTAAGATGTGTTCGTTTGAGTTTGATTGCCTCAATGGTTTGATTGAGTTGATCGTTATCCATTTGGTAGATAAGTTCGCTTGCCTTTGTGACTAGATTGTTCATATTTTATTTTCCCTCTGTTTGCCTAATTAATATATACAGTATAAGGCCAATTGCCTTACAAGTCAACCCCTAATTTGCTTTGAGTTTTTCAATTAAATTAAAGAAATTTAGCACCATTTTTTCCTCTTCAGACTGGCCTGCCGGAATACACATGGCTGTTTCGTCTTGTGTCTTTACTTGAGCCAATGCCTGTTCGCATACCGTTTGATCTGAGTAGGTGATTGGGCTATTTAATATCATTGATATTAACATCCATTTCATCTATTCTTCTCCATGTTTAAGAATTTCTTCTTCACCGTTTGGCAATCGCCTAGAACGAAGATATCCATTCTTGATTAAATTATCAATAGTTCGGCCAACGACTTGTTTGTTCGCTATTTGAAATCCAAAATAGACGCCCATAGCCGTTCCTAAACAATAAGTGATAAAAATCCAAATCTCTACCATTATGACCCCGTAAACATTTCTAATTCACCTGCTTCGTTTAGATCAAAACCTTCGATAAAGATGTGATGCAAGTCGCCTGACTCTTTGATAGCCTTGTCTGCGGCTAACCAAACATCACCCCAGTTCTTACCTTTGATCGGAACTGTGACATCATACGGTCCAAAGACATCGCATTTATGTCTAATGACAGCATTGGCTCCAAATGGGTGTGGATTGCCAAATTTGATTTCACCGTAGCCATCTTCGTCATAGATAGACCATACAGTTTCAAATCCAAGACCCTTGCCATAAGTGGTATGGTAATCCATCTGCTTCTCCCATAAATCCATAGTGCCTGCGGTTGTAAATTTAAGATCTGTGTTTAACATAGTGCCCTCCAGCAAGTTAATTTGTTATTGTTTATACAGTATACCATCTCTTTAATCAAAAGTCAACCCCTAATTTACATACTCCAATAACTTTCCGATGATGGCGACATATAATTAGGTGTGTTTACCGATTCCATAAATGTTTTGGTCTTGTCCATCAATGAAGTCTTCTTTACCTGCTTTTCAATTGTCTTATGAAAATATCCTGCTTCTGCGATTGCATAACGATATTCTGCATAGTTTGGATCTGTCTTCAACAGTCCTTCTGCCTTTGCAATTCGAGTGAGCCCTGCTTTGGCCGCCGCCATAGTTTTATATGACTGACGATGATCTGGACGAGCCACGCCGTTGCGATCTGGCTTTCCAATGATATAGGTTGTTGATTGTTCGTAAATATAAAACATTCTTATACCTCCACAGGTTCTTTGATATTATTTGCTGAACAATAATCGTCAGCCAACTTATTAAAGTGAATATAAAATAGTGAACTATCTGTAGGTTGGACTACCGCATAAGTGTCTGCGTCTACGAAGTTCCAGTTGATTGAACCATCTTGGTTGATGTTCTCTGGATTTGAAACCGCTTTATTAAAAGCTCTTGCCGTTGCGTTTGGTACTATCATATTGCCTATCTCCTTTGCCTAATTGTTATATACAGTATATGGTCAGACGACGAGAAAGTCAACCCCTAATTTACCAAATTAGCAGATATATCCCTGAAAAGTTCCGGTGCCGTCTTTTAGATACCAACCTTGTCCCCGAGGATCATCAAATGAATGTTCAGATATCTTGTTTCTTATTTCTTCTGCTCGTTCAGAACAATGTAGAACTTTCTCCTCATCAGTTGGAAACCAAATAGATGTTGAATTGTAATCAAATGATCGGAATTCTAGTTCACCTGTGAACAATAAAATTAAGAGTATTCCTTTCATTAATAATGTAGAACGACAGCGTCTGGGCTTGTATCAGACCAATCAAATCCTTCTCTTTTGGCTTGTTTTTGAGCACCTAATTCTTCATTAGGAATAAAAGTAAAATTTTCTCCGCAGGAGATACAGACGTCTCCGTGTTTGTCGCCATAGGCAGGACTTTCGCTAGTGAGCCATTCTAGTCTCTTTGACTCCATTGTAGAGTGTAGTGACGAACAACCTGTAGTGACGAGGCCTAGTAATAAAATTAAAAATGCTTTCTTAATCATATGTGTTTAGGCCTCCTCATGCCTATTTGTTTTATTAGTCTTGAGCCTTATTATTTAATAGAGCCTTAATTGAATTCCAAGTTTTGCCTAGTTGGTCTTTACTGTTAGCCCAACTCTCTTTTTGGTATGCAATAGTTTTCTCTTTTTCATTACTTGCCCAAGCATTTACTTTGTCTGTGAATGAATCGTGTGCCATAGCCTTAGTTGTAATAACAACCAAAAAAACTATACAAGCAATCCATATCATTGTAGTTTTTGCGTTCATACTATATAATATATACTCACTCATTATCATTGTCAAGTGTTTTGGCAAAATTAAATCGACAGGCAGTGAAAGACATCAAGAATACAACCTAAGATAGTTTTGGTAGGTAATGAAGGTCTAATTGGGCTAGGTGCTACAGCGGGGCCTTGGGTATTTCTTTACCAGGATAGAACTCTGTAGTGGTCTTCCAATTATAAACCTTAGGTTCTGCTGATGCTACATGGTGTAAATTGATATTGGTCATGTCGTGGTTCTCTAATTCTTCTAAGACTAGTGAGCTATAGACAAACAAGTTAGTGATGTCTTTTGACATATTAACAACTTTAGATATTGAAGGGTTGTTGATAGTAGTAGTGAACGTTTGTATAGCAGTGACACCATTGAACTTGCTAAAGTCTTTACTGTATCTATTACCATGTAACCAAGTTATTTCATTTGGGATAGTTTGGCTATTCATTTTAATATCGTCTGCAACAAGTCCATGCATTTTAACATTTTCAAACCCCATATCTTTTAATCTATCATATGTTATTGATCCAATACAATGTACTGTTTGCTCTAATAGTGGAGCAAGATCATGTTTGTAGTGTCGTATGCAATCAATATGTGTAACGAGTATAGGTTGATCCTTTGCTACAAGTTGATCTTGTGTAGGTTCTGTTATCAAACAAGGAAACCATTTACTTGTGGCATCTAAACTAGGTTCGTTTAGCTGTGTGTAAACATTCATATAGATATTTACCATGATCTTGTAATAAGATTACAAACATGAGTGAGACCAAACAATCAAAATAGACTATTTGAATACTGTACAGCGGGGCCTGTAATAAATAGTATTACAGAAGCTGTTGTTCAACGGCACAAGAAGGAGAATCCCATGTCAAACTTAAAACACTTAAACATCAACCTAGAGGTTGGTCAACAGATCATTGTGGGTCAAAACAATGAGCAGGCTAAGATAACAAAGATTGAATACTTCGATAAAACGGGAGAGATTAGTATTAATACTACTCGTGGACCACGCAAGGCATTAACATTTAAGTTATGCGAGGGTAGTTCCAATAACTCTCAACATGGGAACCCTGCAGACAAATATAGATAAATATTTGTATGAAGATACACGAAATAGATATCGAAGCTTTAGAAGAAGCGGCGGCAAGTGCAAAACTTTGTAAAAGTAATCGTTCAAACGATTCTTTAGGAGCAAGTGCTTTGGCCTCATGCAAGAGTCAAGGCTACCGTAGACGTGAAGGTGGTAAGTCACACAAGATTGGTGACAATCGCAAAAAGGTTGGCGGCAAAAAGATCAAAGGTAAAAAATATGGCGGACCACTACCAGACTGGAGTTAGAATGGAAGACCTTAAAGGTAAACTTCTAATTGCAACACCGATGCTTGACACTGACGTTGTGTTTCATCATAGTGTTGTTTATATCTATGAAGCTAGAAAGGGCGGAGAACATGTTGGTGTTATCCTTAACAAACCTAGTGAGTTTAAATGTACTAGCCTTGGAGCTCTTAAAGGAATTGACTTTTCTCCTACATTGGAAAATGAAGTTATTCACAAAGGTGGACCAGTTTCAGATACTTCAATACTCTTATTACACACAAGTGAGTGGACTAGTACTAATACTATAACTGCTACAGACGATGTGTGTATGACTAGCGACTCTTTAATGTTAGAAAAGTTAGCAATGGGCAACGCACCAGACGGTTGGAGAATGTTTGCAGGAATGAGTTTATGGCAAACAGGACAATTAGAAGACGAAATCGCTAGAGGTGGTTGGTTGGTTGCAGATGCTAACAACCACAGTATATTTGATTACGCTACTGAAGAACAATATGTCAAAGCAATTGAATTAGCGGCAAGTAAAACATTCGCTAATTACCTATAGAAAGGCAACCATATGAAAAACTTACTAAAATTATTTGCTATCACAATCCTCTTGTCCGGAGCAATAGCTACTAAATTAAATGCTGAAGAACCACAATCAGAAGAGTATAAAATGCCCAGTATGATGAAGTTACCAACTTTAATAGACTGTGGCCCGTACGATGAAATTCTAGCAATAGTACAAGGAAAATATGGCGAAGAGCCTTTTGCAATATTTGAAGCATTCGTTCAAATACCTAACGGACAAGTTATTACAGGACCATCAGCACTATATGTTAATAGAGAAACAGGCACTTGGTCTGTTGTAGTTGAAATACAATCTTCAGGATTATGTATTGTTCAAATGGGTCGCAATTTTGGCCCTGCTAGTATGCCTGGCACTAAGACATCATTATAAGCTAATATAATAAATATCTATGTAGTAGAAATGCTGTTAAAAGACAGCAATGCTACACATGGAAGGGTGTCTTATGAAGTTACACAAAACTTTTGAAGCACATGAAACACAACCAAAGAAAACAAGTCAGGGAAGAAATCACAGTAGAACAAAGTTTTCTTCTATGAACAAGAGTAAAAAACGTAGTTACAAAAAGTATAAAGGACAAGGAAAATAAGGCATGTACACTTATAGAGCAGAGATAGTAAGAGTAGTAGACGGCGATACAGTTGATATTAATATTGACTTAGGGTTTGGCGTTTGGTTAAACGATGAACGTGTCAGACTTGCAGGTGTTGACACTCCAGAGTCTCGCACAAGTGATAAGGTTGAAAAGTTATTTGGTAAAGCCGCAGGTAGGTATGTTGAAGAACGGTTACCTGTTGGAAGTATGCAAACACTAGTTACTAAAAAATATGACAGTAAGGGTAAGTTTGGGCGTATACTAGGTGACTTTGTATTAGGAGAATCAAGTATCTGTGAACAGTTAGTTGAGTCTGGTAATGCAGTTGTTTATAATGCAGAAAATAAAGCTATGGTGCAAGAACAGCATATGGCTAATAGACAACGTCTTATCAATGAGGGTGTTGTTACACAAGATCAAATCAACGAAGTTAGTTGAAAAGAAATGTATAACTCCAGCCGTTATAGTTAAGCTGGAGTTATATTATTTTATTTAGATGTAGCCATATTACTCAAAGGATTTTCTAAAGCAAGTTTAATTTGCTTTTCAATCTTTTCTTCTAAGGCTTTCATATCTTCTTTGATAGAATTAACAGCATCATTAATATCTCTATTAAGTTCACGACTGTCTTCTTTAACTTTAGACTCTGTATCTTCTACAATAGTTTCAATGCGTCTAACATCTCCACGTAAGTCATTCTTTAGTTCTTTGGCTACTCCTGCTACTAGTTCTACTTCTTGTAGTATCATATCCATTTCAGCTTGTATAACATCTAGTCTTTTATCAAAGCCACTAAGATCAGGTGCCACGTAAGCATCTATCTTCTGTTCCATCAAAAGGTATCTGTTGTAGAGTTCAAAGCCTCCCCAAAGTCCACCTATAATAGTACCAACTAAAGGCAATACAAGTAACAACTTACTTCCGCCTATTTTGATACCTTTGTATTCTACTTCTGCCATTTTAGTCTCCTTATTTGTATTGTTCCATTATCATTTCATCCATGATTTTGTCTTGCGCCATATCATACAGTATGCCTGCTGGGTCTAGTAGCTGTGGCATGTCTGTATAAATTTCTTCATCCTCATACCAGTCTAACGGTAGTGCATTCTTTTTTGCTTGATACTTTGCAAAGTTTTCAGTATCTGCTAATGCAATCATCAAACCTAATTTTGTATCGTTAATTAAGATAGCGTCTGTTGTAGATAGAATTTGTTGTAAAATTTTAGTAGCAACTTTTTGTTTTGCTTCTGCAACGGTAGTTGTCTTATTATCTTTTTCTTCTTTACTATCTTCTTTTTTATTATCTTTACTATCTTCTTTCTTTTCTTCTTTGCTTGATTCCTGTTTTGTTTCAGTTTTAGTTTCTGTTTTAGCAGTAGTTGTTTCTGTTTTTGTTTCAGGTTTAGTTGTAGAAGAAGATGTACTTTCTGATTTAGTTTCTATTTTTAATTCTACTTTTGGTTCAGGTGTTGAAGCCATCTCTAATGGTTTAATTTCTGCAATCTGTTCTATTTTGCCTGTACTATCTGCCATTGAAACATTTACGGTACCAGTGGGTGTAGTTTCTACTTTAACCTCAAACTGCATTGTAGTTCCTGAATTTGTTTCCATTTTAATCTCAATCTTTTGAGGCTCCTCAATCTTTACTATATCAGGTGTTGTAGTTGTATCAGTACCAGGCTGTACAATTGGATTATATGTTTGAGTTATTTGAGATTCTATTGTATCTAAAGATGATTGTATTGAATTAACAATTGATTGTTCAATAGTAGATATTACGGCAGTTAATTCATTGTAAGTAATACCTAAATTAAAGTTTTGATAATCTCCTGACCATATAGAACCATATAAATCACTATGTTGAAATGTTGCCAATAGATAACTATTATCTCCAAAAGTATTTGAAGTTACATCTAAAGTTTTTGAATATGTATTATAACTTGATGACAAAAGCCATTGTGTAGAGCTTTGTTGGTCTGCACCAGTTGTGGGGTCTAAAACTTTTAAAGTGATTGTTAAGTACGCACTATTTGTAGATGACATAGCTCTAACATCACCTGTAGCACTAAAACCATATTGCCATTCATCTTTTGTCATCAACTCATTTAAATTTGTTTGATATTGATATTGGCCTGTGCCATCTTTTCCGTGCATATCGTCCCAATTTATAGTGTGGGTAGCACAATTATCCAAATAGATACCACTACCTGAAGATGTACAGGTTACAGCACCACTAGATAAATTAGTATTATTAATAATATCACCAGTAGATTTTTCTACCGTTTCGTATGTTGTGGTAGTAATCTGTTGAGTAGATGTTACATCTTCGGTAACTTTTTCAGTCCAAGTATATGTGTAGGTTTTTTCTTCAAAGTCACCAACTTGTTTTGTAGTTTGGTCAGTAAGAACGGAATTTACCTCAACGGTAGTTACAACTCCGCCATTAGGTCCTGTGCCACCTACTGTATACTGTTGGTCGTATGCTAAACTAGAGTAAGAATAACAACATAGCAAGACTACCAAGGCCCACGCCCCAAGTCGTTGCTTTGTTCTTCCATTCTTTTTCGTATGCTTCAAGATCATTTTCCTTTAACCATTTCTCGTAATCAGGACGTTTTTCTGGATTCTCGGCCCATGCTTTTGCGGCTTCAATACCAATCTTGCCTTTGTAAGGACAAGGTGTTCCTGCCATCTCCATAGCGTTAAAGACTCTTGCATCTTGACATAATAAACTTACTGCCGCAACCTTCATACCCATACCATAAAGTGATCTAGATAGTTTTAGTCTTTCACAGTTTAAATCTCTGATTGTAGTTCCGCCAGCAATACCAAACACTTGTGTTTGTACTGCGGCACTAGTTCCTGTAGAACATACGTCTTGATTATTAATCATTACGTTTGGAGCACTTGCTGTAGGCGGTGTTTTATCAACTGTAGTTGTACCAGTAACTGTTGATGTTACTGTATTAGTGTCAGCATTAACAGCCGTAGACATAGAAACTAACAGTCCAAATATCATAGCAAATGTTAGTGTTACAATTTTATTCATTTAATTAAACCCTTTATTATTAGCCCACTAGTATTTATCGAATAGGTGTAAATATTTTTACACTCTAACATGGAAACTACTGTTTTTTATAGTAATAAATACACTTACAGCAACTAAGGAGTTGGATATAATGGAACGAACTTACAAAGACATAAAGAAGTATACACCGCAACAAGAGCAAGATATGCTTTGGAGTATGTTTGATGATATTTGGCCACAACATGACGGTGAAGTACAGAGAACTTTAGCATCAGAACTAGCAGACGTAGAACGTAAAGCAATAGTTTTAGCATTAGAGTCTCATGACAATAATCAATCAAGAGCGGCAAAAGCACTAGGAATGGGTCGTACCCTATTAATACATAAGATTAAGAAATACGAGCTAAATTCTGTCTAAATTGAACAACATCTAGGTTGACAAAGACTAAATAATACGTTATATTACTATTGTTACATTACAAATGTGATATAACACTACACACATACACACAAAGGAGAATATTATGTCAGTAGATACAAAATACGGTGAAGCCATCTTTAAACAGACTCAAGAAGTTGCAGAAATGTTTAAGGCGGCAATGCCAAAAATCACAACAAACAAAAATGGATATGAAATCCGTACAAAGGTTCTAGAGATGGCCCAAGGTAATGTCTGGAACGACTATCATGCTAAATTTGGCGGATGGGAACAAAGTGTAAAACGTGATCCTAAAACTAATGAGATTGTAAATTCTATTACAATGCCAGAGGTACCTGGAACAGACGCAGTATTAGAAGCGGCTGAAAAGTTTTACGAATTTGTAAACGGAAAAGCAAGTAAGTAAATAAAAGGACATAGTCCTTAAATAAAAGAGTACATTACGCGAGCCCCGGGCATTAGAAATAGTGTTCCGGGGTTAACCTTGACTAGCGTACTTCAATCCAACCTAGACTTGCAAAGCCTGATTTGTTTGCGTTGACTGCCGCCATAGCAATAACAAATGTGTCACTGGTATCACCTAGTGTGGTTGTAGTAGTTCTGTCAATCTGTGTGATCGCTCGGTCGTTAAATTTAAACACAGTTCCTTGTCCAGTTGCACTTACATAAACTGTTTCAACAGGAATGCCATTAGTTACACCAGTTGCGGTTATGTTGTATTCAATGGGCGAATCGTCACTGTAACTTACCCATGTGCCGCCGGTGACTATTGCACCTTCTAACACCCTAACAAACACGTTGGAGTTATCCAATGTTGCCGCAGAGAATGCATCAGGTAGTACTACGCTGTTGAGTGCTGTGGTTTTTAATCTAATAGCAACCATAGGATAGAATGTGTTAGCAGTTGTCAGTGTCTTGCCTGTGATAGCAGTACTGATACTGCTTTGTCTACCTAGTAATGTCGTTGTACCTTCTGTGGCAAATGAGTGCGAACCTTGATAGAATGTATGTGTTCCGGCTGTGCCTGCTACGTTAGTAAGTTCGCATCTAACAGGCAGTGAAGCATTACTAGACCACGGATATGCTTGACGGTTGGCGTGATTGAATCTGTGTACAGGGAATGAGTTGTTGCCAATAACATACTTAAATTCAACTTGTCCTGCACCGTACCATTCATATTCGATAATGATATGCTGTATTGCTGTAGGATCTGCTGTAATGCCGCTTGGGCCTGTGCCATCTAGTTTGTCGTAGTTCCAGTTGTCACGTGCAACTCGTGTGTCAATAAAACTTGCGCCATCTTTTCTACGAGTAGCAACATAGTATGTGCCATCGCCGCCATCTTCAAAGTATGCACCGTCTGTGTTGTCAAACAATCCGATGCGTTTGCGTATGCCAGTTGTTGGTACTCCAAAGATAACAGTCATTGCCACTTCAGCACTTCTACCCGGAATGTATCTATGTACACGTTTGGTCTGACGTATAACTTCGTCGCCTGCTGTGCCACCTACTTCAAACTCAACCATACCATATTCAGGAACGTGAGTTACACTACCTGTTCCAATAACTTGTTCGTCCCAGTTTAGTTCGTTCTTTGAGAATGTGTAAGTTGAAAAGTCTGTGATGTCGTGCGTACTAACCTTAACACGGTTCTTTGATGTGTGTTGTTTGGTAGTGTCGTCTATGCGTAGTACTGGCTGACCATAAGGATCATAAGTCATTGCCTTATGTACATCATAAATATTGCTTTCTTCAGGATGTATATAGTTTGTAGTATTTTGTTCGTTTCTATTTGGCATTGTTCTTAGGTCCAGGGCCTCTGCGCCTGTAACGGACCTGTGTTTTCATCATCGTCGACATTAACTGCATTTACTTCGTAAGGATTAGGAAGTCTGCTTTTGTTAAAAGTGTTGCCTGCTCTGTAATAAGTAGCATCAGTGTCTGCCGCGGCAAGTCCTTTGCGTTTGGCACTTGCAATAGCACCTTTTTGTTCTTGTCTTTGTTCTTTGTTTATTACTGTAGGATCATCTAATGGTGTACAAATAACTAAGTCACCTTCAACTAGTCCTGCGGCTGTTAGTGTGTTAGCGGCATTATTAGCAAGATTGATACTTGGATCTTTTTCTGCACTAATCTCACCATACATTGTTGTTGTAATAGGAGCACCTTCAATGGCTTGTGCCAATGCTTTAAGACCTGTCATAGTTGTTGTACCTAGTGTAACTGTTAGGTCAAAAACTACTCCTGATAGTCCTTTACATTTAATTGTTGCCATTGTCTATTCCTTGTACCTTACTTAGGTAGTCACGAAACAGGGAGCTGTGTTCACCACGTATGTCCGCTGGATGCTTAGGTTCGTTCATGCCGCCGCCTGCATCTGTAGTAACTGCTTCAATATCAGCAACCTTTTCATCAGGTGAATTTGACAATACAGGTGGAATATCACTAGGCATAAGATCTTTTATTTGATTCATGCGCCTTTGTTCTTCACTGCCCATTTCGTCATCAGGCATGTTAACCTTGGTGATTTGGATAGTAGGTTCAACTGTTTCTTGATCTATAAAATCTAATATTGATCTAATTAATTCTGTTGCTTTCATATAGTTATTTATCTGTTACCAATATAGCAATTTATTATTAATGGTGTACATAAATAATTTTATGAGCAACTTTACACCAGCACAATTAGACGAAATATTTGGAAAACTATCATCATATGCTAAAACTAACATACGTGAGTCTAAAGTTAAGCCTATGAATCCTCCAAGTAGTTTATCTTCTTCAGTATTTTTTGAACAGTATGTAAAGCACATAGACTGGAAGCCTTTACAAAATCATGGATTAGAACAGTTGCATAATAAGTTTAATTTAGAAACTATTGATCAAGACTGGCCAGGGCAGATTAATGCTTATTTAGATCTGTTAGCAGATATTAAACTAGACGGTGCTAACATACTTGATGTAGGCTGTGGTTGGGGACGTGGTGTTGATGCCCTGCGCCGATATTATGGTGTAGATGTTCATGGAGTAGATATTAACAAAGAGTTTATAGATTATGCTAGAATCAACTACCCTAACTCTAAGTATTTTATTGATATAGATTACAAAGAATACGATGTATTATTGTTTATGAATAGTATGCATCTTATATTCTCACATAAATTTATACATAGTATTGCTCCGGGCACTCTATTAATTGTATCAGATTTTTTTACACCAGATACATATGAAGAATTTAAGAATATGATAAAGATAGAGAAATTTGATTGCTTGTTAGAAAAAGATCAAACAGAAGCAGTAATGAAAGCGATGAGCAGAGATATAGATACACTTAGTACACGGTTTAATACTATCCAACCGCATATTGTTAATGCATACAAGCATGTACAACTTAATCAACTGTATCAGTCTGAAATTGGACATAGTAAACACTACAAATTCGTTATACAAACTTAATATAAAATACGCACATAAATAGCTGTGCAATGATTGACAAAGCCCCATTTGAACAAACAGTTGCAGATTTGAAAAAGTCTGGTAACTATCGAGTCTTTAACGATATATTACGTGAAAGAGGAGAGTTTCCTAATGCTATTTGGTATGGGAAATACAATATTAAAAATATTGTAAATTGGTGTTCAAATGATTACCTAGGAATGGGTCAGCATAAGGTGGTTCTAGACGCAATGCATACTGCACTTGATCAAACAGGAGCAGGAAGCGGAGGCACTAGAAATATTGCGGGTACAAGTCATTATCACGTTGCCCTAGAGCATGAGTTGGCTCAATTGCATAGCAAAGAATCAGCTCTACTCTATACATCAGCCTATGTAGCAAACGAATGGACTCTAATTGCGTTAAAACGTATCATTCCCGACATTGTGTTTATCAGTGATAGCAAGAATCACGCTTCCCTCATTCAAGGAATACGACATAGTGGTGCCGAAAAGAAAATATTTAGGCATAATGATCTTGAGCACTTAGAAGAACTACTGCGAGACGTCAAAGGCACACCTTGTATTGTCTTTGAGTCCGTGTATAGCATGGATGGATACGTCAGTGATATTCCAGGAACAGTTGCTCTAGCTGAAAAGTACGGTGCAATTACGTATCTCGATGAAGTCCACGCCGTTGGCCTGTACGGTGAAACAGGTGCAGGGTATTCTGCAAAGCAAGGATCACAGGACAAAATTGATATACTGAATGGCACCTTAGGGAAAGCCTTTGGAGTGCAGGGCGGATATATAGCAGGGGATGCTGTCATCATAGATGCTGTCCGCTCTGTTGCTTCAGGGTTTATTTTTACTACTAGTATGAGTCCAGTAACTTGTGCCGGTGCATTGGCTAGTGTAAAATATTTAAGAGACAATAACGAACTAAGAGAACAACACCAGGAACGAGCCAAAAGACTTAAAAAACTTCTTACCAACAGAGATATTCCAATCTTTGAAAATGAAACACACATCGTTCCTATTAAGATTGGAAATGCTAAGAAGTGTAAAGCTATAAGTGACGAGCTTATAAATGAACATGGAATTTATTGTCAAGCAATCAACTACCCAACAGTTGAAGTAGGTACAGAGCGCCTGCGGTTTGCTCCAACACCATTCCATACAAATGCAATGATGCATCAATTAATCGAAGCTCTACAGAAAGTACTATAATAATGATAAAGAACTTTAATATAAAAAAAGCGTTTTGGTTTACGCTAGGATGTATACTATTAGGAGTAGCGTTTGTAGGTGTTTATCTACCAGGGCTACCTTGGAGTACACCAGCAGTTGGTGCGGCATATTGCTTTGCGAAGTCAAGTGATAGAATGCACAACTGGATTATGAACCACAAATTATTTGGCCCATTTTTGCGTGGCTGGAGCGAGAAAAGAGTATTCCCAACAAAAGGAAAATACTTAATGGTTTTAACTATGTCATCAAGTATTGCTATTATGTGGTTTACTACAGGTAACTTGAAAGCAATAGTTTGGACTGGCGGCTTTATGGCCCTTGTTGCTATATGGGCTTGGAGATATCCAGGGTCACATGAAGAACATGCTCTTAGAAAAGCAGAAGGTCGACGTGTTGCATGGCTGAAGTAGACTTTAATCAAATGGATGGTATGGAGGTATTAGTTTATCTCCTTGCCAATGAACCAACACTATGGGGAATAATTGGACTTGGTGTTATTGCATTTATAGGTAGTATTATATTTGATAAATGGAATGACAAAGAGGTAGTACCTCATCAAGATAACTACCCCCATATTCATTAATATAAGTTATGGCAGAGCCGTCTTGGAGGACAGCTCTGTCATTTTCAATTTACTTCCCGTTTAAAAAATCAGCTTCTTCATCTGTATAAGGCCACATGTTACCAGCTCCCGTAATTTTGGTTTTTGAACTCAGTAATCTCTTCGGCTTTTTTATAATAGCCATGAGCTCTTAGTTCGCGAATTGCCATACAGTAACTTCTGTATTCCATTGCTCTTAAAAATCGTTTAAGCATGAGCCTTGCCCTTCCAAGTTGCATATTGTTTGCCTCTAAGATAATGATTGCCTGCTTCGTAGTTTTCTTTTTTAATTAGTTCACGAACAGGTTCATTAGCAAGCCAATTAATTTCTCCACGGCTAATGCCTAGATCATTTAATTCTCTATTGCTTAGAGCTGAAAGTTCTTTAATAGTGCGTTTGGCAAGTTTTTGTTCTGGAGTCAATCCAAATAATCTTTTAAAACTAATCATTTTTCTTTACTCCACTTAACATAAGAGCTTTTGCTTCTTCGTAGTATCCTTGACGTGCAAGTTCGTTTGCGGCTCTTGCTCTTCCTGCACTCTCACCGAATGCAATTAATCCTACGAATGCTACGTAGAATGCTTTACGAATTACTTCGCAGAACTTACAAGTGTAAGTCCAATATGTTTGTGCTAATGTGCTCATTGTGTTACTCCTCTAACGGTTGGTATTTTTCCTGGTTGTGTTTTCATTTGGCGAAAGGCTTCTTGCCAATCAGCGCCGTACTCAAGTTTAGCCCAACGTATTAGATCAGAGTCACTTGCTCTCTTAGTAAACAAGTGGTTCACCCAAGACATCAGACTGCTAGTTTTTATAGCCATCTTTATTCTCCTTCGATGTATGGATGCTTTGTGGTTAGCATGATACCCCGGAACTTCCCCGGCGGTGCAGTTACCTTTGGTAACCGTCAATCACTTGTAACGGATGGATAATCCGCATTGTCTATCCAATGTGTCTATGTGTGTGAGCAAAAAAATCATTGCAACTTTCCTACTCACCTTTATTTATTAAATATAGCTATAATATAACTTCTATTTGAGCTAAAATCAACTTATTTTTACGCAAGGCTGTCTTGCTTTTTTTGCATGAGTGTGTCAACTATATGATAAATACTAATACGTTCGAGCATTATGCTTGGAAGTAGACACTATGTCGAAGGAACGCACCTAACTTTAAAAAGGAGGGTGACATGGATAGACACTCATTTATGCTCAAACAATACAGTGAGCAACAACTACGCAAAAAGAAGGAACACATACTGCTTAAAAACAGAGCAGAAGTCGGCATCAATGATAACGGCACTTCTGGATATGTAGTAAAGAATGGTGCTAACAAGGACAAGGTCCTAGCACATCATTCTACAAAGTCAACTAATAATTGGTAGAATAGATAGGCGAGTTTACACAAAGCTCGCCTATTTTAACTTGACACAATAGATAATTAAGTATATACTAGTAGCACATTACGAGGATTGCTTAATGAAATTAATCATTGCAGGGTATGGGTATGTTGGTAAGGCATACCATGCTATACTTAAAGAGTCTTGGGACATTGAAATTCATGATCCATCACTTGGGTATGTCGCTGACTTTGATAAAACATGTCAAGGAATCATTTGTTGTGTATCAACTCCCTCTACACCAGATGGAACATGCAATGGCACTAATGTCATTGACATTGTTAATCAAGCAAAAGAATTAGATAATATTCCTGTGCTTGTTAAAAGTACTATTGATCTTAAAACATGGGATCAAATCAAAACTTTCAATACAACTTTTAGTCCAGAGTTCCTACGTGCTGAAACAGCCCTAGCGGATCTACAAGATACAGATACATTTTATCTTAGCTCGGGCGATACAAACTTTTGGGCGTCTATATTAATAGAATCTCTAGGCAAGATTAATGTTAATACTAAACAACCTCCTGAAGAACTTATTTTAATAAAGTATCTAAGAAATAGTTTCTTGGCAACTAAGGTAAGTTTCTTTAATCAGGTATACGACTTGTGTCAAGCAATTGGCGTCAACTATGACAATGTTGCTAATGGTATAAGTGCAGACAAACGTATTGGTAATAGCCATACGACTATAACAGCAGAACGTGGCTTTGGTGGACATTGTTTCCCTAAAGACACCGTAGCTTTAACTAAATTGGCAGGACAACATGGTGTTGACTTGTCATTAATTGAATGTGCAATTAAGTACAATTACCAAGTAAGGAAGGACAACGTTTGAAGATGAAAATTATCACAGGAAATGCTAATCCGGGGTTAGCCCAACAAATTGCAGAACATTGTTTTGCAACTCTAGTGCCAGCCAATGTATCGACGTTTGCCGACGGAGAAAGTAGTGTAGAGTTTTTAGAAAATGTACGAGGCGAAGATGTGTTTATTATTCAAAGTACATGTACACCTGTTAATGATAGTGTAATGGAACTTATGATTATGATCGATGCGGCACGTAGATCAAGTGCAAGTAGAATTACAGCAGTCATTCCTTACTTTGGGTACGCAAGACAAGATCGTAAGAGTGCTAGTCGTACTCCTATTACAGCAAAACTTGTTAGTAACTTATTAACAACAGCAGGTGCTGATAGAATTCTTACAATGGATCTACACGCAGGACAGATCCAAGGCTTCTTTGATATTCCTGTAGATGATTTAACAAGCCGTGTAGTATTTGCAAAAGATATCAAACGTTCAATTGGTTGGAGAGACGATCCAGAAATACAACAACAAGGAACAGTATTTGTATCGCCAGACGCAGGTGGAGTTGTTCGTGCTAGAAAGTTTGCTGATATGTTTGGAGGCGATATTGCTATTGTAGACAAACGTAGACCAGAAGCAGGCAAGAGTGAAGTCATGAACTTGATCGGCGATGTTAAAGGTAAACACGCCATTCTAGTTGATGACATTGTTGACTCGGGTGGTACACTATGTAATGCCGCCCAAGCAATTATGGATGCAGGTGCAACAAGTGTTAGAGCATATATCACACATGGTGTATTAAGTAACGATGCATGTCAAAAGATTGAGAAGTCAGTATTAGATGAATTAGTAGTCACTGACACTATTCCTAATCGTTGCCCTAAGAATTGTAAAAAGACACGACAAGTTAGTGTTAGTAATCTATTTGGTGAAGCAATACGCAGAGTTACCAATGAAGAATCAGTAAGTAGTTTGTTTGTATAATGGATTGGGAAGTGCAAGATTTTAGACCAAAGAAACCAATACCAAGTTGGACTGAATGGATTTGGCCAAAAGATATGGCTATGTTTATGCTATGGCGGTTATTCTTTTGGGCTATAGTAATTCCGTTTATTCTATTTGGTGCAGTATTAACTCCTGTAGGTCTGTTAGTACAAATTCTTGTAATAGATTACTTTACATATCTTCAGTGGAAGAACCAACAGTAATAAATACACATATAGCATAGCAAAGGAGACAATGACTTGTCTGACGTACTTGTACTTAATGCAGACGCACAACCACTATCATACCTACCCCTCTCAGCAATACAATGGAAAGAAGCAATAACTTATCTATGGATGGATAAAGTTACAGTATTAGATTGGTATGATGATTGGATTGTAAGTTCTCCTACTTGGGAAACTCGTGTACCGGCTGTGATTATGCTAAAGCAACATCAACGCAAACGGCGAAAGCCTCGCTTCTCTAAAGTAAACTTATACATTCGTGACTTATACACCTGCCAATACTGCGACACATCATTAATTAAAAAAGAACTTACTCTTGATCATGTGATACCTATTAGTAAAGGTGGACGCACTAATTGGGAGAATATTGTTGCGGCTTGTATGCCTTGTAATACTCGTAAAGGCAACAAAACTGTAATGAAGCCTAAACGTGAACCATATGCTCCAGACTATTATGACCTTGTAAATAAACGTAAACAAATGGACATGCTAATCAAACACCCTTCTTGGAACAATTACATATAAATATTGATAATAAAGGATTGTATAATGGACTTACGTTTTACATTTTTGCTATTAACATTATTAGTTTTGATGGCTTTATTTCTTGAACCCGGTTACGGTGGAGATATACTATCATGACCAAACGAAGGAATGATAATGTTTAGTTTTGACGTAGAAAATATAACCAAAGGCGTAGGTGTAATAACAGCAACACTAGCGATGCTAGGCGGCGGCTATACTCTATGGGACAAACTAGAAGATAAAACAATACTAACTTGGGCACCAGAGCATTTTCAAATATCAGATGCTCCTGTAGACGGAACATTTGATGTTATTGTTGCTCGTGAAAAGCACAGAGACGATTGTAGTGTTGAAGGGTTTACACTTGAAGTCAAAGACAGCAAGTATATGGTCCACACAGCCATTCCAGGTATAACCAAATTCTCAGGGCCAGCCAACGACAAGGTTGATAAGTTTGGATTTACATTTACAATTGAAGAAGAACACAGAAGTATGATTCCCGCAGGCGAAGCAACACTTCTTGCAAGAATTGATTATGCGTGTCCGGAAGGACCCGTGGTTGTGAGTTATCCAGATCACGATAATTTAAAATTTAATATTACAAAATAATTATAGTTTAATTTCTGTTAAACCATTTTCTCTATCAAGGTATTTAAAATCTATCTTAGTAGGGTTGTATTTTTTTAACCAATCAAATACAACATTAGGATCAAACGCTCCGCAAGTATACACATCGAGTTGTATCAATGCCGGATTGCTTTCGTCCCAAGTATGCATTACAACGTGACTAGTTTCTATAATAGTAGCAACAGTTAATCCTCGATTGCCTTCCATAGTACAGTATTTTGCATATGGTCCCATTAGGATTTTCATACCTATTGACTCAATCAGGGCTCTAACATCATTACTTGTTGTGGTTTCGTCTGTAGGCGGATTAAGTACTTCCGCTCTTATAATCACATGCTTATGAACCAATGTCATTGTGCAAGTAGTTTTGATAACTTATTTATAATAAATACTCATATAATAGGAGGTATCTGATGAGTATTAAAAACGGAATAATGACACTAAACTTTAGACAACGCAGTCTACTGTTTGCAAAGATTAGCTCTATTGCTTACTTAAACAAAGAAAATGCAACTAAACAAGCTAAGAAATTAGGATTTACAACAATAGAGTATTACGATGTAGAAGGAGCTCAATCTTACCGTTTTATGAATAACAAAGATTTAGTAATTGCTTGTCGTGGTACTGAACCAACGCAATATGCTGATATCAAAGCTGATGCTAATGCATTACCAGTTATAGCAGAAACAGTTAGTAGAGTACACAAAGGATTCAAAGATCAAGTAGATATGTTGTGGCCTGCTATTAGAGAAGATTTAACCCGCACACAAAATAAAAATAAAGATATTTGGTTTACAGGACACAGTTTAGGAGCGGCTATGGCAACTATTATGGCTAGTCGTTGTATGTACTTTAATCTAGTGCCTAACCCAGAAGAACTATACACATACGGATCACCAAGAGTAGGTTGGAACGGCTATGTTAAAAGTTTAGGTATTACCCATCATCGTTGGAAGAACAATAACGATATTGTAACAACTGTTCCTCTTGCCATTATGGGTTTCAAACATCATGGAACTATGCATTACTTGAACGCATATGGAAATGTTCGTAAGCCTACAGGTTGGCAAATGATTAAAGATAGGTTCCGTGGTATGTGGATGGGAATTAAACAAGGGTCGATTGATAGCTTTTCAGACCATTTGATTCATAACTACATCGAGCATTTACAAAACTTTGCAGACGGTAAAGAAAACCCACAAAAATAAAAATGGACACTAAGGCCGGAATCGAACCGGCGTACACGGAGTTGCAGTCCGTTGCATAACCACTCTGCCACTTAGTGTTGGCATGGGTGTAAGGAATTGAACCCTATCTTGCTGGGTTGGAGCCAGCCGTGCTACCGTAACACTTCACCCACAAAAAAAGCCCCTAATAAAATTAATTACTAGGGGCTTATTGAAATAACTTTTTTTTACAAAGTCATGTCAAGACATACCCCGGATGGTGGCCAACAAGTAATATATGCTGTATTAGTCTTGATCATGTTAAAATTCCTTTGTTTCTTAGTATGTATATACTATACTACATTTATTTATCGTTGTCAACCTTTAAATTAGTAGTTTTGAGTTTATCCTCCAAATAATGTTCTTGCTATTGCCAGTGCTGTTGCTGTAGCAGGAATAACTGATCCTAGCATAACTGCCTTGTCGTTCCAATACACTCCTACTACAGTCCAAGATGTTGCCCCTAGCAGATAACAAATCTGTCCATAAAGTGTAAAGCCTGCACTCTGCATAAAGATACCTCCTACAGCGAACAGCACACCGACCCATTTAAGATAACTATCAGGGCCTCCTGTAGGAGTACTTGGTGCAACTACATCAAACTGATGTTGCATTTCCTCAAGTTCTTCCTGAAGACGTTTCTTTTCTTTAGAAAGCTCCATAGCAAGGCTTGCCGCTTTGCTCATAGTACGCTGTTCGTTGTATTCTTCTTTTGTCTGTTCTTCAATCATATCTAATCCCAAAGACTTTCGTAATATTTGCCAAAAAGTCTAAAACCATTTGATATACGTTGTTGTTCTTTCTTAATTTCTTCTATATCTTCTATACGCATATAAGGTTCATCCTTATTGGCTTTACAATCAAATGCATATATCATTTCATCAAGCACCCAGTCCCATCGCTTGTAATAATTGTCGTCAGTTTTGCCATGTGTGTATAGTTTTGATGTTTGTCCTTCTGGTGGATGTAATTCTTCTGGTACATCTTTGAACTCTACTGCTGGCGCACCGTGTTTGGTTTCCTTTAGTTGTTTTAGCATAGGCACGATGATAGAAGCAAGTGTATGATCCATTGACCATGTGTCCCACGGATCAATACGCACCTTAATCTTTTGACCAGGACGTTTGTCAAGATATAAATTAATGCTGTGGTTATAAAGCCACTGCAAACCATCCTCCACCTTTTCAAGAAAAGATTCAAATCGTGTTGAGTTGTCTTCCCACTTTCCCCAGCCGCCATACTTCTTATCCATATAGCGGTCATGAACATAGCTTACCCAACGATGGCGGTATTCTCCAATATTAACTTTCATAATCTACCTCTTCAAAACTTTCTTCAATGTACATCATATGATATTGCGAAGGGTAGTGACGCAGGCAACGATATGCTCTGTCTCGTATTTGTCTAGGTACCCTTGGAGTTTTTTTAGGATCTAATAGGTCCTTCAAAAACTCTTCTGTTCTAAGAACAGCCTGTGTCCGTTCAACTGGTAGTGTCATCTTTCTGTCCTTGTTCGTATCCAACTTCATACGCGGCTCGTAGCCACTGTATTAATGTATCTGATATAGGCAGTTCTTCGCCAAGGCGTTCTTGACGCGACCCGTAGTTTTCTATTTCATCTAACCATTCTTCAAATGTCATGCTAAGTCCGTTATCAGTTTATAGTTGTCCCACGCTTTCTGTTGTGCAGGATTCATTTCATTGGGCGGTACAAAACACTCTAGCCAATAGTAAGGCAAACGTTTGGGGTGAGCACTAAACTGTCGAGGCTGATGTAGTTTACCATATCTATACAAGTCAATTAATAATTTACGCATTTCTTGTTTGTGATCTTCTAGTCCTGCCCATTCAGGATGGCTCATGCCGCCGTAGATGTATCCTTCCCAGATAGCCTTCCAATGGTTGTCATTGTGCGGATCAAAATCTGTACGAGCAATAATCACTAGCACATCGGCGATGTCTACACGCTCTTCTAAAATATCACGCATACAGCGAGAAAGACTAAGTCCAATTTTCATACTTGACAATCCTGCCCTGGTTGATAATACTCAATCATGTCTTCTAACTCTTTAATGTAAAACTTGCCGTTGTTAATATACATAGCAACAGCACCACCGTTTGAACGGGTATAGGCTCGACCACCGTCAATCATCTTGTCGCCTACAACTTTATAATCGTGATGTGATTGACTGTAATAGTATTTACTGTCTACTTCAATCATACCAAACTCAAGTGATTCCACTTTGTCAGCATTGCAGATCATAAGATGATTTCTAATGTTATCGTGGTACAAGCCAAAATAATGATTACCAAACTCGGGATGGGGTGTCGCTCTATAATACACGTCAACAGGGCAATCACTAGCAGTAAGATCTGTAGTGCAAATATATCGTACTTCCACTCCGTCTTTCTCTGTGTAGTGTGCTTCTACTTTTGCTGTGTCAAACAGCGGCTCATGTTGGATATTCATCTTCCTTTACCTTTTTCGTTTGTAAACTCTACTTCAGAAATTCCAACTTGCTCAATTGCATGTTTGCATACTTTACACGGTTTAGCAAGTTTTGGATTGCCTTTTGAATCGTATCGTTCAATCTTAATTTTTCTAATCAACTTCCAGTCTTTACATTTACGCAGAGCATCAATTTCTGCATGTAAGAACACGGCTCCAGGTTTGCCAGCTTCTGTTGCAAACTTACTTTGTAATGGATGTGTCTTTGTATAACTGTTTGTTCCGATTGAAAGGATACGACCTCGTTTGTCATAGAGAGTAGCAGTTAAGTTAAATTCGCCTCTATTCTGCAATTCATTGAGTCCTTATGCGGTTACCTAACTTATAAACTATAACACAGCTCTTAGACTGTGTCAACTTCTTTTTTAATATTTTTTCGTTTGCAAATTTATGGTGCCGGCACCAAGATTCGAACTCGGGACCTACTGATTACAAATCAGTTGCTCTACCAACTGAGCTATGCCGGCTTTGGAGCGGGTGAGGAGAATCGAACTCCTAGCATCAGATTGGAAATCTGAGGTATTACCATTATACGACACCCGCTTAGGTGTTTAACTATACATATTATATAGCACCTATACGCAGAAGTCAATCTCTTTATGAGCAAGTTTGTTTATTTCTTTACTAAATACAACATAAGGACTGAGAACGATATGAGAAAACGCACAAGATCAATATTAGAAGAACTTAGTAGTTTTAGAACAACTACAGACAACGATGCACTCGTACAAACTACGGGTAACAATCTTATTGAAAGTTCTATTAACTTACTTAATCGCATTGCAGAGACATACGACACTGAAACTGCTTCGGATTTAGAAAGACGATTTATCAACAGTATTCGTAGCGGCGACCCTCGTAAGTTTAAACGTGGTGTTGATAGAGTTATTGAATCTAAGAATAAAAAGGACACCAGCAATGATTCTTAATGAAGGCGGAAACATATTCAAAGATCCTGAGACTAAAGAACCAGTAACACAGCGTATTAATCAAGCTGATGTTGATCCTACACTTGCATGGTTAGAAAAGATTACAGGATTACCACACAAAGATTTTAAATTAGGTAGCACAGGTATTAGAAGTACAAGTGGCGATATGGATATTGCTGTTAACCAAGACGAAGTTACCAAAGACGAAATGGTTGCTAAACTTGCGGCATGGGTACAAAAGAATCATCCAGGTGATGATCTTAAAAAATGGATTAGAAAGAGTGGTATCAATGTACACTTCCTAACACCAATCAACGGCAATCCTGAAGAAGGATATGTACAAACAGATTTAATGTTTGGCGAGCCTGAGTTTATGAAGTTCGCACTAAAAGGTAGTGGCGACAATACTCCGTACAAAGGACAACATAGAATGATCCTTATTAGTAGTATTGCTAAGGCACAAGGATATAAATTTAGTAGTGGTGCAGGCTTAGTTGATAGAATTACCAATCAAACTATATCAAAGAATCCAGACGAGATTGCAAAAACATTGATGGGCGATAGTGCTACTGCAAAAGACATGGATAGTGTTGAAACAATTATTGCAAAAATTAAAACAGATCCTAATTACGAAAACTTAATCAAAGATGCTAGAGAAAACTTTGAAAAAAATGGATTAGAGTTACCTAAATGAGATTCAATGAATTAATAAATGAAGCTGAAGCTAGAATTCAACATGCTGAAGACTTAGTATTTTTCCAAGGTAGTGCAGGTGCAAAACGTGCATTAGATTCACTATCTAGTATGGGTACAGGAGGACACACTAATGCAACAATCAAATGGGACGGATCTCCCGCAGTCATTTTTGGCCGCGATGAAAATGGAGAGTTTATACTCACAGACAAGTCAGGCTTTGGTGCAAAAGGATACGATGGCAAAGCAAAAAGTGCTGATGACCTTGAGCAGATGTTCCTCAACCGTAGTGGTGGAAAGAACAGAGATAAACCAGGCTATGTAGCATTCGCAGGTAGAATGAAAGCTCTATTTCCTATTATGGAAAAAGCTGTACCAATTGAACACAGAGGATATTTCAAAGGCGATATGCTTTACTTTGATACACCAACTAACAACAAAGGCGTATTACAGTTTACACCCAACACAGTAACCTACACAGTACAAGCAGACAGCGATATTGGTAAGAAGATACTTGCAAGTTCTGCAGGTGTTGTTATTCATAGAGTAGTTGATGCTGATGGAACTGAAGCTCCTTTAAAAGACTATGATATATTTCAAGGCAACAAGTTATTAGTGCTACCACCTGTGGTTGCACAAACTGCTCCCGAAGTTAACTTAGATAAACTAAACAACTTAAAAAGTATCGTTGCTAAAAATGGTCCTGCCATTGATAGTTTACTAGACCAATCTACATTGAAACAAATGCAAGTAAGTGACTTTGCAAATATACTATACAATTATACTAATACCAAAGTAGATAGTAGTCTTGAAAATTTAGGCAAAGATTTTGTACAATGGTTAACTAGTAATCCAAAAATTTCTAAGAACAAACAACAAAAAATTATAGAATATATTAAACAACATATGAAGGCATTTCAGGCTATGTGGCAAACTGTTTCAGGTATAATGGAAGTCAAAGACGATATTATTACACAAATGGAAAGCAAACAAACTGATATTAAGGCATCAATTGCCGGTAAGCCAGGCGGGGAAGGTTATGTATTAGCCAACCCAGGTGGCGACATAAAACTAGTAAACCGCTCTGAATTTAGCAAAGCTAACAGAGCAATCAAACGGGAGAGCAACGAAATGAAAGCATCAGATTTCGACAGCGACTTTGCTGATATGAAAAAAGGGTTTGACCCAGCAGACAGCGATGACGCAGATATGGATAAAGAGTTTAAACAAACACCAATGATTACACAGGTTGGTAAGATTTTAGATTCAAGAGGTAACCCTAATCCAGTTACAGAATTAACAAGCGACAGTGGTAAAAAATATAAAGCCAATGTTGGACATGCACAAGCACTTAAAATGATGTTAACTACAGACGCAGTTAAACCAACTATCAAACGTGAGTTTACATTAGATATTCAACAAGACGAATTGCTTGGACAAATGACTAGTGCAAAAAGCCAAAAAGAAATGATTGAAATCTTTAAAGATAGATACATGAAAGATGGCGGTAACACCGAAAGAAAAAGTAACTACGCATAATGGAACTTAACTTTTTAACAGAACTACACGAAGCGAGGATGACTCGCAACACATCAGATAACTCTAAATTAAGTTATACAGATTGTTGTGAGCGTCTTTATTTGACTTTGCTAATTTTAGATCTGTTAAGGAAGTTTCCACAGTTTGCTCCTGTAACAGCAGGATATGCAACAAAGACTACAGAGCATACTAATTACGATCATTTTAGAATGCATAATACAGATCTTTACAATTTAATACATTTCGTTGCTGGCGATGACGAAGCAATGAAAAAATTAAAAAGTTATGAAAGTGCAAGAGCTCTAAGAGCTAAAACGCATTTACCTGTACTAGGATTAAACAGATGGTTGTTGTCTGTAAAGAATAATCAAAACACATCTAATGATGTAATTATTAGAATAGAAACTGCTCTTAAGATTACTAATACTGATTACAAAACAATTAGACGAGCAACAACTAATTGGGATAGACTAGGACAAGCAGATAAAAAGAAATGGGTAACTAAACTGTTACTTGCTTCAAGAGCTAAACTTCGCAACAGTGATATCATTGTACATTTAGAAGCTCTAGCCAACCAGCGTGGACTTGAAGATCCTAAAGTAAAAGACAACGAACCTACAGTAAGTATGCCAGACATGGTACCAACTACTGCACAAGACCTAGCACTATACAGATACATTGTTGGTGCAAAGAACGTAATGGGAACTAAAAAGTTTTTAGATGCGGCAAAAAAAGGTCAAAGTATGTCACCTGCATTTGTTAAAGCATATCTACCAGCAGTAGAATTGCTAGACGATATCGTAAAAGCAGGCCCAGGATACATACAAATGCTACGAGCATTGCAAAAAAGAGCCAAAAACAGCCAATAACCCAACCATTTTTCTAAAACGGATAAATAAAAGTAACCACAATACACGAGAAAAAGTGTGTGGCCATTAGAGCCGAGGGAAACCTCATTTATAACATAGGAGAAATAAAATGGCTGGAGTAGCAAGAGCAACAGGATTAGGACACGCACACGCAGTTCTATATTCAACATCAAACTTAGGATTTTACGTAATCGACGCAGGCGCTGATATTAGCGGTGAAGGCGGAATTGGTAAAGCACTAGAACTATTAGCACAAACAATCAACCCAATCGCAATGAACAGCGAAGGTGCGGCTGGATTAGTTAACGTAGTAGTTGACGATTCACAGTGGGACGCGGCGTCATTAGCGGCGGCGATTCAACACTTAGGCACAACAGCTGGTACTGGTAACTACGACTTTAGTGGTGCAACAGCAACTAAAGGCGGACAGTTTATCGTAAGTGCATAATAGCATTAACGTATAAAACGTTACAGAAAGGGCTCAGTTTTTACTGGGCCCTTTTTTTATGGCCATAAATAGATGCATGGACACATTCATCATTGAAACACTCGTAGACATAACCAATACTGGACTAAACAAGTTCAAGACAGAAGATCGTCATTTGATTAATCAACAGTCTAACTGGAACACAGCACAGCAAGTTATGAGTATGCGAGCAAACATATACTTTGATACAAAGCCCACAGTTGAAAAAAGAGATGTTAAAGACTTTGGTTCAGCGTTTGAGGGCAAACATAATGTATGGACGTTTCGTTTTGATGTTGAACAAGAAGGCGCCCTAAGTGTTGATGCACTAAAAGATGATTTTGATTTAATACCTGTGATCCCAGGATTAGATTCAACAATTACGATAAATAATGTTGCGTTTAGAACTAAAGACCCTGAACGTATTAATATAGTATTTAAAGTAGTAGATAAAGATATTTAAACTATTAGTAAATACTATTACTAAAGGCACATCATAAAACACATTAGGCTAACGTACAAGTTTACTAATCACCATATTGAGCATATGGGTTTTAAAGGATAGAATATATTATGGCAACTGCCTTAGAAAAAAAGAACTTAGAAGCACACGTTGATTTGTGTGAACAACGATATAAAAATCTTGAAACTCGCTTGGAAAGTGTAGAAGTAAAGCTAGAGCATGTTCACCAAGATATTACAAACGGCAACAAGTCGATGGCTAAAGTTATTATAGGAGCAACAGGAACTATTGTTGCAGGACTACTGAGTACTATTGTAGTCATCCTAATGAACTTTTCCGGTTAATAACACTTCCCCTCTTACATAGATAAATACACGTATGCTGATACGTGAAGTTATATCAATAGACGAAAAACAAATTTGGGCACGATCTGGAAAGAAAGTAGTCCGTAAGTACCGTTGCACTCAAGGTCCTCGTAAAGGGCGTATTGTTAAAAAAATGGCACAATGTTTCGCGGCACCTGATGTTAAAGCTAGAATACGTATGAAAAAGACTAGAGCTAGAATCGGGGGCAAGATGATGCGTAAGGCACGTAGAACTAAACGTATCAATCCAGTTTCACGTAGAGTACAAGCTCTTAACAAAGCAGGACGTAGGTAATGAAAATAGCCGAAATCAAAGAAGGTGTTATTGGCATATGGGGCAAGACCAAAGGCAAGCTAGTTCGTAAGTACAGATGCACTAGTGGATCACGTAAAGGGCGTATTGTTGCTAAACCAGCTACATGTAATGCAACTAAACGAGTGTCTAGTGCTATAAATATAAAGAGAACTAAGGCTAAAAAAGGTAGTGTGATGCAAGTCAGATCTGGACGTACAAAACGTGCGAGCGGTTTAAGTAAAAGACTAGCAACTGCTAATAAGCCACAGTCACAAACAAGATATAAAAAACCAAGTAGAAGTAAGAGTTTTAAAAAGAGATCTAAATAATGAGAGCAGACGAGTTTACAAAAGCAAAACAAGAACAACAAGTTGTTGAAATAGTTCCGGCTATTGCGGCGGCAGTTGGTAGAGTCGGTGCTTCAATGGGTACAGCGGCCGCAAAGGCCGGTATGAAAGTTGCTACTGCTGGAATGAAAACAGGCGCTAATCTAGCCAAAGGTGCAGGTAAAGCGGCCATGAAATCAATTGGCAAGGCACAATCTAATATAACAAAAAGCATACTTAAAAAAGGTGCTAAGTTGGCAATGCCAACACAAGGGCCAGGCGGCAGAGAACAAGAATTTGATATTGATGACGTTCAAGGCGATCAAGTCATCCTAAAAAATCCAAAACCACAAGCGGGTGAACCACAATCGTTTATCTATAATAAAAAAGACTTAGACGATGTAGTGAAACAAAAAGCTGATGCAATAGCACAAATGGGTAAAAGTTAATTATGAAACTTAATCAAGTGTTAGAAGGATTTACAATACAAGTAAGCAATGAGGAACAAGAAATTCTAGATAGAATGACTCACATTACTCCTCTTAATGCTTTCCCTCAAAGAGAACAATTTATTATTGAAAATTTGATTAGAAAAGCATTAGTAACAAAAGTTGCTAACAACGGTATGACAATGGTGATCGCAAATGAACTCGAAACGTATAATTGAAGAATTAGATAACATCATGGAACAAGGACTTAACAGAGTCCATGTCCCGTATGCAAAAGGAAAAAGTGTTCGCATTAAGAATACAGTTATTAGACAAACTAAGCAAGGATTTTTAGTGTTTGATGTAAAAACACATACAAGAGTAGCAGAAACATTTAGTAAGCGTGGCGCTATTGCATTTGCAAAAGCTCGTGCTAAAGGAGAAGATAGTAAGTGCAATCAAATACTAGATTTAGATGCAGGATTAAGCAAACATTACATGGATAGCCTGTTTCACAAGCATAGTATTGAACAAACCAAGGACGAAATACGTAAAATGGCGTTAGAAACTAGGTTTGAGATAGCAAAAGACCGAACTTTTCACTATATGGACCAAATAGATAGGTTCATCTTTAACGAAGATTGATAAATAATATTAATGTAAGGAACAACTGATATGAAACTTAACGATTTAAAAAAACCACTAACAGCGAATGCTTTAAACGAAAGCCTAGCTAAAACTTTTGGTACAAGAATTGCTCTTGATAAATTTACTGTAGAGCAACTAGAAGATGCACGTAATAAATTACGTACACAATTAAGTCAAGTCGAAACAAGTGAAAAGTTTGAAAGCGTACATTCAAGTGATACATATCAGAAAGCTAAAATGTTCCTAGACGTTATCAATCAAGAGATGCTTGAAAGAGAAAAGCAAGTAGACGAAGCAAAACCAGACTTCCTTGACATTGACAAAGATGGCGACAAAAAAGAGCCTATGAAAAAAGCCGCTAAAGAAAAAGGCGATTCAAAAGATTCAGATTCAAAAGGATTATCAGCAAAACAAAAGAAACTTCCAGCAGGCTTACAAAAAGCTATTGCAGGCAAAAAGAAAACTAACGAAGGCGCTGAAGAAGCCGCAACATTAGTTATGGCCGCTAAGGACATGGTTGATAGAGTTACAGGTTGGATGGAAGACACAGCAGAAATGCAAACAGAATCAATGCTAGAACTAGGCGACAAGATTAGAGATGAAATGGGTTCAGAGGCATCAGAACAATTTATTGGAACTGTAAAACCAGCACTTGAACAACTATACACAACATTCGAAACTACTAGAGAAGCATTATCCGGTGGCGTAGCCATTGTAACAGGCGAAGGCGCTCCAGAAACTATGGGAACAGATGTAGAGGCTCCTGCAGAGGAACCAGCTATGGAACCAACAGTGGACCAGGAAGCCGATGCTGAAGCACCAGTAGATGATGAATTTGGCGCAAGTGAACCTGCAACTGGAGGCGAAGAGCCTGCAGACAGAGGCAAACGAGAAAGCGTACTACGCTCACGTAGATTAGCTCAGTTATTAACTGATTCAAAAAAAAAGGTAGTATCTCAAAAAAAGTAATTGAGGCTTCCAATTCAGACACAAAGTCTTCCTTAATAAACGTATTTAGAAATGTAATAGGTAGTGCTGATACACAAAATCAGCCTGCCTATCTTTCATTCGACGCAATGAATACTATCATGAAGAACTTAAAGAAACCACAGTTTGATTACGATGGGTTCAAAGCAATTTATGACGCAAGTCCAGAACTACAACCATTAATTAAAAACTTTGATTCAAAAGGTATTACTCTTTATACAAAGAAAGAAGCACCTAGTGATGCACCACAAGGTAAAGAAACTGATGGTGAAGTAGATAAAATGGCTCAACGTGCAACATCAAAAGCAGTAGCATAAACCACTTGACATTCTAAATCTTTTACTGTATACTATATAAAGTATAGGAGAGAACTGTGAATGAAGTAAAGATAACCCCTAATTTAGTTTGGAAATATAACTATGCTCCTGGTTTTAATGTAGCAGAGTTTTTAGATTATCAATCTAGAGAACTACAACTAAATGATACAGAGGCAGATGGCGGCATGAGTACAGCCGGACATCTAAACCCTCCACACGAATGGGATTGTAACAAAGACTTCATGACATGGTTAATGCCAAAGATTGAAATAGCACTACACGAATGGGATTGTAATTATACTGATGTTATATACACAAGCAGTTGGTCAAACCTGCACAATAAACATGCACACACATTACCACACGAGCATGGTGCAACAACACTTGTTGTATCAGCATATGTACAAGCACCTATTGGAAGTGGTAACTTAGAATTTGAACAGCTATTGCGAGAAAGATGGATAGCTACATCTCGAAAGCCAAAAGCCACTATACACGATTACTGGAGAGAAGTAAGTATAGAAACTAATGATGTATTATTGTTTCCAGGTTGGTTAACACATAAGACACAAGCAAGTCAGATTGACAAAGATAGAATTACCTTCACTATAAACTGTAATGCTATAGACAGGGGACGCACATGACCAATCGAATAGACTTAGGCACATGTATGAGTGCTAGTAATCAATGGATAGTTGATATCAAATGTCCATTCCATGAACAGTTTTTAGAATTGTTTGAGAATGATAAATTTAAAGGTGAAGACCAAAGCAATGTTAAAACAACATTCAATGGTTATCAATATGATATTACTCCACCTAACTTGCCTGCATGGGGTGGCAAGGTTGTAAGGTCAGACAAGATGAATCCTGACACACCTGAGCAACAAGGATTTCCAAGTAGTAAACTTCTTAAAGAAACAAGATTTGAACCAACTGTAAAATCAAACTTCCCTCCAATAGACAAAGAAAAGTTTGACAACATCGATTGGGAGAAACTTATGGATTGGGTAATGACTGTTGTTAGGCGCAACGGCATTCCTGTTAAGACTATTAAAGTAAGTAAGACTTGGTGTGTTGATTACGATGATGGCGGATATCAAGCAATACACAATCACGGTAGTGCATGTATTAGTATGGTAATGGCTATGGACGAAACACCTGAGAATCTCAGCGAACACAATACAATGTCACCAGATAATGGTATGTTGTATACACTGATGCCGAACCCAGATGGAACACAAGAGTACAATCAATTTGCACCATATCCGGGTAGAACAGTTATTATGGACGGCAGAGTTTGGCACGGAGTATATCCTTGTAAAGCACCAAGACGTACTTGGGTAGTTGACTTTGACTTTGAATACTTTGCACCAGACGAGGAGTTTGATCCTAATGGATAAAGTCTACACAGGGTACAATCAAGTTGTAGTTGAAACAAACTATGACGACTGGAAGTCTTTACACCAACATGCAAATAAACATGTTATCGAAGTTAAAGATTACCCTAGACGAATACAAAGCACTATTGATCCTAAATGTTTTAAAGTAATGGAAACTTGGGTCAAAGATAAAATGATTGAACATAGTATTCCTGTAAAGAACGTAACAGTAGACGAAAGCTGGTTACACAACTACAAACCACACGAATACCAAAGTGTACACAATCATACAGGCAAACCTAATCTAATTAGTTTAGTAATGTATGCACAAGATTTAGAATTAGATCTACCAAACGATAATTCAGGTTCGTTATATACAATTATTGTAGAAAGAGATCTTACCCTTAGTATTAATGAAGTAGTGCCTACACCAGGTAAAACAGTACTAATGACAGGCAACGTTAATCATGGAACATATCCTTATCACAAGACAAGGAGTGCGTTGGTTATCAATTTTGTAACAGAATGGCTAGAGCCAGAGGAAGAAATTAAATGAGTTTAATAACACAACAGTATGATTATAAAGAACTAAAACGTGAAAGCGTAGATGGCAAAAGATTATATGCTTGTCCAGATGGTAACCATGTAGCAAGTGTTACAACAATCCTTAGTAAAACGAAGGATATGACGCATTTAAACGCATGGCGTAAGCGTGTTGGAGAACAGAAAGCACAAGAGATTGTAACAGAAGCCGCTGGTGTTGGAACACGTATGCACAAGTTTTTAGAGGATTATATACTAGATGGTGAATGGCCAAAGCCGGGTAGTAATCCTTACAGTCAACAAGCAAACAAGATGGGTGAACAAATTCGCGATAATGCTATGGTTGATGTAGATGCTATATGGGGTACAGAAGTAATGCTTTATCACCCTCAAATCTATGCAGGAACAACTGATCTTGTAGGAACATACAAAGGTCAACCTGCGATTATGGACTTTAAACAATCTAACAAGCCTAAGAAGAAAGAATGGATTGAAGATTACTATTTGCAGTTAACAGCATATGCCTTAGCACATAACGAAATATATGGCACAGACATTAAAGAAGGGCATGTATTTGTATGCTGTCGCGACTTAACGTATCAGCAGTTTGATCTATGGCCAGACGAATTTAAAGCGTGGGAATCTAAGTGGTGGGACCGAGTATACCAGTACTATGACACTATGAAGTGATAAATACTTGTAGTAAATTAGGAGAAATATAGTGGCGATTGTACAAATTTCCCGTATACAAGTTAGACGCGGACAAAAAAATGCAGGTACTGGAATACCACAACTAGCAGGCGGCGAGTTTGGTTGGGCTGTAGATGCACGTGAACTTTACATTGGTAATGGTTCAGTTAGTGAAGGTGCACCAGCAGTTGGAAATACAAAGATTATTACTCAACATGATAACCTGTTTACATTCGCAGATACTTACGAATACAAAGCAACAGATGATACTATCCAAACAGGTGCTACTGCTACAACTCCAGTTACTAGAACACTTCAGCAAAGACTTGACGAAACTGTAAACGTTCTTTCGTTTGGTGCATTAGGTGATGGGTCAGACCAAACAGCAGTATTACAAAGAGCTATTGACCAATTATATTTAAACAATGCTTCTAAAGGAAGTGTAGCAAGTAGAATAGGATTATTTTTTCCAGCAGGTAATTACTTGTTAACAAACAGTTTAAAGGTTCCTCCACATGCAACACTAATTGGTGAAGGCAGTGATCGAACAATTATTACACAATCAGGTGCGTACCCTGTAATTGAAACAGTTAATAGTACAAGTACTCCAGGTGTGTATGCCAGTGATGCTACTAGTTCATTTATTAACCAAGCACAAGATATTAAAATGTCAGGCTTCACATTAACACAGCAAGGTGTTAATATAGGATTAAGTTTACAAAGTTGCCGAAACAGTTCTTTTGATGATATTAAAATTACAGGCACATGGGTTTCAGGTAACGTTGCAACATCGGCTGAAGTTGGTATTTCATTAACTAGTTTATCAACAGCAGTAAGTTCAAATGATAATTACTTTTCAAACTGCGAAGTTTATGGATTTACATACGGAGTCTTTAGTGACTTTGATATCAAAGATAACATGTTTGAAAATATGAAATTAAGAACATTAAAAAGAGGAGTTGTACTAGGCCAAGGAACAAACATTGGGTCACAAGGACAACTAACAGGCCCACAAAGAAATACAATAACTAAAAGTACTTTTGAAAACATTGACGAGTACGGTATGTTTGTTAACAAAGGGAATTACAATAGAAGTTCTAGTAACACATATTTTAGTGTTGGTAACAACGGCGGAGCAAATGCAAATGCTTCATTTGCAATTATTAAATTTACAGACGGTACTGCATTAACTAATAGTAGTTCCGGAGACTTCTTTGATAGAACAGCTGACTTATCTTATAACCAAACATTAATTTCAGGTTACAAATATGTTCCTGAAGTTGAAGGTCCTGGTATATTTAAAAATGACTTCTCTTATAGAATTCCAATCCAACAGCAAAATACTTTTGTTAGAGTATTAAAGTGTAGTGGTGAAGTTAGTAAGAACGTACAGATTGCATACGTTTATAAATCATCAGCTGTTAATGCAATTAGAGAAGGTGTACTAAACATTTTTGTTAATTTAGCAGATGGTACTACACAAACAACAGACGACTTTACATTTTTAGGAACTGATTCATACAGACCTAATCTCGAATTCCAAACAGCACTAGCTGATGAAGACGGAGATGCAACAAACGAGACTATAGTTGTGCAAATGAAGAACACGACTACAAGTGACACAGGATCTATTTCGTTTAACGTTACATATAAAACATAGGAATGCAAGAATTAAGTTTCGAAAGTCGCCTTTCGCATTGGACAAAATTTAGAAAAAAACTTGAAACTAGTAATACTCCGTTTCAAGATGTAATAAGATATTACAACAACATTGACAGGTGTAAATTAGCCATTGATCCTTGGGATCGTAAAACATGGCCTACTCCTTGGGAGTTATTACTCCAAAATAAAATTTGTGACTTGACACATAGCTTAGGCGTGTGTTATACTTTACAATTAACTGATAGGTTTGCTCGGAGTAAATTTGAGATACATATCAGTACAGACAAAACAAGTGAGGTATTTTTTTATCCGGTATTCGTAGATAACCATGTTTTGTGTTATGAATTTGACGAGGTTTGCCAAAGAGTAGATTTACCAACAGAATTTGTTTCACAACGCATATATCGAATGCCTCAGGTACAATAAATACTTAACAATATTAGATTAAAGATTAGGAGAGATTAAATGACAAATGGCTTGGGAATCCAAATCCAGAAAAGAGATGGGTCAAGTGTTCCACTAGATATCAATAAAATTCATTTTGTAGTTGAAGAAGCATGTGAAGGTTTATCAGGTGTTAGTAGTTCACAAATTGAAATGAACGCTAACATTCAGTTCTACGACAACATGAGTACAGAAGAAATTCAAGAAATTTTAGTTAAAAGTGCAAACGATTTAATTACATTAGAAAATCCTAATTACCAGTTTGTTGCGGCACGTTTATTATTATACCCAATTTATAAAGAGTCATTTGGTCAGTATAATCCTATTCCTTTAATCGATGTAATCAAACGTAACATTGACCGTGGTGTATATGATAGTAATATATTAGAAAAATACACTGAAGAAGAACTTTCAACTTTAAACAAATATATTAAGCATAAACGTGATGAGAACTTTACATATGCAGGGCTTCGTCAAGTAGTTGACAAGTACCTTGTACAAGATAGAAGTAGCGGCGACATTTACGAATCACCACAGATGATGTATATGATGATTGCGGCAACATTATTTGCTGAATATCCAATTCATTTACGTATGCAATATGTAAGGAGATATTACGATGCGACCTCCCTTTTTAAAATCAATATCCCGACGCCCGTTATGGCCGGCGTCCGCACACCTCTTAGACAATTTGCTAGTTGTGTACTTGTTGATAGCGATGATACCCTTAATTCCATTTTTAGTTCTGATATGGCTATTGGACGTTATACTGCACAAAGAGCAGGCATAGGAATCAATGCTGGAAGAGTACGTGCAGTTAATTCTAAAATTAGAGGTGGAGAAGTAGCACACACAGGTGTTGTCCCATTCCTAAAGAAGTTTGAAGCAACAGTACGTTGTTGTACACAAAATGGTGTACGTGGTGGATCAGCTACTACACACTTTCCTATTTGGCACTACGAGATTGAAGACATCCTTGTACTAAAGAACAACAAAGGTACAGAAGATAATAGAGTACGTAAGTTAGACTATTCAATTCAGATTAACAAATTGATGTACGAACGTTTGTTATCCGGCGGAGATATTACTTTGTTCTCGCCACATGAGGTTCCAGATTTGTATGAGGCATTTTTTGCAGACCAAGAAGAGTTTACAAAATTATATACAAAATATGAAAATGATAAATCATTGCGTACTAAAACTATTTCGGCAATGGACTTGTTTAGTGCATTAATTAAGGAACGTGCAGAGACAGGACGTATCTACATTATGAATGTTGATCACTGTAATACACATAGCTCATTCAAAGATACAGTTTACATGAGTAACTTGTGTCAAGAGATTACATTACCAACTAAGCCATTACAACACATTGATGATCCAGACGGTGAAATTGCATTGTGTATTCTTAGTGCTATCAATGTAGGAACATTGCGTAGCTTAGATGATTTAGAAGATCTATGCGAACTAGCAGTAAGAGCATTAGACGAAATCATTGACTATCAGAAGTATCCAATCTTAGCCGCAGAAAAGTCAACCAAAGCAAGACGTAGTTTAGGAATAGGTTACATTGGCCTAGCACATTATCTTGCAAAGAATCAAGTTAAATACAGTGACAAGAAGGCATTAACAAAAGTACATGAACTGTCAGAAGCATTTCAATACTACTTGTTAACAGCATCTAACAAACTTGCTAAAGAGAAAGGTAAATGCGACTACTTTGATAGAACTAAGTATGCTGATGGTATCTTACCAATCGACACTTACAAAAAAGAGCTTGATGAAGTATGTAACATTAAATTAAAATATGATTGGGAGGCTTTACGAGTACAGATCAAGGAACACGGCCTTAGGCACTCAACATTGTCCGCACAAATGCCATCAGAGAGCAGTTCCATTGTGTCAAACGCAACAAACGGAATTGAACCACCTAGAGGATACTTGTCCGTTAAGAAGTCAAAGAAAGGGCCTCTTAAGCAAATTGTTCCACAATATACTACACTAAAGAATCATTATACATTGCTTTGGGATATGCCTAGTAACACAGGCTATATTAATATTGTAGCAGTTATGCAGAAGTTCTTTGATCAAGCTATTAGTGGCAATTGGAGTTACAATCCTACACACTTTGAAAACAACGAAGTACCTATGAGTCAAATGATAAACGACATGTTGACAACTTATAAGTTAGGTTGGAAAACTAGTTACTATCAAAACACATATGACTTTAAGTCTGATCCAAGTGATGCTGAAGATAATGAAGTTAAATTAGAATCACCTATTAACGGTTTTGAACCGCAAGTTGGTCTTCCTCAGGAAGAGCTTGAAGGAGAAGAGTGCGAAGCCTGTAATATTTAGGTTGACAACATTAAGGAGTTAGTGTATAGTATAAATACACTTTTAGGAAACAGAGAGACAATGGCAAAGACAGTATTTAATCGTGAACAAGTAGACTTCACAAAACAACATATGTTCTTCGGAGAAGATCAAAACACACAAAGATATGATACCTTTAGGTTTCCTGTCTTTGATAAACTTAACCAAACAATGCTTGGTTACTTTTGGCGACCTGAGGAAGTAAGTCTACAAAAAGATCGTGCTGACTTCCAAAACTTTCGACCAGAAGAAAAACATATTTTTACAAGTAACCTAAAATATCAAACACTACTAGATAGTGTACAAGGGCGTGGACCATGTCTTGCTTTCTTGCCTCATGTATCTTTACCAGAACTAGAAGGTTGTATTGTTACTTGGGACTTCTTTGAAACTATTCACTCACGTAGTTATACACATATTATGAAGAATGTATATCCTAACCCAAGTGAAGTGTTAGATCATATTTTAAATGACGATGAAATTATCAAACGTGCAATTAGTGTAACTAAAAACTATGATGCGTTTACAGGTGCGGCAGACGCATTCATTCATCGCAAAGAAGGAACCATGCGTGACGTTAAGAAAAAAATGTTCCTTGCTATGATGAACGTAAACATCTTAGAAGGCTTACGTTTTTATGTTAGCTTTGCATGTACATTTGCATTTGGCGAGTTAAAGAAAATGGAAGGTAGTGCAAAGATTATTAGTCTTATTGCTCGTGACGAAAGTCAACACCTTGCACTAAGTTCACACGTTATTAAAAATTGGATGCGTGGTGATGACGATCCAGAGATGGCTAAGATTGCAAAAGAGTGTGAAGCAGAAGTTTATGAAATGTGGAAAGCATGTGTTCTAGAAGAAAAAGCATGGGCTAAACATTTAATGAAAGACGGATCAATTATTGGTCTTAACGAAAGACTTCTTGGTGACTATGTAGAATACATTGCTAACCGAAGATTAAAAGCATTAGGATATTCAACAATCTTTGATGCATCAACAACCCAAAACCCACTACCGTGGACACAACATTGGTTAAGCTCATCGGGCTTACAAGTTGCACCACAAGAAACTGAAGTTGAAAGTTATATTATTGGTGGTATTAAACAAGACGTAACATCAGATAGTCTTAAAGGATTTAAATTATAATGGAAAAAGCAGACAACAACACTACAGTAGTATATTCAAAACCAAATTGTTCTTATTGTGTAAAAGCAAAAAACTTGTTGAAGATGAAAAATATTCCTTTTGTAGAAATGCTTATAGGTACTGACATTAGTGTTGAACAACTAATGGAAGAATTTACAGTAAACAAACTTCCACCACCACGAACTGCTCCACAGATTATTTTTAAAGGTAAGTATATGGGCGGATACGATAAGTTAGAAGCTCATTTAAAATCAATCGGAGAATAATATATGTTAATCGAAGCACCTTACAAAAAAGGCGACATTGTCACTATTAAACTTATGTCAGGCGAAGAGCTTGTAGGTAAGTTTGAAAAGGAAGATGACAAACAAATTCAATTACATTATCCGTTAACACTAATTGCTACTGAAAAGGGTATTGGATTACAACAGTTCTTATTTACAGCAGAAGTAAATAGAAGTTATACTGTTAAGCATACTGCTATTTCTTTGTGTGTACCTACTGCAAAGCAGTTTGCAGAAGCATACGAAAAGCAAACATCACCAATTATCAAAGCACCAGCAGGACTAGCAGACAGTTTCAAAATTTAAGCAGATAAATACTTTGTAAAAGGAGTATTTGGATGTCAAATTTAATCTATAGACGTATTCAATCAAATGGAAGCGTTGTTAATTTCAACGTAGACAAAGAAGGTACGCCATTTATTATTACTACATACTTAGGAAAACAAACAAGAATACATGGGCCACAAGAAGCCCTTGATAAAAAGTTTTCAGGTGGTACACCTAAGTACGTTGATGATACTGTTGAAGTTAAAGTAGTAAAACTTGAAACAGCCTGTGATGCTACAATGGCAACTGCAACAGATGCCTGTGCAGTTATGGGTAGTATTGGATCATTAGCACCTTCTATCGAAGTTGCTGAATCAGCCGCTGAAACAGAAACTAAAATTAATGCGTTATTAACTGAAACTATGGATGCTTCAGGTGAAGCAGTTGAAAAGGTATCTGAAATGCAAGTTGCTCTTACTGATGCAACAAGTAAAACAGAAGAAGTTGAAGCTCTTATTGCTAGACTAGAAGCAATAGAAGAATCAGATGACACAGAAGATCCACAACCTTATACAATCGCAATACAAGAATTAGAACTTGCCTTAGACAATTATATAAATGGTGTGTCTGAAACAGTTAATGAAATGAACGAGTTACTTGGTGATGAAGCACCAGACATTGGAGAAGAGATTAACAATGCCTGTGCAGTAGTAAGTGAAAAGATTGGTTCTTGTCAAGGTGAATTAAGTGCAATGGTTGCTGTTGTTAAAACAGGTAACTGTAAAGGAATTACAAAAGCACTACAGAACACAAAGTTTACACCTAGTGGACAAGCAGGTGAAATTAAAGAAAAGATGAAGTCAGACGCTCCGGCACAAACAAGAACAATTCAATCAAATGGTACTATTGTCAATTGGAACATTGACAAGAAAAAACCATTTAGAGATGTACAGTACAATGGAGTGCTAACAAGAGTATATGCTACAAACGAACAGTTAGACAAAGCATTTCCTGAATCAATATTGGCGGCAGTATAATGAGTGTACCTAAAGTACAACTAAAAGCTAACAGTCAACTTGTTAACTTCAATGTTAATACTAAATTAGATAGTAAGATAGTAAACCTTGACGGTGTAGAAACTGAAGTATTTGGTGATCCAACATTAATTGCTGAAAGGTTTCCAGATCTTCCAGAAGCAAGTTTACCAGGGTTTGGCATACCAGATCCAACAGCAGATCAACCAGTACTACCAACTTCAATGAATAGTCTTATACCAGATTCAATTAAAGACTCTACTGCTAATGCACTCTCTCTTGCTAAAACTGCAATATCAAATACAAGTGCTTCAATTGGTGGCTTTTTTACTGGCCTTGGAGGATTAGATACAAGAAAGATTAGTGAACTTGCATCATTAGGGGAACTTGAAGAAAAGATTAATAATGCTAAGAAATTACTTGGTGATATACCAGCAGACGAACCACCTAAGTCAACAGCAAAAAGTGACAAGCCTGAAAAGAATTTACAAATACAATCAAATGGTAGTATTGTTAATTTTAATGTTAACAAGAAACTTCCGTACAAAGACGTTCAATATGATTATATGAGCGAAGGTTTAAAACTATATAGAATATATGGTACACAAGCACAACTAGATGAAACATTTCCAACAGGAGCGGCATAGATGGGACAACCAGTAGCAAAAATTGGAGACAGAACAGACGGGACTTGTTATCATCCTAGTCATGTTGTGCCTTTGGGTGTCGGCGGCACTATCATTACAGGTAGTCCAACTGTTCTTACTAACAATGTACCCACAGCAAGACTAGGTGATCTAGTTGAAACTGATTGCGGACACATAGGAAAGATTATAACAGGGTCAACTATAGATATTACTAACAATATACTAACAGCTAGGCTTGGGGATAGCATTGACACAGATGCTCCTTATAAAGCAGTTATAATCACAGGCAGTACTAATGTAATTGCTGATCCACAAGCAGGAGCAGAAGAACAAGCTAACGCACAAAGTAATTTAGTTGCCGCGGCAATGGGCTTTGAAAAAGTTACACTTGATGTAGTAGAATCTGCAGACATTATTATTGGTCGTAAGATTGAAAGAGATAATGGTGTTGATCCAGATACAACAGAAGCAGTAGAATACGGCGATGGTGGTATCCCAACTGCTAGACGTGGTAATAAGAGTCCTGTAATTACCGGCGGTAGTGCAGGTGTAACAGATACTGCGGGTCCACAACCTGCACCATCAAGTCCAGCAGTAGCATCTGCTCCACCTGAGGCGGCAGTAGAAGATGTTCCAAGTAAGCAACCATCAAACGAAAATGGTCAATATATTAAATGGTTACCACACGTTGACAGCAGAGTTAAACCACAAGTTGTAAGCAACTTAGAAAAATTATCTCAAGCAATGGGATTTCAATTAACTATTACTAGCGGATATAGAAGTCCGGAATACAATTCAAAAGTTGGCGGATCTAAGAAAAGTCAACACATGTTAGGCAATGCTGTTGATGTTGTTCAAACAGGATTAACAACAGCAGAAAGACAAAAATTCATACAAGAAGCAATCAACGCAGGGTTTACTGCAATTGGTATATACAATTCATTTACGCACATTGATATTAGAGGTGCTAAAATAGCTTGGGGTTCCAATGGAAGTAGAACCGGACTACCAAAATATCCATGGGCACAAACTGTATTGGGTGCTAATGGATATGCAACTGGCTAACCACTTTTATAAACTGCACTCTTTGAGTGCATAAATAATATCGAAGAGATTCTACAATAGAATTTCTATTACTAAAAGACCTTAATCATTGAGGTCTTTTTTATTCGAATAAAATAAGGAAATTAAAATATAATGAAAAAACAAGTAGCAACTTTGACTATTCTATTCAGCTTATTATCTAGTATGGTATTAGCAGACGGAACAGATCAAAACAAAAATCTTGAAAGTCGTGTAGAGGCTTTAGAGAATAGTATGCCTAACATTCCAAATGGCTTTTTTGTCAATGGTAATGTAGAAGGATTTTATGATGACAAGACTTATGATTCAGGTTGGGACTCACGTGGTGAACTACAACTTGGAATTGAAACTGATTTACCAGAAAACAATTTAAACATCAATTGGGCAGGCGGTTCATTTAAATATGATTCACACTATGCACTTGACACTAGTTTAAACAACACAATGGTAGAAAAGCAATTAGGTTTTGGTAACGACACAGCAAGAATTTATCTTGGTGAAACTGATGCACAAAGAATGGGATTTGCAAAAACTCCAAAGATTAGTGCTCCGCTTATCTTTACAGAAACAAACTACAGAATTGATCACAGAGAAAAGACTGTGTTAACATTTGGTGGTTGGGAATATGATAATGAATTTGATTTTGATTCATATAGACTAGATAGAGAACAGCCATGGGGTGTTTCACTAGGTTGGGATAACGATGGCAACGTTGGTTATTACACAGGTACAGTTAGCCTACTAGGTTATGCTGATGTTTCTTATATGCGTATCGACGGTGTTGAAGATGCTGGCACAGCAGATCAAGAAGGTTACTCCATTGGTGGAAGCCTACACAGATTTGGTGTTCCAATGTTATGGGGTGTTGAACTGTGGGACGATGGTAACACAGGCACATACACTAAAGATGATCGTTTGGATTATGGCGTAATGTATAGCGTAACACAATCAACATACGTTACAGCACACAGAACTGAAAACGATGATCTTGGATATGATGGAAACTACTATGGTATTGTTCATAATATTGTAACAGATTACGATTCAACAAGACGTGCTGACAAGCAGGACGGTATTGAAATGGGTCTATATTATCACGATAAAAGCGGAACAAACGTATTTACTGGTGCGGCTCATGCTGAAACACAGCAAGTGTTAGCAAGTATCAAATACAAGTTCTAACTTTAAACCACATTTAACACGCCTTAGATACTATAACAGTAAATAAATGCGTGTTAAACACAATAGGAGATAATTATGTCACAACATCATGAAGCGATTAAAACGGCAATGGAATCATACTTAGCTGAAAGCGAGTCTTTCGAAACTAAGGGTGTTAAAGCGGCCGCGGCAAGAGCAAGAAAAGCACTAGGCGAACTTGGTAAACTTACTAAAGCGAGACGTGCTGAAATTCAGGAAAAAAAGAACTCAATGTAGTTTCTATAAAGTAGCACGGCCCAATACCGGGTCGTGCTATTTTTTTGATTAAAAATCACTAAATACTTGTTAATAGCAATACTTAAATTGTTAAATTAAGGAAATAAACTAAACATATGAGCGATAAAACACATGGCATTTTAAAGTGGTTTGATGCAAAAAAGGGCTACGGATTTATTACTCCATCAGAAGGTGGACAAGATGTATTCGTACATGTTAGTGCCTTCAACGCCGCACAAATTACAAATATTCAAAACAAGATGATGCTTGAATTTGAAATGGTTGACAACCGTGGACGAATGATTGCTGGCAATCTTGCAATACCAGATAATTTTAACAAATAATTAACGTGAGGCTAATCTAGCTTTCATCTCAGCTCTCTTCTTCTCAGTAGCGATTGCTTGTCTAACTTTTCTACCCCAAGGTAACTTTATTGTTTCTACAATTTCTTTACCTTTTTTACTAATGTATTTCACACCAATAAACATATCTTTGAAATCACTTTGTACAGCCTTCACTGCTCTTGTTAAACTTAATTGTTCTGTATCTTTTTCATCACCTTTTTCATTCCAAAAATGGAACATACGCATTTTAGCCATATTGACCTTTCTTTTAATTTATACTTATTAAATAGTATTATGAAGTGTAACAAAGGCGACTTAGCCCAAATCATATATTCTGTACGTCCTGAGAATATTGGACGTATTGTTAAAGTTGTAGACTACATTGGTAAATTCAAACAAGGAGAACAGTTTGAGTTTAGAGGTATGCCCTGCCAATGCCCTATTACAGATCACTATTGGTGGATTGAAGCAGAAGACTTATCTAGTCTGTTTGGACCTAGCCCAAAAGCATACATTGCCGACAGTTGGTTAGAACCTTTAAAGAATCCAAATTCAAAAACAAAAGAAAAAGTAGAAAAAGAACTTGACATAGCCGCATAATGAGTGTATAAATATACTCATAACGTTGAAGCAATTCAAACGCTATGCAGGACCCGGGTGCGATTCCCGGCACCTCCACCATAAACACATTGCCTGAAGGGGGAAAGGCAGAGTTGAAACATACTCGGTAAGTCGAAAGACTGAAGTTGGGATCAGGTCCAACCAGTGTGTTTATGATGGGGGTGATCAGGATCGACTGGTAGTTAATAGAGTTAGTGGAGTTATCCGGATCTAAGCACGGTTATCGCGAAGAAACTTTGTAAATGCAAACGCAAATACAGCGCCAGAAATGGCATTAGCGGCTTAGTAATAAGCACGTAGGAGTTTTGGTAACGTTGCACTTGGCAACAGAAGCAACGTTACACTTTCATAGATATTGGTAAAATACTTCTTGACAAAATGTTATCATTACGTTACAATAAAGTAATTAAAGTAACATAGAGGCAACATTATTATGACTATGCATTTAGCACGAGGACTTACAACTCTTAATACTAGAGTAAAAAAGTCTAAACCTACAAAGGCTAAAATTGCCAAATGGCAAGAACAACATCGAATTCATAATAAAGAAATGAAACGATTGGGTTTGAAAAATCAAATGATGTCTTTTGATGATTATGTATTATATATTCACGGTCAACTTAAAACCAAAACAGAAACAGTAACACAAACTCCGTGGCATTATAGTGGGCCTTATGTTAGAGAAACAGAAAATATTCCAAGTTATGTTTCTAAAGGTGGGTTTGAGCCGTGTACCAAAAAAGAAACAATGCAGTACACAGGCGAACGTAGACTTGTAGGTATTGCTATGATGCATAAATCCAATCTTGTTCCTGTATTTGCAGACGACGATGATAAAACAGGATCAAAACAAGCAACTGAAATCGCACAGATGAGGAGGAACTAATGATTGAAGGTATATTTTTACTTACTGTAGTAGTAAAAATTATTGGATCAGAATTTTTTATGATCTGTGTGGCAAATTGTAATTAATATTTTGGTAAACAAAAGGTTGACTATAGCATTTAATGGTGCTATAGTATATACATAATTAACAAATAGGCAAAACAAGGAGGCTTATAATGAAGGCAATAATGAAACTAGCAATGGCAGGTACTCTTGTATCTATGTTGGGTGCTTGTTCAAGTATGACAACTATTGCAGAACGAGATACATATGCACAACCTAAATGGTATGCAAACTGTGCTCAGTCAGGAACCGAAGGTTGGTTCTGGTGGGAAAAAGAGTATGCATATGCATGTGGTGCTGGAGAAAGTATTTTCCAACAAGCCGCAGAAGAACAAATGTATGCTATCGCAATGAACAACTTTGCAAAACGTATTAATGGTAGAGTGAATAGTGAAACAACTATGCAGTTTAACAATGATACTAAAGATACAAAAACGTTTATTTCATACAAGGTAGATAACACACCAATTACACAACACCTTGAAGAAGAACGTTCTACATTTGTATATGCAGGTAAACAATATACTTTCGTCAAACTAAGAATGCCGAAAGAAGTATTCGATTCACTATTAGCACAATCAAAGAGTCAGTAACATGAGGATACTCCTGTTACTTGGTCTAATCCTCGGAGTGTCGGCTTGTAGCACGACACCTCCTTTGGGCAAAACTCAGATGCAGTATTGTGAAACAGATCAAATCATTAAAAAGTCTAATGATGAAACTGTTAGCAGTGAAACGACTCTAACATGTTCAGACAGTCTAGTAAAGAAGTTAATCCCTCCTAAGATGGGGTTAGGAACTAACTGCAAAGAACACTGGTATTCTGTTTATATTAACGGCAAGATGGTTGAAAGAAAAGGCTATGCTTGTTTATTTAAAGGAAAAGATTATGAGAGCTCTCGTTGGTATATTGTTGATAGCCCTTACTAGTGCATGTAGCACAACTGGTTCAGACGTAACAACGTCACAGACTGCTAATGCAAGTGTACAATCTACATACCAACCAACCAACGGGTATTTTGGTATGGTTGTTAACTTAACTAAATGGCATTGGTATAGGCTTCCAACACAAGACCGTATGAAACAAGAACGTGCATTATTCTTTGCATTAGATAATTCTGAAAACGGACAGACGACTAGTTGGTATAATAATACTACAGGAACAAACGGAGTAGTACAAATACTATCCACGTTTCCACAAGGCTCAGGATATTGTAGAACTGTTGTAACACGGTTACACTACAAAAGCAAAGAAAGAATCTTTAAAGAAGTGGCTTGTAAAGAAACAGGACACCCTGGCTGGCGGTTTCAAACTTAACTAGCAACTTAATTAACTACAAAAAGGCAGATAAATAGTGTATACAAAAGGAAACCATATGTTAATAGGAATACTAACTTTTTTATCTGCTATATCTATATCAGCAGTAGCAATATACTATAGTGTCGCTGGGTTGGTGGCTATTTTTGCCGCGGCCGCTGTTCCCATTATTATTATGGGTGGTGTATTAGAAGTTGGTAAACTTGTTACCGCAGTATGGTTACACCGTTATTGGAGCCAAGCCGCATGGTGGCTGAAAAGTTATCTAAGTATTGCTGTATTAGTTCTTATGTTTATTACAAGCATGGGTATCTTTGGCTTTCTATCCAAAGCACATATTGAGCAAACAAGTGCAGGTCAAGAAAGTGTTGCTCAAGTAGAACGTCTAACAAACGAAATACAAAGACAACAAGATATTATCGATCGTGCTGAAGAAAAGATCAAAAAACTTGAAACAAGTACCACTGGTGGTGATGCTAATATACAAGCACAGATTGATTCTGAACAAAGCCGTATAGACAAAGCATACGAAAGAATTGAACCTGCCATTGCTGAACAACAGGCTATTATTGATAAACAAGCAGACCTTTACAAAAAAGAACTTGCTAAGATTGACGGGGACCTTGCTACACTACAAGGCTATATTGACAGTGGCGAAACAAAAAAAGCACAACAAATGATTGGTGCTAGTGCTGATGGTATCTTTGGTAAAAAGACTGCTGATAAAATTGGGGATTGGCAAGACGAAAAACAAGCAAAACGTATCGAGTTAATTACTAAAATTGAAGAAGCATCTAACAATCCACAAGCACAAGCGGCCGCACAAGAAATCAAAAGACTACGTAAAACTGTAGAAACACAAATTGTACAATCAAATGAACTTATTAATAGACTACGTGATCAATTAGGTGATACTGATAAGTCTGATAATATCGATGCACAAGTAGATGCACAAAATACAAGAATTAAAAATGCTAATGCAGAAATTGACATACTTACAGATGAGAAGTATGCACTAGAAGGCGAGTATCGTAAATTAGAAGCAGAAGTAGGACCTATCAAATATATTGCTGAGTTTGTTTATGGTGAAGCCGCAGACAAATCTATGCTTGAAGAAGCAGTACGTTGGGTTATTATCATTATTATCTTTGTGTTTGATCCACTAGCAGTATTACTATTAATTGCTAGTCAATATACTTTCCATTGGGTACATAGTGGTAATGTAGGTGGAGGCGGCCGCCCAAAGTCAGACGAGGACGATCCACAAGACGATCCTCAGTTTGAAGATGTTAGTCCAGAAGAATTAGCAGAAGAAGAACGTAGAGAATACGAACACGCAAGAGCTCAAGCCATTGCTAAAAATGTTCCAACAGGCTTTGAAGAATTAGCAGAAGACCCAATTAAGAGTAAACATAGCGATCAATTTTTGTTATTCCCAGATATTGATCCAGAAGAATTTAAATCAGAGGAAATAAAAGATGAAGACGATCCAATTGTGGCTGGAACTGAAGAAGAACAATTAGAACTCGACTTTGATAAAAAACCTAGTCGAGCAGATATTAACAAGGAAATGGTCGAAACAGACGATCTTACTAACTGGAATGATTGGGTTGAAAAGGCAAACGAAGAAGCAGAAAAAAATCCAGAAATTCCAAATACAAGAAATAGAATCTTTTATAGTGCAGAGTTAGAAGATCAAAAAAAAACTTCGTACATAACCAAAGTAGAAAACAAACAGATCCGCAAAAAAACAAAAGACTCAGACCAGACTTCACAGAAGTAGTCGAGCCAACTTATCAACAAAATCAAGAACAGAGCCAGAATAGTGTCTGGCAAACAATACACAAAAATAAGTAATGTTACTATGTCTGACCCAGTTGTTAATTTAATCACACCACCTGACAAATTATTGAATAATAATCTTAGCTTCTTATTGATAAATCCATCAGTTGAAGTCAAAGAGCAGTTTAATAATATGTTAAAAGATCTTGACGGTAAAACAATTAATCTTTATCTTTGGGAATCGGAAGGTGATGTAAGTTGGTTACTAGATATTGCTCAAAGTGTTGATTATGTTATTATAGATATTGATAATACAAAAGAGATGCAATGGGTAATTGGATATTTGTTAAGTTTTGATAAAACTTTTTACTTGACAAACCAGGGTGAGATGCAGTATAATATACTTAATATCAATAGAGTTTATGATATTAGACAGATAGCAGAAGGAGAAAACTATTTTGTCAAAGTACAAAAACGACAAGCCGAAGACGGGCTTGACAGTGGAAGTGCGTAACGGCGACTTTGCTGGCGCATTAAGAAAGTTTAAAAAAGTAGTTGCACTTGATGGTGTGTTAATTGAATACAAAGAAAAACAACATTATGAAAAACCAAGTCTAAAGCGAAAGAAAGCCAAAGCGGCTGGACGAGCTAGACACTTGAAAGCAATGAGAGAACGTAAAAGAGAACTAGGATTTTAACATGAATTTAAAAGCTGACCTTTGGTTTCCATCTATTGTATTTGCAGGATATGTAGAATCAATTGATAGAAACGCCTTAAAACAAATTGCTCTTGCATGGCAGGCAAAAGAACCCCAACTTGGTGGCAATAGTAATATGAACGGTTGGCATAGTCGCAGTATTGAGAATATAAATTTGGTTGATCCTAACCATGTGTTTACTCTTAATACGTTCGTAAAAGAACTAGATGCACAAGTAGGCTATTGTGCTAAAACTATGGGATTGCCTGAGTTAGAATTCCAAAACTTTTGGATTAATATTAATGGTCCAGGAGCATATCATACACTACACAATCATCAAGATGCTATGTTGAGTGGTGTATTTTATATTGACATTCCAGCAGAGAACATGGGAGACTTACAGTTTTTTAGAGGCGATGATGCACAGTATTATATTCCTGATAACCTTGATCAGTATAATACAATTACAAGCACAATGGCAACATATCCTCCAAAAAACGGAATGATTGTAATTTTTCCTAGTTGGATAAAACATCAAGTTAAATCAAATCAAAGTGATTTGCAACGGATTGCAGTATCATTTAATTATGGAGTGAAAAAGTGAGAATTGAACAAGATATTAAGTTAGATTATAAAGACGTATTGTTTAAACCTAAAAGATCAAAATTAGAAAGCAGACGTGATGTTGATCTAACTCGTACATTCAAATTTCATTACGGTAACGAATGGACAGGTGTACCTATTATGGCATCTAACATGGACGGTGTTGGTACATTTGAAATGGCTAAAGTATTACAAGAACATAAGATGATCACTGTAATGCGAAAACACTATACAGTTGATGACTGGACTAAAAATGCTAAAGGTGTTAAAATGAAATACCTTAGTGTTTGTACAGGTACAGGAGTTATTTGGGATCCAGACGCTCCGGACTTTGCTACTATGAAGGCAGTACTAGCAATGTATCCAGACATTAAGTTTATTACTGTTGATGTTGCAAATGCCTATCACGAAAACTATGCAGACTTTATTTCTAGAGTTAGAGATGCATATCCAGACAAAACTATTATTGCTGGTAATGTTATTTCAGCAGAGATGACAGAAGAACTTATCATCAAAGGTGCTGACATTGTTAAGTGTGGTATTGGTCCAGGATCAGTATGTACTACACGACTAATGACAGGTGTTGGTGTACCGCAACTATCAGGCATTATTGAATGTGCTGATGCGGCCAACGGTATTGGTGGACACATTATTGCTGATGGCGGGTGCGTGTATCCAGGAGATGTATCAAAAGCCTTTGGAGCAGGTGCTCACTTTACAATGCTAGGCGGTATGCTTGCCGGACACGATGAATCAGAAGGCGAAGTAGTAAACGGCAAAATACAGTTTTATGGCATGAGTTCAGATGCCGCAATGGCAACACATGGTACACGTAAAGATGGATACCGTGGAGCAGAAGGTAAAGTTGTTGAACTTCCTCACAAAGGACCTGTTGAAGCAACTGTTGTTGAAATTCTTGGAGGACTAAGATCTACTTGTACATATATTGGTGCTAAACGTATTAAAGATATGCCCAAGTGTACTACATTTGTAAGATGTACACAACAAGTAAATCAAGTGTTCAATCAGTTTAATGCAAGTTAAACATTTTAAAGAACCTTTCTACCATACAATTATATACGATTACTTTTCACCAAGTGAACTGTCTGAAGTATGGCAAGAAATAGACGAGTTGCAACAATATTGCAAGGACACTAGAGATGAAGGTGATCCTAGAGCAATGAATATGACTAGTGTGCATTTGGATAAACACTTTGTTGCCAATCGTGGCAAAAGTAAAATCCTTACACACAATAGAAAAATATTCAATTTAGAAGAAGAATTAAAAGAAAATATATTTTCACAGTTTATTTGGCAAAGTAACTTTGATGTTACTCAGCTGAATATGTACGAAAATGGATTATACCATGGACATAGAGATAGTGCAGTTATGTCAGCAGTCAGCTTGTTTTATAAGGAACCAAAGCCCTACAAAGGCGGAGAACTAGTGTTTCCAGAGCATCGCTACACACCTAACATAGTAAACAATAGCATTATGATATTTCCTAGTTTTGAGCTACATGCTGTCAATCCTGTACAAGGACCAGGCAGATTTAGCCTAAATCAATTCTTTTTCGTCAATATCTCATAAATCTGAGATAAATAAATGTGTACAAAGAGATGAACTTGATGTACACGGAGTGCCCAATTGGGACTCTATAATATAAATCTTGCTTATTATAAGGAGAAACAAAATGACAAGACAAAGACTAACCACACTAGACCTACCACACTTCCACAGAGCTACAATTGGCTTTGATAGACTGTTTAACGAATTGGAAACACAGTTCGCAAATAGCCCAAATGGAAATGGTTATCCCCCATACAACATTGCACAAATCAACGATGACGAGTATATGATCTCAGTCGCAGTTGCTGGCTTTGGTATGGACAATCTTTCAATTGAAAAAGATGGAAAGATGTTGAAAATCGAGGGAACTGCTCCTAAAGGAGACGAAGATGTAAACTACCTACACAAAGGAATTGGCGCTCGCAACTTCCGTAGAGAGTTTACCCTTGCTGATCACGTTGAAGTTGAAAATGCTACATTAGAATTAGGTATGCTTAATGTACACCTAAAACGTAATGTTCCAGAAGAACTACAGCCTAAGAAGATTAAGATCCAAGACGGTCTTACTATCGAAGGCAAGAGCAAGTAATCGAGTCTAGGGGGAGGCGACTCCCCCTATTTTACTACCAGAGGAGACATAACATGATAAGTAATAATATGGACGTAGAAATAGACGAAAAAATTAAGATTAAGGTTACTGAACCCGATATGTATAAAGTAATCTTTCTCAATGATAATGCAACTCCAATGGATTTTGTGATTGAGATACTTACTAGTGTTTTTAGACATTCGCCAGAGACTGCTAGAGATATAACTATGGATATACACGAAAGTGGATCATCTGTAGCCGGAATATATACTTATGAAATAGCAGAACAAAAGGCAGTTGAAGCAACCACTTTGAGTAGAAGTCATGGTTTTCCATTACAAATCAAAGTGGAAAAAGAATGAGCTTAAAAGATCTTACCTGGGAACATCACAAAAATGCAGAACGACAAGAATTTGTAAAAGTTTTAATGGGAGGAAACATTGCTCCTGAAACTTATGCTACATTCTTATTCAACCAACATCCGTGTTATAATTTACTAGAAGTAATTGCTATGGCACACGGACTGTTTGACGATATTCCCGAAGTTCGTAGAGCTCCCCGTATCTTTGAAGATTATGAAGAACTGTGGGAGGATAAAGAAAACCCACCGCCACTACTTAATGTAACTAAAGAATATACTGATCATATCATGTCTATTAAAGACGACAAAGAAAAGATCATGGCTCACTTGTATGTTAGACATATGGGGGATCTAAGTGGTGGACAGATGATTAAAAAGAAAGTGCCTGGCAAAGGTACTATGTATGAGTTCGATGGCGAAGTCAATGACCTTAAAACAAAAATTAGAGCAAAGATACACGACGGCTTAGCAGATGAAGCTAAGATATGTTTTGATTTTGCAACTAAGGCGTTTAAGGAAATGATGGAACACGAACGCAATGACTAACGTATCAAGTATTTGTATTGTTGGTGGCGGAACAGCAGGTTGGATGACAGCCGCTTATGCCTTATATAATTTACCCAACGTATCTGTTACCCTTGTAGAAAGTCCTAACATTCCAACAGTAGGTGTAGGTGAAGCAACTATACTAGGCTTTGACCATTACTTAAAAGATTGTGGCATTCCGTTAGAGTTATGGACTAAAGCATCAGATGCAACTATTAAATGCGGAACATACTTTCCTAACTGGAAAGGTGATGACACAAATATATGGCAACCGTTTTATTTTCCGGTAGGTACTAGTAAAGATGGACACATGGGTGATATCGTAAATTTAGCCCTTGATGCTGGTGCTACTCAAACCGATATGGAAACATATATCTCATGGTACAACTCCTGCGTTAAGAATAATATTATTCCAGAAAATACAAGTGTTAAAGGCGGTCCTGCTCATGTAGGATATCATTTAGATGCTATTAAACTTGCAAACTTTTTATCAGAGTATCTAAACAAAAAGTATCCTAAACTAAGACACATTAAGAAACACATTAGTCAACCTGTAATTAATAAATGCCAAGTTGAAAAAGTTATATTAGAAGATGGTCAAGAGCTTACTGCTGACTTCTTTGTTGACTGTACTGGATTTAAAAAATTATTGTCAAATGCATTACCTGGTGCAGATTGGGTTGATAGAAGTCATATGCTTTTTACTAATGCCGCTGTTGCAAGTCAAATTGATTATGAAACAGATGATGAACCTCAAGTACCTTATGTTACTGCACAAGCAACTGACCTAGGTTGGATATGGAAAACTCCTGTTAAAGACAGGATTGGAAGTGGACTGTGTTATAACAGTGACCTAACAACTAAACAAGAAGCTGAAGATCATTTTGTACAACATTGGGGAGAACATAGACTACGAACAGGCAAGTTTAATCATGTACCGTTTGAACCTAAGTATAATAGAAAGAACTGGAGAGGTAATTGTTTTAGTGTAGGATTAGCTAGTGGATTTATTGAGCCACTAGAAAGTACAGGTCTTGCATTATTAATCATTGGAGCAACTGGCCTTAGATGTTTACAAAAAGGACACTACACACAAGATGATGTAGATAATTACAATAAAGATATTGAAACAGTATACGAAGATAGCATGAACTTTGTAGCATTGCATTACTTTAATAATCTAAGACAAGGTAAGTTTTGGAAACATGTTTACGAAAACTTTAAAGAAACACCCCAGCTACAAGATTTAGCCACAGGGTATGCAAAAACATATACATCAACACTAGACCAATCGCAGTTCTTTCCACGTAACACGGAAATATTTGCAGAAACAAACTGGAAGTTATGGCTACATGCTACAGGCATTAATCCAATGACACCAAAAATTGAAAAACAAAACGCAATTGATATAATTAAAGCTATGCATGAGGTTGAATTAAAAGAGTCATTGCCAGGAATAACAAATAGAGAGTGGAGTAACAGATGAGCGTAATATGGAATAAACTAATCAACACACAAGATCGCATTATTGAAATCTTTGATGAGTTTGCAATTGAGAAAGAAGAAAAAACTCTTAATAAATTTAATCAACCAGAAAATGGATGGCTTAATAAAGTTTGGGCAAATCCGCATGTACGCAGAGCTCATATTGATGTAGTTGATGTACGTGAGTCTAAAGGACTATGGATGATGCATGTATGCTGTTTTCCAACACTAACTAACGATGCACCTATTTACGGGTTTGATGTTATTGCAGGTAAGAACAAAATGACAGGTGCCTTTCACGACTTTAGTGCAAGTAGTGGAGGAGAAGACCACCCTTTATGTGAATGGTATCAAGATGCTGTAGCAGAATTTATTCCAAGTAAGAAAAGAGAACTACCTGAATGGGCAACTAACATCTTTAGCCCGGGTATGATTGCCGCAGGGAATGTTAGCAGTGAAGAAGAAGCAACTGCAATTTGCGATTTAGCTATTGAAAATTTAAAAGTATGGTTTCAAAGTGTTCCTGAGTATACAGGTAATGCATCATCTGACCTTACTGCTGGAGCACAGAATTACTACTGTCATAACCAGCAACAAAATCCACATACTCCACGTGTAATGAAGTCATTAGGGCTGTCTGAATCTGATGTTGACGAGTTTTGTGCAGATGCATTGTTTCCTAAGTTAGGATAAATATTAGTGTTATGAGATTCTTCGAGTTTAAAAAATATAATAAGCCAGTTATTGAAAGCACTAGAGGTATCAAAGGTGCTGTAGACGATATCAATGATAAAGGCATGGAAAGTCCTTTTACAACTAAAGAAGGTGGTAAATTTATTCCTTCCAATAGTTGGTTCTTTCCATTAGAAGCTAGCCAACAGCAATACGTTGCAGTAGAAGCACCGCAAACAACTGATCCAGCTGATGCAAAGAATGGTTCAGCTGTAGGACCAAAGAGCGAAACGCCAGCAGAACAATTCCAAAACGATTTAGCGACAGCCGGTGTAGCAACAGCGGACTTAAAAGAAGTAAACAAACAACCAATGGGACCGTTTGCGGCTATTGTTGTTGAAGTTACTACAGACTCAGGAACACTTCACTTTGTAAGATACTACAAACAAAAAACTAGTGGTTACATCAAGTGGGAACAAACAGACTTTATGAGAAATATTGCTCCATTGGGATTTGATATTATTAAAACTAAAGCACAGAATTCAAACAAAGCACATCCTAACATTAGAATGTTTCCAAACAGACTAGGTATTACTAATGGTCCAATGCCAGTTGACTCTGTTGCTAATGCAATAAGAACGTCAACATTGTATCCAGATGATGTGCCAGCAGAAGAAAGAAAAATTGTAGCAGACATACTAGACAACTTAGATAAAGTAATGCCTGCAACTAAAGATTACAAAGGAAATTATGAAGTACAGATTGGTGAAGTAGCAGGGCCTATAGCGTTATCTCAAGGATCAAGTATTGTCACAGGTAGTGTAAAAGAAGCAGAAACAAATCTTTTACAAGTACTAGAGCCAGGGTTAACATGGGGTGCAATGAATACTGTTGATTTCCCTGCAGACGAAACACAAAAACTTATTGATAGTTTCTTAATATCACCTAAGGGAACTAGAGTTGGTATTAGTGCTAAAGACGGTAAGGGTGGTGCGAAAGCAAGTGCAGTTAGTATTGCAGAGACAATTGATAATAAACCAGATCAGCTTAAAGCGGCTAATCCTAAGTTCTTTGAGGAATTTGCAGAATACCTTTCTTGGATGAACATCATTAAAGAAAAAGATAAGAAACATCAAATTTATAAACTTGCGGCATCAGTTGGTATCCTAAACGAAACAGAACTAGAAGCAGTTAAAGGATTAGTTAACGATCCTAATTCATGGAACGATGAAGGTGCTATTAGTAAAGCACTACCAAGACACTACACCGCATATATGAATTCAGACACATATCGTCCTAAAGATTCATCTATTAACAATGCCAAGTACAAGAAGTTATGGCATTGGACAACAGTTCTTGCAAAAGCAACACAAAATGCAATGAATAAAAATCCAGATCAATTAAACAGATTCTTTAAAACAGTACTTGAAAGTTCTAACATGATTCAAATTAAAAGTACGTTCCAAATGCAGGGCGATGATAAAGGTAAGTTTACTAAAATGGCTGTCATTTATCCACCAGTGTTTGAAGGACAAATTAGATTTGATTCAGGCAAAGAGTTTTATGCTACTATGGCGTTACCAGGTTCAATGAGTTTTGGATTTGGTAGAATGATCAAATAGCCAAAGCTAATCTAACAATCAAATAATATCCTAAGAAGTGTAACATCTGATCGACCATGTTCAGTACCCAAAATGCTCTTTGGTTTGATTTCCATTGCATTTTTTCTCTTATATGGGTCTTAAAGTAGTCGGTATGCCAGTGTAGTATGTAATCAAGTATACCAAGTGCTACAACAAGCTCTAAGGGCCCTTGCAAGGTCAATGCAAGTGCGATTATAGTTAGTAATCCGTGCGGTATGTAATGTTGTTTGTGTGCTAGCCAACCAAAATATTTTAATTTGGTTGCTCCAAGTCCAAAAGGTTGAAATCCTAAATCTACTATTGCATGTTTAATCATTAATAAAAGGAAAATTTCCATTTGACTTTGTCTCCAACTTATAGTATATTTATTAGTAACAGTCATAAGTAATTATGTACACAAAAGGGAGGCTACGATATGCTACATAAAATTAGCGATATGTGTAAAAAGGTTGCAGTTATGCAAAAACTATCTAACGAACTTTATCAGATGAAATATAAAACTGCTAAAGAATCTAGGGATGAAACCCAAATTCAAATGCACATTGATAGTATTAAAGCACTAGCAGGCGACATATATAACGACCGTTCTCCGTATGTAAAAGACGAGGTTAATGGTTGACATTCTACTCTAAGTAGTGTATAATATACATATACTTGAAACAGGATCGACTCATGAAAGTTAAACTTAAAAATGCTACCGAATTTGAAAAACAACATGCTACTGATGTAGTTAAATTTTGTTGTTCGATGCTAATGAGTAAGCGTCTTTACGAAAAATTAGAAATAACTGTAAATTTTGTTCCTGGGCTACATGAAGCTTCTCTTAATTGCGGAAACTGTATTTGGGAAGACGATTTTGTTCGTCCAAAAGAATTTACCATTGAGATTGATTCAGCTCAAGATAAACGTACAATCATTGAAACTATTTGTCATGAGCTAGTACATGTAAAGCAGTTTGCTACAGGTGAAATGCGTGATCTTATGTCAGATGTTAATTTAGTAAACTGGCAAGGCAAGCGATACGATCGGCGTAAACTTCATTATTTTGATTTACCGTGGGAAATTGATGCACATGGTAGAGAAGTTGGGTTGTTTGTAAGATGGGCTGAAAGTAGACAATTAGGCCATTTGCCCTGGACACAAGTATAAATACGTATATAATAAATTATGCCTAAATATGATAATTGGAACAGTTCTGATGCTGTAGATAGATCGTTACTTGATAACGACATACACTATCTAAGCGGAGAGATTGCTAACGAAAACGTTAGTGAAACTATCAAATGGATACTCAGTGCTAACCTAACTAAAAAACCCAAACGAACACTCGAACTGTATGTTAACACAATAGGCGGAGATCTATATGAAGCATTTGCTCTTATTGATGTTATGAAGAACAGTTACCATAATATTAGCACAGTAGGTATTGGTGCTGTTATGAGTGCAGGTTTTTTAATTTTTGCTAGTGGAACAAAGGGATATCGTTGGATTGGTAAAAACACAGGTATTATGAATCATCAACACAGTGACTCAATGGAATCTAAAATGCATGACATGAAGGCGCAGATGAAAGAAAATGCTAACTGCGAACAAAGGTGTATGCAGATACTTCGTGAAGCAACAGGTATGACTGTACCAGAAGTTAATAGTAAATTTATTAAGAACCCTAGTGATCAATATTATACAGCCAAACAATTGGTTGATTTAAATATAGCAGACGATATTTTATAGGTTGACTTTTAGAGCTTTTGGTGTTATAATTATAACATAATTAGATAAAGAGGCTCACATGTCAAAGGCAAAAAAAGAATTCTTAACACACGAAGTACTTGCAGTAGCATTTGCAACTCATAGAATCAATGACGGGTATTATAAAGATACTCGCAGGTTTTCTGAATCCCCAACATTGTTTAGTAACAAAGACATGTTAAACTATCAATTAAACGAAACACCTCCTGCTGACTTTGAACCAGTTAAATTAATTGACGAAGATTTTATTCATGCAAAAGAAAGTGTAGATTGGTTGCACAAAGATAATGCACTTGGCATTATCGCAGGATCACTAAACGACTTTATGGAAAACATAATGTCAAGTATTTCTCGTACTACATCAACATCATCTAATTTTGGATTGTTAGCTGTTGTACCAAAAGTGTATTTTGATGCTGTTAAGAAAAAAACAACGAAAAAAGAACTTAAAGCACATTTCAATGAGTCAAAATTGATAAGTACTATTGGGAGTAAGATTGAAGGTAATTTTACCCTACAAGAGATAAAGTTTGTTGACAAATATACTTGTCACGTATTGAACGGCCATATTGAAGGTAACTTAGTTAGTTTTTTCAAAAGCTTCGATCAAACTAGTGAACTTCCACTCGAAGGTACTACTTTCAAAATAAAAGGTAAGGTAAAAAGACATAGTGCGAACTATATTACCAAATTACCAGAAACTGTTATCAATTACGTAAAGATAGGTTGACAAAGATTAAATTCTCTTGTATAGTTAATGTAATGTTTAATCAGGAGAGAGGTATGTCAAACGAATATGAATACAACGATAAGACTGTTGAATGGGCAGATGACGACTGGGGATTAATTATAAGCAATGAAGGAAATTTACGTGGGATTTATATTCCACAAGGGTTTGAAGATGAACCTGTTCCAAGATCCATTGTATATATTTGCACCAAATATTTTGGTGTTGACCCAAATGATACTACAGATGATTTTGTTAAACAACCAATGGAGTCATTAACACTACACTAATAAAAATAAAGGAGACTAATGAAAATTGAAGTAAGAAATGGTAACGTAGAAAAAGCCCTTAGGGTAATGAAAAAAAAGTTAAAACTATCAGGCACAATGCTTGAGCTTAAAGAAAGAATGTATTATAGTAAGCCAAGCGAAAAGAAAAGAGAAGCGAAGAAACGTGGTATTAAAAGACAAAACAAACTTCGCAAGGAACGTGAACAAAATATGTAGGGAGTACATATAATGAAGGCAAAAATTTTAGCAAAGAATATAGCAAACGGCAGTGGCGGACACGGACTTAAACAAGAGCTACTAGAACAGATTTTTGCACAACACGAAGATAGGCTTGACGAACTATGTTACACATTTCAAAAAGTTATTTCGTTAAGTGGCGCTGAGTACTTTAGCACACAAGACATTTCATTAGGTGAGCCTGATGCATCAGAGTTTACAAAATGGCATCACATTGATGCCAAACACGATGCTTCTTGGGGATTTAGTAAAAAAGATGCAGGGTGTTACATATACGGATATTTTCCAGATGGTGCACCGCAAGGTCATGCAGACTTTTTAGGTGAAGGTGTAATATACATTGGCGAAAGTAGAGCAGTTACTAGAAACTGTATGCTAGGTCGACGTACAGATTTTAAAGGAACTATACGCAATGAACGCCTTAGTCCTTATGGGTGTGGAACAGCATTTAAACAAAATTATAACATAGAAGACCTTGATAAATGTTATCAAGCATATTTGCCAATGCACAGTAGCCTTGTTAAGGCCTATGAGATGAAACTATTGTGTAAGTACTACGACACTTTCAAGATGATTCCGGTGTGTAATCCAGAGAATGATCTACGTAGAGTTAAAATTATTAAAGAAAAACAAGGTAAACAAATTGAAGTTATTTAAAGATAAAACTGACGAGTTTTTCCGATGGGTTAGGGGTACTGAACTTGTCGAGTTAGACGATATTGATGTAAGTGAAGATCCAGTTAGGCCTGAATTAACACTTGGCTGGCGTATCTCTAATGGTCGTAAAATTTATGGCTTAAAGTATGATGATGCTATTGAAGGTATTATTTGTATTGCATTTACAAACGATATCCCGCATAGTGTTAAAGAACTTGATATGATGAGCGAACTTGCACATTTAAAAGACGAAAAGAATATTGCTATTGCATATACTGTTTGGTCACGTAAACGAGGTGCAGGAAAAGAAATCATACACAAAGTATTAGAATTTGCAAAGAAGAATAATATTGAAAGGGTAGTTACACTATCACCATTAACGCCTATGGCAACACACTTTCATATTAGAAACGGTGCTAAACAAATTAGCATTAACAAGTCTACACAAAATTTTGAATATAAACTCAAGGAGATAAAATGAAACGAACGGAATACGATAAAACGTGCGAAGTAAAATGCACCGACAATGATAGAATTGCATCAGCAGAAGTTGATCAATTTGAAAGTAGAAAGTTCGTAAAGGTCTTTATGGCTGGCAACAACCTTAAAATGATCTGGAACGGTCAAGTATATGTAGGAAATGCATTTGGATTTGAATTTACAACAGTTGGACCACGTGAGTACGCAGTTAACACCGGAAGAGGATTCTAAGAATGGAAGTTGCAGATAAAATTGCAGAAATGAAAGGCATCCCTACTAAAGATGACCTTATGAAAATGCTAGAGGAGAATGTTGTAGTTGTTACATTCTTAAAACTAGATGGAGACCAAAGGGTAATGACTTGTACACTTAAAGAAGACATTAAGCCTAAAGCAACTAAAACTGACACACTAAGCCAAAAGAAAGTTAGAGAAATTTCTGATAAAGTATGTTCAGTATGGGACGTAAATGCCAATGGTTGGCGATCTTTTAGATATGACAGAATTCAAACTGTCAAGCTGGAAGATACCGCCAATGATTGATTCACACATTCACAATAAATATCAAAATCTTGGCAAATATACTTTCGTACACATTTGTCGTTATATGGTTAGATCAGGAATGGTTGCTTCTCCGAAAGCCGCAATAGATTTAATTAATACTGGTACTATCGATTTAAACGAGTTAGTCGAAACAATGTCTCGGCCTCCGGCTCCTGAAATAAGTACTAGTGAAGATGATGAATCAACAAACGAATGATATGATCGATGGATTGCGAAGAACAATCCAAGCTAAGGCAGATGAAGTTCAGCGGATGCGTCAAAACGGTGCAAAAGCTCAACGGATTTCTGCTGTGCGAGAAGAAGTATTTCGTTTACAGCGACAACTAGGAGAGGAGATAAAAAGGTTTAATGCTACAAGATAAATTTTTAAAAGAACAAGATCAAGAAGCTGTTCAATTCTATTTAGAACACAAAGATAAATCATTTGAATTTCCAATTATACCCAACACTATTGACCTTAGTGACGGTGTCCGTGTATGTAAATGGTATATTGATCAAATGTTAGAAAGCAATATTGGGTGGCTTAACTTATCGTTACAAACAGTTAACGATCCAAGTTATAGTCATTTACCATGGGACTATGCTGGACGAATAGAATGCGACAAACTATATAACAGATATAAAGGTAAAGAAACTGATCTTAACATCAACAACCACTGGACTCGTGCTACAGAAGAAGCACCGGCATCAAAAGCATTTTGGTGGAAATGTGTTCCTAGTGAAAAATACAACTTTATTAGATACAATGTTGTTGAACCGTTAAGTACTCAAGCCCCTCGAATTGATAAAGAGTTTGACGGAGAATCAACATACGATCTTATTGATGACGGTGTTACAATTCATATGGCTATGCAACGTCCAGGGTTTGACTGTAAACTTGTAGTAGAAGACTGCGGAATAGTACCAATGAACGAAGGATCTGTTTATCTGTTAAATCCAAGACTAAAGTATGCATATCTAAATACTTCAGAAACTACTAAATCACATAGTTTTATTGCTTCAGGTCGATTAGGTTTACAATTCCAAAGGTTTTGTGATCTAATAGCAAGAAGTTATAGCATTCAAAAGGATTTACAGACAAAATGAAAACTTACAAATACGAAGACTTGTTCCACGATGATCCCAAAACAGGGGAAACAATCCTAACTATTCCTCAAGAGATACTTGACGAGAAGGGGTGGACTGAAGGTACTAAACTTAAGATTGAAATAGGGGATCAAGGTAGTTTGATACTAACGGAGAGATCATGAGAATTATTGCAGGACCATGCCAACACGAATCGTTAGAACATAGTTTAATGATTGCACAACATTGTGCAGATGTATGTAGAAAGTATGATATAGAATATATATTCAAAGCAAGTTTTGATAAAGCCAATAGAAGTAGTATGCAAGGTAAGCGTGGTGTTGGACTTGTTAATACTCTAAATGATTTTAATATTATTAAAGATAATGTAGATTGTTTGACACTTACTGACGTACATGACATTGATCAAATTGAAAAGATTACAGAATATTTTAATGATGCAGTAGATGTATTACAAATACCTGCATTCCTTTGTAGGCAAACTGATTTGATACAAGCGGTATGTGAAACAGACAAAATTGTTAATATTAAAAAAGGACAGTTCCTTGCACCTTGGGACGTCAACGGCATATTAAGCAAAACAGAAGGTGCTAAAGAAGTATGGATCACAGAAAGGGGTACTAGTTTTGGATACAATACTTTGGTTACTGACTTCACCGGCATTCAGTATATGCTTGATAATTATAGCGTTCCTATCGTTTATGATGTTACTCACTCGGTACAAAAGCCAGGGGGTAACGGCGATAGTAGTGGCGGCAATCGCGGGTATGTGCCTGGCTTGTCTCGTGCCGCTTCCGCTCTAGGTGTAACAAACTTTTTCTTAGAAGTACACGACGACCCAGACAATGCACCTAGCGATGGGCCTAATATGTTAAAACTAAATGATTTTGAAAGGGTAGTAGATGAAATCCACAGCTATTCTTATACCGGCTAGATTTGCTAGTACACGCTTACCGGGCAAACCACTAGCTATGTTGGGTGCTAAGACTATGATTAGACGTGTGTATGACGCTTGTATTGCGTCTAAGATACCAACATATGTACTAACTGACAGTATGCAAGTGTACAATCAGTTCAATGCTGACACATGTTTTATTGAACAAAAGGATTATGCAAACGGCACAGAACGGTGTGCAGGTGCAGTTAAGCACGAGTTTTTTAGCAAGTACGATACATTTATTAACGTACAAGGCGACATGCCCGATGTTACACTAGATATGATTGAAGGAACATTAAGTAACTTAAAAGACTATGATGTGTCCACAATGTGTGCAATGATGCCAGAAGAAAAACAGAACGACCCTCACACAGTTAAACTAGTTAGAGGTGCAGGTAAGTGTTTATGGTTTGGGAGAGGCATGACTGGCTACGGTGATTGGCATTTAGGTATTTACGGTTACAAACGTAAAGCATTAGAACAATACGATAACTTAATTGTTACAAAAGAAGAACGCCACGAAAGTTTAGAACAGCTTCGTTGGTTAAAGAACGGATGGAATATTGGTGTACTTCCTTGTGAGTTTAGCGGAATGGAAATTAACACACCAGAAGAATTAGAACAATGGAACAAACTAAATGGCAATACTCGTAGAAGATAATTTCCTAAGTCAAAAATTAATTGACAGCATAGCAACTGAGATTAAAACAAAAATCCAGTCGTCAGAAGCTGTTTGGGCTACCAGTCACAGTTGGGAAGGTATTGTTGTTGAAGGTGCAAATAGTGCTAACATGAGTCCAGTGTCAGATAATACACATAAAGAATTACGCAAACAATTTGTAAACTTAAATCCATTCTACAGTGATCTAAAATTTGAAGCATTTATATACTTGTGGAATAGGAACAGTATGTTAGACTGGCATGACGATGCAGGGTATATAGCAAGTGGTACAATTTACCTTAATCAACATTGGGATTCAGCAGACGGCGGATTGTTCTTGTATAAAGAAGATGACAAGATACTAGCACAAGAGCCAAAATTTAATAGATTAATACTTAATGACAATAGACAACACCCAACACAACATAGTGTGAGTGCTATCACTCCGTGGGCTAAACAAACAAGAGTAACTATACAAGCGAGGTTTAAATAATGTATCAACTAACTCCGCCTAACATACGAAACAATCCGTTTCCTTATTATAAGTTACAAGAATGGGGACTTACACAGGAAATGGTTGACAGCATTGAAGAATCAATGGAAGTTCGACCTGCAAGATATATTACAGACGATCAGCATGATGACGACACATCAATCCGTAGTACAGACATTGATTGGATTGATACTCGTATGCACCCAGAATTTTATGCACTACTTGGTAATGTTATTCATTATGCAAACAACACATTATTTAAATATGCAATTACAGATTTAGAACCTTGTCAGTATGGTGTTTATGATGCTGACAAAAAAGGACACTACGAAACACATTCGGACGGGGCTTTTAAAGGACAACACGGCCAGGTTCGAAAGATATCTTTTAGTATTCTTCTTAGTGATCCAAAAGATTTTGAAGGTGGCGAGTTATTATTAATGCCAGATTTTCAAGGTCTCCAAACAGATTTACAAAAACATGAGATCTGTTTCTTTCCAAGTTGGTTGCCACACAAGGTAACTCCTGTCACTAAAGGCATCCGCAAAAGTATTGTAGGATGGGTGCATGGACCCGATTTTGTATAATTGGTAACATAACTGTTTGACTTTATAAACTAATTCTGTTATACTATTAATAACTTAGAGCTGTAAATGCTTAAAGTTAAGACGTTTTAAACTTATAAGGAGAAAATATATGAAAACGACAATTCAAGATAGTGTATTAACTGCACTTCAATCAGGTAAAGAGTATACCTCAGCTGAACTTAAATCAAGATTCAAAGCAGGTAATCCTCAAGCTGTAATCCAATCACTAAGATTCGCAGGTCATCCTGTGTATCTAAACACTAAGAAAAATGGTGTTAAGAAGTACAGATTGGGAACACCTTCAAGAGCAATCGTAGCCGCTGGTTACAAAGCACTTGCAAAAGGTTTAGTAAACTAATATAACGTTAGTTTTTACTAGAAAGCAGGCGGCTCATTAAATTGTGTCGCCTGTTTTCATTTACGCACCCGTAGCTCAGCTGGATAGAGCACAACTTTGCGGAAGTTGGGGTCAGAGGTTCGAATCCTTTCGGGTGCGCCAATAAACAAAAAGGTTGACACAAGCCACATTTGACTGTATTATATACATAAGAATTAATTATAAAGGCAACAGAGGCACAATATGAGAACACAACCACAAGAAATTATTTCAAAATTAGAGGCAGACAACAGTCGCCTAGCAAAAGAACAAGTTATCTTAGAAGCAATGGAAGAAGGACTAGATCAGTTCTTTGAAGGTGTACGTATGGCACTTGATCCACTTGTTACTTTTGGTGTAAAACAAGTACCTGAAAAAGAAGAAAATGAAGTACTTACGCCACAAGGTCTTGCTTGGCCTACATTCAAAGAACTAGCACGTAAATTAATTGACAGACAACTTACAGGGCATAATGCTAGAGATGCAATTATACTTTGTAAAGATCTAGCAACCGCAGAACAATGGAACATGTTCTATCGTAGAATACTTATAAAAGATCTACGTTGTGGTGTTTCAGAAAAAACAGTAAACAAAATTGCAAAGAAGTTTCCACAATATACAATTCCTACATTTACTTGTGCATTAGCACATGACTCTGCTAACCACGAAAAGAAGATGGTTGGTAA
>Ga0181596_10000145_pt1 | contig 71102 bp, 36 predicted proteins | sample 041ome_6_FD_148655 | JGI IMG/M metagenome (GOLD analysis project Ga0181596, IMG submission 148655) | Coastal salt marsh microbial communities from the Groves Creek Marsh, Skidaway Island, Georgia - 041402US metaG (spades assembly) | ecosystem: Environmental > Aquatic > Marine > Intertidal zone... | reverse complement strand
TCGCACGTCGTCGTCGTCTCGCGCAGCACCGACGACGACGACGCGCGCTCGGCGACGACGACGACGACCGTTGCGCCATCGGTCAGTCCCACGATGCGTGTACCCCGGTACACACACACATCATCAGCATCAGCAGCAGCATCATCCCCGGCCGCCGCATCTGCGCGTGTACCCCGGTACACATCATCAGCAGCCGCGGCAGCACGCGCCGATCGCGATCGATCGCGCGATCGATCGATGGACGCGGGGCATCCATCGATGGCGACACCCGATCGATCGCGAATGGTGCGCGATCGATCGATCGACGCGGTGGAGGCGCACGCGTCGCGTCGAGTCGATCGTCGTCGTCGTCGTCGTCGTCGTCGTCGTCGTCGTCGGCACATCGCGACGACGACGAGAGACGACGATGACGATGACGATGCGTTCGCACGCGGGCGCGCACGCGGTGAGGTAGGATATAGAGACACGCGTCTATTCGCGACGATCGACGACGACGGATGACGGATGACGATGACGATGGTGATTTTTGAATCCGCGCGCGCGACGCTGGCGTGGGGGTGATCGTCGTCGTCGATGTGTCGGTGTGGGACGCGCGACGCGCGACGCGCGACGCGTGTGTGTGTGTGTGTCGCGCGAGAGAGAGCATGTGACGCGATCGCGAGAGACTTTGATGTGCGAGCGTGGGGTGACGCGAGGCGAGACTGACGGAACGCGCGCGCGTCGGCGTCGATTGGACACAGATTATCGGGCGCGCGCGCGCGAAAGGCGAGCGTCGGGACGCGTAGAGGTGCGGTGGTGCAACCTCGTGCGGAAAGTAGTAACGCGGCGACGATTAAGGTTGTTGGTGTGGGTGGTGGTGGCTCGAATGCGGTGAACCGGATGGTGAATGCGGACATCAACGGGGTGGAGTTTTGGATCGTGAATACGGATGCGCAGGCGTTGCAAACGGCCAAGGCGGATCCGCGAAACCATTTGCAAATTGGTGCGGAGCTCACGCGTGGTCTCGGTGCGGGTGGTAACCCGGAAATTGGTCAACGCGCGGCTGAGGAAAGCCGGGCGGCGATTGAGCAAGCGTTGAGTGGGTCTGATATGGTGTTTGTCACGGCTGGGATGGGCGGCGGCACTGGTTCCGGCGCCGCCCCCGTCGTCGCTCAAGTTGCGAAGAGCGCGGGCATTTTAACCGTTGGTATTGTCACCATGCCTTTTAAGTTTGAAGGTCGTCAACGCTACAACCAAGCCATGGAGGCTGTCGAGCGTCTTCGTCAAAATGTTGACACCCTCATCGTCATTCCCAACGACCGCTTGTTATCCGCCGTGGATCCATCGTTACCCGTGCAAGACGCCTTCTTGCTCGCTGATGACATCTTGCGCCAAGGTGTGCGTGGTATCACCGATATCATCACGTTGCCTGGTTTAATCAACGTCGATTTCGCCGATGTCCGCGCCGTTATGGCTGACGCCGGGTCTTCTTTAATGGGTATCGGTCGGGCGAGCGGTAAAAACCGCGCGAGAGAAGCCGCCGAGGCGGCGATTTCCTCCCCGTTGCTCGATTTGGGCATTGACCGCGCGACTGGTATCGTGTGGAACATCACTGGTGGGAGTGATTTAACCTTGCACGAAGTCAACGAAGCGGCGGAAGTTATTTACGATCTCGTCGACCCGAGCGCGTTGATCATCTTTGGCGCCGTCGTCAAGGATGGCAACCGCGCTACGGATGGCGAAGTGTCCATCACGCTCATCGCCACCGGGTTCTCACCGTCCGCGGGTATGTCCCAAGGCGCAGGCGCGAACGCGCGCGGCACGCAACAGCCCGCGGCAAACGCGCGCGGTGGCGCACAGCAACCCATAATGGGATGGAAGCAAGGCGAAGAGTCGAAATCCAGCCGCTCGGCGCCGCCACCCGAGGAACCGCGCGGTGGCATTCCGTCGTTTTTGCGCCGCCGCATGGGCGGTCGCTAATCGTATAAACGTATTATTGCGTGTCGCTTTGTAAAATCCGAAAGAGAACATCCTCTATTATATCTGAAAACTAAACATCCTACTACTTTATGCGCGTGGAGACGTCTTCATCGCGAAATGAAGTCGAGCACGGAGACGACATCCAAGCCGAGGGCGAATTCGCGCCGTCGTAAACGCACCTCTTCTACAAAGTCATCCACGGTTTTCGACGTCCCACGTCGCGAATTTGCCGATTCTAGTAATCGGATGATGGCCATGACGAAGTCGCGACTGTATGGCGGCGCGGCGATTTCGAGAACTTCGTTGATGAAGTACAATAAGTGCGAGGGGCCCACGGCGCGGCTCCAAGAATTGAGCGCGGCGACGAGCGTTGGCATCACGTGACCAGCCGCGAGAATGTCGCACCCGGTGTCGAGAAGACTGGTGACCAAATCGTCGCCGTGGCTTCTACCGACGAATTGTATGATTGCGCTCAACGCCTCCAAGATGGCGCCTTGCAAACCGATGTGCCGTCGGGCGACGTCGGCGAGCAACGCCAAATACACGCCATTCGTATTCCCAACTTGTACGACCCTGTAGTGATCGGTATTCGTCATCGCCGAACGCACGGCGGCAACAATGCCAGCGGAGGCACTTGGTACGGCGAGGACTCTATTTCTAAGCGCGTCATCCACGGTTTCGCCGCGCTTGGCGAGGTCGACAACGTTGAGGGCGTCCTTCAACGCGCCCGAAACAACGTCGGCGCTCATGTTGCCTTCATCACTCGTAGCGAGGGCGATTAAATCGAAACACACGTCAATCTGACGATTAACATGTGAGCCGCCGCTCCATTTGAATGCCTCGGCGATCAAGTTGTATAAGACGTCGGGATGGCGAAGCGGCGCGACGGAAGGTTTGTCTCCATCCGGCGTGTCAAAGTACAAATCGCGTAGCTTTTTCAAATCCCCAACCGCGAGCGCACCCGACGGTGTGCCTTGATGTTCAAAACCGACCGGTCTGGAGTGTAACAAGTCAGACGTCGCATACGATACTTTGGCGTCAGCAGCTGAAGCGGCGAGCCAAGGAGCGATGCGACGCACCGCGGCGGCGCCTTGCAACGCCGCCGCCTCTTCCTCGACTTCCTCTGATAATCGAACCGCAATCGCTCGCATCGTGGCTGACGTCTGAGAGTCTGCATCTGAATAATCTCTGGCTAACGTAGCGAGCATCATCTGTCCAAACATATACGTCCCTACAGATTTGCAGCACATTTTTTTCACGCGTTCCTCCGCATCTCTTCGGCGCACGGCGTCGTCGCCAGCCAAAACAATTCCCTTGATGTGATCCGCCAAAAGCTCGTGAAAAATACTAAAGTAAGCTGCCGCCGCGGGGCCGAGTGCGCGTACCTCATGCCGCATCCCGCGTTGCCACGCGTGCTGAATCGCGCACGAAATCAACAAACAATTTGGATTTTCTTCGGCGAGAGAAAACAGCAACGCTCGACCGCGTTCGCTCGCAAAAATTTCATCCAGCCATTTCGGCGGTCGCCCGACGAATACCTCATCCGCTTTGTTCGAATCAAACTTTTCGCGCACGATAGTTTCCAAAAAGTACATCTCATCAAAACGTTCGTCGTCGTCGTCGGCGCCGCGCTGCTTCCCTCTGCTCGCGACGCCGCCAGACGCGCTCGCCACTCCACCCGTCGGCGTTCTCGAATCATCTGTCCTAGCGGGTGCTTTTATCGGCGAAGTATTCACCCCTCGTTTCGGTGGCGCCGTAATCTTCAGCCATTCCACCGCTAACGTCGTCATCGCCGCGTAGCCTCGATAATTCTCGCTCAACGCCTCAATCGCGCTCGACGGTTTCCCTCCACTCGCCACGTACGATTTCACCACATCCATCGCATCCGGTTCCATAATGAAATCCTTCGCCTCTAATCGTCGCTCGATCGCGCGCAGGGTACCGTCGTCGTCGTCACCGCCGCCGTCGCCGTCGCGAACTCGTTTCGAATCATCATCCATGAGCGCGCTCGCGTGCGTCGTATTCGCCGCCCCACCGCCGCCGCCAACGCCATCGTCGCCGCGTGCGACCGAAACTGGCGTCGGTGCTCGTTCGTCTCCGCACACCTCTTCCCCGCTGCTCTCGGAATGCGGCGCCATGACGACGACGACGACGCGCGCGCGCGACGCACTCTGGCGTCACTTATGGGCGCGCGACGACGACGCGCGCACCGCACGCTCGCCGGCCTCGACGTCGGACGACCCGCGGACGAAGAATACGGCGGGGGCGACGCCGCGTACGCTAAAGCACCGTCTTCGCGTCTCGCCGACGCGCGCACGAGAGGGAAAGCGACGACAAAGCCGGCGGCGCCGCGGGATTTCTTGAGCGCATTTAGTTCGCAGGAGATTGTGATTGCGACGTGTGCGAGCGTGATTGTGGTCGCCATCGTGTTGTTTCGGTTGATGTGAGCGGGATGACGGCGACGGTGGCGGCGGACGGGCGACGGGCGTTGCTCGCGAAGGAGCGCGCGGCGTTGGTGAGGTTGGGGTGGTTCACGACGGCGCTCGTGTTCGCGCCGTGGGTGACGTATCGATGGACCAGGCGCACGGTGTGCATGCGTGCGTATGAAGTGTATGGTACGGCTATGTTGGCGACGGAGAGTGGGCGGGCGACGTGCGCGGGAATGTTTGCGATTGTGACGGTGAACGTCGTACTGCTCGCGTACGTGGCGTTTGCGCTCTCGCTCGACCGCGGGGACAGCGAGAAGAAAGATGACTAGTGTGTAATAACGACAACTACAGTATACAGTGCGTCTATGCGTCTAATGATTAAATTACATTGAAGTCCATGCGCGCACCCGCGCGCGCGCGTGCTTATTTCTAATACTAATATAATTTGCGACCACTGCGGACGTATTACGTTCACGTTCGGTTATCGCCGTCGCGAGGCGTGTTAAGCAACCTTTGTTTAATCGAGAACCTCGGACACCGTCTCTTGTACGGCTACTTTTTTGTCGAGAATATCGCTGAATGTCTCGTTCCAGATCAACATCGTTTGAAGTTGATTGATGGGTAACAAGGACAAACAGAACAACATGGTGAAGATGAGCAAGCCGACAACCTTGTCCATTTCCTTGTACCAAAAGTCTCCAACGGTGCGGGCGTAAGCGAAGCCTCGGCGCGATCTGAAAATAAGCGGACGAATGACATAACGCCATCGATTGCTTTTTGGCTCGCGTTCGCCGTCATCGGGTACGATGGGCAGCCATTGCTCGCCAAAGGATTCAATGGCCTTGTCGCCGACGAGCGCGCACCCTTCGACGATGACGGACGTGAAGCAAATGGTCGCGAGCGTCGTCATGAAATAAGTGCGGAACACGGAATTCGTTCCAGTCTCGACGTGAAGTGCGAAAAAGTACAACCCATTCCACACGAGGAAGAGACCGATTCGAACGAATCCACGGTACACACTAATCTTCCACAGCTTGTCAGGAAATTTGAGCCAAGGCTCGCGCATAAAGACGGATGTTCTGAGCGTCGCCGTGTACAGCATCACAATCACACCCATCGCCGCGCACGCTGCTGAGATGCGCTTAACATTGACAACAAATTGATCCATCTGCGACACTCCAGTGTAAAGCGCGCTACCATGTAAAGAACCGGTGATGACAAGCAGAAGCATCAATCGACCAAAACTGTTGCAAACCAACACGCCCGCCTTGGAGAAGACGCCGATCCGATTGCGATAATTTTGATTCATCTTTGTTTGCCATGCAGCCCAAGATCCGTTGGCGATGTTAGGTTTGTCGAACGTACCATCGAGCCACTTTCTCCAGTCATTCCAGCTCTTTTGCATCCAGAATGAATTCGTACTTTGTGGAGAAAACCACCACGGAGCGACGACGATGTTCATGCCGAATAACCACACAGACCACGAATACAACAACGCCTTTGGTAGCACCGTGTTGGCGTGGAATAACACGAGCAGTAAGAGAACTTCCATACCAAAGTACAGATGTGACTTTGCGTAAAGTCCGTACAACACCACCATGTTTGCATTTTGAGTCACGTAGCCCCGTTCCGTGGCAATGTACTGCGCTTGCCCGAAAATTAATCCAACCATGTAGTTGTATCCCTTCGTCGTCATAGCGAAAATGTTGAATGACGCCGAACCACGCAAAAGACTGCTGATAGTGTACTCGAAACCGTCTCTGAATCCTCGATCCATGATCATCTTCAAGAACAAAGGCAAGATGGTGAGCAAACCGAGCTGGATTGCGTAAATGGAGTTGTAGTAACCACCTTCTTCTTTTGACAACGAAAGCGTTGTTTGTGTCTCTGTCATTTTAAAATAACGGTAGACTCTGTAAATTTCAAGATCAGCAATAGCAAGGCTGGCATGGACGAGGATGTACAAGTACACGCACCACGCCGTCTGCATAACACTGATGAAGAAACCGGGACCGGAAAAGTACATGGAGAGAATTCTGAAGAAGTCCATTGAGCGGTGTAACCTGTAGATGTCGCGAGACATCGAAATAGTTCCCGCGGAACCAGAAATCTTTTGTTCGAAGCCATTTACCGACGTGAATCCCATATCTCTTCCTTTACCAACCTCGATGAATTCCTCAAAGAGTACACGCCCACCGCGAACGATGGCGTTCACGCCTCCGAAAAAGTCTTCAGCGACGTGAATCATTTTGGAGGCTTTAGAGATACCGCCGTTTGTCATCGTGAATGCCTTATCCCACAAGTCTGGGTGACCGTAGTGGAATCGCACCATGAGCGGCCACGTCATGAAACGTTGGAACGTTTGGAAAATGAACTCTGAAATAGCGGCGAATTGCGCAACCGCGCCACTTGTTTCACTGAAAATTGTCTCCGGAAAGCCGACGAGGACGACGTCCTCGTGGAAGACACCGAGGAGATTTCTCATTTTAAGTGCTTCACCAAGATATCCGTCTTGGTTCATGTCCAGAGTCTGCAAATAGGCGCCTCTACTGAACACAACGGCTTGATTTTGGTTTTCAGGCTTTCCTTCGCCAATGATTGGATTTCCTGGCAACTCAATTTTGCATGCCAACGACAAATCTTTCGTTTCCTTGTCGCATGCGATCAAGCACGATGCGAATACGTCGTGTTGCTCGCTTGGAGATTGCACGTAACTCACTTTGAGTTCTGGATGTGCGCGAATCAATTCTTCAATATCTCGCGCCTTTTGCCAGAACGCAGAGCCTTCAGGAGACTCGCGCATCCTACCGTACACTTGACAAGACACAAGATACTCGAACTTGTGTTCTACAAGAGTCTCGATGGCATCATCGTCATAGCCTTCGGCACGTGCGAGTAATCGAAGCGCAGTGCCATAAAAACATATACCTCGGACGCAGCGACTGAGCGACTGCGTGCGATCACTCGTCCACACTCGAAGCTCTGGCCAGTGTTGTTCAATCAGTTGCGTATCATCAAGCGTTAAAGCCCCGATTCGCTCCTTGAAATTTTCGAAGTCATTGGGGAAGGTTGCTTTGATCAGTGACAAGAGAGTCTTTTGATCTTCAAGCGGCGCCGTCAAATCCTCTTTCACATAAGAAACTTCCTCAGCGAAATACGGAGTAAACGCGCTCCACGAGCGCATGTTTTCGAGCGGAGTCGGCGTCTTGAGTGCTGCAAAGCTCAAAGAGTTGGTGAAAAACATCAGTTGGCGTCGAGCTTCCAAATTTCGAGGTTCTCCACCTGGGTTGCTGTTATTCATAGAGTTTAACAAGCTTTCAACGATTTTGCGATTGTTCGGCAAAGTCGCTGAAGCTGATACAACTCGTACATGCTCGTTGTCGCGAAGTGCGTCGATACGAATCATCTCGAGAAGCTGCGAATATAGCTGAGACACACGATAACGGCGCTGATTGTTCACGTTGCTCCATTTCCCGTCTTGCTCCATCGCAAACGAACAAATACTGCGAACCGCAAGAAGAATATCGTGAAGCGCCTCAGCAAGAGTGACTGACTGGGCCTCAATGTCGGCATCCGTTTGTATACTAGACCACTTGATCAGCTTTCTACGGCCTCGACGCCAGCGCTTTCGTGTATCCGAGGGTCCCTTGTTCTCCAGAAGAGCCTGTTGTTCGGCAGTCATCTCATCCCAATTTTCCTCAACAACGAAACAACCGCGCATCAAGCCGCTCTTCTCCTTCATCTTTCGGCGCCTCTCCTTTGGAATTAAGCCCGTGCATCCAAATTTCATTTCGAGATTAATAGCTTCAACCATTTTTTCTTGACGATCTCGCTGTTTGTCGCGTAAAGCTTTGAGTTGCCTACGTTTAGCGCGTCGCTCTTTGCGCGCGCGCGCTCTTTCTGCTCCAGCGAGATCACCGAGGAGTAGCAACTTAGCCTCTTCGTCATCCTCTTCGCTTTCCGAGTCGTCGTCTTGCCCGTCATCATCCTCGATAATCGGTGTTGCCTCTGTACTTGAACTCATCGCATTGAGCGTGAGTAAGAGCTTGATGATGGCGTCGCGAAGTTGAATGTAGCCATCAACGTCGTCGCGTCGTCGCCGACCCATTTGTTCACCTTCAATGGCCGCCAAATCGCTCACAACACGCATGAGAAGAGACAAATCACCCGGAGAAACCACGCGCAACACCTCGGTTAAAATGACGCACAGTAAATCTTTCGTTTGCACGAGAGTTGTACCAAAAGATGGGTACTGCGTCATAGTGCCTGTGTTGAGACTCGTGCGCGAAAACACAGATGATGTCAACATCGGAGGCAAAATGATATACTCTGGAGCATCAAATATCTGTTCAATGTCACGACCTTGAAGGAAAACGAACTTCAGGTCCACTGCCTCCTTGTTACTGATATGATCTCGATCTCTAAGAGACTGAACGATCGCATTCCATCCGCGGCCAAAGTGCTGCCACTTGATATCCATCGCTTCAGGAAGGAAATCGGCGGGATCCACCGACGTGGTCTTTACACCAGATTCGTAAAGTACATCGTCGTCAACCATGGTAACCGCGACTGAGTCGAGTAGATATTCATCCACGCCATCAATCTTGCCAGCAGCTCTACGGACTGATACCTTATCATCGAGATAATCTTCAGAGTCGCTATCGCCAGATCCTCCGCTACCGTCGCGTGTACCCGAGGCTCCCGAAATAATAACAGGCTTGGGCCACGATCGGTTCAGCACCTTATCGCAGAAGAGACCAGGAATTAATTTGAAGTCACGTAAGAAGCTCGCCCACCTTTGAGCGTGCGAAACTTTACCTTTCCATTGTAAGAAAATGGTAAACAGCGACGCATAACACGTGTACCACAGAAATGTGTCGCAAAAGTATGTCGCCACCGCGGGAAGCATTCTCGCGATGACCAGAACATACATTAAGAATTGCGACGCGTGAACATCATAGTACGCGGAAGGTAACTGACCTTCGATTTCTTCACCAATGTAGCCCAGTGCTGGAAGACGCACTTGTTCCTTCATACCGAGAGCGTTCTTTACGACGTTTGTCGTGACGTCTACAGCTTGTGACACCATGGTCTCCAGAGGAGACTTTGGCATTGGCCCAGTTTCAGAATCAAGCGACGCTAAGTCTCTAAAGTGCCCGCTGTAAGGATCAAAATCGGATTCATTAGCATCAAAGTCGGGGTGGAATTGACTGCGAGCTCCCCAGGAGGCGCCGGTAAAGTCACCTCCACCCGCACGCATCGAAAGCAAACTCCGCCGCCGCTCGGCAATAGGATCATATACTGGAATAACGTCATCTTGCTCTTCTTCGTAATCTTCCTCGCTTTTCACGTCAGCAAAGTACGTAACTTTAGGCTTGAACTTCAAGGCTTCAATCAACTTGTCACCTTCAAGATTGATACACGAAGTGTATTCATCGCTTTCTTTGTTCCAGCACAAGTCACCCTTCTGCAGCGCGCTCACAGCCTCTCTAAGGGGCGTAATAAGAAGAAAATGCCCGAAAGCGAGTTTGGTCGACAGTACCACGAACCAGAACGCTGTGTAAATGATACGTTCTCGGAACGGAGTCGTCATTTGAGCTGGCGTGCCGACGAAGGGTTGCTGACGGGAAACCGTCACCAGACCGCTGTTCGCAAGCGCGTACACCGCAGCCAGTACTTCAAAGTATGGATTTGGATTCTCAACATCATTTCGTAACGTCACTTCAAGGAAATAAAACAATGGCATACTCAGAAACATGCCAGCTCTTGTAATGGTAACCATCCAGTCACCGAATGATTCCTGGCCGAGGTTGCGGAACTTGAGCACGGCAATTTCAGCAAAGAACTTGAGGATTGCGTGAGTGATAGTCGCAGTGGAAATGTAAGCCCAGTTCCAACCATGTGAGAACACGTAGGCTGTAGACACATGAAACGCCACCGCGTGGAACAGAATGACAGAATTGAAATTCACGAACATACTTAACCAACCAGCCGTTTCTTTGTGTGTCTTGAAGAACAATTTTGACAAGCTCTCTCCGGCGCCAGCAGGATGCGACGATGCGTGCTTCAAGAAAGACCGCATGTGTTCGTACATGCGCTCTTCTCTGGGCAACGCAGCCATCGCTTCTGGAACGCCGATGAAATCATCTGCGTCTTCTGGATTGGGTGGTTGCTGTTCGGGCGGCAGCAAGCGAACAAATCTATCGTGTTGCCAGAAGAATTCATTCACGTCATCATACATGACACGTTGAGAGATTGGCGCATCTGCGCGATCTGCAATCTCCCGCTTCACAAACAGGTACAGTGGCGTCACTATGGTTGTCAAGAAATCCTTTTCTGCGTACGGCATCACTTCTTCAGAAACCGGTTTGCAAAGAATGAGGTTGTCATCCGTAGGCATGGTGTCTTCCAAAGTAACCGCTGAGAGCGCTGCATGGAAAACGAAGCACAAAAGTTCGCTCATGTGTCGCAGATTCGCGCTTTCATGGTAGATCAGGAACCACAAGCAAAGATGATGGAGTTGCGCATTCAGCGTCACCGCGTGCGTTTGCTCTCGACTTGTTCGACCCCAAAGGCCGTCAGCATTGGCCATGTACACAGCGAGAAGCATGCTGTGATGCTCACCGCGGCCATCAGCCTGCCGATTCATCGCCATTCTTCTCGCGTGTAACGTGACTGCGTCAACCATCCCAGTATGCTTACCCCAATTGTGGTAGTTTTGGAACAGGTGAATGTGGAGCTCGTTCACGACGTCGCGCCAATGTTTATCTAAATGTTCGGCTGAGAAGCCTGTGACATCCTCTTTCTGGGAAATGAGAGAGTCCAACCAGTACGTAATGGCCTCGATGGTATTCCAAAGGTTCGACGGGACTTCAATTTCGGTCTCAGTGAAAGTCGCGTCTTTCGCAGTCGTTTGGAATCCATATAACGATGCAATGTGCGTTGCAATTGGTTCAACTCGTCTTCTGATCTCTTCAGCGCGCGCATTGTTCACTTTACCGATCCCTGGCTGAGTCAAGTCTTCTGGCATACCCGGTATTGTGCTCGGAGCGGGCCGCGCGAAGCGAGCCTGAGCAACTTGCAAACCGAGCACTCGGCGAATGAACGTCCGAGAAGACAACAGAACACTCTTGACGCTCCTAGTGGACACGGCTTGATTCATTGTTGCGACGAGAGTTCGACGTCGCATTTCGACTCCGAGAACTGACGCGTACGCTCTGTTGAATAGCAACTTTGCGTGCAGGTACGATATGGGCGCCAGCGACACAATCGCAAGTACCGCATGCAAAACAATCCCAATCAACACATCGACGTCGCGTGTCATAAAGTCGCTGAAAGACCGAAGTGACATCGCAAGCGGTCGAATGAATCGTGGCGTGTTTTCACCGACTAATGCGGTTAAAAGAGTAAATATCTGGATGACGAACACGGCTGCCGTTATGAAGATGGTTTTGTTCACTGGATCTTTTACGTTGACGCTGTCCGTGAATAAACGACAGCACAGTGTATGATGGAACACAACTAAGGCGACACGTACGGCCATGCTGTAGATCAAAACTAGCACGTGCTTTTCGATTTCGGTGGAAACAAGTCGAGTCCGTTCAGCGACGGCAACCAAGCGTTCGGGCCACAAGAATGAAGGCGCCGCGCTAAAGTAGTACACCACTGAAAGAAAGAATCCCGCGATACCAGCCGTCATAACAATCACCCCACGAAGTGCGGGTTGCGTACTGATGTCATCAACGCGCAAAGAAGCCATACTTGAAAACAAAAGTATCGATGGAATCGGCAAAACACGAAACACTACGTACTCGAATTTCAAGTGTCGAGGCATCGCGCGCAAAGCTTGCATGCGCGTTGTTTGCCAAGACCACCACGTACCATCATTATGGAATCGCGATCTGTTGCCACGTTTGAATGCATCGAGCCAAAATAACCACGACGTAAAGTTAATTTCAGCCGTGCCCTCCTTAAAGGTCTGCGGGTGGAAAAACCACGGCGAAAACATAAGAAAGGCAGCTGCGATCCAAATGTGGAACGACGTCGTGACAAACACATACAAACCAGAATAAGTTGAAAGGCAAGTCATAAGGATAGTGAGTCCAGCAAGATTCATGGCTGGAATGATGTGCGAAACGCCGTGTTGCGTGTATAAATCGACAAACGATGCATTCATGATCATACTTCGACTGGTACCTCGATACAGCGCTTCACCTGAAATGATTGATCTATCAACGGCGGTGCCTCGAGCCTTAGCGATGAACATGTTGAAAATGAAAGAACCCGATGACAAATCGTGATAGAGGCGCTTCAGCATGGTGACCATTCCACCGGAAAGCCAACCTTGAAGCATGCCTGGCCAAGCCATGACTAAACTCGCCTGTATAAACCACTGTGATGGGTACAATAACTCGATACCCACCTCTTGATGAAAGCCGACATTATCAAAGGCATCGCCAACTTTAAAGTAGTTTTCTACTGCAAGCATGGCGATCATGACTTTGCACACGACAAACGCGCCGAGTGATGAGAACAACATAAACTCGGTGTAAAATATACCAGCAGAAGATTGGAAAAAACTCATACCGCGCCAGATATCCATATATTTTGCCATGCGATGAAAGTCACGCGAAATCAACTGCATACCGTTGCCGGTTGCGATTTTGCGATTGAACTGGTTATTGCCATCAAAAGACACTTCGCGCCCTTTACCAACTGTGGCAAAGTTGACGTAAACCACTTTCCCTCCGCGTTGCATGACATTCATCCCTCCGTAAACATCTTCAGACAAGTGCAATCGTTTCGTGGCTTTGGATATTCCACCATTCGTACGAATGAAAGATCCTTCCCAAATGTCTGGATGCCCGTAATGCAATCGGACGCAAAGTGGTGACGACATGAAACGCTGCAACAACGTGCCGAACACCGTTTCTGAAAGAGCTGCAAAGCTCGCAATCGAGCCTTGGTTCTCTGAAATCAATTGCTCCGGGAATCCCAAAATGATGGCGTTGTCGTACATGTTGTACATCGCAAGTAGATTGCGAACCTTTATGCCTTCGGAAAGGTGTGCGTCTTGATTCATATCGATAGTCTGTATGTAGTTGCCTCTACACCACGTGAGTGCCATGTTTTGGTTCTCTGGTTTTCCTTCGCCGAGGATCGGGTTGCCTGGTAAACGAATGCGATGCGTTTGCTTTGGCTTGCCATCGGCGCCGCGTTCGAGCTTGACAATCGCAAACTCGGGACTTTCCTCTGTTGGACGTTCCATAATATTAACTTTGACGTGTGGGAACTGTGCAACGAGGTCTTCAATATCTGCATTCATCGTATATCCTGGAGCTCCGTATACTTGAGCGCTCACAACGTGTTCATATTTTAGGCGAACGAGGGGTTCAATTTCGTCTTCAGGCACTCCCTCAGTGCGTGCGAGTAATCGTAGGGCGTCGGCGTAAGATGCGAAACCGCGAACTGTACGAAACAACGACTGACTTTGCCCACTCGCCCAAGTAATAGTTTCTTGGCACAAACGTTCCTCTTCTGGGGTAAACGTCGACAGCGCCGTTTGCTTGTTCAACGTCGCTCGATCCAAAAAGTGTTCGTAATTGGCGTCCTTCAATACAACGCCCGTACGTTCCACCATATTATCCCACGAGTTTTGTGCCATGCTTACCATGAATCTGAAACCAGTGACTGATTCACCATCGATGGCTTGCGTCAACGTGTCCAGAGATGTAAGGACCTCTTCTGCGTAGACTGGCGTAAGTGTGCTCATCATGGGCGTGGCGCGCACGCTCTGCGCTTTCGGCATCTTCGGATCTCCCATGTTTCCAACGAAAAATCGTAGAATATCTTTCGCTTCTGTTATGGATGGCTCAGCGGCGGGATTGGACGTTGAAAGCATCAAATGCACTTGCTTGAGCAAAACGTAGCCATCGCGTGAGGCTGATGCAGGAACAATCTTCGCCGAATTCGTTTCGATTCTATCCAAAACCATCAATTGTTTGAGCTTTTCGCATGTTTGAATCAAAAGCTTGTTCGTTCGTTTATGCAACGAATCCTCATCGTTTCTGTCTTGGGCAATTTCATCGATGATGAGCGACATAATACCTTGTACCTGAGATTTGATGACGGTGTGTTGCAAATTCGCGCCGTCTTCGCACGCCTCAATAAGGGCGACAGCCAGTCCGTCGATATTGGTTCGAATCGATACGAGCCAATTCATAGCTCTTTCTGAGTGTTCAGCGAACGACAATGCCAATAGTTCAGTGAGCGTCTTCAACAACTCGACAAATTGCACACGATTCCTGGCATCAACTATGCCAAGGATGCACACCGCAATAAAGGCTATAATATCGATGGATTGCGCCATAATGGCTGACGAAAAGTCAAACCGCATCTTTTCGTTACGTAGCATACCGATACCGCTGAAAAGAGGTCCTGAAAGCATCACTGGGAACACGACATACGAAGACCCGAAGAAACTTTCAGAAGTTTTGCCTTCAAGGCGTCTGAACAGCAAGAGATCAAGCTCCTCGTTACTGAGTAGATCGCGCGTTCGAAGAGATCGAACTATCTCATTCCAGGCCTTTGAAAAAGCGTGCCACGAATCTGAGACAGATTTTGCACACATCGCCGTGGACGCGTTAGACGCTGGCTCTGGAGAGATTTTCACCGTTAAAACTTTGGAAGCGAAGATTTCCACTGTTTCCGGCATTGTCAATACACTCGTCGACCAGCTGTCAAAGCTTCCAAGCTTTCTATATCGTTGGAAAGAGCTGACAATACCGAGTGCTGTGATGTAGAAGAAGAAGGTATTGCTAAAGTACAAGATCAAGTTTGGCATCCATCGTTCGATCAACATCAATGACTTGTACCCATATCGTCGCGATAAGCGCACAAATTCGAGAATGTTCGCCGGCAAAAACTCATTGAAATCGTATGCGTCGCAATCTTCACCAGCAAAGTTGTAGTTCCAACAGTACAGGTCAATTTGAAGAATTGCGCGCGAAGGATCAACGAGAGCGTTCACCATAAACACGTAATCAAAGACCAACTTAATAGCCAGTGTGGCGATCCAAAACAAAGTGTACTCACGTTTTTCTCGAGAATTTACGCCTTTGTTAACGTTTTTTGAAAAGTAATCATCAAAAACATCGCCATTCGTCAATTCAATGCCAAAAATATTGAGAAATATTAACATCAAGTATGGCGTGCCGACGACGGCAAAAACTGTTCCCGAAATAATCCCTTGAACAAGCGCCACGGCCGAAATCAGGATGACAAGTGCAAACAGCACGCGCGCAATGGACTCAATTCGACTGTGAAAGATCGCTTTACGATCAAATACCAGCACTCTGAATTCAATAAACATGTGGATCACCGCCGCCGTGACCGCCGCCGTGGAAAATAATTCAGGGCGCTTCAGGCCGTGAAAAGCATGCACAACCATAAGATGAAACAAAACCGCAAGCAACGTAAATTGACGATGGAAGTTGACATACATCGTCATCCAACCCAAGTGTTCACGGTACGTCTTCTTGAAGACTTGACTCAAGCTCTGATCTTTATCTTGCGCCGAGCCGGCGAATCGCATAAACTGTCTAAAACGCGCGTAAGAGCTTGTGCCCGATTCAGCTTCTATGCTGAGCATACGCTGAATCTTCGACATGTCGACGAACGTCTCGTTTATGTCATCATAACCGAGAGACAAATGCAAAGGCGCGTTGCTACGAACGTGCAGATTGATGAACTGGTGCAACGGCTTGACGATGGAGTCCACATAGTCGCCAGGCGAAAAGTCTAATCCAGCGTCTGGCACAGCTTTACAGTCAGTTGCCTTCGCGCTCACCGCAGAAGCCATCAAGTGAAAAGCAAATAGCATAAACTCGGGAGTGAACTTTAAGTTTGCTGACTCTTCGTAGATAAGCTCGAAAAGTACGAGCTGACAGAGCTTTGCGTCGCTCGACACTGCAGAAGCCAATGTCTCCACGCCACGTGGAGCGAAGTTCATACCGGTGTGCGATATATAGCGTTTATAGCTCTTGAACATCTTGCTATGAAGATATTCGATCGCCCACGCTTCGACTCCTGATTCAGGTGCCTCTGGTAGCTGTGCGGTATTCCAAAGCAACGCCGCGCATTTGTCCACGCTACTCTCTCGAGTACTCTTCAACTCAGCCGTAGCAGCCTGGAAACCAAAAATGTTCCCTAAACTTTGCGCGATCGGAGTGAGCTTTGACTTCCATGTTTCTAATTCTCGCTCAATTGAGCTCGAGCCAGAAGGTTCTGGGCCGAGTCGAGTAAGTGAAGGTTCTATGACGTCGCCAGAATCCCGCGCCTCTGAGCTAAGCTCAGAGTTGAGCTTACGCGATTCTCCTGCCGTACCATTCACAACACGCTGCGCGCGCTGCTGCACCTCTAAAATCGCGGCGTCTAGCTTGATGAACGACCTCACAATAGGCATATTTGAGCGATATAATGAAATCATTGCGTCTCGCGCGATTCTGTTAATCTCGCGCCGTTTGATCATCATGGCGACGGTCAGGTATCCAAAGAGCAAGACTTTCAAGACCGTGGCGAACTCTACTTCGAGTTTGAGCGCGTCAACAGATTCGCGATCTGGACAGCTTGTATCACCAGGCTGAACGTACTGTGCCATTTCATCCGTGATGAACTTTTGCACGTCATTGAAGACGTCCGGAGCCGCAGGGCAGAGTTTTGGGTTTCTACGATGAATCTGATTCATATGGTGGCACGTGAGAAACGTGCTTTGTACCGCAGTTGAAATCGGATTGACCACACCCTTTGGATGATTCAGAATGGCGCTAAAGTTCTCAAAGTGCGCGTACACTGGCGTCGGTTCGTTTGGCTCAATTTTTATATCGTGGAAAGCTTCCGCCTCCGCGCGCATGAAGAGGTGCATCGTGCGGTTGTGGTAACTCTTCATCGATTTCGAACAGTCGGGGAAGTCGGCTGTATCATACGCGACGAGTGCGTCGTCTTGGCCATAAAATACAGTACACGTACCTCCCTTCGTCCAAAGTAGTTTCAGCAAATAATACGCCGCGCGCGGACGAAGCAAATCCACCTTGTTGATGCTGCATTTTTGCTTTACCGCCATCATTCCGAACCATTCTTCTGATACGTACAAATCTGGCTGAGTGGGAGACATGTAACCGCACGGCGAGTGCAAATACTCCTTCAACGATGGGCACACTCGAGCAATCGTTGGCATGCGCTCATCTGAAGTAGGGACTGGCGTAACGGATTTGCCTTTCCAGTACTCATCAACCCATGCCATGATGGCTCCACCAGAAGTGAAGCGGACACCGCAGCCTGCTTTACACGTCGTCGCATGGCGTTCAATATCTTCAACCATGGATGAAAGCCAATCTGCCTGAGATACTTCATCCTCGGTACCCATGGTCTCGTAACCGTTCCATCCCTCAAGCTGAGGATGTAAGCTATATGCGTCGACGCCGTACTCAGTAATCAAGAAGGGTCGAGAGCTGACTAAATGGAAACGATGAAATATTCCCATTGGGGAAAAATATCTGCGGGTATACAAATTTACTCCCCAAAAGTCAATTTGATCCATGAATTTATCTGCAATCTTGATCCAGCCAAGTGCTCCCCAAAGCTGGAAGCCGACTAGGTGCTGCTTCTCTGTCGGCAAGTTGACATTTGCCAACGCTGTACCGCACAACACATTTTCCTCCCTAACTACCCCACACAACAAATTGACTGACTTCATCAACTTCTCAACGGATGCGCCAAACTGACATCCGCTGACACCAAAGTTTTCAGCCAAATCCTTGTCGCAAACGAACAAATTCCACGGTCCGTTCAACTCGTTGCCAACAATCCACGCCACAACCGCGGGATGCTTTGCGGCGCGTACGAGCGTTCGCAATTCTTCCTGCATCTCCACCATGGTCTCTTCGGTGTTAAAGAGACTCTTAGTACCATCAACAAAGTCATAACCGACGAAAATGCTAATGTTGTACGCCAGCGCTAAATCAAAAAATTGCTTGTGGCGCTTGGAAAATTTGAGCGTATAAATACGAATGGTGTTTACGCCCGCGGCAGCCATGAGCGGCAAATCGCGCTCGTAAATACCGGCATAATCATTCGTGAAAAAGTCACCATATGGCTCGAACCAATCCGGATCCCATCCCACGGGCACGGGTGAATAACACACCGCGCGCATGAGCCACGGTTTTCCGTCCAAATACAACGTTCTGCCAAGACGACGCAAACGTCCTGTATCCCAAGTCGAATTCAACAGCGGTGGATTCAAAAATCGTTTGAGCAACTCTTGACCAGAACGCCGACCGTTCTCGTACTCATCATCCACGAACGCGGGGTCGTAAATCTCGTCATCCGATAACGCCAAGCCCGGTTGCGACTTTAACTCTTCGATCACGCTCAACTTCTTCACCGGTGACTTTGAATCTCCTGCACGGCCAGAACGATCTTCGCCTTCGGCAACGACACCGGCGACTGCGTTTTCACCTCTCGACGTCGAGATCTTCTTCTTTTTCTGCCCAAGCAATGGCAACGGCTCCGCGGCACGCGTCGCCTCAGCCTTACGCTTTGAGTCCGAACGCGGCCTCGCTTCGTTAAAGTCCCACACTCCGCCCGAAAGTTTTGAGTTTAGTGCTTCTAAATCTATGAATTCACTCGAACGACGCTCCTTGGCGCCGAAATACTCCTCATCGACGTCGTAGCCGTCGCTTCTCGCGTCTGGCGCGTTGCCGAAACCAACACCCCCGCGCGCGCCTTCGTCGTCAAAAACCACGCCTTCACCCGCAATTCCTCCTCGTGACGTCGACGCTATCGCACGTCGCTCGCCCTCTCGTCCATCTCGCGCCACGAATGCCGCGAGCACGGCGCCGAGAATCGCCAACACCACCGCCAACACCCGTCGTCGTCGATCCACGCCACCATCTCTTCGCCGCGCATTCACGCCTATCCCTCGTCGTTCCGTGTCCCTATTACCGCCCGCGCGCGCGCCGAGCATGGGCACGCGTTCGGTGGACATGTTCGCCGCGTCGCGCGTCGCACGCGTCGTCGTCGTCGTCGTCGTCGCCGCGCGCTCTGGCGCGCAGACGCGGCCCCTGAACGGGCAACGTGTCCTTCGAGTCCCTCGATGCGCCCTGGAGTTGTCATTGGTCGATTTCGGCATTCCTCATTACGATTGGTCAACGAGTCCCCCTCAAAATCTCTTCAGAGGTCCCAACACCAAAGCGGTGGTCATTCGTCGACGCCGCGCTGGCGGTCGCAACGCGTCGCGTCGCGCACGCACGTACGCACGCACGTACGTACGCACGCACGCATCGTGGTGATCAGTGCGATGCCGCACGCGAGCGCGTCGCGCGCGGTCGAGCGTCGACGCGGGGCGCGATCGAGCGATGGGGTGTTGACGATGCTGGCGCTGGTCACTGTGGCGATCGTGGCGTGTGCGGCGCTCGCGCGCGGTGTCGTGGCGGATGACATCGTGCGAATGAGTGAGGGCGAAGATGTTGCGCGCGATGCCGCGCTCGGGACGATGTTTGATGGGCAGGCGCGCGCGCGAGGGATGGCGAGCTTGAACGCGAAGCGAGGAGATTTCGCGCGTGAAGACACGGTGAGTTTCGCCGCGCTCGGCGCGGCTAAGCCGCAGATTGGATCTGCACAGACGGATTTTGAGCGATACTTGCTTCGACATGGGAAGACCAAGCGTCAGTACTGCTTGGCGCGGGATATTGTCGATCAGAAGTCGTGCGCGGCGGCTGTGAGTCGAGCCGAGACGAGCTTTCGGCGAAACTCTCGCATCGTCGCGCAACACAACGCGGATCCGCACAACACGTACAAGTTGAAGGTAAATAAGTTTGCCGACGTGGATGTGGACGATTTCACGCACAAGCGGTACAACTATCAGGCGAGACCGACGCCGAAGAATCATATACATAACGCGCAGCGTCTCGCTCAGCGAGTTAAGAATAGTTTACTCGGCGTTCGCGAAGCTGAAGTTGAGTCGCTACAAAAGAACTTTAATTGGGCTGATGTTCCTGGCGTCATGGGCCGAGTGCATAACCAAAAATCCGATTGTGCGTCGTGCTGGGCGTACGTGACGAGTGATATTCTGGAGTCGTTGCTTGTGATTAACAAAGTCACAAAGACACACGAAGAATTAGCCGTCGACGAACTTATCAACTGCGATACGTATGATAGCGGATGCAGTACAGGAAATATGTTCACGGCATTTGAATGGATCGAGGGCAAAGGCGGAATTGCCACGGAATCTGACTTCGAACAACGTCTTGGCGTCATCAGAGAAGAGCCTAACATTAAAACGCCCGAGATGGTGACGACGCACTCGTGGGATGAGCAATACACCACGAAACCGCAGCCATACTTCCAAGATGATATCACAAACTCGGAAAGTAGTGAAACCCTCGAATTAATCCAGCACAAGGTGTGCAACGCGATGCAACACGGCACAAAGAGAGTGTCGCCAGTTTACGGATATTGCGAACTTTCTTTAGCCGGTGGCGAGAAGGAACTCATGCAAGCCGTATCCAGGTCCCCCGTTGCCATTGGCCTCAACGCGAACAAGAAGTTCCAGTTGTATGATTCTGGTATCTTACGCATGAAGGATTGCCCACCGGCGCCGCACACCCGAGACACTATGTACATGTCGATCAACCACGCCGCGCTCCTCACGGGTTGGGGAGAAGAAGAGCTCCCGAGTGGCGAAGTCGTCAAGTACTGGGTCATTAAAAATAGCTTTGGAGAGGATTGGGGCGAAGATGGGTACTTTCGTATAGAACGTGGCCCAGTGACGTCGGAAGGGTTAGGAACGTGCGGCGTGTACTTTGAAAGTGTGTATCCAATCGTGAACGAGCAAGAAGCTATTTCAGACTCCCACGGGTGCGTGCCTGGCTCGATGTTCCGTAAGGATTACTATCGCTCGCTCATCGCCAGTTCAGCTCGAGAAGGTGAGCACCAAGATGTTCTTGTTGAACAAGGCATGTCTAAAGATTCGACGGATGCGCGTCGCATCGTTTTGCAAGTTGTCGCATGCACCGTCATGGGCGCGCTATTCACCGTGGTTCTCGTCGATCGCGTCGGCACTCTTTTGAACTTCAAAAAGGTGACGAAAAATACCGTCAACAGCGAAGGTCAAACGTTGCTGGCGAATAAGCAAGAGTCCGCAGCGGCGCATGATTTAGTCTAGCAAGTTTTAGGTTTTCTGTGAGATAGTTTCAAAGTCTACAAATATCTCTCACTCGTTTTCGTGTGTGCGCAATGTGTCTAATGTACGGTTGTACGCCTGGTACGACGTAGTAATTTTAGCTTGAGGGCCATGGCTAGTAATGATCGACCCTTGTGTGCATTGACCGTGAGTTATGTCACGTGTCCTGCGATGCTGAAACGTTGAAATCTTCTTCACAAATGCAAGTTTCTTCGCACATCGCGTTGGATGCCAATTTCCCAATATATCCGGCGCTGAATATCGCCAAACCGACACCGAATAGCGTGGAAAGAATAGCTCCACTACCTAGCGCGCCTTCGCTGAGTTGACGAGTGGCTTGGCCGGCAGAAACGTACGCAAACGTTCCAGGCATCATGCCCAAAAACGATCCGCATATGTACGACTTGAAGTTGACTGAAGTCAAGCCATAGAGATAGTTACTCAACGCAAACGGCATCAGCGGTGAAAGACGCATGACTGCGACGACTCTGAAGCTGTCATTCTCCAACGCCTTGTCGATAGCTTTAAACTTTGGATAACCTTCAGCCAAACTTTGAACTTTATCGCGCGCGATGTAACGCGCGATGAGAAACGCGATACCCGCCGCGACAGTCGCCGCCGATGTCACGAGCAAGGTCCCTTGTGCAGTGCCGAATAAAGCGCCTGCGGACATGGTCAACGGGAACGCCGGTACGGCGAATGTTTCTAACACCACATACCCAACAAAGTAGAAGATGTAACCCAGCGGACCAAGCGCGTCGATGTACTCTACAAACGCCCCGAGAACCTGCACCAACTCCTCTCTGAAGACAACTCCCGTGGTGGCAAGCGTCAAGAGCAAAAGTCCTCCTAAAATATAACCCACGTTGGAGGTTTTTGCTTTCACTACTGCCGCTCCGGATGCTTCCACCACGTGCTCAGTCAGCGCCGCGACTGGCTCGAGCAACACGTCGTCTTCCACATCAGTCTCCAACGCCTTCGCGCGCATGTGTGATCCTTTCTTCGCCCCATCTCGCCCCGTGGACACAACACGCGTCGCATCTCTCTTCGTTGTCCCTCCGACAACAATCGCACGCCTCGAATCGCACGCATATCCCGCATTTCTTTGTCGCACCGCGAGCGCCGCGTCAAACCTCAGAATATTCCCATCCTCTCGTCCCCGCACGCGCGTGCGCGCCGCAAATCCCCGCTCGTGCCCCGCGCGCGCCATCGTCATCGCATTCATCCTCGCAATCATACCACCCAATTCGCGCACACGCGCACACTCGCGTCACTCTCACGCCTCAATCGCGCGCTGTGTGTGGATAGCGCTCGAGCCCACGTCGCGGCACCGCCGCGCGTCTCGTCTCGCGTCTTGTATCGCGCGTCTCGCGCGTCGCGGTAAAAGACGCGCGTGACACGTGGACGTCAAACGCGTCAAACGCGAGCGGTGGTGTGCGCGCACCGTAGGCGTCGATCGCGCGCGAGTCGCGGCGAGGAGTGCGCGCGGGCGTCGCACCCGTGGTCGAGAGGCGTCGACCGGGACAATCGTACTGGAGGCGTTCGTATGGGTGTGTACGTATTTTATATGTGCGTCGAGGCGGTCCTCATTGGAGTCATAAAGATAGGTTTTATGTATATAGTATGAGAGTGCCGTCGTGATCGGACACTCGGCGCGCGCGCGCGTGGGCGCCTCGCGCGGCGCGGTGCGTGAGCGCGCGACGCGGTGTCGTCGGACGCGCGCTGCGCGGTGCGGGAGAACGCGTGATGGTATCGTCGTCGTCGTCGTCGTCGTCGTCGTCGTCCCTGGCGAAGAGCGCGCGATGCGCGTTCGCGGTGGTGGGCATCTTTGCCGCGTTTTCGTACTTTGCCATCGCGCAAGAGGATGTGTATAAAAAGACGTACGGTGGCGCGCGATTCGCGGCGACGTTCTTCGTGTTGACCGTCGAACGTGGGGTGAATGTTGTGTTCGCGTTGTGCGGGATCGCTGCGTTCGGTGGTTCGGGCGTGCGCACGCCGAAAGGGGAGATTTTCAAAAGCGGCGCGTCGCAAATGTTTGCCATGGCGGCATCAAACGAGGCGTTGAGATACGTGTCGTATCCGACACAAGTGCTCGGAAAGTCATGTAAGATGGTTCCTGTGATGATTGGTGGATTAGTATTAGGCGGGCGCACGTTTACGATGGCGCAATACGCGCAAGTAGCGTTCGTGACGCTCGGTGTGGCGTTGTTCAACTTGGCCGCGGATAGCACAAAGTCGACTGGCTCTGACAGCGCTTATGGACTGTCACTCATCGGTTTGTCGCTCGTCATGGATGCCGTAACTGGAGGTTTACAAGATCGCGTAAAAAAGACAACCAAGGCTCTGAATCCGCGAACGCCGAATGCCAAGCCGAGCGTGTACGAAAGCATGTTGTACACGAACTTGAGCGGCACCGCCGTAGCTTTGGTGCTCGCCCTCTGGACCAATCAGCTCACCACTGGCGTCAGTGCGTGCATGGAACACCCCGCACTGGCGCGCGCCGTGCTCGTGTACGCCTTGGCGAGCGCCGTCGGGCAGAATTTCATTTATTACACCATCACGAGCTTTGACGTCTTGGTGCTCACGACGGTGACGACGACGCGCAAAATCTTCTCCACCGTCTACTCGGTCTTTCGTGACCCAAGCAACGCGCTCAACCCCACACAATGGTTCGGTTGCGCGCTGGTATTCGTCTTCCTCGCCTACGACGCCGCAATGTCGGTGCTCGCTCGCCCGAAGCCGCCCGCGCCCGCGACGTCCGCCCGCCCGGCGCGCCGCGCGGCGAAATCCATCCCCAACCCCACGCCCGCAACCGCCGATGCCGATGCGACCGCAGCGGTTAGCCCACACCGCGCGCGCGCGTCGTCATCCCGCGCCGCGTCCGCGCCACGACGCCGAGCCGCGTCGCGGCGATGACCCGCGCGCGTGTAATAAAACGCCGTCATCGTGCTCACATGCGTAACACCCTTTCTCGATCGCCCACGACGCGCGCCATTCGCCGCCCCCGCGCGCGCGATGCCGCACGAACGCCGCCGCAGCAGCCGCACGGCGAGCGCGTCCACGGTCGTCGTCGTCGTCGTCGCCGCCGCCGTCGCGAACACCGTGGACGCGCACGCGTCGTCCGCGAGCCGCGCGGTTCGCCCGGGCGCGACGCACACGCCCGAATTCCAACGCTACATTGCGAGGTTCGGGAAGCGATATTGCGATGGCGGTGACGCCGCGCACGCGTGTGCGAATTCGTTAGATCGGGAGAAGATCTATTTGGAGAATATGGCGGAGAATGCGCGACATAACGCGAATCTTTCGCGAACGTATTCACTTGGAGAGACGCGGTGGAGCGATCTCACGCGGGAGGATTTCATGCGCACGCGATTGACGTATTCACCGCGCGGGCGACGGGTTGATGAGGCGATGTTAGGGGGTATCTCGAGAGATATACCTGCGTTCGTGTCGAGTAAGGCGAGTGTCTCGGATGTGGCTGCTTTGGCAGCGGCCCAGTCGTCATTTTCTTCGATTGAAAACTTTTCGTGGAGGCATCCGCCGGAGGGGTACGGGAATGTCGTTGGACGGGTGCACGACCAGGAGAATATGTGTGCGTCGTGCTGGGCATTCGTTACCGCAGATTCGATTGCGAGTCGCGTGGCTGTGATTACGAAGAAGGATGCACCAGAGTTGAGTGTGAAGCAGCTCATGGCGTGCGACACAGTGGACCACGCGTGCTCGACCGGGAACATGTACACAGCCTATGAATGGCTGGGGGAGAATGGTGGTATTAGCACCAGGGCGGATTATGATAAGGCTGTACCTGGTGAACGCGAAGATGACCCCGAGGCGAAGTGTGCCGCACACGTGACTAAAAAGTACACCACTCCTGCGATGTGCGACTTGAAGCAAACGGCGGGCGAACCAGCGCTCATGGCAGCCTTGTACAACCGCGGACCCGTTGCCGTGGGTATCAATGCCAACCTGTTGATGCAGTATTCCAATGGTATCATCATGGCTGATGACTGCCCACCGCTCGGCGAAGGTATTTACTCCATTAACCATGCCGCTCTCGTCGTTGGCTGGGGTGTCGACGCCACCACCGGGATCAAGTATTGGGAATTGAAGAACTCATACGGTGAGGACTGGGGCGATAATGGATTTTTCAGATTACAACGAGGAGAGATTAACGATAGGTTATTCGGTACGTGTGGGTTGTTGTTTGAGTCAGTGTTTCCCATCGTTGTTGAACCCGGTTCAGCGCCGACGGCGGATACGTCGTGCACGCCTGGAAGCGTCAGAAAAACGTCCTACTATCGAGAAGAAGCGGACAATCCTGGCATTGGGGCTGATCTTACTGATACGAAAACCAAAAAACTTGACGAGAAGGATAAGCTAAGAAATTCTGCCAACAGCGGTGCAGATTCCAAGTTATCCCAACTTGGCGCAACGAGTCAGTCGGGCAGCGCAACTTACGCCGCATCCGTCGTCGGCGCTTTCGCGATGTTTGTCTTTGTCGCATCCGTCGCTGTCGGCGCCGTACGTTACAATACTATCGGCGCGCACGCAGGTGAGCGCGATGGCTTGCTCGCGGCTGGTGTTTAAGCGCTCAACTATTAACCCAACGCGACACACCCTTTGTGTCAACGGCCCAGCAATATCGGGCTATAGAAATTCCCCATAATTCTAGAGCATTCTGACTGGTTAGAGTAGACTGTTTGTAACCACCATTACCACAAACCTCACACGAATCGCTGGCTTTTGAGCCCAATTCCATCGTCTCCAATCGACACTGTCCCGTTTCGAGACGCGTTCGCCGAGTGCCCACTCGCGCGAGCGCGTCCCAACCACCGTCTGCATTTATCGACACGCACCACACGCGCGCGATGAACATTCTCCGCGATGCGGCGAAAACAATCGAGTGCGCCATCACGGGCGAACCCGTCGCCGAAGACGCGCTCACTTTACCTACCGCCGATCTCGCGCTCGTGTCGCACGCCATCGCCGAGTACGGGCGCATCTTGTGCGCGTCGCAATCGCTCAGTGGCGCGGGCGATGCGGGCGATGCCAGCGCCACCGAGGTGCACGATGCGAGGTTTAAGATGGTGTGGGCGTTAGCGCACGCCACGAACGTCAAGCATAACGAACGGGCGGTGCAGATTTTAGAGGACAAGTCCGTGGAGTTTGGCGAGAGCATGAACGCGCGGGACAGGGCGTATTTGCGCGCCGTGGCGTATTATAACTCACAGGATTACGATAAGGCGCGAGAAGCGGCGTATGATGCGATTGGAATTGATGCGGAGTGTCGACAAGCGCACGCGTTGAGACAGGCGGCAGAGGCGGCGTTGATGCGGGACGGGATGGTGGGCGTCGGGCTGCTTTCCGCGGCGGCGCTGGCGACTGGCGCGGCGTTGCTCGCCAGCGCCAGCAAGCGCTGATTAGCTGATTAGAATGAGACGATTGATGATGAATGATGTAACAACAATGCTTCTACAGTATCCACTAGTTCTAATTTCTACGTCGCTCGCGCGCGCCTTCGCAACGCGGCTTTATAGGCTCTAATGTCATCCTTCCACACCGCGACTTGCTTATCTTCGCACACCCAAATTTCTTTCGCCACCTTGTCGATTAACCTAAAATCGTGACTTACGAGCATTAATCCACCTTGGTATCGATTGATGGCATCCGCTAAAGAATCGATGCAATCGTGGTCGAGATGGTTCGTCGGCTCATCGAGCAAGAGCATGTTTGGATTGCCGAGGCAAATCATCGCGAATACGAGGCGCGATTTTTGTCCATCAGAGAGCGCGGAAATGGGATTCGTCTGTAGTCGACCAGAAATGCCAAACTTCCCCAAATACGACCGCCACTCGTCCGTTGGCTTGCGCATGTCATAGTACGTGCCAGCGAAAAAGTCGAGCGGCGTCGCGCGCGGGTCGAGCACGTCCACGCTGTGTTGATGGTACCGACCGATAGACAAATGGTGATGCCGCCCGACTTCACCTTCGGTGGCGTCGACGTCACCGGTCATGAGTTTGAGAATTGTTGACTTTCCAGCGCCGTTCGGTCCGACGAGTGCGATTCTCGAGTCGCAATCGACTCCAAATTCGAGATTTTGCAACAACATTCCTAGAGCCGGATCCGCGGTTGGATAGCGGAAGGACACATTCTTGAACGGCAAGACCGGAGGTGCGAGCTTGGCACAGTCGGGGAAAGAAAATTCAAACGTCTTTTCAGCTCTTGGGGATGGTGTCAACCCCGCGGCTTCCATTTTATCTAAAATTTTCTGCTTTGAATTCGCTTGCTTCATCTTATCCGCGTACGTCCCGCACGACGCGATGAAATCTTTCAAGTGCTTGATGTCCGCCTGTTGCTTGTCGTGCTCGCGCTGTTGAATAATTTCTTCCTCACCAAGCGTTCGTCTAAACGTGTCGTAGTCGCCCGTGTAATACTTGAGCGTCTTGTTCGTAAATCGAATGATGTGCGAGCACACGCCGTTAAGGAAATCCTGCGAATGCGAAATCACCACCAGGCATTTTTTGTACCGCGACAGGTGCTCCTCGAGCCACACGCACGCGGACAAATCTAAATGGTTCGTCGGCTCGTCTAGAAGCAACAGCGCCGGTGATGCGAGTAAGGCTTTAGCTAAACTCACCCGCATGCGCCACCCACCGGAAAGCGCCTTGGTTTCGCGATGCATCATCACCTTGTCGAAACCGAGATTGTGCAGGAGCTCCGCCGCGGAGACTTCAAACTTTGCCGGATCGAGTTCTTCGAGTCGCTCATAAATAGGCTGCAATCGATCATCACCCGGGCCTGCGGTAGCAAGAATGTCATTTTCTACGGCTTGCAATCGTGCGACTTCGTCACGAATGTGGTCTACGACAACCTCGAGCGCGGTTCGGTCGCTCGGTTCGGCTTCTTCGCGTAAATGATAAATGTCGATGTGCGACGGTACGTCGAGCTCTCGCCGCGCGATGGCTTCAAGTAACATGGACTTTCCGCACCCGTTGGGACCTAGCAAACCGTAACGCCGCCCAACGTTCAACTCTAACGTGCAATCTTTGATGAGTTCAACACCGTTCACGGACATTGACACGCTTTCAATTCGCACGTCCAGCGCCGTTCTACGACTTGTCAGTACGCCGGTGACGGTTCTGTCAATATCTACATTCGCGCCTCCATTCATGACGTCTTCATTGTCCTCGGCTTCATTATCGGTGTTCTTCGTCGTCTTTTCAGACCGGCGTTTGCGCGCACCGCCTTTACGGCTTGCGCCTACGCCGCGCGCTTCGTCTTCACTCGAAGTCACCTTGCCTTGATAAACGCGCCACGTATCCGTGCACACGTCGGCGACAAATTGCGCGTTGTGCGAAATCGTCATCACCCCGCCTTTGAACCTCTTCAGCGCCGCCGTGAGCTCAGCGAGAGTTTCGTTATCCAAGTAATTCGTCGGTTCGTCGAGCGCGATGATGTGCGGCTTCACCCACATCGCCGCCGCGAGCACGAGACGAGACTTTTGTCCTCCGGACATGCGCTTAATTTTACCGTCGGCTAAATCTTGTGAAATACCAAAGTCGCGCAAATGCGCATATACCTCGTCGCTCGTCAGCGGGCGAATATCCATACCACTTTGCATGGCCTTTATCAGTTCGTCGTAATCCTTGCACATTTTAACCGCGTATGAGGCTTTGAGAAAACGTTTGGGTTCCCAGTGCGTGACGCCCGCGCGGTCGCCAACCTTTTTCACTTCGTAACACAGCTCGCCACCCTTCATGGCGCGGCCGAGGATCTCACTCACGCTTCCGCGCGAGTTTTTTTCGGCTTTTTCTTCATCCGTGAGTGCAATAGTGGTCATCTTTGACAACTCTTTATCGCGACCTTGATAAAAGCGCGTCTGGATGTATTCCTTTGGAGACATTTCCAAATGTTCCTGCAAGTGATGCATCGAGTGCTGGGCGATGTACGCGATGCGCAGGTTGTGATGCTTCCATATGCTCCCACCCGTGGGTTCGAGTTCGCCCACGATATTTTTCATCAGCGTCGTTTTACCCGCCCCGTTGGCGCCGACGATGGCGACGCGAGAACCCAAGTACAGTCTCGTGTACACGCCTTTTAAAACTTGGTTGTTTGGGTAAGTGAAAAGTAAATCCTCCACGCGAGCGACGACTTGTGTCTTGGACTTGATACCGTCCAAAGGTCCTGGCTCAGGAAATACTATCGCCGCTGAACTGGACTGTTCTCGATTCATGCGCGCCGCGGATACATTTGCACGCCCGCCGCCCACCAACGCCGAAGATGTGGCGCCGCCGCGAATGGCGGCGACCGATCCTGCGGTGTTTGAAAGCCTGTTTGCCTCCGCCGCCGAGCGCCGCGTCTTTCCTCCGTTCTCGCCTTGTCCATGGTCTACGACATCGCCGGATTCTTGCGCATCAGCGACGATTTGATCCACCAAATCTTTCTTCATGCGCGGAAGGATTAGATTGGGACGTTGAGCGCGAAAACCATCAAATCCTCCGGCAAACATTTCGAGCTGCTGCTTGTCAAATTGAATAATGTGCGTAGAAATCTTGCGCAAAAACTCATAGTCGTGACTAACGCACATCACCGTCGCGCTGGTGAGCGAGCATAGATACCCCGCCAGCCATTCCACCGCGCTCACATCCAAGTGATTCGTGGGTTCGTCCAACAACAGCAAGTCGGCTTTTTGTAGCATCGCTCGCGCGATGGACAAACGCATGCGCCAGCCCCCGCTGAGCTCAGCCACCGTCTTTTGCATCATGGCGTCATCGAATCCAACCGAGCGTAAGCACGCATCGACAGCGTCGTCCGACGCGCCGCCAAACTCCTCCGCTTGGTCGCGCACAAAGCGCGTCACCGAAGCGTTGAGCGTCGCCAACACTTCGTGTCTCACGAACACGCAACGCACGTCCGACGGAAACCCAGCAATATCCCCAGCCGCCAGTCGCGTCAATAGCGTCGTTTTCCCCGCACCGTTATGCCCAACCACGCCGTATCGCGCGCCGCGACGCAGCGTTAACCGCGTCGGTCGTAGCAGCACCTTGGCCGCGTACGCTAATATGATGCTCTTCAAATCCATGATGACGTCGTCGTCGACGACATCAGCCATCGCCGACACAGACGCGCACGCGTCGCGCTCGCTCGTTGTCGTCGCCGACGCGTCCTCGACGTCGTCGAGCGCGCAAAACGCCCTGACATCCGCGTCGCGCGCAAACTGTTCCTCCACCAACCCATGAATGGCTTCCACGAGCGCATCCACGTCGAGCGCGTCGCCATCCTCCTCCGCCTCGCACCACGCGTCGCGCATGACGCTCGTGACGTAATCGACGACCTCATCGTCGACGGTTTCGGCGCGCAGGCGCGCCTCGGCACGAGAGAGCCATTTTTCCATGCGTCGAACAATGACGACACTCAACGTCGCGCGCGCGCCATGCGTCGCGCGGTGGTGTCGCGCGGTGCGACGCCGGTGGCGGTGCGTGGTCGCCGCGCGCGGCGCGCGGTCGCGGTCGCCGTCGCGCGCGGCGCGTCGATGGATCTCGGACAAGCGCTCGGCGAGCGGCTGCGAGGAGAGACGCGCATGAATCTTCCACCCGGTCGCGTGGGCGCGTTCGGCGTGCGCGAAACGTTGGACTACTTGCGAGACCCGAACGCGTTCGTGGCGACGCGCGTGGCCAAGTACGGGCCGGTGTTTAAGACGGGGTTCTTCTTCAAACCCGCGGTGGTTTTTGGGTCGCGCGACGCGGTGAGCGAGTTCAAGTCGTTCGAGAGCGCGTTGCCCGCGGATGAAGCGTTGCCCGAGACGTTTCGAGAGTTGCACACCGCGTACGGTGCGTTGAGACAGAGCGGAAGAGAGCATAAGGCGACGCGAGCGAATTTTTCAAAGGTGCTCGGACGCGCGGCGCTCGCGTCGTACGCGCCAGTCGTCGCCGAGGATGTTCGCGCGTTTGTCGCGGAAAAGGCGAAGGAAAAGACGATGCGCGCCGGGGATATCAAACGTTTCGCGCTTGAATTGCTGTTCGAGCTTTTTATCGGGCACGTGCCGGATGAGCGATACATTCAGGCGATGTACGCGTATAACGCTGGCTTGCTTTCTCTCGGAAAATTTAGCGCCGAATATAAAAAAGGAAAGCAAGCGCTCGAAGAGTTGCTGACATACATCGAAGCGCATTACCGAGACATTAAAACATCGGGTGCGCTCGAGCGCGATCCAAAGTACTTCTTTCTGAAGCAATACTCTGAAGCCGTGGATGAAAATGGCGCGCGGTTTCCGGATGATAGAATCGCCACGACGGCGGTGCTCATGGTTTGGGGCAGTTACATCGAAGCCGCCGCGCTCATGGGCCACGCGCTCGTGCTTCTGGGTGATGCGAAAAATGCGCACGCACTCGCTGAAGTGCGCAGTGAGTACAAGGCGACAAATGGTGGATCGGGAATACGCTCGCTTGAAGACGTGACTTCAGCGAAATACACCGAAGCCGTGGCCAAGGAGTCCTTACGCGTCACGCCGCAAACCGCCGGTGGTTTGCGCGTGAATCCGACCAATCGCAAACTCGCAGGGTACGACGTTCCCGCGGGCTACACGCTCACCGCAGATCCGAGGATACCATTTAAAGATGAGGCTCTGTTCCCCGACGTCGACGCGTTCAAGCCTGAACGCTTCATTTCGGGTTCGGCTGAATCGCAACGCAACGTCGTCACGGGAGATACGTATTTCCCTGGAGGTATGGGGCAGCATCAGTGCCCTGGAATTTCTTTAGCCGTCGTTATGACGCAGATTTTCTTGGCTGAATTTAGCGCCGCTATAGATTCGTGGACGCCGACGTCGACGCCGACGTACGTACAGATTCCCATCGTCATTCTCGCGGACGACTGCGTGTTTGACCTTGAACCGGCCACAGCGTGATTAGTTGATTAACATTTTGTAACATTCATTCATTTGCATACCGCTGCTACTTCTACTTGTACTACTACTACGACAAAGACAAAGACAACACCATGGTGTACATCAACTGTACCTCTACGGTACCGTAGTGCTATGACCGCTATTCGACCGGATATATCCGGTCGATGGAGAAATCGAGCGGAGGCAACGTCTCGCGCAACCACGCCTCGCGTTCTTTCGACGATTCATCACCCTCCTCGGGTACGTCATCATCGCTACTATCATCATCAACGAGTTCAAAATAATGACAATCCCGCCCTCGACCAACCGCGTACGGCGGCGCCTGCACGTCCAACACCGCGCACGCCGTCACCGCCAACAGCCGGTGCACGTTTCCGCCGCTCTCCGGATACAACACGCGCGTCGCGCTCCCCTCACCACCGCGCACAATCTCATCACACACCAACCTCGCGCGCTGTGGCACGCACCGCCCTAACTTGGCATCCTCGACCGATAATTTCGGTTCGCCATCGACGAAATCGTACGCCGTCACCCGCGCCTCGCCGTAAATCACCCGCGAGCACACCGTCATGCCAGGGTGATTATGCAACGGAATCTCCCCTCGTTTCCCAAACACAAACGCGCCGATGGTGTAATCCTCGCACGCGTGAATGCGCACATACTGCACCGCATCATCAGCCGCGTACGGCGGCGCCAGTCGCGCGCCACCGCCGCCGCCACCGTTCCGTGTCGACGTCCTCGCGCCGAGCTTCAAATCATCGATCGTGATGGCGTCGAGCGCGGCGATGATATCGCGCACCGCCGCGCTCGGTGCGCGCGCGCCGCTCGCGGTCGTCTTCACGGACGTCATCGCTCGGTTCGCCGCGCTTCGACGGCTCTCGCCGATGAGATGCCGCGCGCAGACCGCGCGCAACGCATCCATGTGGTGATGCGACGCCGAGTGACGCCGCCGCATTCGTCAACGCGCGCATCGACGAACGCCATCGACGCGGATGAAACCGCAGCGCGGCGGCGACGGAGGACGAGGGTCCGGGCGGTTTTCCTCCTCGCCCGATCGCGGCGGTGGGCGAGGGTTCGGGCGCGGCGGCCGAGGCGGGCGAGGCGCGCGCGGGGCGGCGGCGCCGAGCACCAATGGCGGCATTTGGAAGAGCAAGTTGACGTGTTTCGGATGTCGAGGCACTGGGCACACGATACGGGACTGTCGGAAGGTGAAGGGAGGTGCGGCGAATGGTGCGCGAGGGGAAAAGTCGTGTTATAACTGCGGGGCGAAGGATCACGCGGCGAGGGATTGTAAGGAAAAGTGGAGCGAGTACGCGTTTGCGTCGTGCTTTGTGTGCGGGGAGGTTGGGCATTTGAGTAAGGCGTGTCCGAGGAATGAGAAAGGGGTGTATGTGAATGGTGGATGTTGCAAGATTTGTAAGGCCAAGGATCATTTGGTGAAGGACTGTCCGCATAAAGGGGATACGTGTATTCGGTGCGGGGAGAGCGGGCACTTTGCGGCGGGGTGCACAAAGCCGTTCAATCCGTCGTCGACGACGAAAGAGGTCAAGGTGAGCGGAAAGAAGACGTCTTTTGATGTACGCTCTGGTGGAGATGATTTAGAAGATGACTTTGTAGCCGGCGGTGATGACGATGCGAATGGTGATGGCGATGATGGTGACGACGCCGACGACGCCACGCCCGCGAAGAAGGCGAAAAGAAAGAAAGAAGTCGTATTTTGAATGCGAGTAGGACGACGATAGTAGTGTGCGCAACGACATTATATACAGTATACATCATGCGATTTATTTGTCGACGTCGTTCTTTGAATTGTATTGACAACATGATGAATAAATGTCTCACTCAAGTGCCTCGACGCGACGCGCGGCGGAAAATGGTTTTGGATGATGTACAGGACGTGAGCGTTCGTCTTCCCTCGTTCGGTGGAGTAGTAGGGAGGATATTATGAACTGACGATGCGAATGATCGTCATTGATCGATTGTGGCGGTGCGCTGCGCGCAAATATTGCGTTCTCACGCGTCATCCGCCGCAGACGACGTTGACAAACGCTTACTTCTTGGCCAAAATACGGTCGAAAGATTTGGCCAAGCCGTCGAGCGCCGTGGGCTTGAAACCAACGAGCTCGGTGGAAATGTCAAACACTTCGTTCGCCTTGGCCATGTCTCTGCCTTCCCTGGACGGCTTGTTGTTGAACGCAATCGTACGCGTGGAATCGTCGTTGTTGTTGTAGTTGTCCCAGAGTTGGTCGCCGCCACCCTTCCACGCCCAGTACGCGCCTTGCTCGTTGTATCGAGGGTCGTACACGATGGACGCCAAGCGCTCGCCGGCTTCTTCTTCGCTGACGTAACCCTTGGTAACGTTCTTTTGCAACAATGGGAACAACCAGCGGAAGAACGGGGTGTGGTTGCGGAACAAGTTGGAATCCGCGATGCAACCCGGGTACATAGTGCTAAACTTGATGCCGGTGGATTCGCCGTAGCGTTCGGCGAAAGCCTTGATGTCGAGCATGTTGCACAACTTGGAATCCTTGTACGCCTTGGCGCCGATGAATCGTGTACCGTCGATCAAAGCGCCTTGGTTGCGGTCGGAGTTCTTGAAACCATTCTTCAAGCCCGACATGTCGCCGAGACCGGCGCGCGGCGGCACTTGACCGGCGAGCGTGTTCGTGTTCCCGGTGACGGAGCCGACGATGATCAAACGCTTCATGTTCGCATCCGGGGCTTGCGCCAAATCGTCAAGCAAAAGCAAAGACAACAAGTGGTGACCCAAGTGGTTCACACCGACGCATTCCTCAAACCCATCCTTGGTGTACGACGGTACCGTGGCGTTTGGCAAGTACAACGCCGCGTTGCACACCAAGGACTGAAACGTCTTAATGTACGGCGATCGGCGCAAGTTGGTGGCAAAATCGCGCACAGATTGCAAATCACCCAACTCGCAATTCATCACCGCGTACGAATCCTTCGGGAAACCGAGTTCATTCGCCTTCAACACGCCCTTTTCCACCGAACGCACCGCCATGACGACAAAGTAATCGCGCTTCACCAACGCCTTCGCCGTGTACAACCCCAACCCAGACGACGCGCCCGTGATCACCACCACCGGTTTATTCCCGGTGTTCTTGTTCATCATGTCAGTGGACGCCGCGCGCGTCACCGCACCGGCGCGGTGGACGCGCGTCGTCGTCGTCGTCGCGCGTCGCGCGCCGGGGCGCGCCGACACCACGTTCGCGCGCATCGAAAGCATCGTCGACATTTGGGACATGCGTGATGGCGTGACTGATTGATTGATTGATATGTCTGCGTTCGTGTGCGTGCGCGTGTGTGCGTGTGCGCGTGCGTGTGCTTGTGCGTGTGCGTGTGCGTGAGGTTTCGGGAGCGTTCTCTCTCGCGCGCGTGACTGACGACGGTGGTGACAACGGCGGCGAGGGCGAGAACGATCGCGATATCCCTATCCACACCGACGACGGACGGACGAGAGAGATCTCTTTTTTTCTCGAGATCTGGTTGAAAAATCTACCCATAACTTTTGCCATGTGACCGTGGTTTGCCTTTGGTAAAGGCATTTACGCCGATGGTCAGTATAGCGAAATGCGGGCACGCCTCATCGCGTGTATAACCTCGTTGCGTACGTCCATGATCGTACGAACAGTCCGTGATAGTATAATGGTCAGTATACCACGCTGTCACCGTGGTGATCGGGGTTCAATTCCCCGTCACGGAATTCATTTTTTGCTCGCTGCGTGCACGATTATTAGCCGCGTACTCGTCGTTGGCCCATTTTTCGCACATGACGCGTTTGGGACTTCGGGGTTCGATTCCCCGTCACGGAAGTCCGATTTTTTGCTATATTAAACCGTGAGCGTTACATAAATTAAGAATTTACGCATCGTCAATACACGCACACGTGCGCCCGCTGCATTTCGCCAGTCCGGTGTCGCGGGTGTCTGCGCAGTGTCATCGAGCGCGGTGGTGTGCTTTTGTGAGACGAACCGCCTCGAGTGTGTAGGATTTGACTACTGGCCATACGCGTCAGGCAAACCGTACGGCTCGTCGACGCGCCGTTGGTGCACCCAGATTCGCACGAGCCATTTTTCTTCGTTCGCTTCGGTGCCTTCGTGCTCGACGCGCTCGTCAAAGTCACCGGCGGCGTTAGCTGGGAAGAACAACAACGCGCGGCCCTTGGCGGGATGCACGACGAGTGCGTCGTTGTTATCGCCTTTTAAGCGCCCAAATCGTGTAACGCCGCCACCTGTGACGCCATCGACATCGTTTAAATACACAAGAAGCGTCGCTAATGTTTGTCCACCGCGATTAGCGTCTTCAACCTGGGCGCCTCGATTGGCGTCGAAATGCGGCGCCAGCTTTTGTCCCGCCTCGTATCGAATCACCGTCGGCGCCTCGTATTCTCGCCAGGATGTCCCTGAAAGTAACTTGGACGTTTTCTCAATCAAAACGCGTTCGCCACTACCAGAACCATTGAGCGTGGTCGATGTTGAAGTACGCAACTCTCCGAGCTCGCGCTCCTTTCGCTTGACGAAAGCCAAGCTCGCGGCGTACGCCGCGCCCACGGATGCCATGTACGCCGCCGTACCCTCCGCGAGTATTCCCAAACCCGGCTCTTGACCGAACACAGCAGAGCTTAACAACATGGTGAGAGCGCCTACCCATACCGCGGGCCCGCTTGCCGTCGTGCTCACCCACGACTCGACGTCGTTTGTCCACCCAGCGTACACCACCGGCGACTGCGTCATGTCCCCTTTCGCGCGCGCACGCGCGATGATATCCGCGCACGAGTCGTCATCTAAGAAGTCATCGATAACGTACACATCTGGCGACGCGTGAAGTTGTCGCAAGCCGTCGAAATAGCGATCGACGGGCAAGTGTTTGTCGAGCACCGCGGCGTTCCTGTTGGCTGTCGACGTTGCCGCTCCGAAGCCACTGTTAGCGCGCGCAATGATTGATCGTTCATGACGTCGCCGTGATGTGCTATGATTACGTGACGTCGACGCACCGGGCGATGACGACGTCGTATGGGTATGCGTCGCGCGACTATGGGCGAGACACTGCATCGTCGCGTCGTGCACTGCAGCGCGCGACGAACGAACGAGCGCGAGAAACGTCGGAGCATCTCTTCGGCGATGAATGAATCATTCAAGGAATTATGTGAATTGTCATGAATCAAATATAACACACATAACGAACGCCTCCTAGCGAGGCAGTCGACTACGTTGATTCGTACATCGCGCGACAAAAACTATTTATGGAAATAATGCTGCTGCTTCGACCGACGCGCAGTTACGCCTTGACCACCTTGGTGACAAGGAATCGCGTCATCGCTTGGCGGTGACCGTTCTTCTTGCGGTAGTGCTTCTTCGGTCTGTACTTGAACACGATGACCTTCTTGTCATCGTAGTTCTCCAACACCGTAGCCTCGACGCGCGCGCCCTTCACGTACGGGTGACCCCACGTCGGGGTGTCCCCAGCCTTCGTCCCGAGCACGCGTTCGAACGCAATCTTCGTCCCGGGCTCAACACCCTTCAAGCTGTGGCACTCATAGTAACGCCCTTCGGACACAAACTGCTGCGAGCCGCCAACCTCGATGATGGCATCCCAAGACGGCGCCGCGCCCGTCGACGGGGGCGTCGTAAAGCCGATTTGGTTAATCGAACTCTCCGCAACCGCTGTTGATGTACAATACCAAACGAAAGACACAAAACGCATCAGTACACACACCATATACGCACACACGCGTCACGCACACCACGCTCCATCGATCGACGTCTACAACCTCCGCGCAATCGCTCCGCCGCGAAGACCTCGCGCGCGATAAGGGTTTTAGGGTTTGTGCCGTCACGCGCGCCCATCGTCGCCCCATCGCGACGTCCCGCCGACGACGACACCGCCACCATCCACCACCCATCGCCGCACGCGCACGCGCACATAAAAACATACCTCCAACTCGCATCGGCGCCCGGCGCGCCACCGCGTGCTTCCCACCAAAAACCGCGCGCGCGTTCGCGCGCACCGACGGCGCCATCGTCATCGACCACGCGCTCATGGGTGCGTCCGTCTCGTGTGGTGTCTTTCGTTTAACAACAGCTCACGTCGACGAGCGAAGAAACAACGGTTATATCGTGATGCGATATACCCTCGATGCGTCGATCGATGCGTGCTCGTGTGCGCTCGCGGTCGCGCGGGCGTGTGACGACGTCGGCGCGCCGCGATGGCACCCACGCGGTCCATGGGGATGCGTCCGGGGCCATTTACAGTGGAGATGTCGGTCGGTCGGACACGCCGAATGTCCGAACATCGATCGAGGGGCGCGCGTTGTGTCGTCGGGCCTCCCTCGTTCGCCGTCCGTCGTCGCCCACTCGACGGCGCGTCGGACGACGACGACGATGCGTGCGACGGGTGCCATGCGTGCGATGGACACACGCGCGGTTGGTCTGACCCGTGGCGGTGGCTCGCGACGACGACCGTGCGGGCGAAGACACCGAAGACACCACCGCGCCGCCGCCCGGTGGCGCACGCGCCCGCGCGGGGTGGAGGATGAAACCAACTTTGCCCCGATCGATGGCGCGAGCGACGGCGCGCCAGGGGGGGTGGCGGAGGACGTGTTCGGCCCGGAGGCGGTGCTGCTCGTTGGGTTCACGCCCGCGGAGTGCGCGGAGTGGCGGGAGATTTTGGATGCCATCGGGGCTGATTTCATTCGCGTCGCGGCGTGCGATGAGGCGATGACGCGCGGGACGTTGGGGCGGGCGCTTGAGACGGTGCAGGAGGACGTGAGTGCGGTGAAACCCGCGCTTGGGGTGCCGAGGATGATGTTTATGAGTGGTATGAATGGGCGTGAGGTGATGGAGTTGATTGGCGTGTATGAGGACATGTGCGAGGGCGACAGGGAATGGGCGCCCGCGGTGTTCGCGTGCGCGGTGCCAAAGAATTACGATTCGCCAATGTCGGCGCTTTTAGCAGAAATCATGGATGACCACGAACGATTGACTGGTGGTGGTGGCGCGGCGGTGGCACAGGAGTGATGTGACGATAGTAGTAACGAACGAGCGCGCAGAACTATAAACTGTAATTACTGTATATGACGACTTTTAACTTTCTTTCACTTTTTGCCGCGCGCTTTGAGCTCATCCGCGCCTGGACCGATTAAGATTTTCTTTGATTTATCGACGATACGTTCGCCCTTCTTGAACACTTTACCTGATCCATTCTTATCGTTGTTCCACCACGCGGGTTTCGCGCCGTCTCCTTGCGTTAATTTTGACTTCTTTTGAGGCGTCGCCGCTCCGCCGTCGTCGTCTGAATCGCCACCCCCGCCGCCTTCTTCATCCTCCTCCAGATCGCCGTTTTCATCCGCAGGCTCGTTACCGACAACTGCAAATCGGTCAGCGTTCGTCACGCCCTTCCCAGTAGGTTTTGGTAACGCCGCGGCGACGCGCGCTAAAACATCCAAGTTGGGATCGATCGGGTGACCGCCTTGTTTGAGTAATTTTACCAAATCATCCGCGAGCGGCGCAAACTTGCGCGTGAAAAAGGACAGCGCCGCACCTTTACGACCTGCGCGACCTGCGCGACCCACGCGGTGTCTGTATTGCTCGATGCTTCCTGGGAAGTCCCAATTTACCACGTACTCCAAACCCGCGATGTCCAGCCCGCGGCCGGCGACGTCGGTGGCGATTAACACTGGCGTCTTTCCCGCCTTGAAATCCTTCATCGCCAAGTCACGTTTATCTTGTTTCATCGTCCCGTGGAGCGTGCTCACTTTCTCACCATGTCGCTTGCATAGATCTGCAATGAATTGCACAGTCTTGATTCGGTTCGCGAACACTAGCACTCGGCTTCGAGCGCGGCCGTCGGCGGCGCGTAGTTTGGTGATGTACTTCATCAATTTTCGACTCTTCTTATGCTCCGCACACACGTGCACGGCTTGCTCGACGTTAGACATGTGTGCCATTTCCTGAACTTCGCCGTTCGGCAACGTAACCTTGGTGTCAGCCTCGATATTGACCGTGACGTACTCCTTTCGGAGCCAGGTTTTGCTAATCGCTCGCACCGCCTTTGGAAACGTCGCGCTAAATAACAAAGTTTGTCGTTCGCCTTGGCCATTATCAGGCAAGGATTTACGCATGTCGCTGAGTTGTTCCTCAAATCCAAGCGCAAGCATGCGATCAGCTTCGTCGAGGATCAGCATCTTGGCTCGATCGAGTGCGAGCGCGCCGGATTCGAGCACGGCGAGCAAGCGTCCAGGCGTGCCGATGACCAACAACGCCTGTGACGTCGTTTGCTTCAACGCTTCCTCTTGTTCTTCTTGCGATGCGCCACCATAGACGGCCACTGCGCGAACTGGCACGGCTTTTTTAAGCTTGTTACACACGTTGGCGATTTGTAAAGTCAGTTCACGCGTCGGGGCGACGACGAGCACCGACGGCGCGCCCGGACGCTTCTTTCCAATGTTTGGATTTCCCTTTTGATCCTCGAGCGCAGCTTCGATGGCGGGCAATAAAAATGCCAACGTTTTCCCACTCCCAGGAGGCGCAATCGCGAGTAAATCCCCTCCCGAACACGCCGCCGGCCAGCATCGCCGCTGCACGGGCGTCACTCGTCGATGCCCGATGCTCTTCATCGCGTCCATAAAATAATCTGGCACCCCAGCGTGTGCGCCATTCTCCATCCCATCACCGCCATTCGCACCATCTTTCGCATCGTCATCGTCATCTTCTCCATCACCCGCCTCACCCGTCGTTTTCGCCTTTAACTTTTTCCTCAACGCCTTGGCCGCCAGTCGCGCGCGTTCCGCCTTGCGCTTGGCCGACCGCCTCTCCGCCTCTACACGCTCATCCTCCTCCTTCAAGCTCGGCGGCACCGGCGGTGCTTGCGAACACATCCCTCTTAGCTTCTGTTTCACTCCGCGTTTGGTGCGAATACGCTTCCCTTCCGCATCCACGCGCGTTTGAGCTCGCACCTTTTTCGCCTCGCGCTTGCTTCGCTTTCGCTGAATGAAATCAACCGTCATGGCGCCCGCGCGCGCGTGCCGTCAATCGCGTCGTCGCGCGCGTCGATGAATCGATGGCGTGATGGAGCGCGCGCGTCGCTCGGCGTTCGGCGCTCGTCGACGCCCGGCGTCGGTCGTCGGCGTCGGTGTGTGCGGTGTTCCAACGCCGTGGCGGCGGCGGCGACACAGTGTGTCGCGCGCCATGCTCGCGCGCGTCGCCCCGTCGCGCGCACCGCGCGGCGGTGTTGGCGGTGGCGGTGGCGATGGTAGTGCGCGTACGCGTGCGCGTGCGCGGCGCGCGAGGCGGGGCGCGCCGTGCGCGCGCGCGGCGGCGAATGCACGGGCACAGCCGAGGCAGCCGCGCGAGGACGCAGCCGGTGGCGCGCCGCGCGCGAGCGAGAGCGATGCGCGCGATGGCGACGCGCGCGCGGCGCATGCAAGTGTCATATCGTCCATTGACGATGAGTTGAGTAAGCGGTTCATCGCGCTCGATCCGGCGGGGTACTTTGTCATTCGCGCGAGAGGCGACGCCATCGAAGCGAGGCATTATAAAAACATCATAGGCGAGGACGGATTGGCGCGTGATCCAGAGACGAATGAGGTGATTCCGTGTGATGGGAGTTATAAACCCGTGGTGAACGCCGAATTCACCGGCCGCACGGCGAAGGAGATATCTGTGAAGATTTTTGAACGCGACGGGAGAGACGCGAATGACGGCGTCTGCACAATGATGTCGCACGCCAATTATTTAGGACGAGAGTTTCAACGCGCCGAGTGGTGCATACGGCAAGGAATAGAGTACGTGCAGGATTGACGCGCGCCGACGGCGTGGTGCGTGTGTGCGTTGTAATATTACTGTAAAGTGTCGTGTAAGAAGGCGTCCGTCGTATTCATTTTCGAGTTTGTGTTCGCTAAGATTGTTTGTGTTCTATTGAAAATCGCGCGCAAGTTTCTATAATCAAAGAAAGTAATCCGGCACTCGCTTTGCCGCCTGTTGCTCTTCGCCCCTCCGCGGTGCCGGGTCGAATTGTAAGAACTCTGTCTCCATGTTGTCGTTGACCTCCATGATGCTTGCTTGGTTGCCGCATCGATAACAGTAATTTGGAGCACTGAAAATTGTCACCAGCGACTGTTCGTGATGCCACAGGTACCCCTCCATTACTAATTGATGTGCGCGCGCAATTAACTTCAACCCGTTGTTGTGATTGAATTGCTCCGTGATGTCCTGCCCGAACGTATACCCGGCGCCGCGAGGACTCATCCCCCAGCCGGCGCGGTCGTCGGGATCGCTCCACACCAAATCGCACACCGGCCCTTCGTGCGGAACCTCGGCGAAACGATCAATCTTCCGCACGTCGTCTAACGTGTCAATCGATGGCGACAATCCCCCATGCGGACAGAAAATTTGATTCTCCACCACCGCCGATAACGGCATAAAGTCAAACAAATCTGTAAACGCCTTCCACACCCCGGCGTGCCCGTACTTTCGCATGCACTCGTCATAAAACCCATACACCTGCGTAATTTGCCTCGACTCATGATTCCCACGAATAATCGTCACTCGGTCGGGGTACCTCACCTTGAGCGCCACGACCAACGTCACCGTCTCCACCGAATAGTACCCTCGATCGACGTAGTCCCCTAAAAACAGATAATTCGTATCCGGCGCAAACCCTCCCATCTTGAACATCTCCATCATATCGTGAAACTGTCCATGAATATCCCCAACCACCGTCACCGGCGCCCGGACGAGCTGTACGTTACTCTCCTCCGCCAACAACCCGCGCGCTCGATCGCACAACGTCAAAACTTCCTCCTCGGGTAAAAACTTATGCTCCAACAACGTCGCCACCATGGCGTCGTAATCCCCATACTCCGTAATCTTCAATCGCGTCATCCCTCACACCACGCACGCACCCTCGACGCGTCACGCGCCACGCGTCACGACGACGGCACGCCACCGTCTCGAGAATCCAGTGAATCAACGCACGCTGGTGCCCGACACGAACTCGATCACCGCCCTCTCGGTGCGACGTCGTCCACCGTCACGAACGACGCGTGTCACGCGTGTCACTCTCCCGCGCGCGCGCGTGATGTTCTCGATCGCCGCGCGATGCGCACTGCGGCGGGGGCGGCGCGCGCGCAGATCCATGGGTCGAGCGCGTGGTCGATCGCACCTAAACCCTAGTGGTGACGCCACCAATGTAAGACCTTTTCGCAAAAAGGTGCGACTGGCGGCTGCGCGCGTTTGCGCGTTCGGGACACGCCGACGCCGACGCCGCGATGAAGCGCCGCGCGTCGAGCGCGCCAGGAAAACGCGCGTCCATGCCTTCGAAATCGCCCACGTCCGCCAGACCGCGCCGCGCGACGCCAGCAGCGACGAAGACACCGCGAAAGAAGACGTTGGAGGATGACGACGACGAGGAGCTCGGGGATGTCGATGACGACGACGACGACGATGGGGTGGGTGATGACGACGAGAGCGGTAAGGCGAGCGCGGCGCGACGTCAAGATGAGGATGAGGATGAGGAAGATGAGGCGAGGGCGAGAGAGAGCGCGCAGGAGAAGCGTATACGTTTGGCCAAGGCGTATTTGGAACGGTTGCGCCAGGAGCAAGCGGAGGAGAGCGAGGACGAGGACGAGGCGGGCGACGAGGATGGTGAAGGACGGCATTTGGATTCACACACGCGGTTAGCGGCACGATTGGCGGATGAGGCGCAGAGGAAGAGTGGACATCAGCGCGCGGCTGTGGGAGATCGGGTGAAGGTGCCGGCTGAGGTTCAGGGTGAGCCGCAGACGTGGCGGGGACATAAACGCGCGGTGACGGGCGTGGCGTTGACGGAGGATGATCGTTTGGCGTATAGTGTGTCGAAGGATGGCACGATATTTGGTTGGGATATCGAGACTGGGAAGCGGTTGAAGTTCCCTCGCACGCCAGAGGTGGTGGTGGATCCGTTGCAAGGGGGCACTGGTCCGCAAGCGCCGCCAAAGTGCGGAGCGCATGTGATGCTGTGTTGCGCCGTGAGCGGCGAGAAGAATTTATTCGTCACTGGTGGGGCTGATAAGCGTGTGCACGTGTGGGATACGCGAAGTATGACGCATATTACATCGTTTCCGGGTCATCGAGGCGCGGTGACTGGCTTGGGATTTCGACACGGCACTGGACAACTGTTTTCGTGCTCGGAGGACCGCACGGTGAAAATTTGGTCGCTCGACGACATGGCGTACGTCGATACGCTATTCGGACACCAAGACCGGTGTATCGCCATTGACACGCAAAGACGTGAACGAATTGTCACCGTTGGTGCAGATAGATCGGCTAGATTTTGGAAAGTGCCCGAGGATTCGCAACTCGTTTTGCGACCGGCAGCGGGCGACGGCCAAGCCGAAAGCTGCGCCTTCACCGCGCACGACCACTGGCTCACTGGCTCGCAAGACGGATGCGTAGCAATTTGGAACATAGCTCGAAAGAAAGCTGCGGCGTCTTGGGAAAACGTACACGGTTTTAGGGAAATAGTCGCCCCGAAGTCGTTTGGTGACGACGCCGTGCGGCGAGCGATGGACCAACGAGTGGCCGCGCAAGCCGTCAGCGGAATGAGCGCTAAAAATGACGGTGGTGTGGGCGAGATGGCGAGCTGGGTGAACGCCGTGCACGTAGGTAAGGGTACCGATTTCGCTGCGTCGGGTGCCGCCGATGGTACTATTCGATTATGGAAAACGTCTCACCAAGGCGAGCCTCTCGTACCGTTGCATTGTTTAGCAGCGCGAGGTTTCGTGAACGCGCTTCAAGTCGCCAGTAGTGGTCGATTTGTTCTCGCCGGCATGGGCCAGGAACCGCGACTCGGTCGTTGGGGACGCGATTCGGGCGCGAAGAATGGTCTTCAGTTGCACATGTTAGAACTAGAAAAAGAGAGATTTTGAACTTGAAAGAAATCAAATGGTCTTTTACAACATGAAAAATACCTTCGTTTGCGCAAAGCCACGCGCGTGTGGCGTAAGTAATCTAAAAAATCTTGTCTATTCTGGTCGAGTCGCGCGAGCGACGCGGTATGCGGCTTGGTCAAATAATACCGAACCTAGGCGAAGTGCGGCAGCTTGCGCGCCCGGTGCGAGTTCTGGTGCCAAGTCCAAAAGCTCCCGCACCAGTTCGGCGTCGATTTCAGGCAAGCCTTGTGCCTGCGCTGATTTCTGCTCTCCATTGGGCGCGGTTTCTTCGCCGCCAGAAAACATCAAACGGAGTTCTTCTGCGACTTGTAACGTCTCAATGTCCTCTTGAGAGATGTGCGTCGCGCGTTCGAGCGGCGCCAACGTGTTCTTTGCCCCGCTTAGCAGTTCCGCCGCTGGCGAAAAAGACTGCGCGACAGACTCCACGGCGTTGAACGGTGCCGCGATAGTAGAAGACGCGGCAGAAGATACAAAAGCACCAGCGTAGCGACCAAGTTCGCGAAGTGCGATGTCTTGAATCGGGCCACCACTTGGGTCAAACGCCAACTTTAGCGCCTCTCTAGCGCCGTTAGAAATTTTCTTCTTCTGTCCGTGTTCTTCGTCGGGTTTCTCCACCTTTGGCGCGCCAGCGCGCGCGGCGGTAATTGAGGTATAACTTCCGAACGCTTTGGATAACTGGCGTACTCTGTTCACGCTCAACGTTGCGTGTTCACCATCCTCCTTGCCGTAGAGCAATTGCTCCAAAGCCCTGCGCGTTTCAGGCGATTTGTCCGTAAGCAATCGACGCGCAATGTATGGATAACATTCGTTTGCAATGGAGTAATTCTTGTCGCAGGACAATCCAATGCCTTCAAGCACAGAAAATGCGCGAAGAATGTAGCCAAAATACGCAGGGATTTGGAAAATGTTCCCATACTTTTCTTGCACGCCCTCCAAATCCTTTGTCAACTGCGCGACTTTACTATCCGTGCCAGCCGCCTCGAGAAACGCGTCGCGTCGCTTCTTTGGGTCCTTCACACCCTTCAAATCTTTTCGAATTTCTTTGATGCGTTCTTCATCCGGAAGGCCGAGCTCGTCGCGGAAACCTTGCGCACCACCACCTCTGGCCAAAGCGGAGAACAACAATCCGAGCGCGCGAGCAACGCCCGAATCTTCCATGGCTTCACGTTTTCCGCTCGGGATAAAACCCATAGCGTCCAAATCTGCGGGCACCTTCTCGAAATCTTTACTCACCAAGTGCGCGATGAAACGTAAGATGGCGGTGGATAAGTCCTTTGACACGGGTGTGACCAAGCCCCAGTCGAGAATGCATAATTTGCCATCCGTCGTGCGCAATAAATTACCTGGGTGAGGATCGGCGTGAAGGAATCCAAGGTCGAGAAGCATGGCCAAGTAAGACGTCAACGCGACAGCGCATAATTGTGCTGTGTCGCCCGCCTTACTATCTTGCAAACGTTCGCCATCGATCCATCCCGTGGTCAAAATGCGACGCGTCGAGGCTTGGCGAAACACTGGAGCGGCGGTGACTACGCCTCCCAAATCTGAACGCTTCGCCATGGCGGCGGCAAACTTTTCCCCATTCGTGGCCTCTTCGTTATAATCGAGCTCGGCGATAAATCGTCGCCCCCATTCATCAACCAAGCCTTCGAGATCGGAATTCAAGTTGTTGAACTTTCGCCATGGTTCGGCGAATGCGCGAATAATGCCAACATCCAAACTGATGGCCACGAGCGCGCCAGGACGCTGCACTTTCACCGCAACCTCCTCAAGTTCGCCTTTGTCATTCAACCACGTGCCTTTGTACACTTGACCTAAACTTGCACTCGCGATAGGCGTGTCACCGAGCGTCAACCGTTTCGCCGTCGATTCCCCGAGTTCACGCGTAAGAATTCTGCGCGCCAAATCATCATTGAATGGCGGCACTTTATCTTGTAACACACGTAACTCTTCAATGTACTCGGCGGGTAATAAATCTGCACGGCTACTCAACACTTGTCCGAGCTTAACATACGTCGGTCCGAGGGACACGAGTAAGTTTCTTAACTGTGTCGCACGCTTTGTGTTGAGCCTCATCTTCGCCTCGTCGCTCATATTTTCCCCAGCCAACTTACGATCAATGCGTAACTGCACGGTAAACGATCCCAATAACGCAAATGATCGCACACCACGCTTAAGTAGCGTCAGAGGCCGCGTCGAAAAGTACTTTTGCGTCGCCTTGGGATCGTATCTACGCAACTCGGCGGGTTCCACGTCGCCCTCAGCGCTCGCCAACGCCGCCCATTCATCCATACCGCTCGAGTCATCCGTCGTCGCGAACAACTTGGATGTGAACACCACTGCAACTATACCAGCGATGAGCGCCGCACCACCGCTCGCAGAGACATCTCCGAAGCGTCGCACGGCTTCTGCTGCCGCCGCCGCCGCCTCTGGCGGCAACGCGTCGTAAAACGCCCCCCATCCCGAAGTAAACTGCTCGCGTTGTCCATCCGGAAGCGCCTCAAACGCGCGCTGCAACGCATTCGTAATCACCTCGCGCACATCGGTGCGCGCACCGAACTCAGCGGCGCCAGAGGCGAGAAGCTCTCCCGCGTGCTCGAGCACGTCCCACACCGCGCGCGACGCCTCCGCTTCGCGCTGCGCCACCGCCTCAAGCGCGCCGCGCGCGACGTCCGACGCGACGTCCAGGGCGGTTACGGCGGCCACGGCGCCGGCGTCGCCCCCCAGCGCGCGCGTCGCGAGCTCGCGACGCGCGGACACACCTCGAGACCGATGGTGCGCGCGACCTTTCGCCCCCGCGTGCGTCGCTGACGCGGTCGTCGCGCGCGCATCGCGCGACATCGCACGCGCCGCCATCGCCTGCGTCGCCGTCGCCGACCCGCGCGCGCGTGGGGTGACCGACGACACGAACGACGTCGCCATCGTGAGCTCTCGCGTGCCTCTGAATGACGTCACAATCGCGTTGCGCCGCACGAGATGACCCCCGACGACGCGTTGGCGCGCCTCAAGGCGGGAGGGTACTACTACGTGCACGAATTTCCCGCGCGCGGGACGTTCGGGATCGACACCGTGGATTGTCGCGCGGAGTCGGCGGCGTTTAGAGGGGTGAAGTGCGTGCCGCGCGGGGTGCACTTTATCAGTACCAACGCCGCGGGTTCGCGCGAGGGCGCGATCGGTGAGTTCGTGTGCGTGGAGAAGGGTGGAGATGTTATCGTGCGCGCGTGGGATGCGGCGCTCGAGACGCTCGCGCCGGGACGAGGGATGGCGGAGGAGGATGCCGAGCGGTTGGCTGTCGCGACGCGAGACGGACGCGAGTTCGATGGCGTCATGGCGCCGTATTCGATCGATATCGAGCGCGCGTGGACGGTGCTGAGTACATTTGTTACGACTGATGTCCTTGATCGTTGTGGCGTCGGCATCGGCACGCGCGTAGTTGCGGGAGATCCGGACGCGGAGGCGCGTTCGAGGGACGGCGCTTCGGCTCGCGAGGTGACGCCGTACTTTGATCACGTCCCGCGCGCGCCCGTGTTTACCGACCGCGCGACGAGTCGGAACCCGCATGGTATGCCCGCTAGTGACGTGACAGCGATGAACACGTATCCAGAGTTGCGTCTGAAGCACGCCATTGGATGTTTCGGCGCCGACGGTTGGCGCGGAATGTTGGGCGAGCTCCAACTGTCCTTCATCTTGCTGAGCGCGCTATCGTCCTTGGCTGCGCTCGAGCAATGGAAGCGCCTGGTGCATGTGATATGTTCGTGTGCCGAAGTTGCCGTGTTTGACTATCCTGAGCTGTACTCGGCGTTCATTGATGTCTTTAGGCCGCAGCTTGAACGCGCGGGGGGCGATTTTTTCGACGTCGACGACTACACCAAGGAAAACTTCTTGCGTCCTTGCCTCATCGACCTGGCCCGCATCAACATCGTTGCCGCGCCGGATGATTATAATGATGGTGACAAAGTCGCCATTGATATCGACGTCGAGACCAAACTCGCGGAGGTGGCGCAAAAACTTCAACGCCTGGTACGATTTGTTCGCGAATCGCTTCACGTCAACCTTTTGGATGAAATTCGCCAGGCTAAGGCCGACGAGGCACGCGCTCATGATGCTGGTGAAGACGCCCCAGTCGTCGTAGAACTCTCCGAGGGCACGTATATGCATATGGACGCCACAGATGGAATCGATGTTGACATTGAACACGTGCCGTCGACGATCGAAATTGACAGAGCCGCCGCCGAGCGCATGTCGTGGATGTCGCCTTCGCCTTCGACCGAAAACCCCTAGCCGCGCGCTTTTGCGCATAGACCGTTCGTTAGTGTATAAAACAACAAATATAGAACATGTATGTGAATTTGCATTCGTCACGCGCACGCGTCGGCGCTCATGCGCGGCTGAAATCAGCCGCCACCTGTCGTTCCTGTCGTTCCAGCGAGACGGCAGTCAAGACCTGACCTGTGCCCACTGACCTCACACCGAGACCATGGCGTCGCCGTTCGCGCCGGTGACGAACGCGCGCGTCGACGCGTGCGTAGACGCATGGGAGAGTATGCGTGACGAAATCGAACGCGCACAAGGTACGTCTGGCTTCAGTCGACGGCCATGCTCGGGTGATGAGCTCTCGCTTTTTTATGATGATGATTATGACCTCGCGATGACGATGTATCGAGTGATTAACGCGCGACGACGCCGTGCGTGATACGACAGATTTGAGCAACGAAACCGACGTTCAAATGTTGGTCAAGGCGATTTTTACATCGGTGCGTGAAGGCGATCGAGGTAAAAATGTGCGAAGCGCGATGGAGGAGACGGCGAGGAGCGCCCGGGACGCTCAAGCGTCAACGTTTCAGAGTGTGTTTCTAAATGCGAGCGCGAAAGCGATGGAGAAAGGGGCGTTCGGTGATAGTTCGTGTTTCGCGTTGTCGCGTTTGGTGGCGATTGTGGCGAGCACGGGGAGGGTTGAGGATGATACCACGGTGAAGGCACTCGAGACGTTGGCGAGGCTTCGCGCGCGCGGTCGTCGACTGTTTTCTGCGAAAGCGCTGAGAGCCTTTGCCGGCGATGTGGGATGTGACGCGTTGTTGGACAAATACCTAGAGCTCGTGAAGGGTGGCGCCAACACGGTGCTTTGTGCGCTTGTGGGTGAGATGTACGCGACGGCTCGGGAGTTTTCCAAGCGTGACATTGGCGAGACGCGTCGTACGTTGCTACAGCTCTACGCCGATGTCGTACTCAATGGCGACGCGAAAGTGGTCGCTGCTGGCGTAACCGCTGAAGCATTTACAGCCATTTTAGGCGACATCACCGAGGATGAGATGAAGGATGTTCTTTTGCCAAAGATGGTCAGACAGTTGAGACGTAGTCCAGAGGCAGTTCTACCAATAATTCTAAACACTTTAGAAGGCGTCAAGGTGGATTTGAGCTCTAGTTGCGCTGAGCTTGGAGAAGTGCTTATTCCACTTGCAAAGCACGCAGATGCCGCTCGCCGCGATGTATCTAGACGCATCATCGACACGCTCGCTGCAAATTCTGCTGATGCGAGTCTAGTGAAGGAGCATATTTTCGCTCGCTGCGCTGCGGAATTCGACTCGGGCAAGCGCCCAAAGGAATGGACGGCTCGCGTTGGGTTGTATGACGTCATCGGCTCATGTTCGCGAATTAACAGCCGTAAAGACAGGGAGGCATTGAGTGCGAAAGCGATTGCAATTTTAGCGACAGAGATGACCGTCGATAAGCAGCTTGATGCCAAGGCTGCAGGGTTGCGCGCTCTCACGACGTGGTTGCAGCACATTGCCGCATGTCCTGCGTCGGTTGTTGCGCTTATCAAAGAGTCCTCGAAGGACGCAAAAGAACGAGGATCTACTTTGCAAGCTATTGCTCAAGCGCTGCGCTCAAATTCTGCGCTTGCGAGCGGGTTGTCAGAAACTATCGATGTACTAGTTCCCATCACGGTTGCTGGTGCTGCGAAATCTGCGCAGCGCGCTGAAGGATTGAGCGCTTTGTATTTGACTGTTCGAGCTGCCGCTGATGATGCTGCTGTTTTAGATGCGGCAACGAAGGGGAAATTATGGGAATCGTTGTCTGCGTACTTTGACGTCGCCGCTGTCACTCGATTCGACGATTCAGATGCTCAAACTCTCGCAGCAACGTCGCAATGTCTGCTTTCGGCACACTCATCGCAATTGATCAAACTTAAGCTCGTCGATGTCGTGATTCAAACCATCGCGTTATTGAGCCTGCACTCGAACGCGCAGTGTCGAGCGGCGGCGCGCGAAGCTATTCGAGGCGCAATTAGTCAGGGCCAAGCGCAGACGAAGATGATTCAAGGATTACAACACTGGTTAGAGCAAGCCACTGCTGGCACATTTCCGGCCATAGGCGCCGAAGCAGATGAGACCTTTCCTTCCCGTTACGCGGGTGCATCCTTACTAGCGTACTGTGAATTTGACGAAGACGAGCAATGCGTCAAGCTCTCGAGTGATTTAGTGGGAGATATGCTTTTGCTCGCACATAACCCACTCGTCGCAGCTGCTGATGGCAGACGTAGTGGCGCGTGGTCTGCGCTCCTCGCTCGTCTCGGCGGAGATATCGGCGACGCCACGAATGGTGAAGCGGTGTGTGAAATCATGGCTGGCGAGCGCGGACTCGCGAGCCCATCCTCAAACATTCGAGTCGCCGCTCGACGCGCCATCGTTGCTCTGGGACGATTGAGCTCAAACGATGTCTCGAATATCCTTCTCCCCAAAGCCCTCGGCATGATCGATATCCGCGCTCACGACGAAATCAGCGACAAGGATATTTTGATTTACAGCACCGCGCCCGGGACGTTGTCCACCGACCCAAAAGACAAACCGGCGGCGGCACAGAAGGAGGACAAACAAGAATCATCCACAGTGGTGTCGTTGCGACCGAGTCAGCTCGCGGCTGGTGCGAAAAAGTCTACCAAAGCACCTCCGAAAACTGCGGATCCTCGCGAGGCGGCGCGGCGCGCGCAGCTTGCTGAAGAGGCGGACATTCGGGCTCGCGTACGAGGCGTGGTCGACAGCTTAGTGGAAGGATTGGACGTGCTCACATGCGTTCTCGAAGGACTTGGTCACCGCGCGAGAGAGAGGGTATGTGATATTGCGTACAGAAAGGTGTTTCCTCTGCTTCGATCGAAGATTATTCCACAAACAGTCGTGTTGAGGACGGTGGAAACATTGTTGTACTGCGCGGCGGCGCGAGGCGCGGCAATGGTTTTGTCCTTTCCGCAAGAAAGACGCACGGAGGCGCTCGCGATTCGTCTCGGTGCGATGAGTCTTGATGGAAGTTCAAAACCCGTCGAGTTTGATTTGAATGGTAAGCCTATTCCAGTGGACATGCATGTGGTCAATTTCGAAACTCGCATGTTGAGCGAAGCGCTCGAATTAGCCAAGGGCGCACTTGAAGACAATGATCCGGATCCCCTCCCAGCTCCCGTATTTGGGATGATTTTCCCTATTGTTTCTCATGCTTTATTACTTCCTGAGGCTCCGAAAAGCTTACGCATCGAGGCGCTGACGTTACTCGCCGCGCACGCCAGGGACGATGAAGATGGCGTCCCGATTCTCCCGAGTGCTGGAGCTGCGGTGCGCGTGCTACTTAATACGCTCTCGAATGCGACGCCGGACTTGGTCAACTTGGCAAAACCAATTCTTTCCGACGTTTCGCGCTATTTACAAACTAGCGACGACGTTTTAGCATTGGTGAATGGCGTAGAGAGTGAATTCCGCGCGGTGCGCGGAGCGTCTCTATCCGGATTGTTGAGCGCGCCGTTGGATTTCAGCAGCATGGATGAATGTGTAGCGGCAGAGGCAATCGCGAAGCTTTTTATCGCGCGGTTCGACAGCGACGATAGCAATAAGGCGCTCGCTGAGGAAGTATGGGTGTTGTGCGGACTATCAGACACCGTGCCACCGCCCGCGGATATTTTGGAATTCCTCACGCACGAAAGCGCGGCGACGCGGACCAGCGCGATCGACGCATTTTCGGCGTCTGTGGCTCATCAAGAAAACGGTATGTCGACGTCACTTCCGAAATTATTTGCCGCATTCAACACGTGCGAACGAAGCTACGCGCGAGAGAGCGTGATTAAAGGATTGGGTGCGTGCACGCCGAGCTTGAGCGCTCGCGATCTTCCGCTTGTGTCCACTTTTCTTACAAAGGTGCTCACGGACGTCGACGGTGCCGTGCGCGCCGCTGCCGTCGAAACTGGTCGCACCATGATTGATGCACATGGCGCTGAACACACGCAGCAGTTGCTCGCGGTTTACGAAGCGTATTTCGACCGCGGTGGCAGTCGAAGCGACTTATCCGAAGAAGCTGAAGACCACGTCCGACAAGGCGTCGTCGTCTTTCTGGGTGCGCTCGCTGTGCACTTGGACAAAGATGACGAAAAGGTGCGTGCCATTCTTACTCGATTATTAGAAGTCTTGAGCACACCGAGTGAAGCCGTGCAACGATCGGTGGCAGATTGTTTGCCGCCATTGATGAAAAAGCTCAACGAGGATGAACAGCGCGCGCTGGTGGATGCGTTATTGCAGCAGCTCACTTCGAGTGAAAGCTACGCGGATCGCCGTGGCGCGGCGTTTGGCTTAGCTGGTGCCGTCAAGGGAATTGGCATGAGCAGCCTCAAAGGTATGAACATCATGGACACTCTCAAGGTGGCTATTGAAGACAAGAAAAATCCTGCGTCCCGAGAAGGCGCGGTGATGGCTTTTGAATTATTTTGCACGCGACTCGGTAGGTTGTTTGAACCATACGTGGTGAACATTTTGCCCATGCTCTTAGTGTGCTTTGGTGATGTAACGGCGCCAGTGAGAGATGCGACTCAAGCCGCGGCGCGCGCGATCATGGCGAATTTATCCGCACAAGGTGTGAAACTGGTACTACCCGCGCTCCTGTGCGGCGTTGACGACGACAAGTGGCGCACAAAGCAAGGCTCCGTACAATTACTCGGCGCCATGTCGAATTGTGCTCCAAAACAGCTCGGCGCGTGTTTGCCACAAATTGTGCCACGTTTAAGTGAAACACTCATTGACACTCATCCAAAGGTTGTCGAAGCCGCGACGCAAGCACTCAAGGCTATCGGCGACGTCATTCGTAACCCAGAGATTTTAGCGTTGAGCAAATACTTGCTCGGCGCCATTTCTCTCCCGGCTGAACGAACACAAGCGTGCTTGGATGTGTTGCTTGAAACGACTTTTGTCAATGTCGTGGATGCGCCTTCGTTGGCGCTCATCGTCCCGGTTTTAGTTCGCGGCATGCGCGAGCGAAAAGCCGAAATGAAGAAGAAGGCTGCGAAAATCGCGGGTAACATGAGCGCTCTCGTGGCGGACCCGAAAGATATGGCACCTTACATTCCCATGATTGTTCCAGAGTTGAAAAAGGCGCTCATTGATCCCATTCCTGAAGTGCGAGGCGTCGCCGCGCAAGCGCTCGCGGGCCTCATTAAGGGCATGGGTGAAGAGTACTTTGAAGATTTGCTTCCATGGATGATGCGCGCGATGCAAAGCGACGGTCCGAGCGTCGAACGTTCTGGTGCGGCACAAGGTTTATCGGAATGCCTTGCCGTACTCAGCTCGGATCACTTCGACGCGCTCTTCCCTGAAATTTTAGCCGGATGCGCCAACGCGTCTTCCGCCGTGAGAGAAGGTCACTTGACGCTGCTTCGTTTCTTACCAATCTCTCTCGGAGACATGTTCGAGGCGCACCTCGCAGACGCGCTTGCGTGTGTTCTCGAAGGTTTAGCAGACGAAGATGAACCGGTTCGGGACGCGGCACTCAGTGCGGGACGAGTGTTTGTCGAGGAATTCTCTCACAGCGGCTCATCTCTTGATTTGATCTTACCCGCCATCGAAGACGGCATTGTCGCAGACAATTGGCGTATTCGTCAATCATCCGTCGAACTTTTAGGTTCAATGCTATTCCGTATCATCGGCTCGAGCGGTAAGGTGCGCGTCGAAGGCGGCGATGACGAAGAAGGCATTTCTACCGAAGCGCAAGGTCAAATGCTCAGCTCGACGCTCGGTCAGTCGCGTCACTTCAACTTGCTCGCCGCCGTGTACATCCTTCGTTCCGACGCCACGTTAGTGGTGAGAAACGCGGCAGTGCACATTTGGAAAACAGTCGTGGCGAACACGCCGAAAACACTTCGTCTCATTTTACCAATGTTGATGAGCCGCGTCATCGCCACCATGTCTGGGTGCTCGGAAGAACGCCAACAAACCGCCAGTCGTTGCCTCGGTGACGTCGTACGCAAGTTGGGTGAGCGCGTGTTGTCATCTGTACTTCCAATTCTTCGCGATGGTTTATCGAGCGACGTCGCCGAGCATCGCGAAGGCGTCGCGTTGGGCTTGGCCGAAGTTCTCTCCGCAGCGACACAGGGACAAATCGCGGCGCATTACGACGTCATTATTCCAACTGTACGCGATGCATTATGCGACGACGACGAAAGCGTGCGCGACGCCGCGGGTAAGGCGTTCGACATGTTGTTCCAACACGCCGGTGGCGATGCCGCCGCGCGCATCGTACCAGAGCTTCTCGAGCAATTGGATGCCAATCCGCTCGCGCTCGAAGGCTTGAAGCAAGTGCTCAAGGTGCAGCCGAAGATTTTAGCCACCGTGTTGCCGAATCTCGCCAAGCCGCCGCTGACGATTTCCGGCGCGCGCACGCTCGGTGCTCTCGCTGAAGTCGCCGGCAGCGCATTACCTCCGCACTTGCCGCTATTGATGCCGCCATTGATGGACGCCATGGCGGACGCGGATGAAGAGAGCCGCGTCGCTGCGTCGAGCGCCGCTTCGGCAGTCATCGCGTCTGTCCCGGAAACGTCGTCGCACTTGTTGCTCAATGAAATCAAGCAAGGCATGGCGCACGAACGCGCTGGATGCCGCACCGCCGCGGCCAAGCTCGCAGGCGAATACGCCAAGAACGCTCCTGGATTTGATGACGAACATGAAACCGAAGTTCTCATCAAGCGCCTGTTCGAGCTCTTTACGGATGACGATGAAGACGTGTTACTAGCCGCGTGGACTGCCATGGGCGACGTGACGTCGACAATTTCTCGTCAAGAACTCCCCGACTACGTCGAATGCGTCGCTAAATCATTAACCATGGCGCGCGATCGCGTGCGTCGCAAGGATAAACTCGCGCGAGAGTATATAGTCCCGGCATTGCGCCTGCCCAAGGGCTTGGCGCCGATTGTTCAGATATTCCTTCAAGGCGTGCTCTCGGCGGAATCTTCCGAGCAGCGCGAGAGCGCCGCAAGAGGCTTGACACTCGCCGTGTCTAGCACTGACTCTGCTGCGCTAAAGGCGCACGTCATCGCCATCACTGGCCCGCTCATTCGAGTCGTTGGCGACAAGCATCCATCCGCCGTCAAGAGCGCGATTCTCGAATCCTTAGCCGCGCTTATCAACAAAGGCGGCGTCGCCCTCAAGCCATTCGTCCCGCAACTCCAGACGACGTTTGTGAAATGTTTATCTGACGCACACATGTCCGTGCGCGTGAGCGCCGCCAGTGCGCTTGGCTTACTCATGACGTTGCAGACCCGCGTCGACGCCCTCGCGAGCGACTTGATTTCGCAGTGCGAGTCGGACGATGTCGAACCGGGCGTGCGAGAATCCACATTTAGAGCCATCGCTGGCGTGTTCGCGCACGGTGGTGCACACATTAGCGCGTCAAACGTCACGCGTGCGATTGACGCGGCTTTACGCGCGCTCGCGTCGTATTCCGAAGGCGAACGCATGAGCGCGAGCTTGGCTCTTTCGCGCGCGTTCGCCAGAGCGCCGGCGGATGAACGGGCATCCGTCGTCGACGCGCTCAACGCCCCTAGCGGCGGCGAACATCGTCAAGGCACCGCTGAAGCATTGTGCCAAATCTCGCGCGCAAACGCCGTGCTCGTCATGGATGAACACGCATCAGCAACGCTCAATGCGCTCGTTCGAGCCGCGGCAGACGACCAAAGCGCGAGTAAATGCGCCGCCGCTCGAGGATTGGGCGCGCTCGCGGGCGTCTCTGCCCGCGAACTCGGCGCGTCCTCCCCGGTGTTGCCCAAGCTTCTTCCAGTGTTGACGAAATTATTGCGCGACGCCACGATTGATGTGCGATTTGCGGCAACGCGGGCGATTCGTGTGATTATAAAAAGCGCGGGACGGTCGGAATTGTCGCCGTTTTACGACGTTTTCATGCCCGTGCTCGCCGAGTGCGCAGTGGCGGATAAGAGCGGCGACGTACGCAAGCAAGCCGAACGCGCGGTGTATCGCGTCTTCAACTTACAGGATGGTCTAGAAGAGGCGTTGGAGCACTTGAGATCGGGTGGTACGGCGAATGCGGCGAGAGGGAGGTTGACGGATATTGCATTGAGGCAACTCGCGGCGTTGCCAACGCAATCCGACGACGAAGCGGACACCTCTGTGGAGGCGGATTTGATGGTGTCCAAATAATACAGTACCTAGTAGTTTACAAGAACCCAAACAGAGTAATAGTGTGTCTCGTGAATGTAATACCTCACACGAACGCTCAATGTAGCTAGTCGCTACCGTCGTCGAAGAGTTGGAGCGAGATGTTGACATCCTTGAGCGTGGACGTGGCTCCGCTGTGAGTCGGGTCCACATTTAACGCCTTTTGCAGCATTTCACGCGCCCGACGCAATGCCTTCACGTCACCATCGCCGTAGTCGCCTAGAATTAATAACGCTTTCGCCCCTCGTACGTATCCGCGCACGTACTTATCGTCAATCGCTGTCGCGGCGACGCTCGCCTCGACGGCGAGCGTCAACGCGTCCCGTCGGCGTCTCGTATCGCCTTGACCACCAACTTTGAGCGCTGCCGCAGCTTGATTGCCTAAATATGCCACAGTACGCGGTGCCAATCTCACGGCCTCTGCGTGATACTTGTACGCCGTGTCGTAATCCTGTGCGTTGAATGCCTTCACGCCCGCGTCGTTGAGCGCCTCAGCCGCCGTCGACGCATCTGAACTCGTCGCGTCTAAATCTGGTCGTCCCACAAACGCCCCAACTCCTGTCGACGCCCGGGCGCGATCGATGACGCAATCATCATCAAAACCAACGCCCCCGACGCGCTCCCACGGACGCGCCGCAGACGCACCGACGATGGCGTCTCTGTCCGCGCGGCGGTTGACGACTTCGGTCCCGCTCAGCGTCACCAAACCGCGCGTGACATCCTCACCACCACCACCACCACCGCCACCAATCGCCCGCGTCGTCGTATACGCACTTTCACGCACGTCATAACTCGCCTCCGCGCGTCCACCCGCGCACCACGGCACGTGCACGTCGACGCCGAACGCCGCGTGCGGTCGAAACTCCCCACGCGCGCGCAGTGTCGCTTCAATCTCCATCGGATCGCACCCCGAAAGCGCCATCGTCAGCACATCCTCCAGCGACTGCAACGGCGGAATCACATACGTCCGTCGCCACCGCGCGTAATCAAAATTCGCCGTCGTCAGCGCGTGATACGCCGCCGTGATCGTCGTAAACATGCGTTGCGCTTTTTCCACATCGCGCGGATTCTTATCCGGATGCCAGCGCAAGCACGCCGCGCGATAGGCGCGCTTGATGACGTTGGCATCGGTGACATCGCGCGCGAGCCCGAGAGCGTCGAGCGCGCTCGCGCGCGTCGGCGCCGCTTCGTCGTCAGCGCGCATCGAAATGGCGTATCGTGTCGGTTACAACTCTTGGAAAACGGCTGCCAACGTGTCAGCGCGCACTCGACGGCGTTCGAACGATCATTCGACGCCGCGCGTGCGTTACATTTTTTCGCACTTTTCCGCGGTCGGCGCGCGGGGCGATTGGCGCGTCGCATCGATCGCGATGCGCGCGATCTATTAATGATTAATGAGCGCTCGTGCATTCAAAGTTTTCTTTTTTCATCACACCGCGACGCGACGCGACGGGACGCGACGCGACGGGCGCACCGCTCGAACGGCGCGAAAGTAATTGGATGCGTGCGCACGGCTCGTTTGCGCTCTCGCCGCCATCTCGCGCGGCGGCGCGGCGGCGCGATGCGAAGGCGCCGTTGGCGCCACGTAAAATGCTGACGCGGCACGCGACGATCGTTGCGGTGGCACCCACGGAGCGGCGCGAACTCGACGCGCTCGGGAGTGAACAAGCGTTCGATGATGCGATCAACAGCGGTGAGGTGGTGGTGGTGGATTTCATGGCGACATGGTGTCGCAAGTGTATCTTTTTGAAGGGGAAGCTTGAAAAGTTTGCCGCGCGCACGCCGGCGGCTCGGTTTTGTTGGATCGATGTGAACGCGGTACCGCAAGCGTTGATACGTAAGGTGGGTGTGGAGTCTATGCCGACGTTGCAGATTTACGTGCGCGGGGAGAAGGTATATGAGCTCGTGGCGGGTGAGGACGGAGAGGCGGTGATACGCAAGTTGGTGTTTGCCATCGAAGAGGCGGAGACGCTGGCCAAGAAAAAGTAGTGTTTGTTGTGGTTTTGTATTATGTACACTAAGTAAATGCACGCAGACGAAGAATGCATGACACGCGATGCATGCGCGCGACTTGAGCTATGAAATGATGGCTGTATACAGTCTTAGAAACCGCACTTGCACTGCGGAATGTGAGCAATTGAGCGCTCGAGTATGCGCGTCGCACGCCTTCTGATTTCCATCCATTTCGTGTCTAAACACTTCGACGCCGCATCGTCGCCGTCGTAATTGTTTTCGTCCCCATTTACCACGGCGAGTCGAAGAAATAGTTGCGGGACGCCAAACTTTGTGCATTTGCTTGGATGCGACGTCGGTACGAGGCACGTCCCCGTGCCCCCAGCGTTCACCGCTCGAAGTAATTCGAGATTCATGGCGTTAAAATCTACGCCGTGTGACTCTTCGAGTTCAGCAACTGTAAATCCATTCGATGCCGCGCCCGTGAGACGAAAAGACACGAGCGCATTATCGCCATCATCGCTATTATCCATGATTTCGAAACGTAAATCCTCCGCCATGGCGCGAGCGACGTCCTCTTTTATGCGCCGCACCGCGTCCATGTTGACCACAGGCAGCGGTTCTTCGAGCGTACGAATATCACGCATGACTGAGTCTTCGTCCAAATCAACGCCTATGATGACCAGACACGTACTCGTTGCACTCGCGAGTTCGCCCACGCTCGGCTCTAGCTCGAGCCGGGATTTCCCCGAAAAATGAAAATCATAGCTCACGCGCTCAACATCTTCCACGAATGTCACCACGCCCTTAGAGCGAGCAGTTGATTTAGGAATCATTGCTGTGGCCCAGTGTTGAAATCGCGCGAACACCAAGGGTTTCGTGCCTTCGTAGGCGAGTGAGTTACACGTGCTTTGAGCGCCGCCTGGTACGTGCGTCGTCTTTTTCGTCGGGTCGAGCGAAAACGGTCCTCGAGTAACAACATTTACCTTCTCTTCTTGTTTGCGTTTACGCAAGCGCCCGCCCGTCGGACTCAACACGTAAGACATCGCTGAAGCTCCCCAATCGTGCCCACTTTTGCCTTCAGGTTGACCAATCATGTCTACGTCTAAAATGCTCGGCAACGGCACGTCGGCATCCACGCACTCGATGACGCGCGCTCCTGGGGCTCTAGCACTCACGACTTCTCGTGCCCGACACAACACGGCATCGGCATCCTCTAAATCTCGAATCAGATCGATTTTGTTCAACAACACGATATCCGCACACGCGAGCTGCGCGTCCCATACGTCGCGTTCGATATCCGGCCCTCCCGCCGCCGCCGTCTCCGCCTCGACGACGCACACCACGCCATCCAGTCTCGCCCGAGTGAGTGGCCCAAAACTACGATCGAGACGCGTAACGACCTCGCTTGGATCCACCAATCCACTGGTTTCGATCAACACGTAATCGAATGACCCAATATCGCTCCCATCGTCGTCGGCGTTGAGCAACTCGGCGACGCCCGCCTCCAAATCGTCCCGCAGCGCGCAGCACACGCATCCATTCGTCAGCTCGGTGACTTGTACTTGTACGCCGTTCGCAGCATCTGCCCCGGACCTTCGAACGACTCTCGCATCGACATTTATCGCCGCAAAATCATTCACAGCGCACGCAACGCGCAACGATTGTCTATTCTCCAACGCGCGTTTCGCGAGCGTCGTCTTGCCGCTGCCAAGAAACCCAGTGATGAGCGTAATCGGCAGTCGCTTCTTCGCCTCGGGCGCGTATGCGGTTCGCAATTCATAGTTGCGAAATAAGTTGATCGACTCGGCGCGCGCGCGCGCGGCGTTGCTCGCGTCGTCGTCGCCCATGTCGCCTTGAGCTCGCGCTCGAGCCACGCGCACACGTCGAGCTCCGACGCCCCGCGACGCGCGCGCGCGGCGACTGCGACGCACGGACGCGCGCGAAAACGCCGGCGAGCACTCGAGTCGTTCGCCGAGCGCCACGGTGCGGCGCATCGACCGCGCGACGACGCGCGACGACGCAACGACGACGTCGAGTGACGGTGCGCGCGCGAGACCGTTAGAGCTCGACGCAGCCATGAACGCGCCGACGCGGCTCGCTGCGCGCGACGACGCCGGCGAAGACGGCGGCGGCGTGCAGAATGGTGCGCACGCGAGCGATACGGACGTCGGGCGCGCGCTCGTGCGCGTGCGAACGGCGGTGACGCGCGCGGCAGCCGTGGGTGCGGTGCTTCGAGGAGGATTGACGCTGGGGAAGCTCGCACTCGGAAGACGACGTACGCAGACGTCAGAGGCACTCACGCGGGCGACGATGGAGATAGGGCGGTACGTTGCGTTTTTCTCGGCGTTCGCGGGGACGTACGTGGCGGTGGATGAGACGCTTCGGGCGAAATTTGGTGCGGAGGAGTCTAAGCGTTGGAGAGCGGCGTTCGCGGGCGCGTGCGCGGGGCCGTCTTTGATGCTTGTCGGAGGCAACACCACGCATTATGGGTTAGCGGGGTATATATGGGTTCGTTCATTAGTTTTGCTCGCGCGCGTTGCACAGAAGAGTGATAATGAAAAGGTGAAAAACATGGCGGCATTTACAAAGGTAGAGCATGGGGACGTGGCGTTGATGGTTGGGAGCGCGGCGGTGATTTTATCGTGCTTTGTATTGAAACCGGAGGCAGTGGAGCCAGGATATTTACATTTTCTGAAAGTTCAAGCTGGTAAAACACCCGAAGAACTATTGGCGTTGCAGAAGTTTGGTACAGGGGCGTCAGATGAAGAACTAAGAGCGGTGTGCGCTCGTTTAGCGGTGTCGAATACGTGGTCGGCGGGTAATTCAGTGCAAGAACTGGCTAACAAGACCGCCCTGAGTGCGGTCAGTGCGAGCACGGGCGTGATCAATCGCGTAGAGTTATTTAGATTGATTTGTTTCCAAGGCGCGTCTAATCCGGAGCATTTCTTCAAGCATATCGCCAAGTCGTTTTCCACAACGTTAAGCGTATACTTGCCGGTATACTTGGTGCCCGCGCTAATGATCCATAGAGGAAAGTTGCTGTCACCAGAGCGCGGTCCGAAAGTGTTGAGTCGCATAATTACTGGGTCGGGCCGTTCGGCGTTGTTTCTGTCGTCGTATGTCGCCTGCGGATGGAGCGGCATCGACATTGCCAATCGCGCGTTGGGAACCGCAGACTGGCGCTCCATCCCACTCGGCGTGGCCTCTGCAGGTTTGGCGACATTCATTGAAAAGAAATCGCGACGAATGGAACTTGCTATGTATTGCTTATCCCGTGCGTTCGAGACGACCGCACTCGTCGCGGTGTACCAAGGCTTGGTCCCCAAATGTATTCAACGGCAAAGATGCGACGTCGCGCTCTTCTCCGTCGCTACGGCAACCATCATGCACTGCTACAATACCGAAAGAGATGTGTTTCGCAGCAAGTACTTGAACATGCTAGACTTCTTATTTGGCTCCGTGGGTCATCACAAGCAAACCATCTCGCACGCGGCGAGTTATGAGATTTTATTTGACGCGCCCGACCGCTTTGAAAACGCCCCGGCGGATGGTCGTTTCCACCAGCGCGAGTCCTCGCTCACCGAAAGCGTCAGCGAGGACGTCAGCGAACGTGATTTTAACGCCGCCAGCGAAGAGGCGAAAGACCTCTTGGGCATGGCATCAGTGCCGGAGATATTGGCGTTATATTCGTATTACAAACAAGCGACAAAAGGCGATTGCGACGCGCGCACTCGCCCCGGGATCTTCGACCAACAAGGACGGGCTAAATTTGACGCTTGGCATTCTCGCACAGGCATGTCCAAGCAAGATGCGATGTCCGCGTACATTGATAGAGTGGAGATGCTTAAAAAAGCGCGCGTCGCACACTCGCCAGCATCGAGCTCGACGCGCTGATGTAATATTACTGTATCCGACGCTTAACCACCTTATCGACGCGCAGTCACTCAAGCACCACACATCGCCGCACGCACGAAACATGTTGGTCCTCAGCGCGCGCGCGCACGTCGCACCCGTCGTCGCAGTGCGGCACACCGCGTCTCGCACGTCGCCGCGCATCACGCGCGCGACGACTTTGGTAAAGGCGACCGCTACCGCTAATCGCTCAGCGAGCGGCCGCGTTCAAGTGCGCATCGCGTCCGCGCTCGTTGTGGCGTCGACTGCGCTCGTCACGCTCCCCGCGCTCGCGGATACCATGGCAAATGATGCGGTGCCGTTGACCAAAAACCCGGCGTTCTTGGGGTTTTCGTGCGTGGCTGTGTGCTGGGGGATCCCACAGATGCTCGGGACGGCTATACTCGAGAAGAAGGAGGCGAACGGGCGAGCGTTGTTGAAGCGAGCGGGTATTGATGCCAGTGATGTTGGTCCTGGAAATTGGGGTAAGATTCAACGATTATGCCAGGAGAACGGCATCGATTACAAGGAGCAGATTTTGTGACAAAGTGGTGAAAGATGAAAGATGACGAGAACGCTCGACGTATCTCGCGGAGTTAGCTTAACGGTGACATCGACACAAGTCGATCGACCGCACCGCATCGCATCGCATGATGATGATGATCGCATTGCTTTGGAATGAATAATTAGGTTTTAAATTACACGGTTTCGTTCAACGCCGACACGTAGAGATGGGCTCACACGCGCCAGCATTGATTTATGACAGCGTCGTCCAGTCACCGATACTTACTGCGACCAAGACAACACGCTAAGAATGACTTTAAATAAACTCGGTACATGAACGGATTACGGATTCCACTTTTAACTTATTACGTCGTTGTGTTTACCGGGGCATGGGCGTGTACGCCGTTTCACCGTGAGAGTACACGTCGAGGCCGACTTCTTCCGCCTCCGCCGGGACGCGGATACCATTGGTGATGAAATCAGTCGCCTTCAAGCACGCGTACGACGCAACAGCGGTATACGCAGCAGTCATGACCGCAGCCGTACACTGAGCAATGGTTTGCTTGAGCATGGGGACGTCGTTAAAGCCGCCAAAGACCGGGGAGGCGAGAACGCCGAGCAAGCATGTACCCAAGAATCCCCCGACGCCGTGCACGCCAAAGACATCGAGAGAGTCATCGTAGCCAAAGTGTTCCTTAACCGTCGTGGAGAAGAAGCGGCACACGATAGCAGAGGCAAGGCCCATCAAGCACGCGCCGACGGGGCCGACGAAGCCCGCGGCCGGGGTGATGGCGGCGAGACCCGCGATGGACGCGGTGCACGTGCCGAGCACGGACACCTTGCCGTTTTCAATGACGTCGAGCGCCGTCCAGACAATGGCAGCGACGGACGCAGAGAGTTGCGTGGCCAAGCACGCGAATGCCGCACCGGCGCTTGCAGCACCAGCGGAACCGCCGTTGAAGCCGAACCAGCCCACCCACAACATGGCGGTGCCGAGGAATGTCAACACCAAGTTGCCTTGGTGCATCTTGTTCTCCTTGCGCTCGCCGAGATACATGGCGGCAACCAAAGCACCAATACCGGCGGTGATGTGCACAACAATACCACCCGCAAAATCGAGCACGCCCATATCGGCGAAGAAACCACCAGCACCGCCCCACACCATGTGGCATGCCGGGAAGTACACGGCGAACATCCACAACGTGCAATACCACATCACGGCGTTAAACTTCATGCGTTCGACGAGCGAACCAACCATCAACGCCGGGGTGATGATAGCGAACGTCATTTGGTACAACACCCAAAGCGCTTCGGGGATCGTGCCCACGACCGAAGTCATGCTAACGCCAGCCAAGGCGATTTTGTCCAAACCGCCGATGAACGACGCCAAACCGACGACGCCCTCCTTCATGCCAACCGTGGAAAACGACAAAGAATACCCGCACAACATCCACAGCAAGGACATGTGCGCCGTCAACGCAAAACACTGAATCAACACGCTCAACGTGTTCGTGCGACGCACCAAACCGGCATAAAACGCCGCCAAGCCCGGAATCGTCATAAAGAGCACCAACGCGCTCGAAATCAAAATCCACGCCGTATCCGCGGGCACCGCCGCCGGAATCACCGCCGCCGCCGCGCTCGCCGGCCCAGCGAGCGTCATAGACGCCACACCGAGCGCACCGAGCGCCAACGGCTTAGCCACGCGCGCAAACGCACCGCCCTTCGTCGTCGTCGCATCCGTCACATCACGCGTCGCCACCACGGTGTCGACCGACAATGCCTCTTCACCCTTTCGCGCGCCCGCGCGCACCACGCGCGCCGTCCGCACCGCCACCGCCGCGCCGCCGCGCGACGCACATAATTTCACCCCACGCATGTGCGCCATCGGCACCGCCGTCGCGCACCGCGCGCGCGCCCCTCGCGCCGCGCGCGCGCACGCACCGGTCGCCGTCATCGACCCCCCACCGCGCATCGTCATCGTCGTCGTCATCATCTATCCAAGCGATGGAATCGATCTCAATCAATGCAGAGAATAAATACGAAGAAGAACGAAAAAAATAATTCCCTCGTCGTCGTCTCGCGTTCGCGATGGAATCGAAAACCAACCGTACGCGCGCGTGACACTGACGCACGCGTCGCGAAACCCGCGAGCGCCAGGGCGAGCGCCGCGAAACGTCGCGCGGTCGACACGCATAGAGAGATCGCATACAGTGCTATGTGGGCGTGCGCGCGCGTGTGTGTGCGTCAGTGTGACGCAGCGCACACATGGGACTATTTCGTGATACAGTACGCGTACGTGGGCGTGCGTGTGTCCGACCGACCGTGTGTATGCCCGACCGACCGTATGTCCGCGCGTGCGTGCGTGCCTCGACCGCGCGCGCATCTGCATCCATCGATCATCGAACTCGATCGATCGAACTCGCGATCGATGCATGGGTTCGATCGATCATCGATGCGATGATGATTGGTGATTCGCGGCGGCGCCGTGGTCGTCGTCGCGCGCGTGTGTGCGACGCGCGCGCGCGTGCGACGATGACGACGACGACCGCGCCGCCGTCGATGCCGCGGTGGGTGTGCCCCGGGGACGTCGTGCTCGACGCCGCCGACGCCGCCGACGCCGCACGTCGCGTGACGCCGGGCGCGGGGTGCGCGGTGTGCGAGACGTCGGGCGCGGTGCGCGCGACGGTGTGCGGGGCGCCAAAGTGCGCGACGATGCGCGACGACGACGACGACGACGGTGCGGGGGCGATCGTGGTGGTCGTCGAACGTGATGGCGTCGAGCCCGTGGTGCCGCGCGTGGGGGATGACGTGTTCGGACGCGTGTCGCGCGTGGATGAGCGGCAGGCGCGCGTGGATGTCGTGGCGGTGAATGGGCGCGCGCCCACGGGTGGGGATTTCGTGGGCGTCATACGCAAGCAGGATGTGCGCATGACGGAGATTGATAAGGTGGAGGTTGAGGGGTGTTTTAGGGCGGGTGATGTGGTGCGGGCCAAGGTGCTGTCGCTCGGGGATGCGCGGAGTTTTTACTTGACCACGGCGAGCGACGCGTTGGGGGTGGTGCAAGCGCGGCATCGCGCGTCTCGAGAGGTGATGTTGCCGATTTCGTGGACCGAGGTGCAGTGTCCGGTGACTGGGGAGATTGAGGAACGCAAGGTGGCGGAGATTACGGATTCGTAGTCATCTCGGTCTACGTCTCGTCTGGTACGTTTGGGGGGCGGTGTTCGCGGCGTTGCCTCTGCGTCGCGCGTTGTTACCTCGGCCCTCAATCATTTCTACCCGTAACTTTGACGTCGTCTGGTTGAGCATGATAGCTTCATCATCATCATCATCATCAGTATCTGGTTTAATATCGGCCTTGGCAATGATCAATTGATTTTTTGTCTCTTCCTCATCCATGAGTCCCGCGTCGCAAGTCACTGCTCCTAGAGACGTTTCTTTTGTAGAGCATCCATCGGTGCACGATGACGATGACGATTGGAAGATTTAGTGTAGTACATGTAACAATACATCCGTCGCGCGCGTGCGCGACGAAGAATAATCTATCTAAAAGCTCTGCTAGCCGTAGGTATGAACGACGCGATGGTAATTAAAGGTTGTCCAATATCGCCGTCGCGCGCGACGGCGGTAAACGAACAAAGGCGGCGTTAGAGCTCTCGGCTTCATCAAGCGTGCGTGGCGTGCCAGGGTGTGCCTCTGACGTCAAATACTCTGAAAAGTCTGCGTATGCCTCGTGGTCGGACATCATGTCGTAATAGTCGTCGTCGTGTTCGTCAATGAGCGTCTCACCTTCGTCCTCCGCGTCGCCCACGTGACGTTTAATCCAACGCACAAAAGGATTAGTATCACTGAGTCGCCGCCAAGACTCATCGCCGCCCTCGTCTCTGTGCGTCAGTTTCTGCACGCGTACGATACCTTCCGCCGTGGCGCCCGCGACGTGCGTCCGAGCGTACCGCCAGAAATCGCCCAACTCCTCGCGCAACGACGTCGACCGCCCTTCGTCACCATCGTCGTCGCCGGAAGCGCTGTGTTCATCGTAAAACAACGCCACGTAACACGCTCCGAGCGCGCACACCACGCTCAACGCGCTAAACACCAACACCGCAACGCCGTTCGCGGCTCGCTTCGTCGCCGGTGGTGAATCACCCGTCGCAGGCGCGAGTGGCGCCGGTGGCGACGCCGCCGGCGGCGGCGGCGATGTCGAGATCGGCGCTGGTGGCGGTGGAGGCTCCACCGTCGCGTTTCTATCCCCGAATGCGCCGCGCGCGCGCGCCGCGAGTTGGTGGTGATGATTAATCACCTTCAACGCTCCTTCATCGCCTCTCGCGCGCGCGTCGACACCGCGCGCCACGCACGCCACGACAAACGCCACGGCGACACCATGCGTCGTCACCGATCGTCGTCCCGTGCGCGCCATGATGCTCACGCGACCATCACCGCGCGAGCTGCGCGGCACACAGTGACGCGCAAACCATGGTGACGAAAGCCGAATTTGACGCCGCCGCGGAAGCCATCAAAGCCGTCACCTCGGTACGCGCGCGATGCGATGCGAACACTCGGTCGATGTGATGTCTCGCGCGCGCGAACACACGACGAGAAGGCTCGAGAAGGCTCGATAAAAGACACTGACCACACATCGATCGACACGTGCGTCTCACACATCGCGCGCAGACGACGAACGAGGAGATGCTCGAACTCTACGCCCTATTCAAGCAAGCCAACGTGGGAGACGTCAACACCGCGCGTCCGGGAATGATGGATTTCAAGGGCAAGGCTAAATGGGACGCGTGGAAGAAGGTTGAAGGCATGTCCAAGGAGGACGCCATGGACAAGTACGTGGAGTTGGTCAAGTCCTTACAAGCGTTGCATTCGATGCAATAACGCGTTGCGGCGTCACTCGTGTGATAATACATTCAGTGCATTACTTTTCAACGCGTCTTTTGCACATCGCGCGCGACATCTGGCGCGTTGCGCGTCATAAAGCGATTCATAAAGCGCAACGCTCGACGCGATGACTAGACACCCGCGCGAATCGCTCCACCAACGTCATAACGCACCGCACGCCTCGCGCGAAGGTTGTCCGCTCCCGCGCGCACGCGTAGAGCGAATCGCGCGTCGTCATCGTTCGTCGCGCGACGCGCGGATCGACGTCGTCTCGCGCGGCGCCGGGTCGGTGCCGCGGAGGGTTTGCGCGCACCGCCATCCACGCGTTTTCTTCGCGCGCGCGACGAGTTCGACGACGCGCGACGACATGCGCTCGAGCGTGAGCACAGATACGGATATGGTGCGTATTTTCGCGACGCGCGAGAGGCGACGCGACGCGCGCGCGACGTGCGCGGAGGTTTAAAAGGGTTCAAAAGCGCACGCATTTGAATTCTCGTTTGACATTTGACAAGACACTGACGAGGCGTACCGCACGCACGAATCGTAGGATGAGGTCGCGGATGGCAGTAATAGGGCGTATTCACCGAATTTGCGAAGCGGCGAGCACGGTGAGGTGGGTTGCCGCGAAGATATGGAGGATGCGACGGTGCTGGATGACAACGTCCCGGTGGCGGGCACGAGCGAACCAGTGGCGTTTTACGGCGTCTTTGATGGACACGGAGGACGCGCGGCAGCGCTTTTCTTGAGAGATAATCTGATGAAGAATGTAGTGGGGAATGAGAATTTTGTGAACGATCCCGAGCGTGCGCTGAAAGAGGCGTTCTTTAGGACGGATCAAGACTTTTACGACGCCGCCGAGCCTGGGGAATCGAGCGGAAGCACGGGACTGGCGGCGTGCGTCATCGGAGGTAAATTATACATCGCCAACGCTGGGGATTGTCGTGCGGTATTGAGCCGAAAAGGGCGTGCGATTGATTTATCGATTGATCAGAAACCTGAATCCGAAGGAGAGATGGCGAGAATCAAACGCGCTGGTGGATTTGTTGAGGACGGTTACGTAAACGGGTTGCTCGGCGTGTCTCGAGCATTTGGAGACTGGCACATCGAAGGATTGAAAGGTCGTGGTGGGCAAGTCGGGCCGTTGACGGTCGATCCAGAGATTGAAAAGACACGTTTGACGGAAGAGGACGAGTTCTTGATTCTTGCATGTGACGGGTTGTGGGACGTCTTTAGCTCGCAAAACGCCATCGATGTGGCGCGCGCGAGCTTGCGTGAACACAACGATCCAAAGAAAACAGCGCGTGATCTCGCAACAGAAGCATTACGAAGAAATAGCTCAGATAACGTTTCAGTGGTGTGCGTGTGCCTGACTGAACAAATGCCTGAAAAGGAGACGTTCATACGCAAGGCGCCGAGTCTTTTGCGCTCGCTCTCCATCGACGCGCTTTCCATGGTTTCAAAAGCCATGACAGAAGACGCGGCAACGCCAGTACCAGTCGATCACGCGTTTGCGCCGAAACGTGTGCAAAGTGTTCGAAACTTTGATGCCGCTTCTCAACCAGCAGATCCGATATCAGGGGTGAACGTCGTGGCGCCATCTGCGGAGCAAGTGTCGAGCGTCTTGGATAGCATCGCCGCCTTCAATGTACAAAACAAAGTATCCACGGGAGCTCTAGGGCTCGAGCGGCGCGATAGCGGCCCACTCGATCAGTCGATGGAATCGCCGCTCGACACGCTGGACGAAGAAGAGGAATAAGCTTTTCTTTTTTAGGGTGACTAAGAGGAATAAGCGTTCGAAACGCACGCCCTTACCGCCGGCGCTATGTCATTGTCAAAGCGCGTCTTCGCTTCATCCGTCTCGAGTAGCGCCCTGATTTCTTGTAATACACGCGACTCTTTGCTCGCCGTCGCAAAC
>Ga0181596_10000143_pt1 | contig 71629 bp, 71 predicted proteins | sample 041ome_6_FD_148655 | JGI IMG/M metagenome (GOLD analysis project Ga0181596, IMG submission 148655) | Coastal salt marsh microbial communities from the Groves Creek Marsh, Skidaway Island, Georgia - 041402US metaG (spades assembly) | ecosystem: Environmental > Aquatic > Marine > Intertidal zone... | reverse complement strand
TAACTGCAGGGGATTTTTTTAATTTAAAAAATAGTAATCCTTTGTGGGTTTTAGGTTATCACACTTTATTCTTATCAATTGTAGTTTTAATCTTGCTTTCAGGAGTACGAGCAGGTCTTGAAAAAGCTAGTAAATTTCTTATGCCAATTTTATTGTTTATTTTACTTATCTTGGTTGTTCAAGGACTGATTTTGCCAGATGCAAATAAAGGGGTATCTTTTCTGTTTCAGCCTGACTGGTCAAAAATTAATGGTCAAACAATTTTGTTAGCATTGGGTCATGCATTTTTTACTTTAAGTCTCGGAATGGGAGCAATGATGACATATGGAAGTTATTTATCCGATAATGATGATATTGTCAATGCTTCGTATTTAGTGGCATTTCTTGACACAGTTATCGCTATTCTAGCTGGAGTAGCAATTTTCACAGTTGTTTTTTCATCGGGGTATGATCCAACTGCAGGTCCAGGGTTAGTTTTTCATGTTTTACCACCTCTCTTATCAGATCTAACTGGAGGTTATTTCTTTGCATTCCTGTTCTTTTTATTGCTTTCTATTGCAGCAATTACTTCAGGAATATCTATTTTAGAAGTTAGTGTTGCATATTTAGTTGATGAAAAACAATACTCAAGAAAGAAGGCAGTTCTTATTATGGCTTCCATGGTTTATTTATCAGCTATTCCTTGTGCGTTGTCTTTTAATCTATTATCAGATTTTACATTTAGTTTTCAAGATAAAGCATTCACATTCTTCGATATTGCAGATTACTTAGCATCTAATATTTTATTACCTTTTGGAGGATTCTTTTTAGCTGTATTTGCAGGATATGTATGGGGTATTGACGAAGTGGTAAGAAACCTTCTTATAGGAGAATCTAATTCTATTTATTTCGGAAATACAGTTTTTGAAAACAAGAAGTTTAAATCTTTCTTTAACTTCACAGTGAAATATATCTGTCCAGTATTAATATTTCTTGTATTTTTGTATTCAATTGGTTGGATTTAAATTAAATGATTAAAAGATTTTTTCCTGAAGATTCAAATCAGTTTGATTTTCTACAGAAAATTTTTAAATCTTTTGATAAGGAATTTATCGACAGACTAGAAATGTTTTTTCCAATGTGGTGCGTATTGTCTTTTAAGCATTATTTAATCAAGTCATATGATATTTATGTTATTTTCAATCCCATTGATATTGAAAATAATGAAAAGTATGTTTTTTCACTAAGTAGCTATGATTGGTTTGGTGTAATTAGTATCATTTTACATACTATTTTTCTTTTACACTTAATGAAAAAATTTGATTATTTCGGTCCATTTAGAACGGTTAAATCTGATTTCCAAACAAATTTCCTATTGTTTGTGTCACTTTTTAGTTTATTGAATGTTTTCATCCATGGAAAGCTGATGATAGGGTTATTTTTATTAAATGTTGTTCTCTATATAATTTATAGATCAAACAGTTACTTCAGTATTTCTTTAGGACTATTTTTAAGTATTCTAACTTTATTCTTATCTCTACGTTTTAATGAGCCAGTACTTGCTACTAGCGCAGCTATATATATACCTTTTTTGATTTCTTCTTTATTATTTAAATCAAAGAATCAAATTATTTATGCTCAAAAATATCTTCCCTTAATTATCTTTATTTTCATTTCTTCTAAAGAATTATGGTTTGGATTTATTGGTCTTTTATACTTCCTTTTTTTTAATATGTATTACTATTTTTCTTTTAAAAGAAAGTATGATTTTCTAAGGTTTGATCAGGCTTAATAATATCCTGGTTTTTCTTATCTTTTTTGTTAAATTGTTCAATGTTGACCTTAGTAAAAACTTTTTATACTAAAAAGTTGGTTACACAAACCATTCCACATTTCGCGTCCGGAGATAATTATGCCAAATAATATTGAAAAAAAATTAACATTTGATGATGTTTTATTGGTTCCAAGAAAATCATCTATCTTGCCTAAAGAAGTAGATTGCTCTACTCAATTAACTAAGAAAATTTCTTTAAATATTCCTGTAATGAGCGCAGCGATGGATACAGTAACTGAATCTGACATGGCCATTGCTTTAGCTAGACAAGGTGGAATTGGAGTAATTCATAAAAATTTAAGTATTGAAGAACAGGCACTGATGGTTGATAAGGTTAAAAGGTATGAAAGTGGTATGATAAGAAATCCTATCACATTGGACGAAAATAAGACTGTCAGATATGCGAAACAATTGATGGAGCAATACTCTATTGGAGGGCTACCTGTATTGTCCGATGATAAATTAGTTGGTATTATAACAAAAAGAGACATTCGTTTTGAATCTAATTTGGATACTTTAGTTAAGGATAGAATGACCTTAGATAACTTAGTTACTGTTAATTCTAAAACTAGCAACGATGAAGCTAAAAAGATTCTTCAAAAACATCGTATTGAACGATTATTAGTGGTTGATAAAAACAATAATCTCGATGGATTAATTACTGTTAAAGATTTAACAAAAAAAGAAGAATTTCCTCATTCAACAAAAGATAAAAATGGAAGATTGAGAGTTGCAGCTGCAATTAGTGTTAGAGATGATTGGAAAGAAAGAGTTTCAGCATTAGTAAGCGTAGGGGTTGACGCAATCGTAGTAGATACTGCGCATGGTCATTCTCAGTTTGTTTTAGATTTAGTGAAAGAAATTAAAAATGAATTTCCAAGCTTAGATTTAATCGCAGGAAATGTAGCTACTCCTGAAGCTACAGAAGATTTAATCAAATCTGGAGCAGATTGTGTTAAGATAGGCATTGGTGCAGGGTCAAGCTGTACTACAAGAATTATTGCAGGGGTTGGAGTTCCTCAATTATCTGCAGTTATAGATTGTGCTGAAGTTGGAATTAAACATGACACACCAATAATTGCCGATGGTGGAATTAGATATAGTGGCGATGTTGCAAAATCGCTTGCTGCTGGAGCAAATGTTGTAATGCTTGGCGGAATGCTTGCAGGAATGGATGAAAGCCCTGGAGAAACCATAGTATATGAAGGAAGAAGATATAAGTCATATAGAGGAATGGGTTCTTTAGCCGCCATGAAAGAAGGTGGAGGTGAAAGATATTTTCAGCAAGAAAGAGACGAATTAAAGCTGGTTCCAGAGGGTATTGAAGGTATGGTTCCTTTTAGAGGTCCAGTGAACAATACTATCTTCCAACTTATCGGTGGATTAAAATCATCAATGGGATATTGCGGATCTCAAAATTTAAAAGCTTTTTACAAAAATAAGAAATTCATTGAAATATCATCTGCTGGAGTTAAAGAAAGTCATCCGCATGAGGTGAGTATTGTAAAAGAAGCCCCTAATTATCAAGGGCATGATAAGTAGTTATTTACTTAAAGAATTTAAGTGATTAGTAATCTTTGATTTTTGTCTGGCTGCATTATTTTTGTGAATTATATTTTTGCTAGCCATTTTATCTATAAAAGACACTGCATCAGCATAATGCTCATCAGCAGATTTTTTGGAATCAGCAGTTAATACGCTCTTAATTAATGTACGCATTCTAGATTTGTTTTGAGAGTTGATAGCTCTTCTTTTTAAATCTTGCCTATCTCTTTTAATTTGTTGTTTATGTCTATCCATAAAATGTGGTTGCAACTTATTCTATAAAGAGATAGATGTCAATAATTTTCTATTTTGATTATTGTTTTAAGTTTTATCGTTTAAATTACGCTATGTCGTCAAAAAATCTTAAAGAGATCGCTGAAAAAGCAAAGAAAAATGATTTTATCTCTATTTCTGAATTAATGTCAGGGATAGAAAACAATATTTTTTCAAGAAAACAGGTTTCAGAATATATTTTTAAAGATTCACATGAATCGCTTAAAATTGGTATAACAGGACCTCCAGGAGCAGGAAAAAGTTCCTTAATGAATAAATTAATTCCTTTGATTCGAAAAGCAGGTTTGTCTGTCGGTGTCATTGCAATCGACCCATCAAGTCCAATTACTGGAGGATCATTTTTAGGTGATAGGGTAAGAATTAATAATGCAGTAAACGATGAAAATGTTTTTGTTAGAAGCATGGGTTCGAGAGCAGAGCTGGGAGGTGTAACAGAGCTAGCAGAAGACTTTAGCGATATTTTAGCGTATAGTGGAAAAGATATAATCTTTATTGAAACCGTCGGAGTAGGTCAATCTGAATATAGTGTATCTGAAATAACTGATTTGACTACTTTAGTTTTTGTACCCGAATCAGGAGACGAGATTCAATTATTAAAAGCTGGTATTCTTGAACTTGCTGACATATTTGTGGTCAATAAATCAGATAGAAAAGATTCAAATTTGCTAGTTAAATCCATAAACAATATTATTTCGTCGACCAAAAAAAATCTTAAAAAAATCCCAATTTTTAAGACTAGCTGCAAAACTGATGAAGGTTTAGATGTATTTGCAAAAGCAATTGTGGAATACTATAGCTCAATGAAAGAAAATGAAGATATTCAAAGTAGGCAAGTTTTACGATATAGCAGGAGAATAAAAACAATTATTGAAAAAGATATTTTAAATAATTTTTGGAGTAAAGAAAGACTGTCTTTATTAGCAGAAGTTGATGAATCTTCTATTAAATTGAAATCACCATACAAAATTGTTGATAAAATTAAGGGCAATAAATGAGTTCACAAGACATGTCTATAGTAGATCATTTGGAAGAATTGAGATGGAGAATTCTCAAGTCGTTAGGATCTATTGTTTTAATGTCAATTTTAACTTTTAATTTTGCAAATAACTTGGTAGATCTTTTGATACAGCCAGCTATGCAGATTAATTCTGATTTAAATTTACAGGTATTAACAATTCAGGGGATGTTTCTTTTAAAATGGAATCTTGCTATAATTGGTGGAATAATTTTTTCTATTCCTGTTATTACAGTACAAATTTGGAAATTTTTATCTCCAGGTTTATATGATAGGGAGAGAAAAATTCTACTTCCTTTAATTTTAACTGCTTTTTCATGCTTTATTCTTGGTGGAATTTTTGCATACAAAGTGATACTACCGTTTTCTTTGGACTTTTTTGCATCAATGATAACTGCAGATATTCAAAACAATTTCTCAATTAATTATTACTTTAGTTTTGTTTTGTCTCTTATGATTGGAGCTGGTCTGTTATTTGAATTGCCTGTTGCGTCATTTTTATTCTCGTCAATTGGTCTAATTGATCCTAAATTTTTAAAAACCTATAGAAGAGAAGCAATTGCTGGGACTGTCATTCTTTCAGCTATAATTACACCCCCTGACCCTATTAGTTTAATAATAATGTCAATTCCAATGCTAATTTTATTTGAGATAAGTATTTTAGTTTCATGGTTTGCCAATAAACTATTTCAAAATCAATAGATATGAAAAAAATATTAATTATTAGAATGAGTTCCATAGGCGATATTATTTTGGCTACCTCATTTTTAGATTCTGTTAAAAAAAAATATCCGAATTCAGCTATTGATTTTTTAATAAAAAAAGAATTTTCTCCATTATTGCAAAATCATCCTTATATAAATAATGTAATTGAGTTAGATAAGTCAGAAGGATTGAAGGGGTTAATAAATTTAGGAAAATATCTTAAGCACCAAGGTTATTACAAGGTTTTTGATATCCATAATGTATTTAGATCTAAAATCTTATCTTTCTTTTTCAAAAGAAAGATTTTTTTTCAAATTAAAAAACCAAGGTTGAAAAGATTTATGCTATTCAATTTAAAATTAAATTTTTTTAAAAAAGATTTTAGTCATATAAGGATGTACCATTCAATTTTAGAAGATATTCATCCATTTCCAAGAACATCTCTTTACGTTTCTAGAGATGAAATAAATAGGGCAAAATCATTTTTGAAAAAGGAGGGAGTAGATCAAGAATTTATATGTATAGTTCCTGGAGCAGCATGGAAACAGAAACAACTTCCAGTAGATAAGTATAATGAGCTTATTGATACGCTTAATAAAAAATTTGCATTTAAGATCGTTTTGCTAGGTTCAAAAAATGATACAATTTGCGATGAAATAAAAAAAGACATTAATATTGTTAATCTAAAAGATAAAACATCACTTAGAATGGCAATGAGTATTTTGACAATATCTGAACATACATTTGGAAGCGATACTGGACTCTTGCATGCTTCAGAGGCTTTAAACACTCCTGTTTCGATGATATTAGGTCCTACATCTATGGAGACTGGAGCAAGTATCAATCATCCAAATTCCAAAATATTTGAGAAAAATAATCTTTGGTGTAGGCCATGTTCTCAAAATGGTAAAAGACCGTGCATTAGAAAAGAGCAGTATTGTTTAACAGGAATAAACATCAATGATATAGCTGGGACATTTCAAAGAAGTTGTTGATATGAAAATAATTTTTCTAATTTTGTATAATGTTTTGATTTATCCCATAATTTTTTTTGCATTTTTACTTTCTCCATTTAATAGAAAAATTAAAGAAGGTATAATTGGAAGATTTAAATCATTAAAACATTTAAAGAGAAATAATATATCTACTTTTAAGAAAAGATATTGGTTTCATGTTGCTTCGCATGGCGAGTTTCAGCAGATTGAAACCTTAATAGATTCATTGAAAAAAGATAACAGTAGTATTGGTATTGTTGTATCGTTCTTTTCACCATCAGGTTTCAATAATGTAGATAATCAAAATATTGATTGTAAAGTTTATCTTCCTTTTGATTTTCCTATTACGATTTTTAGAGCTTTGAGGTTAGTTAATCCTGACAAAATATTTTTTACATCCAATGATTTTTGGCCAAATTTTATGATCTTTTCGCATAGAAAAAAAATTGAATTAATATTAACGTCTGCACGATTAAATGACGGCAAAGACTTCAACTCTTTTGTCAAAAATTTATATCAAAGAATATTCTTTAATATGTTTGATTCAATATTTACCATTACTAAAAATGACCAAAAAACTATTGCTGCACTATCTTCATCGCCAAAAGTAATTTTTGCAGGTAATCCGAGAATGGATAGAATCCTTAAAAATATTTCACATGAGCATATTAATAAAGAAGATAGATTGAATAATAAGGTTTTAGTGTTAGCAAGTATTTGGGAGGAGGATGATAATATTTTATTTCCAGGCATTTTTGAATATTTAGACAAAAATAAGCAGAATAAAATTATTATAGTTCCACATGAAATAAATGATAAAAATATTTCTTTTTACTGTTCTATGCTAGATAGTCAATCTATTTCATATAAAATAATTGATTCATACTGCAATATCTTTAATTTAGATGAAAGGGTTATTGTTGTTAATAAAGTTGGTTTTTTATCTAAAATTTATAGTCAAACATTTTTAACATATATAGGGGGAGGTTTTTCAAAAAATGGTATCCATAATTTGGCTGAACCAGCAGCTGCTGGCAATCCGGTAATTTTTGGCCCAAATTTTCAGAATTCAAATAAGTTAGATGCAGTATTTTTAAAATCATCAAACGCGGGATTTTCAGTTAATTCATATAAAGAATTAATTAAAAATATTGATAATTTATACGATATGAATTTTTATAGACAATGCTCAAAAAATGCTAAGAATTATGTCATTAAACATAAAGGTTCAACCCAAAAAATAATAGAACTTTTATGAGCAAGCTTTTTAAGTTTAAGGACATATTTTTAGTTCCCAATTTAATCACTATTTTGAGATTTTTTTTGATCGCTCCAATGATTATTACATTTCAAAATGGAATGCAAAATTATTTTTTAATTATTTTAACTGTTTCTTTGCTAACAGATTTTCTTGATGGGATTGCAGCTAGGCTTCTTGATCAAAAATCTGAACTAGGAAAGACTCTAGATCCTATAGCAGATGGAATTACACTCTTTGCTTTTATCATTCTATTTAATAGAGAAGGATTTATTTCAAATTGGTTTACAATTTTTTATTTTTTAAGGCAACTTACGATATTGATTTTTTCTCTATGGTATCTATCAAAACTAAAAACTGTATATGGGTCAAACATTTTAGGAAAGACGGGTGTTTGTTTTTTAGGCGCAGCATTATGTGTATTTGCTTTAAGGTTAGATAATTTCATTTTTATAACTCCCTATCTATTAAATATATCTGCAATCTTATTGTTTGTTAGTCTTTTAGATTATATAAGATTTTTTCTTAAGCTAGAGAAAAGTAATAGAACTAATTGACATACATTCTAATTTACTATATGGTTAATAATTACTAAATTATTAGTCATTATGGCAGACTTTAAAGTAGAATCAAAATTTTCTCCAGCTGGAGATCAACCATCTGCAATCTCTGAATTATCAGAGGGTTTAAAAAATGGAACTGATCATCAGACCTTGTTGGGTGTTACTGGGTCAGGTAAAACCTATACAATGGCAAAAGTGATTGAAGAGGTTCAAAAGCCAACATTAATTATTTCTCATAATAAAACTTTAGCTGCGCAACTTTATGGAGAGTTTAAAAATTTATTTCCTAACAATGCAGTTGAATACTTCATTAGTTATTATGATTATTATCAACCTGAATCTTACATGCCAGTTACTGATACTTTTATTGAGAAAGATTTTTCAATGAATGAAGAAATTGATCGATTACGCCTTAAGGCAACTAGCTCACTTTTACAAAGAAAAGATGTTATTGTGGTTAGCTCTGTTTCATGTATTTACGGGCTAGGAAATCCTAAGGAATGGAAAAAGCAAGTTGTTCATTTAAGATTAGATTCTCAAACAAGTCGAAGTAGTTTAACTGAATTTCTTGTTGATATTTATTATCAAAGGAACGATCAGGTGTTAGAAAGATGTAATTTTAGAATATTAGGAGATATTTTTGAAATATATCCTGCTTATGAAGATAAGGCTATAAGAGTTGATATTTTTGATAACTCTATCCAATCAATTGTTTCATTTGATCCGCTTACAGGTGAAGAATATCAAGAGCATGAAGAATTTTATTTGTATCCTGCTAGGCATTTTATTTCCGATAAAGATAAAAATGATTCTGTAATTAAAAAAATCAGAAATGATTTGAATGCTAGATTAAAATTCTTTAATAAAAATGAAAAATTTCTTGAGGAACAAAGAATTGGGCAAAGAACAAATTTTGATATTGAAATGATAGAAGAGATTGGTTATTGCTCAGGAATTGAAAATTATTCACGATATTTTGATGGCAGAAAAGAGGGTGAAAGACCATTTACTTTGATAGACTTTTTTCCAGATGATTTTTTAACTATTATTGACGAGTCTCATGTTACTCTACCTCAAATTCAAGCAATGTATGGAGGTGACAGGAAAAGAAAAGACAACTTAATTGATTTTGGGTTTAGATTGCCTTCTGCTTACGATAATAGACCATTAAAATCAGAAGAATTTGCAACTTTACAAAATCAAGTCGTATATGCATCTGCTACGCCATCGTATCGAGAGCTAGATTTGTCAGAAGGTGCTGTCGTAGAATTGATTAATAGACCAACAGGACTTGTAGATCCAGAATTGATTATTAAGCCATCTAGCGGTCAGATTGATGATCTTATTTCAGAAATTAAAATCAGATCAGCAAAAGATGAGAGATGTCTTGTAACGACATTAACTAAAAAAATGGCTGAGGATTTATCAGAATACTTAAGCTCCGTTGGATTAAGAGTAAGGTATTTGCATTCAGAGGTAAAAACAATTGAAAGGGTAAAAATTTTACGAGATTTAAGATTAGGCGATTTTGATGTCTTGGTTGGAATAAACTTGCTTCGAGAAGGATTAGATTTGCCAGAAGTATCTCTTGTTGCAATACTTGATGCTGATAAAGAAGGGTTTCTTAGGTCTAAAAGTTCACTGGTGCAGACTTCTGGAAGAGCTGCTCGTCATATTGATGGAAAAGTGATTCTTTATGCAGATAAAATTACTGATTCTATGCAATACTTAATTGACGAAACAGATAGAAGAAGGTCAATTCAGCTTGAATACAATAAAAAACATAATATAACACCTAAAACTGTTAAAAAATCAGTTGATGAAATTATGCAAGCAACTCGGGTTGCAGAGTCTTATAAGGAAAGTGAAATTGAAATAAAAAGAGATATAGCGACAGATAAATTTTTGAACGAAGACAAGAAAATTGTAGTTGAAATGATTCGAGAAGAGATGTTAGAGGCGGCAGAAAATTTAGAGTTTGAGAGGGCAGCTAAATTGCGCGACGAGATGAATAAGCTTGAAAAAGAAATTAAACTATAGTTTATGGAGAAAGTATGAATATTGAGTTGATAAAACAAAAAGCAGGTATTATTGGAGAAAGTGAAGGGATTAATCAAGTATTAGAAATGGTAGCTCAAGTAGCTAATGTTGATATTTCTGTACTAATCAACGGAGAGTCTGGTACCGGTAAGGAGCTTGTAAGTAAAGCGCTTCACTTAGGTAGTAAAAGAGCTTCTAGCGATCTTGTAATAGTAAATTGTGGAGCAATTCCAGAAGGAATAATTGAAAGTGAGCTATTTGGGCATAAAAAAGGGGCATATACAGATGCTAGCGATTCAAGAAAAGGATATTTTGAAACTGCAAATAAAGGAACTATTTTTCTGGATGAAATTGGAGACATGCCTTTAGAAACACAAGTAAAGGTACTAAGAGTTTTAGAGTCTGGTGAATTTATGAGAGTCGGTGATTCTGTTACTAAAAAAACAGATGTTCGTGTTCTTGCTGCGACCAATAAAGACTTGGGAAAATTAGTAAAAGAAGGAAAGTTTAGGCAAGATTTATATTATAGACTTAAAACAGTTACAGTTAATATTCCTCCATTAAGAAAAAGAAAGATCGATATAAGATTGCTGGTGGATAGATTTGCTTTACAATTTAGTAGATCTAATAATATTAAGTATAAAGGCTTTACACCTGAATCAATTAAAGAGATGCACAAACATCATTGGCCAGGCAATGTTAGAGAGTTGAGAAATTTTGTTGAGAGTATTCTTATTTTGCAAAAAGGAGAACGTATTACGGCTGAAATGGTAAGTAATCAATTAGCTGGTGATATGATTGACAATAATCATTCAAACGATTCATTACCAGTAGTTGTAAATCGCGATCCAGATCAGGCTGAAAGAGAATTGATTCTAAGACAATTACTTTTTCTGAGGCAAGATATTGAGGATTTAAAATTAATGATGAAAGAATCTAGTTTTTCTGATTTAAATTCTACTAGAAGTATTAATCAGTCATTTGATTCTACAATTCATAATAATGAAATTATAAATCAAGATGATAATCTCATCAAAGGTGAAGCAATTGGAGCATTTAATACTAAGGACTTAGAGAAGGAAATGATAATAAGAACTCTAGAATATTTCAATAATAATAGGAGAGCTTCCGCTAAATCTCTAGATATGAGCGAAAGAACTTTATACAGGAAAATTAATGATTATGGAATTGAAAAGAAGATTAAAAAAAATAGCTAATTTTTGCTTTTTGTTTATACTTGCAGGATGCAGCTATTATTCGATGGCAGGGTCCATTCCTGCTAATATTAATAATGTTAATATCCCTCTTTTTCAAAATGATACTGCCGAGTTTGAGATTGCTGAAAATTTGACATCAAAGATAACTCAAGAAATTGCTGCTCAAAATATATTAAAAATTTCAAATATTGAAAATAGCGATAGTTCAATTATCGGGGTTGTTACTACTGTTTCAGACGGTCCATTTTCATTTGATAGCAATGAGCAGGTTGACGAATATAGGTTTTCTTTATCTGTCAATATTAAATGGATAGATAATAATGATGATAAAAATTTAATTGAAAAAACCTTTTCAGGTTTTGGAACTTATAGTATAAACAATGATCCTTCATCTGATGGCTTAGATAATGATAATGATGGACTTTTAGATGAGAATGATGATGATGAATTTGGTGATTCAAGAGAGCTGGCGATTAATATTGCAATTAACAAAATTGCATCAGATATTGTAAATTCAATCCTTTCAACATGGTAAAAAAATGGAAAATGTAGCAATTAATAAATTAAAAGATTTTGTTGGTAAAGAAGTTCAGCTAAATGGATGGATTTATAATATGAGATCAATTGGTAAAATTTGGTTTGCAATCGTAAGAGATGGTACAGGTTTTGTTCAGTGTGTAGTAACGAGCAATGATGTTAGTTCAGAGGTATTTGAACTTGAATCATCATTGACTCAAGAATCATCTATTCAAGTTACTGGTATTGTGCAGGAGGATTCTCGTTCTGATTTAGGAGTTGAGATTCTTGTAAAAGATATGAGTGTTATTCATATTGCTGAGGAATATCCAATTGCATTAAAAGATCATGGCGTTAGTTTTTTAATGGACAACAGGCATCTTTGGTTGCGCTCAAAAAAGCAGTTCGCAATAATGAAAATTCGCCAGAATATTATTAAATCTATAAGAGATTTTTTTGATAATAGAGATTTTGTTCTAATTGACTCTCCAATGTTTACTGGAAATGCAGTTGAAGGGACCACAACGCTATTTGAAACTGATTATTTTAATCGTTCAGCCTATTTGACTCAAAGCGGTCAATTGTATCAAGAAGCAGGAGCAATGGCTTTTGGAAAGACTTATTGTTTTGGTCCATGTTTTAGAGCTGAAAAGTCAAAAACTAGGAAACATTTAACTGAATTTTGGATGGTTGAACCAGAAATGGCTTTTTGCAATCTAGATCAAAATATGGATTTAATTGAAGAATTTATAACTCACATAGTTACTGAAAGTTTAGCTAACTGTAAAGATGAGCTAAAAATTCTAGAAAGAGATGTTTCATTACTTGAAAAAGTTAAATCACCTTTTCCCAGAATTACTTACGATGAGGCAGCAAAAATTCTGAATGATAATGGTCAAAAATTTGAATATGGGAGCGATTTTGGTTCTCCTGATGAAGAGTTAATAGCATCAAAATATGATAGCCCAGTCATGATTCATAGTTGGCCCCATGAAACCAAAGCTTTTTATATGAAAAGAGATAGTTCTGATAAATTAGCTCTAGGTGTTGATGTAATAGCTCCTGAAGGTTATGGAGAAATTGTGGGTGGAGGTCAAAGGGAAGATGATCATGATACGCTTGTAAAGCGCATTGAAGACCATGGATTGCCTGTTAGTGCATTTAAGTGGTATCTAGACTTAAGAAAATATGGTTCTGTTACTCACTCCGGTTTTGGATTGGGGCTTGAAAGAACAGTTTCATGGATATGTGGAATAGACCATGTAAGGCAAACTATTCCTTTTCCTAGAACAATGGGAAGATTGGAGCCTTAATGAAATTTGATGGTAGAATTGCTGTTTTTGGTGGAAGATTTATAACTGAAGAAATTTATAATGACACCGTTGAAATTGGTAAACGAATGGCAGAAAAAAATTGGTTAGTATTTTGTGGCGGTGGAGAAGGTGTTATGGAGGCTATTGCAAAAGGAGTTTCTTTGGGCGGTGGAACATGTATTGGTATTCTTAAAGACAAAGATTTTAAAACTGGAAATGAGTTTTTAAGTATTCCCATCTCTACTGGAATGGACATAACAAGAAATGCGCTAATTAGTTATAACTGCGACCTTGGAGTTGCTATATCAGGAGCATATGGAACGTTAAGTGAAATAGCATTTACTCTAGCACAAGAAAAACAATTGATAGCATATAATAGTTGGGATATTCCTAAATCTATTAAGGTAGAAACTATCAATTCTCTAATTGAGGAAGTAGATAAGTGTCTCAAGATATAAATGTTGCTGTTTGCCAAATAAATCCAATTCTTGGAGATTTTAATAATAATCTTAAAAAGATTTCATCTAACTATTTAGAGGCAGTTAAAAAAGGAGCAGATATTGTAATTTTTCCAGAAATGTCTATTACAGGATATCCTCCTCAAGACTTATTAAATAACAATAAGTTTATTAAAAAGAATCTTTCATATTTAAATGATTTTTCTAAAATAGTAACCATTCCATGCGTTGTTGGATTTGTTGATAGTGTTAACGGTAAAAATTATAATGCAGCAGCAATATGCCAAAATGGTAATATAGCTTTTAAGTATCATAAAATACACTTGCCTAACTACGACGTTTTTGATGAAAGAAGATATTTTTCTAATGGAAGTTCAATTGGAATATTTTCATTAAAAATTAAAGATTTAAATTATAATATTGGTCTTCAAATTTGTGAAGACTTGTGGGATGATAACTATGATAGAAAACTCTCAGCGGAATTAATTGAACATAATCCTGATTTGATTATCAATATATCTGCTTCTCCATTTGCTCAAGATAGAAAAGAAGAAAGAGTTAATCTTGTAAAGCGTAAGTTTAAAGATGCTAAATGCCCTTTTGTTTATTGTAATTTAGTTGGCGGGCAAGATGAATTGATCTTTGATGGATTTTCAATGATTTTTGATAAAAATATGGATTTAATTGAAATGGCTAATGGATTTGTGGAAGAGACTATTTTAACTGATTTAAAAACATCAAAAGCTATTCCATCTGTTTCAAAAAATAAACAGCTTTTTGATGGACTTTCACTTGGTATTAAAGATTATTTTAATAAAACTGGACACAGCAAAGCAGTGATAGGTCTGAGCGGCGGTATTGACTCCGCATTGGTCGCTTGCTTAGCTGTTGACGCTCTTGGTGCTAATAATGTTTATCTAATTTCTATGCCTTCTAGATTTTCTAGCGATCATAGTAAAATAGATGCAAATCAATTGGCTATAAATTTAAGAGCAAATTTTGAAACAATTGATATAGATGGGTTGTTTGAACAATATTTAGATGTGCTTGCTCCTAGTTTTCAGGGCTTAGATAGCAATGTTGCTGAAGAAAATATTCAGTCAAGAATCAGAGGAAATATCTTAATGGCATTGTCTAATAAATTTGGATATTTAGTACTTTCAACAGGTAATAAAACAGAGCTTGCTCTAGGATATTGTACGCTCTATGGAGATATGAGCGGTGGATTATCTGCTATAGGAGATTTAAATAAGAATGAGGTCTACAATCTTTCGAAATGGATTAATAAAAATAATGAGGTTATTCCAAAAAATATCATCAAAAAAGCTCCTTCCGCTGAACTTGCTCCAGATCAATTTGATCCATTTGACTATGAATTAATTAGTCCATTAGTTGATACGATAGTTATGGATAATAAGCAGGATAAAAATGCTGATAATGAGTTTTTAAGTCTCAAAAAGAAGGTAAATATTAATGAGCATAAAAGGAGACAAGCAGCTCCTGTTCTAAGAGTGAGTAAAAAAGCTTTTGGTATTGGAAGAAGGATACCAATTGTAAATCATTTTCATGAATAGCACAAAATCCCTCAGAAATTTTTGCATTATTGCACACATAGATCATGGTAAGTCTACCTTGGCTGATAGATTGCTTGAGCATACTGGAACAATTTCAAAAAAGAAAATGCAGAATCAAGTTTTAGATAATATGGAGCTTGAAAGAGAAAGAGGTATTACAATTAAAAGTCATTCAATTAGAATAGACTATAAAGACTTCATACTAAATTTAATTGATACTCCTGGTCACGTTGATTTTACTTACGAAGTTTCAAGAACGCTGTCTGCTAGCGAAGGAGCTTTGCTTATTGTTGATGCTGCTCAAGGTATTGAAGCACAAACTGTTACAAATTATTTACTTGCTCTTGAGAATGATCTTGAAATAATTCCTGTAATTAATAAAGTAGATTTACCAAATGCTGATATTGAAAATGTATCAGCTCAAATTATTGAAATGGTTGGATGTAAAAAGGAAGATATTCTACTTGCAAGTGCAAAGACAGGCGAAGGAATTGAGGATATTCTAAATGCAATTACTTCAAAAATTCCCGCTCCTGAAGAACCAAAAAATGAAGAATTTAAAGGTTTAATTTTTGATTCAATCTACGATAGATATAGAGGTGTTGTAGCTTATGTAAGGGTTTATGAAGGTTCTTTAAAAAAGGGGAGCAGAATTAAGTTTTTTGCCCATGATACACATTATGACGTTGATGAAGTCGGACACTTTATTATTGATAGAAAAAAATCTGACTCAATTAAGGCTGGAGAGGTAGGCTATATAATTGCAAATGTTAGAGATATTGAACATGTTCTTGCCGGTGATACGGTTACAAATTTTAATAAGCCATGCAAAGAAGCTTTACCAGGATTTCAAAAAATAAAACCTATGGTTTTTTCAGGATTATTTCCTGCAGATGCGGGAGAATATGACGATTTAAGAACTGCGCTTGAAAAATTAAAACTTAATGATGCTTCACTTTCTTTTGAGCCTGAAGTAAGTGACGCCCTTGGTTTTGGATATAGATGTGGTTTTCTGGGGTTATTGCACATGGAAATAATTCAAGAAAGACTTGAGAGAGAATTTAATTTATCTATTGTGACCACAAGTCCTAACGTTAAGTATTTAGCAAATTTAAAAGACGGTTCCCAAGAAGAGGTTCAGAGACCAGCATTATTACCAGATCCAAAATTCCTAGATAGTTTGATGGAGCCTATTGTAACAGCAGAAATTTTAACTCCTGTAGATTACATTGGAAATGTCATGAAGATTTGTGAAGAAAAAAGAGGTAAATATAAATCTACTCAGTATTTATCTGAATCTAAGGTCCAGCTTATTTACGATCTACCTCTAGGAGAAATACTTTTTGATTTTTATGATAGAATTAAATCTGGTTCAAAAGGGTATGCATCATTTGACTACACTTTCAAAGAGTACAAAGAAAGCAAGTTAGATAAATTAGATATTTTAATTAATAAAGAGCCCGTTGATGCTTTATCAATGATTTGCTCAAAGAAGGATTCTTATCATAGAGGTCTTGCATTATGTCAAAAATTAAAAGAATTAATACCTAGGCATCAAATACAGATTCCAATTCAAGCTTCTATAGGCTCTAGAGTTATTGCAAGAACAAATATTGCACCATTTAGAAAAAATGTTACAGAAAAACTTTATGGTGGAGATGTAACTAGAAAAAATAAATTGCTACAAAAACAGAAAAAAGGTAAGAAAAGAATGCGTACTATTGGTAGAGTCGAAGTGCCTCAAGAAGCTTTGCTAGCTGTTTTAAAAATCTGATATGATTCAAGATTATCTTTCTAAATCAAAGTCATTATTTTATAGTCTTTTAATCACCTTTCCTCTATTCCTGGTATATGAAATTGGTATTTTTTTTATGTTTAGAGCAGATATTTCTTACGTTAAAAATGGCGGAGATGTTCTAATTGAAGAATTCATTAAAATGCTTGGACTGAATGGTTATTATGCTGCAAGTTCAATTTTTATTGTAGTATTATTTTCTATTTTTATTTCACAAAGAAAGAAATTCAAATCTTTTGAGGTTAAGTATAATTATCTATTTTTTATGGCTTTAGAGTCAATAGCATATGCTTATTTATTATTATTATTATTATTACAAAATATATATCTATTACAAGGAGCAGGGTCTAATTGGTTAAGTAGTTTTATATTATCTATTGGTGCAGGACTATATGAAGAATTAATATTTAGATTTTTATTGATATTTATTCTTACAAAAAGCATATCATTTGTTTTTAAAGTGAAAGAATTTTACTCATTAATCTTATCAATTATGGTTAGCTCAATTCTTTTTTCTATTTTTCATTACATAGGAGAGGAATCTTTCGCTCCAATATCTTTTACCTTAAGGTTTTTAGCAGGTATTTACTTATCAGTAATTTATATTAATCGTGGTTTTGGAATAGTTGCATTAACTCATGCATTTTATGATTTATTTGTTATTTTTCGTTTAACTTAGCTTATGAAAAAAACTTTCTTTTATTTATTAATTTTTAGTCAAGTTTTTGGCCAATCTATTATAGATACTCTATCTGTAACTGTCTATCCAGAATTTTCTTATCCAGGCGTTGCAATAGAGTATAAGTTTGACAAGTCAAATAATAATGATATTACTTTCCCAATACCTGCAAATATCGATTCCGTTTTGTATACAATATCTACAGACAGCTTAGAATTTGAAAAAATAGTTCAAGTAGAAAATAATTTACTGAAAACCTTAAATCAAAACGGAAATCATACCATTTATTTATTTTTGGATAAGTTTATAAAAGACCCAGGGCCAAGAAGATTTTCATATAATTTTGAATCGCTTCAGGACATTAATACTTTAATATTGGGGGTTCAGATACCTTTTGGGTCTGAAGAGTTTCAAATTTCTGCTGATAGCTTTAATCTTGAAAAGGTGCGTGATCAAAATGGGTTGACGTTTTATCAAGGAATAAATAATAATTTTTCAGACAAAGATAACTCTTTGATCAGTTTAAATTACTATAATCCACATGGAGGAACTTCAATCCAGTATGCCGCTAATATAAGCACTCAAGATTCTTCTGTACAGTCTCCGCCATCTGCAAACGACAAGTTTGTTAGATATCCGATATTGACTTGGGAGCCAATGCTAATGTTCCTTTTTTTGTCATTGTTTATTGTGTTTATATATGAATTTCAAAAATCGAAAAATGATTAAAAGAAACTTTATTTTATTTTTTACAATAATGGCAATAATGAGCTGTGATTATAAAAGAGATGCTATAGGCGGAAATGATGATATCGTTGTGCTTGCAGCTAAAGAAGATAGAGAAAAAATTAGAAGTCTTTTGTCAACTATTTTTAATGAAACAATTTTGACTCCATCTCCTGAATCTTTTTATAATATTAAATTTGCTGATCCTGAAAGTTTTTCTGCACTAAAGACTCAAACCAACCTTATTGTTGCTTCCATAGGTAATTATGAATTAAATCCAGGTACTAAGCTTGCAAAAGAGCTTTTGGGTCAAAATGCCTTCAATAATACACTTAATGGAGTTCCGGTAATTTTATCAAAAGATCAATTTGCTAAAAATCAATTATTTATGATTTTAAGTGGAAGTAATTCTGAACAAATTGAAGATTATCTAGTGCTCAATAATGAATTTATTCGAAATAAATTCGATGAAAATTTTTTTAAGAAACAATCTCAATATTTTCTAGAAAATGAAAGACAGGAAGAGCTTGAGCAGGATCTTAAAATAAAGTATGATTGGAGTATGAAAATTCCATGGGGATGGGAACTAATAAAAAATGATAGTGAAAAATCATTTTTTTGGATTGGTCATGAATTACCTTTTAGGTGGATTGCAGTTCATTGGAGAGATGGTAATTTTTTTAGCGAGGAAGATGTCTTAAAGTATGTAAAAGAATATCCTCAGATGTATTTTGAATCAATTAGGTATAACAAAGAATATATAAATGTTGAGTTTAAAGATTTCAATTCTGAATCATCGTACGAAGTGTCTGGTTTATGGGAGTCTATTGATGATGCTAAAGGAGGTCCATTTAAAGGATATGTATTTTATGACTATAAAAATGATAGAACATTTTATATAAGTTATCTAGTTTTTAATCCTGGTGGGAAAAAAGCATTTTATATGCGACAACTTGAAATGATTGCTAAAACAATAACTGTAAATTCATGAAAAATTTGGTCATTCTTCCAACCTACAATGAATCAAAAAACATTGTTAAAACAATTGATTTGATTTTCAAACAAGGTATAGATGTTAATATTCTGGTTATAGATGATAACTCACCTGATGATACATCTGGCATTGTTGAAGGATTAAAAAATGACAAAATTTTTCTCTTAAAAAGAGAGTCAAAAAAGGGCCTTGGTTCAGCATATGTAGATGGATTTAGGTGGTCTATCAAAAATAACTACGATAAAATCATTCAAATGGATGCAGATCAATCACATGATCCAAGTGAAATTGTTCCTATGTTTAGTCTTTTAGATAAAAATGATCTTGTAATAGGTAGTAGGTATAAAGGTGGATTAAGAGTTATTAATTGGCCAATTCAAAGATTGTATATCAGTTATTTTGCAAATTTGTACGCTAAGATAATTACTGGTGTACCTGTGAAAGATTTAACTGCAGGATTTAAAGCTTGGAGAGTTAGCACACTTAAAAAAATTAAATATAATGAATGCTCCTCTCAAGGTTATTGCTTTCAAATCGAGACTTCATTTAGAGCATACCAAAAAGGTTGTAAATTGGTTGAACATCCAATAGTTTTTACTGATAGAACTGTAGGTGAATCCAAAATGAGTAAAGCAGTTATGCTTGAGGCTGTTTTAAAAGTTTGGCTTTTTGGATTTTGGAGATTATTTAGGCTAAAAAGATGAAAAAACATTATTTATCATTTGAAAAACCACTTAAAGATTTAGACATAGAAATAGAAAAACTATCTATTTCTGAAACAGAACCTGAAAAATTAAATGAATTAAAAAAAGAGAGAGAGGAGTTAGAAAAAAATATTTTTTCAGACCTTTCTTCTTGGGAAACTGTTCAGTTAGCAAGGCATCCTAATAGACCATATACACTCGATTATATCAATGCTTGGTGCGATAATTTTACCGAACTTCATGGAGATAAGGCTTTCTCTGATGATAACGCTGTGATTGCAGGTATTGGGATTATTGAAGATACTAAGGTAGTAATTATAGGACAGCAAAAAGGAAGAAATACTAAAGATAACATTTTTAGAAATTTTGGTATGATGAAGCCTGAAGGATACAGAAAAGCTTTAAGAGTAATGAAATTGGCAGAAAAGTTTAAACTGCCTATTGTAACCTTGATTGATACTCCTGGAGCAGATCCTGGTATTGGAGCAGAGGAAAGAGGTCAAGGATATGCTATTGCAAATAATTTATTTGAAATGGCCTCTATAAAAACTCAAATTTTGTCAGTTGTAATTGGAGAGGGTGCAAGTGGAGGTGCTTTAGGAATTGGTTTATGCGATAAGATGATTATGCTAGAGCATACATGGTTTTCTGTTATTAGTCCAGAAGGGTGCGCATCAATCCTATGGAAAGACTCAACAAAAGCTCCTGATGCTGCTGAATCTTTAAAGTTAACCCCGAAAGACTTAATGGAGCATAATATCTGCAATATGATTGTTTATGAGCCATCAGGAGGCGCACACAGACATTTTGATGAAACAGCATCAATATTGAAAGAGGTAATATTGAACGAGCTTAGTGAATTAAAGAAAAATATTAATAAAGATTTTCTTGATAATAGAGTTGCTAGATATGATAAACTTGGTACTTTTAGAGAAGACTAATAAAAGTCGTATCTATAATCTTCTATGTCCGAATTGTCTCTAAGTGCTTGTAACCAATTAGCCCATAAAAGATTTTGTCTTTGAATAAGAAGACTAAACTTGATTGATTCTTTCTTTTCTTCAAAATCATTAGAATTTATTTCATCAATTTCGATTACTTTAACAAACGCTTGTCCCCTTATTGTTGGCAAGGGTCCAAAAATATCACCAGCTTTTGCATTAGTTAGTGCGCCTACTATATAATTACTTTTTCCAATTGAATCAAAGCTACCTATTAGACTTGCACTTGATTCAGCTACATACTCAAAAGATTCATTTTTCTGTGATAGAGCTAAAAGATTCATTTCTTCAGCAGAATTATCCTTTAAAGATTGCGCTAAGTTTTTGATTTGTTCTTTTTTGAAGTTTGATAAAAATTCTGTTTTAAGATCTTCTTTAACATCTTCAAAGCTTAAGATTGTTTCATCTTTAACAGAGTCTAAGAAAAAGACACCATAGAAATTATCATTTTTGATAGCATCTGATGTTGCGCCTTCAACATTATTGAAAGCAAAATTAACAGCACTTCTAGCAACGCCAAAATCGTCGATAAAAATTGATTCTTTTCTTATTGGGCTCGATTCATTGATTTCAAGACCTAGAGAGTCTGCAAGTGCAAAAAAACCATATTCATTAGCTTCTAAAGCAAAGATACTTGCAGTATCTCTTAATTTATTTTCAGTACCTCTACCAGGTGTTATAGTAAGAAGAATATGTGAGGTATTTACTTGTTCAGATTCATCAACAACTCTTTTATCATTAATTTTAATTACATGAAATCCATAGTCAGTGAGTATTGGACCAACAATATCACCTTTTTTACCGTCAAAAGAAGCAACTTCAAACTCTGGAAGAAGTTGACCTTTGCTGTACCATCCAAGACTACCACCTCTTAATTCTTGAGGATTTGCACTATTACTTGGATCTTCGGTGTACATATTAGCTAGTTGCGCAAAATCTTCTCCATTATTTATTCTGTAAATTAAATTTTCTGCTTCAAGCTTAACTCTTAATGTGTCATTTGCATCAGAAATAATAGGCCATTTAACATACTGCATAAATCTGGTTTCCGGTTGATCATAATTAGATACGTTTTCATTGTATAATTCTAGTAATTCATCATCGGTTGGTCTATTTTGAATCATTGAGTCGTAAAAATCATTATCAATAGCTTTATCTGTGATATGTAAAATTTCAAGCTTATGATTTACAAATCTTTTTTTGTAGTCCTTAAGAACTTCATCTGCATGAATTGCTGATGCATTAATAACATACTGTTGCAGCTTATAGTTTGGTAAGTAGACATTTTGCATAAAATCTTCAATTGGCTTCCAATCTATTTGATCAGGAGTCAGTACAGCATTAAGATATTTTTCTAAATCAAACCTTCCAAAAGATTGAAAAGCTTCACTGTTTTGAAGAAAAGGAGGAGGGTTATTTTTCATTTGAAAAAGAACTTCTTCTTCTCCAACTACAATTTTGTTTTTTTCAATTTGTTCTTGAATAATTAAGTCAGCAATTAATCTTTCCCATACTACAGCTCTAACATATTCTCTCTCTTCATCTGAAACAGGTTTTCCAGATTGAGAATCTAATCTATTAATTTCGTTCGATACTAATTGATTAAAGTCTTCGAACAGGATTGGTTCTCCATTTATGGATCCAACTTCATTACCTTGTCTTTGGCCAAAAATATCTGTAATGCTTGCTCCACCAACAAGTCCACCAATGGCCATACTCGTAACAAATAGGATCAATATAGTCCACATCACTACTTGCATTCTATTTCTCATGCTAGTTATTATACCCATAGACAGCGAATTTATAACAGCAACAATGTTTATGCAAACCTATTAAAAAATTTGATAACTGTATTTTATAAATTCTAACTAAATTGAATTATTAACAATTAGATACAATGAGTAAAAAAGCATTTCATAAAATTCAATCATTTTTAAGTTTAAGAAAGCCATCAAACAAGGATGACGAAAAATTTATATCTGAAATAGAATCTCCATACCAAGCAGCCAAATTAAGAAGTGCATCTAAAGGTAAGTCAGTTGATAGTTTTCATTCTCCAGTTAATTTTTCATGGAGTGCGTTTTGGAAATCACTGATTTATGAAAATTTACCACCAGTTATTTTTTCTCCTTTAGCAGCTATTTTTCTAGAAGGTTCTCTTTCAAGAGCATGGCACGTATCTCAAAATAGGGGATTAATAGCGGTTTCAACAAAGCATCATCCTATTGATTTTATTATACAATCATGGTTGATTGTATACCCTTGTTCGTGGTTAATGAATATTGGATTATTTTTAGCATTATTTTCTGATAAGCAATTAATATTAAATATCGATCCTTTTCATATGGTTTTGGCATATCTGCTTTTATTTTTTAGAAGATTAATAATTGCGACAAAATATGGATACTTTAGACCTGAAGACTTAGAGCGCTTGTGTCTGCCAGCTCCAGATTGGGACAATAATAAAACTGTCAGAAGACTGATTGCTCAGGGATGGTTACGTCCTTGGGCATTTCCTGGATTAATTGAAGATGAATTAACAATCGCAATGGATGAAAATGATACTTGTTTACAAGGCATACCGATAGAGCCCGATAGGGAAGCTAGAGATAAATTAATAAATAATTCAAACAGTGAATTATTTCCAGCATCAACAGGTTGTACCAAAGAAAATGAATTACCTTCTGGATTTATTTTATATAATATTATTAAATCGGTTTACATGTTGCCTGCATTACCCATTATGCGACCATTGACATATTTATGTATGCTGTTATTGCCTGCTGCAGCATTTTTACCTAAATATTTTTTTGGAATTGATTTATTTGGTATAACTATCCAAGAAAAAATTATTTCTATAGCATCATTAATTGGATTTATTAATGGTTTTCAGTTAATGATGTTTGGAATGGTTTGCGCTGCTGACTATCAAAGAAGATTCGAAACTTCTAAAAAATTAGGAGAATTAGTATCCTATCCAGGCCTTAAACTGTCTTCAATATTTAAAAGCTTTTATAAAGATAAAAACGAGGATAGAATTTTTATCGATTTGCAGAAAAGGGTAAACGTTTTTGCATGGATGAATATGAGAAATGTGTTACGTTCATTTGGAGAGACATATTATTTACGTATTCAGGGGTATACATCTATTCTAATTTTTTATTCTTTATTATGTGTTGGAATATTAAACATCATAGCTTGGACCGGTATGAAACATCATATCTCAACTGTATTCGTAATCGGAGCAGTTATTGCTGCTGTTTCAATAATTTGTTTATTTGCGATTTCAAAAGCTATTCAGCTTCAATCTTTAAGTGCAAAACATAGAGATTTTATAAGAAATGAACTGTTTATTATTGAAGAAGAAATATGGGAGATGAAGTTGGCTGGAAAGAAAGAAGAAAAAATCAACGATCTTTTAAGCGCAAAAGCATTATTACAACAAGTAGATGAATCAATTAACTATAAAGAGCTTATTTATAAGCCAACAACAATTTTTGGATATGCAGCAAATAATGGCGTAATGGGATCAGTATTAGGTTTAATCCTCACAGGTTTTCTTTTTGCTGTTCAAGGTTTTGTTTCCGTTGGTATAGCATATAATTCATTTGGATGGTTTATTCCCTAGAAAATAATTATTATTAATACATGAGATATAAAATATACATTTTTACTGCTATGCTGATAAGTAATGTTTTCTCTCAAGGAGAAATATCGCTTAAAAGTGTTTTAGATGGTACTTTTAGCACAGAATCTATTGGTAGGTATACATGGAAAAATAGTACGGATTCATATTATTTTTCAAAGAAAAGTGATAGTGGGTTAGATTTTTACATTTATAACCTTGCTTCGAACGATACAACCAAATCATTTAGTATTCCAAAATCGCTAATTAATAATTTCTCATATTCATTTAGTCCAAATCAAAAAAAATTATTATTAAAAAAAAATTCGGTTAAAATCTGGAGACATTCCTCGTATGGTTCTTATTATATTTATGATATAGAATCAAGCTCCTTAACTTCTGTTACTTCCAACCCTGATAGATTGAGGAATGTTAAGTTTTCCCCAAACTCAGAAAACATTGCTTTTGTTAGAGAAGATAATAATTTATATCTTTTTTCTATAGCTAGTAACCTTGAAGAGCAGCTTACTTTTGATGGAAATGAGAATATTTTAAATGGACATTTTGGATGGGTATACGAAGAAGAATTTGGCACATACGACTCTTATAAATGGAGTCCCAATAGCAAACATATCGCATTTATTAGAGAAGACCAAACTTACGTTAAAAAATATCCACTTGTAGATTATGAATCTCAGTATCCTGTAGTAAAGTATATCCGTTATCCAAAAACCGGAGAAGATAATCCAGTAGTATCAATAAGTATTTTAGATTTAGAGAATAAAGAATACAGATCTGTTAATCTTCCAGATACTGCATACTATATACCTGATATAATTTGGCAAGATAATTCAGAAAATCTTTTTTTTGCAACTCTTAATCGCAAGCAAAATGATTGGAATCTATATAGGTATGATTTTGCGATGAATAATGGAGAATTAATTCTTAATGACTCTAATGATTCATGGATTGATAGAGATCCTTTTACAGTTCCTCAAGAAATTGGAACATGGACTACAAAAGGAGGTTTTAGTTTTGCAATTTTGGAAAGTGGTGAAATTATTTGGCTGTCTGAAAGAGATGGATTCAAGCATATTTATCGAAGTAGACCTGATGGAAGATTCCTTAACCAGATTACGATAGGTGAATGGGAGGTTAGTACTATAAATGCAATAGACTACAAAAAAGAAATTATTTATTTCACCGGAAAGAAAGAGACTGAAACAGAAAACCATTTGTACTCTGTTCGATTTAATGGTTCAAAACTAAAAGAATTACCAAAGAAAATGGTTCACATTCCGCAGCTTTTTCTCCTACTTTAAATTATTTTATTAACGGATATTCGAGCTTAACTATTCCACCAAAAACATTTTTAAGACAAAATAGTGGAAAAATTGTAAGAGTCTTAAAAGAAACTGATAAATCAAAGTTTGATAACTTGGGTTTAACATATCCTCAATTAATAAATATCTTTGCAGATGATGGAACTAGACTGAATGCCTTGATAACATACCCACATAATTTTGATCCTATGAAACAATATCCAGTAATTTTATATAATTATGGTGGACCAGGATCTCAATTAGTGATGAATCGATGGGGTGCTGGTAGTCATACTTTGCATCAATTTTTTGCCAGCAGAGATTTCATTATTTTTTCTTTTGACAACAGGGGTACAGGCGGAAGAGGTAAAGCCTTTAAAGATTTAGCTTACGGAGATTATGGAAAATATTTAGTGAAAGATCACATATCTGCTGCAAAATATCTTCAGGGTTTAACCTATGTTGATGCAGATAATATTGGAATTTGGGGTTGGAGCGGAGGTGGATATTTAACCAATATGTGCATGACTTTAGCTAGCGATTATTACAAAGCTGGTATCTCTATCGCACCTAATGTTGAGCCATTACTTTATGATACAATTTGGACTGAAAGATATATGGGACTTATTGAAGAAAATCCTGAAGGATATAAAAATGCTTCAGTATTAACACACGTAGATAAGGCAAAAGGCCACTTATTACAAATACATGGAAATGCAGATGACAATGTTCATCATCAACATTCATTGAAGTTAGCAAAAGCGTACGCTGAACATGGAAAAGATATGGAAATGTTTATATATCCAAATGCTAACCATGGAATGTATAATAATAATTTTCTAACCCAAGAAAATCCTGCAGACGGTTGGAAAAATAGATATCATTTATATAAAAAGATGACCGATTTTTTTATTGAACATCTAGTCCCTGAAACTTTTTAATTTGTTTCTGATTCAAGAGCAATTTTTTGAAATTGCTGCATCGCAGTTTCATGATTAGAGGTAATATTGATTAACTTGTCAGCCCATGGTAGATTTTCATTTTCAACTAAATTTTGAAGCCTATCAATGCTATGCGTAAACATCTTAGGAAGGAAGGTCGGAGTAGGAGTTCCACCAGTACCTTTTGCTTTGGTTTGATGTTTATACGGATCTGGCGCTCTTAATATATAGCTGACTACCATTTTATAATGATCTATTCTGTGCTGAATAATCCATCTAACTGAACTGGCCAGTATTTTTTTATATTCGTTATTTGACTCAATTCTGGAAAAATAATCAGAATTTTGAAGAATATTTCTTGTTTTAACAATCATACCATGATGTGCTGGTGGCCTATAACCAACTCTAAATGACTTTAAAAGCCTAGTAAGAGAGTCTACATTAGCATTTTTAGGTAAATCATTATCATTTACATACCCTTTTTCAAGAACAGCTTTAATGATTGAATTATCAACTTGTTTATCAGCTATATATGCATGCGTGTGGTCACCTATTCCTGTAATTTCATCAGCAATAGGATGATATGAGCTGTTTGCGCCTGTTTGACCGTGTAAATCAGAAATAAATAAACCTTGAGAGTTAAATTCTTCGCTAAAATTATCTCCACATTTTTCAAAAAAGAGACCATTATTAGAATAAATGCTACCTTGATTTCCAAACAGTCCTTGAATAAAAATTCTAACTTCTTTGTTGTAAAGTAAAGGCTCGCTTACTTTCCACATTGCATTGAACAATTGATTGGATTGCATTGTTGCAAGCTCAATTTTTTCAAGATTTTCTTTAATATCTTCTTTTTCAACTGCAAATAATGCATTCTCTATCATCATCTGAGAAGTTCGTTCCATGGCTAGATGAGTCATTCTAAAGCCTTGTTCATTTCCGTCAAAATCATGAAAAGCAACTACAGGTTTAATTGATCGTATATAATCAATGTTTTTATTCATATCGCTGTAATCATCTAGCTCATCTGTTGGCAAAATGCCAGATCTTAAAACGTAATCAGCGGCATATTCAAATTCGGGTTGTTGTCCAGTAATTCTGGACGAAAGAAGTAGTAGGCCTGATAGAGGCCATGGGATAAAAGAACATGCTTTTTTACTTCCATTAAATATGGGTTCAATTTTGATACCATTAGCAAGCCAAGAAGACCAACCCCTAACATCGGCTATCAGTTCAGCTGATTCGCGCGTTGGGTTTTCAATGTGATTTTGAACATCTAAAATAAAGCTATCCATCAATGAACTATCTAGCGCTTTTACTTCTTCAAACAGTGAATTTCTGCCAATTAATCCTTTTTTACCGAGATTATTTACTGTCATTTCTTCAGCTATTTCAGTAAGACAAGTGTATGGCGCTGGAAGTTTTTTTAATGTTGAATTTGGAAGAGTTGAGTTTGGTTTCCAGATTAGTTCTGATGTCTTTTGTATTAAATCGGCGTTGAATGTTAAGCCAAAAAGTTTTTCATCAAAATTTATTCCATTACCAAGATATGGAAATTTATTATCAGTATTAATTAGAATATTAGACTTCATCAATCCCTAATAAATTATCTATAAAATTAAATACAGATTCATCATTCCAAAAAGCACTACCTACATCCTTAACAATTAGATTGCCATTTGTATTAATAATAAATGTTGTCGGAATACCGGTAGTAGCAAAAAATTCATCATCGGTAATTACCTTATATAATGGTAATTTTTGTAGTGATACATCTTTAGGAATAAATTCTGTAATTGTTTTCAATTCTTCTCTGGATAAGTATAAGAAAACAATATCATCATTTTCCCTGTAACGATCATATAAATCAGCCATTGAAGGCATTTCAGCTAAGCAAGGATTGCACCACGTAGCCCAATAGTTAATAAAAAGAGTTTTACCTCTAAAATCTTGAATTGAAAAAATATTTTTATTTAAATCGCTAAATTGTAGAGTATTTGTTTCAAAATTTAGTGAAACAACATTGCCATCTTTTAAGGGCATTTCTAAAGCTGGAGCTTCCATAACTTCGTTTAAGTACATGACAGCTAAATCTTTATAATATTTTTTATATTTTTTTAAATCGTTATTTTTTTGAACAAATTGGAATCCTAAAAAAGCAAGCGCAATTCCCATTCCTATGATAGTAAGATATAGTTTTTTAGAGTTCACAGTTCCTGATAATATTATAGTTTTTTTAAATAAACTACTTAAATTGTCTTGTATGGAAAAATTAGGGTACATACTGTTAATTGGATTTTATGTGTTGATAGCAAACTTTATCATTTCTGATATTGAAGTTTTTTATCCTGACGGCTTTTTACTATTATTAGGATCTTCTGGGCTATTTTTGTTGTTTTGTAAAGTGCTTAAGGAGCGTTTAGATAATAAAGAAGATTCATATTATTCTAAGGAGATTGATAAATAATGATTATAACTACGCAAGAAAAAATTGAAAATAAATCAGTTTCAAAAGTGTTAGGTGTTGTAAGCGGCCAATCTATCAGAGCTAGGCATTTAGGCAAAGATATTCTAGCAGGGTTAAGAAATGTTGTTGGTGGAGAAATTACTGAGTATTCAAAACTCATGGCTGAATCAAGACAACAAGCTATGGATCGCATGATTTTAAGAGCAGAGGAGATAGATGCTGATGCTATTGTTGGAGTTCGCTTTACAACTTCAATGCTTCAAGCAGGGGCTTCAGAAATTTTCATTTACGGAACAGCTGTTAAGCTATAATTGAAATTTTGGTTTATAGTTAATGATTAGTCCTCACCAGATACCTAACAATGTTCAAGGAAATTATGCAGTGATTTTTTCTTATCAATTAAGTGATAACCTTGATGGATATGAGGACATGGATAAAAAAACAATAGATGCAGTTGTAGGCGTTCCTGGCTATTTAGGGTATGAAAAATTTGGCGATGGAAATCAAAATACTTTTATCTCCTATTGGAAAGATTTGAAAAGTATTGATATTTGGAGAAAAGATTTTCTACATATAGAAGCAAAAAAACATGGAAAACAATGGTATAAAAAAATGCGAGTGCAGATAGTGCAAATTCATGATGATATTAATTATTGGTCATGAATAAAAAGATTTTTCAAATACTAAATTTGCCATTTTATTTTAGAATTATTTATAGCGATGACAAGTTGTACGAATTAACATTCGCTGACCGTAAAAATCAATTACTTGATACTCAACTATCCTTAAAAATTTTAGATAATAGCTCTACAAGATTAGGTAAAGAGGTTCAAAGTCAATTAATTGCTTATTTTGACCAAAAATTAAAAAAGTTCGATATTCCAGTGCATATTGAAGGTTCAGAGTTTTCGTTAAAAGTTTTTAAAGAAATGTCCAACATCCCTTATGGAAAAACAAAAAGTTATAAACAGGTTGCCGAAAAAATTAAACAACCAAAATCTGCTAGAGCAGTTGGTAGAGTGAGCGGATCTAATAAAATTCCTATTATTATTCCTTGTCATAGAATTGTTGGAAGTAATGGAGAGCTTGTTGGATATAGCGGCGGAGGAGGATTGCTATTTAAATCGTATTTACAATTATTGGAGAAAACATGAAAAAATTATTATTACTATTAATTTGTTCACAAATTTTAGCACAGGAAGTCCCAAGTGAAACTATTGTATTTGAGAGCAGAAATCCTTTTTCTTTTGAAGAGGTAATTACCGATCTTGATAATCAAGAAAAGCAAACGGTTACAGGGATTTTAGGATTTCCAGCAGATTTTGATGTTGAAAAAAAATATCCCCTTATTGTAGGAGTTGCTGGTAGCTTAAACTGGGGACCTCATCATTTAAAGTATTTAGAAATGTATCGTTCATTAGGCTTTACTACGCTTCAATTACAAAGTTTTGATAGTAGAGATGTTCAGTCTACAGTTGGTAGTCAGGTAGAAGTTACATCTGCAATGATGATTCTTGATAGTTATCTTGCGCTAGAAACATTGTCTACACATCCGAATATCGATATTGATAAAGCTGGAATAACAGGATGGAGTTTGGGAGGAACTGTATCGCTCTACTCAGCATGGATGCCTTTAATTAACTCCATTAATGATGGAAAATATAGATTTGCTGCTCACTTACCAATTTATCCAGGGTGTTTAGCATATCCTCACCCAGCAGAGTCCATGATTTTTAGTCAAGCACCAGTACATATTTTAATTGGTGAATTGGATGATTGGGTACCTGCTTCAGCATGCACAAATCTTTTAGGCAAGTTGAATGAAAGTGGATTGTCACATAATATAGATATTACTATTTATGAAGGGGCTCACCACTCTTTTGATAGAGTAATGGATCTAACTACAATGGAGAATGGTTACACCCTTGGAGATTGTTTCTTTCCAATGAATGATCAAGGTGAGTTATTTTTAAGCGAATTTTGGAATATTTCCATCAACACTCCTATAAGACAAAAGTTGGCATTATTAACTTGTGCAGGAAGAGGACCAACGATGGGTGGAAGTGACGATGCTAGAGAACAGTCTTTTAAATTTGCTGCTGATTTTTTTTCAAAAAATCTCATGAATTAAGTTTTTAAAAAATTACTCTCTTAAAAAGTAATTTCTTGTTAGTTTTTGTAATGGGAAACCGTAATAAAATTCTATTTTCATTATTTATTTTATTCATAATAATAAATTACTCAATTAATTCATTTTTAAAGCCAGTAGAAGTTTCTTACGAAGGAATAAATTCTCAATTATCTCTGTTTGAAGATGTAGAAGTTTTCTTCGATGACTATGGCGTTCCCAGTATTTTCGCAGAAAATGATTCTGATATGTTTAAAGTTGCTGGATATATCGGTGCTAGAGATAGATTATTCCAAATGGCTTTCATGAAATATGCATATAAAGGGCAATTAAGTCTTGTTGTAAATGATACATTATTTGCTGAAGATCGTTTTCTAAGAACCTTAGGTTTTGAAAAAACTGCCAAGAAAACCTTTGATAAAGTACCTCCTGAAATTATGAAGCATTTAGAAGATACCTGCTATGGTATTAATGCCTATGTAGAAAGCTTAAGTCCATCAGAATATCCATTAGAATTCAAGTTATTGCAGATCAAAGAATTACCTGTCTTCGAACCTCTAGATATTATTGCTTTAAGCACAATGATGGCCTGGGAATTGCAAGGGGGATGGGATTCAGAACTTTTCTTTGGAGCAATTAATGAGCAGCTTGGTCCAGAATATTTAGCTGAAATTTTACCTGTATATAAGAAAGATTATGTCACAATAGCATCAAATGATATGTTACTTAAAAGCTATCAGCAATTTGCCAGCGACACCAAAGGTTTAAGAAATCTATTAAAAACAGATAGACATGGATACGGTTCAAATGCCTGGGCAGTGTCAGGATCTAAAACAGTTTCTGGAAAACCCTTGCTAGCTAACGATCCTCATTTGGCATATAATCAGCCACCCTGGTGGTATGAGATTCGACTAAAAAGTGACAACTTTAATTTTGGCGGCTATGGACTGTATGGATTTCCTTTACCAGTCATTGGACATAATGAGTACATAGGATGGGGTTTTACCAATGTCATGACAGATGACATGGATTTTTATATTGAGTCCTTAAACGAAGATCAAACACAGTACTATGTAGATGGTGAATGGAGAGACTTATTAATTGAAGAAGAGGAAATAACTCTAAAGTCTGGAGATATTAGAAAAATTACTATTCGTTCTACACACAGAGGTCCAATTATTAGCAAGATACACAGAGATGCGAAAGCTTTAAATAAAGCAATATCCTTTCAATGGACTGAATATGACGCTTTTGATGAGACTACAGGATTGTTTATGTTAGCTCAGGCATCTAATTGGGAAGAATTTTCTGAGGCTTCTAAGATGTTTGGTGCTCCAGGTCAAAATTGGACATACGCTGATAAGGAAGGCAATATTGGATGGAGACCTAGTTCGAAGGTTCCGATAAGGCTTGATGCTGAAATGCTTATTCCTTTTGACGGAACTACCACAAAGCATGATTGGCAAGGATATATTCCTTTTGATGAAATGCCATATTCTTTTAATCCTGATAAAGGATATATTTCTAATGGAAATAATAAGATTATTGGGGATGAATATCCGTACTATATATCACGATATTGGGCAGACCCTAGTCGTGGAGAGCAAATTGATAGAAGATTAAGAATTGATGCTAAATTTGATGTTGATGATATGAAATCTGTTCTTAATGATATCACATCACCATTTGGACAAGAATATGCTCCTTTATTTATTGCAAATTATACGCAAGGTTTTTCAGTTGAAGGAGATAAAATATATGACATGCTAAAAGGGTGGGATGGTGTTGAATCAATTGATTCAGGTGCTACAGTAGCTTTTCATGCAGTATATCTACAATTAGTTCAAAATCTATTTCAGGATGAGTTGTATAGTTTTGGGGATGATTCATTTGACACGTTTTACAGCTTGAAATACATCCGTTCACTGGCTATAAGAAAAACATTTGATGGTGAGGCGACATTATGGGTAGATAATGTGTTAACTGATGAACAAGAAACCTTAAAAGATATCGTTAATAAGTCTTTCCATGATGCACATGTATTTCTTGCAGAAAATTATGGAAACCCAAAAGAATTATCATGGGGTCAGGTACACCAAGTAACTTATCGTCATCGTTTGGATAAAGACCCTCTAGTAAAAAGATTAATTAACTTTAGTGTAGGGCCATATCCAATGGCGGGGTCAGGTATGACTCCTAGAGCAGCAAGTTACTCTGTTAGTGAGCCATTTAATGTTCGTGCAGGGTCATCTATGAGAAGAGTAATTGATTTCTCAAACTTTGATAATGGATATAGTATTTTACCGACTGGACAGTCAGGACTTTTCAGGTCACAACATTATGACGATCAAACTGAAATGTATAATGCTGGTGAATTCAAACCTTTTAGATTTTCTTATGATGCTATCAATGATACCAAATCTTCTAAATTGATTTTTAAATCTAAATAATATTTTCCTTGAATCCGTATATATCGATGTTTAAACTAGTTCAATGAGCAAATTTTGTAACTACTATTTTTATTTTAGAAGCAGGGGGACTGTAGAAGCCTAAAGATATAATTATATCAAAACTCTACATGAACCCTAGCAAAACCCGCTAGGGTTTTTTGTTATATGGAGGAAAAAATGAACAAAAAAATATTAGAAAACAGAGATAGAATAGATAAAGCTGATAATCAAATTTTTGACTTATTATTAGAAAGATTAGATGCGGTAAATACAATAGGGTATATCAAAAAACAAGAAGGACTACCAGTCTTAGACCAAGAAAGAGAAAATGCAATTTATGCTAAAATTGATGCAAGATTTTCTACTGTAGAAGCTTCATTTTTAAAACCAATCTATGAATCTATCATTACAGAATCAAAGAAAGTCGAGGAATTATAATGTCAAAATGGACAAAAGATTCATGGAAAAATTTTACCATTAAACATATTCCGCAGTATAATGATGTAAAGCAGCTTGAAAAAGCGTTAAAAAAACTTGAAGGTTTTCCTCCTCTAGTATTTGCTGGAGAGTGTAGAAATTTAAAGCAAGAACTAGCTAAAGCAAGTAATGGAGATGCGTTTTTGGTGCAGGGAGGTGATTGTGCTGAAAGTTTCAAAGAATTCAATGCAAATAATATTAGAGACACTTTTAGAGTTATTCTGCAAATGAGTGCGGTTATTACAGCTAAATTAAAAGTTCCAGTAATCAAGCTTGGAAGAATCGCTGGACAATTTGCAAAACCTAGATCTTCAGATCGTGAAACTGTTAATGGAAAGACATTAAATAGTTATTATGGCGATTCAATCAACGGGATAGAGTTTTCTGAAGAAAAACGTGAACCAAATCCTGCAAGACTGTTAAGAGCTTATTCACAGTCAGCTTCAACATTGAATTTATTGCGATCTTTTGCTCAAGGAGGCTTTGCAAATTTGCGTAAAGTTAATTCCTGGAATATGGGATTTGTCAAAGCTAGCGAAGAAGGAAAGAGATATGAAGAGATTGCTGGTAAAATTAATGAATATTTAGATTTTATGGACGCGGTTGGTGTAAATACTTCAACTGTAATTGATTTAAATACTGTTGACTTCTACACTAGTCATGAAGGCTTACATCTTCCATATGAAGAAGCTTTAACCAGAGTTGATTCACTTTCTAATGAAATATATTGTACTTCAGCACATTTTATATGGATAGGTGATAGAACTCGTTTTATTGATAGTGCACATGTTGAGTACTGTAGCGGTATTAGTAATCCGATTGGTATTAAATGTGGCCCTAGTCTTGATAATCAAGAGCTTATCAAAATAATAGACAAAATTAATCCTACCAATGACTCAGGAAAGATTTCACTTATTTTTAGATATGGAGAAGAAAGTATTGATAAGTATCTCCCTGAATTGGTTGATGTTATAGTTAAGCATAAAAAGAATGTATTATGGATATCAGATCCTATGCACGGCAACACAGTTAAGTCGTCGTCTGGTCTAAAAACAAGAGACTTTAACTCACTTTTGAATGAAACAAGTAAAGCCATTGAAATTTTAAAGTCGAAAGAAAGACATCTTGGAGGTATTCATCTAGAAATGACCGGTCAGAACGTTACTGAATGTACTGGAGGAATTTATAAGGTTGGAGATGATGATTTGAACTCTAGATATCACACTCATTGTGATCCAAGATTAAATGCAAACCAAGCTTTAGAGCTTTCATTTAACATTGCAGAAAAATTAAAGAAATAAATGCAAGTTAAAGGAAAATTATATTTACCTGGAGATAAGTCAATTTCTCATCGCGCAATAATGCTTTCATCTATTGCAAATGGAAAAAGTACCATTAGGAATTTAAATGATGGCGTTGACTTACAATCAACAATCAATGCATTAAAAGCCTGCGGAGCTAAAATTGATAGTAGAAATGAAGCTATTATTATTGAAGGGGTAGACTTAACTAATCCAAATGAAAAATTAAATTGTGGAAATTCTGGAACAACAACAAGACTAATTTCAGGACTTCTATCTTCACAAAAATTAGATTTTACTCTTGTTGGAGATAACTCATTGTCTTCTAGGCCAATGAAACGCATTATCGCTCCATTGCAAAAAATGGGTTGTGATATTTCTTCTAACAATAATTTGTTACCATTGACCATAAATGCTAAAAAAGGAATACGCTCCATTGATTATAAAATTCCTGTTGCTAGCGCACAAGTCAAATCATGTATTTTGCTAGCCGCATTAGGAGCAGATAATCCATCAACAATTCATGAGAATATTTTAACAAGAAATCATACAGAGGTTATGTTAAAAAATATGGGCGCAACTATTAGTTTTATAGATAAAAGTATTAATATCCATCCTTTAAAAAATAAACTTAATCCTATTAATATAACAATTCCTTCAGATCCATCATCTGCAGCTTTTTTTGCAGCTATGGCCGTAATAAATGATAACTCAGAATTAACTCTCAATAATGTGCTGTTGAATCAAACTAGAATTGGATTTATTGACGTCCTAAAAAAAATGAATTGCAATTTGGTTGTGGGCAATAAACAGTTGAATAATGGTGAAAAGACCGGAGATATAACTTTTAGCACTTCTGATCTAACTTCGGTAGAAGTAGAGTCTGAAATAATTCCTTCAATCATTGATGAGATACCTATTTTATCTGTTGTAGCAGCATATTCTAATGGCATTACAATATTTCGAAATATAGAAGAATTAAAATATAAAGAATGTGATAGATTGCACGCAATTATACATAATCTTAATGCTTTTGGAATTAATGCTTACGAAAAAGATAACAGTCTTTTTGTCGAGGGAGGTAAGCCTGATAAGCTAGCTGAAATTACAACTTTTCATGATCATCGAATAGCTATGGCTTTCACAATCTTGAGCTTAACATCGTTTGGAAAATATCATCTAGATAACAAAGATTGCATCGATATTTCATTACCAAACTTCTTTAATTTGATAAAAAGAGTAGCTGAATGAAATATGCATTAATAGGTAATCCAGTTTCCAAAAGTATTAGCCCAGAATTGCACAAAGTTTTGTACAAAGAACTAGATATTAAGGATTGTTTTCTTGAAAAAATTCAACTAACTGAACGTGAGCTAGATAGCTTCTTTGAAAAAGTAATAACATCTTATAATGGGTTAAATGTTACTATTCCTTTTAAGAATGAAGTAATTGGTTATTTGGATGAGCTTAATCACGAGGCGAAAATACTAAATAATGTTAATTGTATTTCAATGAAAGAAGGTATTTTAAAAGGATACAATACAGACAAATATGGTTTTGATATGCTTTGTTCAAGAAACGGTATTGCAGTAAAGAATAAAAAATGCATGGTTTTAGGCGCAGGCTCTTCTGCAAAAACTATTATTAAGTCGTTGATTGATTCAGAAGCAAGAGAGATTGTTGTTAAAAATAAAAGCGAAAAAAATGCACTTGAAGTTATAGAATTTGCCAAAGAATTAGGCTATGATAACATTGTTTTATTTAGCAAGCAGCATTCAACTTGTGAATTGATTATTAATACAACTCCTCTTGGAATGTATTCAATGAACGATAGTAATAATTTTTTTGACTTTACTGTCAATGATAATGCTGATTTGATAGATCTTATTTACACTTCAAAATCAACAATGTTTTTAAATAGATTTGAAACTAACGGAAAAAAAGTTAATGGTCTAGATATGCTAATATTTCAAGCATTGAAGTCTATTGAAATTTGGAATGAAACTACCTATAATGTGAATTCAAAAATTGATTCCATTATTAAACAATTGGAGAAAATAATATGTTAAAGAAGATATCATATATGACTGCTGGCGAATCGCATGGAAAAGGGCTGACAGGAATCATTGAAGGAATTCCTGCAGGTTTAGAGCTTACTGAGGAATATATATCAATTGACTTGCTTAGAAGAATGCAGGGTCACGGTAGGGGAAAGAGAATGAAAATTGAAAAAGATTTTGCTGAAATTTTCTCCGGCGTTAGACATCAGGTTACTTTAGGATCGCCAATTTCTTTAATTATTAAAAATTTAGATTGGGTTAATTGGGAAGATAGAATGGCTGTTGGTAAACCAAAAAAAGACCATAAAAAAGTTACGATGCCAAGACCTGGTCATGCTGATTTGGCTGGAGTAATGAAATATGATTTTGATGATATTAGAAATGTTCTGGAAAGATCATCTGCTAGAGAAACTGCGATGAGGGTTGCGATTGGTGCAGTTTGTAGAAAACTATTAGAAGAGGTTGGAATACAAATTGGGAGCAGAGTCTATCAAATTCATGATGTCATAGATTCTAAAGCATTAGATAAAGACTTAAGCATGTCAAAATTGAACAGTTTAGCTGATAAATCCTCCGTTCGATGTTTAGATAAAGACGCTGAGAACAGAATGATAGAAGTTATTGATCAAGCCAAAAGTAACGGAGATTCTGTTGGAGGATCTTTTGAGGTTATTGCAAAAGGTATGCCATACGGGTTAGGAAGCTATATTAACGCAGATGGAAAATTGCAGGCAAGAATATCTCAGGCAATGATGTCTGTAAATGCTTTTAAAGGAGTAGAAGTTGGAGCCGGATTTGCCTCTTCTGCTGCATTTGGTAGTGAATTACATGATGAAATATTATATGAGAATGATAAAATCATCAGAGCAAGCAACAATGCCGGAGGTATTGAAGGAGGAATGAGCAATGCTCAGCCTATACACGTAAAAGTGAGCATGAAGCCCATTTCTACGCTTATAAAGCCGCTCAGATCAATTGATCTAACCAATATGGAGCCCAAGCTTGCACATAAAGAAAGAACCGATTCTTGCGCTGTTCCTGCAGCATCAATTATTGGTGAGAGCATGTTGGCTATTGTTTTAGCTGACGCTTTATTAGAAAAATTTGGTGGAGATAGCATGGAGCAATTAAAAAAACATATCAAGAGCAGTGGAAAATACTAATCAACTTTGTTTAATTGGGATGATGGGGTCTGGAAAATCTTCAACCGGAAAAATGCTTTCAGAAAAGCTTGGATGGAGTTTTATAGATATAGATCAAGAAATTATAAATAAGCAAAATTTATCAATTAATGAGCTTTTTAGTAAAAGCGAAGTACAATTTAGAGAATTTGAATATGATGAAATAAAAAAATATTCATCAAGAAATAATATTGTTTTAGCCGTTGGTGGTGGAGCAGTTACATTTAAGAAGAGTTATGATTTGATGGCTAGTATGTGTTGTATTTATCTTAAAACATCTATGCAAGTATTGACAGATAGGCTCGAAGGCGACTCTTCAAGACCATTACTTAAAGAAAATAACAAGCGTCAGATGTTAGAAAAGATTTTTAATGAACGAAAAGAATTATATCTTTCTTTATCAAGCTGTGAGGTTGATACTGACAGAAATTCTCTTAGTGATAACTGTGATAAGATTATGGAGTTTGTTAATGGCTAATAAAATTAAAGTGGATTTAGGTTTAGACAGCTATAAAATTAGCATGATTGATAGCTTTGTAAGCTCAATATCACATGTTGCATCTTCAACAAAATCTCAATGTATGCTCATCAGCCAGGATAATATTTACAAGCTTTATAAAGATAAATTTGATCAATTATCTAAGTTGTCAAATATCAGTATTCATTTAATAGATGATGGAGAGCAAGCTAAATCATTTGAAACAATTACACAAATTACCAACAAGATGGCTTCAGAACACTTTGATCGTTCATCAATTGTTCTTGCAGTTGGCGGAGGAGTTGTAGGTGATATTGCTGGATTTGCTGCTTCAGTTTATATGAGAGGAATTGATTATGTTCAATATCCTACTACATTATTAGCTATGGTAGATTCTTCTATTGGAGGTAAAACTGGTATTAACCTTAAAAGTGGCAAAAATCTTGTTGGAAGGATTTATCAACCAAAAGCAGTTGAAATAGATATCAATTTTTTATTAACACTTCCAGATAGGCAAATAAATGCAGCTCTAGCAGAAGCAATAAAATATGGTTTTATTTATGATAGAGAATTATTTGATTTTATCGCTTCAAGTATTGACAATATTATAGAAAATAAATCAATAAAAATTTTAGAAAAAATCATCATACAGTGTTGTGAGATAAAAAGCGATGTTGTTAGTGAGGATGTCAATGAAAATGAGTTACGAATGATATTGAATTTTGGACATACTGTAGGACATGCAATCGAGGGATATTTTGACTACAGAACTTTGTTGCATGGAGAAGCAATTTTTTATGGGATGAAATGTGCTTTATACTTATCAAATAAGTATGGAAATCTTTCAAACAATGAGTACAATAAATCCTTAGATTTATTATCAAAATTTGATCTACCATCAGTAAGTATTGAAGATTATGATAAGTTTATGACCTATATTAAAAGTGACAAGAAAATCAGAGCTTCAAATGTAAAATTTATTTTGTTGGATGAGATTGGAAAGTCACAAATAAATGACAATATATCATTTGAGCAAATTATTGAGAGTTTAAAAGTATTATGAAAATAATTATTGTAAATGGACCTAACCTTAACTTGCTTGGAGAAAGAGAGCCAGAGATTTATGGATACGACTCTCTTGAGGAAGTTAATAATTGGATCAAAAACCACGATAGTTGCCAAGATATTGATTTTGAATTTTTTCAGTCAAACTCAGAAGGAAGTATTATAGATTTTTTACACCAAAAAAGAAAAGATGTTGATTATTGTATTCTTAACGCAGGAGCTTTAACGCATTATTCTTATGCATTAAGAGATGCAATAGTAGCAACGCAGTTAAAGACCGTGGAAGTGCATTTGTCAAATATTCATAAACGAGAAAATTTTAGAAAAACTTCTGTGATTAAAACTGTTTGTATTGGTCAATTTTACGGTGAAGGTAAACAAAGTTATATTACAGCAATAGAGCATATATTGGAGAGAAAATGATTAAAATAGGAATTCAGGGAATAGAAGGTAGCTTTAGCGAGCAAGCAGCTAAATCGTATTGTAAAAAATTTGGTATAAACGACTTTGAATTAGCTTATTTAGTTGGTTCAATGAATGTATTAAACAGTCTGACATATGGAAGTATTGATACAGGCATTTTTGCAATGGAAAACGCACAGGGCGGGGTAGTAATTGAAAGCATCGAAGCTTTAGCAAAAAATCAATGCGAAATAATTGATATGTTTTATATTGAGATTAGCCAAAATTTGCTAGCTAAGAATGGAGTTGCTCTTGGAGATATTGAAGAAATTCATTCTCATCAACAGGCTTTAAAGCAGTGCAAAGATTATTTAGCTGAACAGTTTTGGTCTAAAAAGCTTGTTGAAGAAGATGATACTGCAAAAGCAGCGCAAGATTTATCAGAAGGAAAATTATCTGAAAATGTGGCCGTAATAGCTAGTAAGTTTTCAGCTGAAAAGTATGGTTTAAATATTCTGCAAAAAGATATTCATGATTTAAAGAGAAATTTAACTCTCTTTTTAGCCGTAAAGAAACTGTCATCATGAAAAAAGTAAGTATTATTGGCTATGGAAGGTTTGGAGCAATGTTACATGCACTGCTTTCAAAAGGCTTTGAAGTGGATGTTTACGATAAAAAACGCGTTAATAACTCTGATATCAATGAAGTTTCTTTGTCAAAAGCTCTTCAAAATGAAACAATTTTCATTGCTGTACCTATTAGAGATTTTGAATCATTAATACATGAGGTTAAAAATGATATTCAAGGGGAAAAAACCGTTATAGATGTTTGCTCTGTAAAAGTGTTTCCAAAGAATGTTATGATAGAAAACCTATCTTCTGAAATAGATATTATTGCTACTCATCCGTTGTTTGGTCCGGATTCTTTAAAGGATAGCGGATCTGTAATGACAATGGAGTCAGTAAGGGACTTGCATGGTAGATTTGAATTTTGGAAAAATTATTTTAATAGCCAAAATATCACTATCGAAGAAATCTCTGCTGAAGAACATGATATGATGGCTGCTAGATCACAGGGATTAACTCACTTTATTGGAAGAGTTATAGATGATTTTGGTACAGATCAAACAAGGATTGATACAGAGGGGTATAAGGCCTTGCATAAATTGGTAAATCAAACATGTAATGATTCATGGGAGTTGTTTGAGGATATTCAAAGCTACAATCCGTATACGCAAAAAATGGTATCAGAATTAAGTGAAAGTTTCAAAAAAATTAACGAAATTTTAAAAAAATAAAGGAAATACAATGGATAAAATATTTAATCAAATTAGCATCAGTTTAATTCTTCTAGGAGTGGCATTTTATGTTTTTTCTATGACATTTACTGCTCTAATACCTTCAATTCTTGGCTTATTGATACAGGTAGGTTTATTTTTTGGAAGAAAGTTTCCAAATTTGCATAAGCATTTTGCTCACATTAATATTCTAATTTTAATCTTGGGGATTGGAGCAACTTATGGATCAGCATTTGATTTATTAAATTATCTTTTAAAAGGGGTCGAGCTAAACAGGCCTCTAGCAACTATTGAGCAATTTACAGCTTGTGTATTATGTTTAGTTGGATTTATTGCAGCAATAAAATCATTTATTGCAGCAAGGAAAAAATAGTCTAGGAACATTTTTGCTAACAGGATTGTATATAAGATATAAAAACAATTTAGGAGTCATAATGAGAATAACAATTTTAATCGCAATATTTTTGACAAGTTTATTTGCTCAAGGGCAAATGGATAGAAGCGATCGTGATGAAATTAAAGTTCGCAAAGAGCGAATGGAGCAATTAAAAAATCAACATCAATCAACAATGATTGGAATTCAAACAGATTATTTAAACTTGTCAGTTGAGCAAGCTGAACAATTTTTTCCGATGCAAAAAGAATACAGAAATGAAGTAAATGAAGTACAGAAAAAATTTCGTAAAAAAGTTGCACGTCTAAGAATGAAAACTAAAGATGCTGCAAAGTTTGACGTAGATAAAGCAATCAAACTTCAAAAAGAAATGAAAGATCAGTTGGCAGTACTTGAAGCTGATTTTTTAAGAAAAACTACCAATGTACTTTCTAATGAACAGCGAACAAAATTAGTATTTCAACAAGAAAGATTGAAATCTCAAATGTCAAAACGCGCGTTTGATGATAGGCCTGAAATGTCTAAAAAGAGAGATTTTGACAGAACAAAAAAAAGGAAGTAAATTTTTATAACATTTAAAGGGGAATTATGAAAAAGTTATTATTGATTTTTAGTTTAATTTTTATGGTCACTTCATGTGATGATAACATGTCATATATGGATGAAATGACTGACCTTCAACTGATTGAAGCAATTCAAGCTGATCCAAACAAATTTGAGATTGATGAAGTTGATATTCCTAATTCATCAAAATTGGTTATTGGATCAGAATATTTTGATTATATGATGGTTAAAGCCGAAATCTCACCTGACTATGGATATCAATTATCCTTAGGAGATATGGCGCTAGATGCCGGAGATATGACACAAATATATTTTACAAAAGATGGTAGAAAGCTTGGCAACAGAAGTGGAATGGATGAACGAAAAAGACACGCTAAGAGATGTTTCAAGTATGTATTTCCTCTAACATTTTCTTTGGGTGAAACTTCTTACACGGTGAATGACTATAAAGAATTTCATTCAACAATGAAGTCTCATTATCAAGAAACAGGCCAAAAAGATAAACCTGCTTTTGCATATCCTATTCAAATTGAATATCGCGGAGAGGACGCTGAAACAGTAACTATCAATTCGGTAGATGAATTAAAAGAAGCGTTTCAAGCATGTAGAGGAGAGCAAAATGATAAGAAATGCTTTACTTTTGCTTTTCCTGTAAGTTTTACAATGCCTGACGGATCAACATTGACCGCAGAAGACGAAGAAGATTTAGAGTCTAAAATGAAAGCTTTCTACGAAACTTTTGAAGGAAGAAAGAAAAGACCTGAAGTAATTTTTCCAGTAGATCTTATTTTTGAAGATGGCTCTTCTATTACAGTAAGCTCTCTTGAAGAAATGAAGCAAGCTTGGAGAGATAATTGCAAGCGAGGCGGAGACGATGATTCAGATGGTGAAAGCGACGGCACGCGCGGTTAACTTCCACTAATTTTAATTAAAAATTAAAGGGCTATATTTTTATAGCCCTTTTTTTAAAATTTAAAGACAATTGCATTTTCAAGTAATTTTACTAAATTGCAAATTATGAAAATATTTTTAGATACTTCAGACGTAGATATTATAAAACATCATTATCAAACTGGTCTTGTTGATGGTGTAACTACTAATCCAACTTTGATGATGCAAGCAGGAAGAAATCCAGTTGAAGTGATTTCTGAGATTTCCTCTGTATTTTCAGGCCGTGGATATTATGTTGGAAGCATTAGTGCGGAGGTGGTAGCTGATACCGCAGAAGAAATGGTTTTACAATCTGAACAGTATCATTCGATAAGCGATAATATTATAATAAAGGTTCCTTGCACTTATGAGGGATTAAAAGCATGCAAAACCCTATCTGATAGAAATATAAAAGTTAATGTAACATTGATTTTTTCTTTGAGTCAGTCAATACTTGCCGCAAAAGCTGGAGCAACTTATATCTCACCATTTGTTGGAAGATGTGAAGATAATAATATTGATGGAATTGATTTAATATCTTCAATAAAAAGAGTATTTACATTAAATAGTATTACTACTACTAATATTTTGGCAGCTTCAATAAGAAATTTAGATCATATCAATGATTCATATAAAGCTGGAGCTGATATTGTTACACTTCCTCCAAAGATTTTTGAAGAAATGTATAAGCATAGCCTTACTGATCAAGGGCTTGCTCAGTTTGATAAAGATTGGAAAGAATTGAACAAATAATTTGGGGCTGTAGCTCAGTTGGGAGAGCGCGTGGATGGCATTCACGAGGTCGCAGGTTCGATCCCTGTCAGCTCCACAAAGTATATTCTAAATATTACTACTCGCCTTATCGTTTCAGTTTTATAATGCAATCTTATTAAAGTTTGCATAATATCTAACTAATATAAATTTAAATAAGAGGGGTAATTATGAAATTAAATTATGATTCAGTACCGACATTTTTATTATTTGCAGCTGGCTTATTTGTGATGTTTGCTTCACCACCAGTTGTAAATTATGAAGGAGTAGAATCTGCTGGAAAGAATATGCCATTTGACGGCGAAGAAAATGAAGCTTATGGAAAAGCTTATGTTCTTGAAAGTGACGATTATGTAGACAAAGCTTTAGCATTGACTACAGCTTATTCAAATCTTGATAAGGAAACTTTTAATTCATTAGTTCATGAAAGAATGTTGCCTTTTGCAGATCAAATGGATGATCAAGAATCCTATTCTTGGAAACCGTGGGCTATGGTCCCTTTAAGAAGAGTTGATGATGACGGAGCATTTGTTGTTTCTTGGTCTTACGATGAATCTGTTCAAGATAATGGTTCTAAAGCAGCAACCCATTATATAGATATTTTAAGGTTTGACGATGCAGATGAAGGAAAGCTGTCTGGAATGTGGAGTACATTAAGACAAGACCCTGAAAATAGTGAATATGGATTACCAGAAGGCGGAAAGTTTGTTGGACGTAATCCTGAGAATGAATATTCAGGTAGACCTTTTGTTTTTTCTAATAGAGGAGAAGTTGAAAAGCTGGAATCTTTCTTAGAAGCAGCAAACAGTATGGATGCAGATGCAGCGTTAGAATTTTTAACCAATCCATTTACTTTTAATGATTCAGAAATGACTCACGATGATTTAAGAGCGCTTATGGCGGGAAGAAAATCTCAAAACTGGCAAGCTTGGTCAATGATTCCAATCAAAATTAAAGACACTGATCCTTCCTCAGGTCTTATAGTTTGGTCAACGGCTAGAGTGGAAACAAATGAAGGAGATGTTTGGGAAGCTGACCTTTCTGAAACATACTTTTTTGATTTAGATGGTAAAATTAGCAGTGTTACTCAATACGCTAAACCTTTATCATCTAGCAATGATTCTGAGTAAGGATTATTTTTCAAACTGCTGCTCTTTTATGGTGTAGCAGTTTGATATATCAAAAAGTTATAATTAAGGTGAAAAAATGAAAAAAATTATAGGTTTAATATTAATAGTTTTAACAATAGGGGTATTCATAATGAATTATGAAAAAGAAACAGAAGTAGCAGTAATTTCAACAAAATACGGCGACATGATAGTTGAATTTTATCCAGATGTAGCACCGATGCATGTTGAAAGTTTTGTGGCTTTAGCAAATGAAAAATATTTTGACGGAACTACATTTCATAGAGTAATTCCTGATTTTGTTATTCAGGGTGGAGATCCTAATTCTAAATTAGAAAATAGATCCCTGCATGGAACTGGCGGAAGAGCCGGAAAGTTCTTTGGTATTGGTGATGAAAACGATTCTTCTACATGGTTAATTCCTCAGGAGTTCAATAGCATTGCTCATGAAAAGGGAGTTTTATCTATGGCTAGAACAAATGATCCTAATAGCGCGTCAAGTCAATTTTTTGTATGCCATGGCGATCCTAGTTTCTTAGATAATAACTATACCGTATTTGGTAAAGTCATTCAAGGATTAGAAGTGATTGATTCTATAGCAAATGTTGAAAAAGATATGAATGATAATCCGCTTGAAAAAATTGAAATGACTGTAAAAATGATGAAGAGAAGCGAAGTTCTTGAAAAATAATTCAAGAATTGTTTTGAAATAAACTTTCATTTCGATCTAATACTTTTGAGGCTTGTTCATAGCCAATCTTAATTAATTCATTAGATCTGTGAAAATCCCATCCTCTAAATTGATCTATTGGAGGTTCAATTAATATGTCTGGTTCGTTATTTTTAAAACTAAGATGGGTTATATTGTTCAAAATAATCTTAGCTGATCTGTCAACAATATCAACAATGTTATATTTATTATCTTGTTTTTCCGATGATTGGAGGCCGTACAAATTAACGGCTATAGTTAGCTTTGATCCCATATCTACTATAGATTGTAAGGGAACAGGGTCTATAAGACCGCCATCCACACATAGATTGTCATTTACATAGGTAGGTGAGAGCACTCCTGGAATGGCAATACTCGCTTTGATAGCATTGATTAAATCTCCATTTTTTGATTCAATTTTTTTGTTATTAATAATATCTGTTGAAATAGTAGTAAGGGGAATATCAAGTTCTTCGAAGGTTCTTATATCGGTAAGTTCTTTGAATACCTTAACAACTTCGTTTCCATTCATCACAGAAAGTTTTGGAAAAACAGGATCAAGCTTAAATAGTACATCTTTCATAAAACTATTTCTTGCACGAATTTTATTTTCAAATTTCTTTAGATTTCCAGACGCATAAAGAGCTCCGATGAATGATCCAATGCTTGTTCCAGATACATAACTGATTGGAATATTTCGTTCTTCAATAGCATTTAGGACACCAATGTGCGCATATCCACGAGCAGCTCCTCCGCCCAAAGCAATACCTATTTTATAATTTTTTTTCATTTATAAATGTATTATACTATTTAAGTTAATTACTTCAAAAACAAACAAGGAATATTTACTATGTATTTTAGATTAATAATTTTTTACATTTTCATCGTTATGGCATGTTCATCAAACGAAACACAACCTAGTTCATCGATTCCATTAAGATCTGAAATCGATGCAAAGTATAAGTGGGACCTTACAGCTGTCTACGCTTCGGATGAGATATGGGAGCAAGATCTTGAAAAAGTTAAGAAACTATACCCTGATATGGTCAACTATAAAGGCAAGCTAACATCAAGTCCGGAAATTTTACTAGAATCAATAAAGCTTGATGAGGAAGTTAACCAGTATCTAGGAAAACTTTATCACTATGCGTCTAATTCCTTGAATGGTGATTTAACTAATGAAAAATATCAGGAAATGGTTCAAAGAGTTAGAAATGTTTGGATTAAGTATGGAGGATTAACAGCTTATTGGACTCCTGAAATACTTGAATCTGATTATAGTCTATTAGAAAAATTTATGAACGAAAATGCTTCCTTAAAAGATTATGAAAAAGTATTTAAAGATATTTATATAGCCAAACCACACATTCTATCTGAAAAAGAAGAAAGAATTTTAAGTATGGCAGGAAAGCTTTCCGGAGTATCGAATGAAGCCTATGATATTATGAGAGCTACAGATTTTAAGTGGGGAACTTTTGAAGATGAAAATGGCATTGAACTTACAATGTCTCCTGGAAGATATGGTAAGTACACTAAATCTACTGATAGAAGAGTAAGGGAAGATATGTATAAAGCTTTATATGTTCCATTTAAAGGATCGCTAAATACTATGTCTGTTCTTATGAAGGGTAATATTGAGGGTAATATATTTTATGCTAATGCTAGAGGATATGATAATTCCTTAGAAGCAAAAATGAAAGGCTCAGGAATTTCTACTGATATCTATAAAAATTTAGTAAAAAGTGTTAATAATAACCTTCAACCTCTTCATAGATGGGCAGAAATAAAGGCAAAAAGTTTAGGTGTTGATAAAATTAAGCCTTTTGATACTTATGCTCCTTTAGCAGATTTTACTAGAGAGTATACTTACGAAGAAGCTCAGCAAATTGTTGTAGAAGCTTTACAGCCTTTATTGCAGGCAAATGATGGAGAATTGCAAAAATTCACTGAAAAAATGTACAATGAAAATTTAATAGATGTTTTTGAAAATCAAGGCAAAGAAAGTGGAGCTTACATGTCTTCTACTTGGGATTTGCCTCCAAGAATTAAGCTAAACTTTGCTGGAACTTTAGATGATGTTTTTACATTGGCACATGAACTAGGCCATGCTTATCATTCTTATCTAAGTCAAAAGAATCAATCTTATCCATACTATGGATACGATACCTTTAATGCTGAGGTTGCTTCGGTAACTACAGAATCATTATTAATGGATTACCTCCTTGCAAACGCCGAAAGCGATGAGGAAAAAGCAGTATTATTGCAAAATTATATTCAAAATATTGGTTCTACGTATTATAGACAAACCAGATTTGCTGAATTTGAGCTTTTAATGCATGAAGCTGCTGAAAGTGGACAAATTCTAACAGAAGATTTCCTTACAACTCAATTCGGTGAAATGTATAGTAGATATTGGGGTCCTAGCATGGAAATTACAGATGAAGAAGCCTACTCATGGTCTCGCATACCTCATTTTTACTATAATTATTATATGTATGCTTATGCCACATCTTTTGCTGCTGGAGAAAAAATTTCAGAGAGAGTGCAAAAAGATGGTCAAGATGGTATTGATGATTTTATTGCATTTTTATCTAGCGGAAGCTCTGATTATCCAGTTGAGTTGTTAAATCTTGCTGGAGTAGATATGACAACGTCAGAACCTTTTGAGGCTGTATCAAGAAAAATGAATTTTTTAATGGATGAATTAGAGAAGATTTTAAATTAATCTTGAGTCTAAGCAAACAGGCTAGAAAGCTACATTATTGGATTTCTCCAATAATTTTTATTCCAGTTGTGATTATTTTTTCAACTGGATTATTGTTACAGTTTAAAAAACAATCTAACTGGATTCAGCCTAACGTAGAAATTACGTCTGATAGTAAGCCTATCATGCTTAATACATTCTTAGAGTCAGCAAAAACTGTGAAAGAGGCAGAAATTAGTTCGTGGGATGATATTGACAGGATAGATATACGTCCTGATAAAGGAATAGCTAAAATTAGATCAAAAAATAATTGGGAAATTCAGCTAGATCTTGAATCATCAGAGATATATTCAGTTAATTTTAGACGATCAGATATAATAGAGTCAATCCATGATGGATCTTTTTTTAGTGATTATGTCAAATTTGGACTCTTTTTTCCTTCTGGTATCTTGTTAATTGTTTTAAGTTTTACAGGAATATATATGTTTATCATTCCTATATTGAGAAAGAAAAGAAAAGGAAAAAGTTAATGAAAAAATATTTATTTTTTTTACTATTTAGCATCATATTAGCTCAAGAAAATGCTACGGACAATGTCCAAAATATATCCATTGTTTCAACTACAAATGTCTATTCAGAATTTTATGATTGTGGTTGCCCTAAAAATCCTTTAGGCGGATTAGCTAGAAAAATGTTTTTTCTAAACAATATGATGTCTGGAAGAGAATCAATATTAGTAGATGCTGGTAATGCGCTGTTTGATAGCAATCAAATAAATCCAGATAATTTATCATTAGACAATAAAAAATTTAAGGCAAGAAATTTTGTTAAAACTCTTGAATTTTTAGGACAAGATATTGTTAATATTGGATCTAATGATTTCAAAGGAGGAGTTGATTTTCTAGTTGATATAACAAAAGGTTCATCAGTTAATTTTATATCAGCAAATTTGTATGACAAGACATCGAATCAGTTATTATTTAAGCCATACCATATTATGGAAAAAGATGGTGCCAAAATTGCTTTTATAGGTTTAAGTCAGTCTGCTAGGTTTCAATCGGTAACTAATAAAAATTTTGTTGAAGAAGGAAATAGATATATAGACGAATTAAAGCCTGAGGTAGATCTCATCATCTTATTGGTTAATGTTAGAGATGATAACGTTCTTGACCTATCTACTTCTTTTGCAGAAGCAGACTATATTTTTCTTAGCGGCTCAACAAAGAGAACTGAGCCAAGAACTATGCAAAATAAAAATGGAGCTCTTGTTTATGCAGGTGGTATTCAAGGAAAACATTTAAGTATACTTGATATTAGAGTAAAAGAGCCTAATATCGCCATAAATGATGTTTCATCGCCCTTTAATCGCCTTCAAGAGATAGATTATCGCTTAAATAGATTAAAAGCCAAGGACCCTTCAAAAAAGCTTGAAGAGGTGTATGCAAATCAACCGAACGTATTAGATTTGATTAGAAAGTATCAAAAAGAAGCTACTGAGCTTGGTATTTCATTAGCAGGATATCAGAATAGAAGCATTTTCTTTAGCGTTCCACTTTCACCTACTATTCCAGATGATAAAAAAGTTGCAGCTTTTATTGAAAAAATTGCTAAAAAAGCTGATTTTCCTCTCAAGCATGAACATTAATTTTTTTTCTTTTTTAAAACATAAAATTGTTTTATTATGACATGTTATGCGAGTGTAGCTCAGCTGGTAGAGCACAACCTTGCCAAGGTTGGGGTCGCGCGTTCGAATCGCGTCACTCGCTCAATTCTTAGTCCATTTTAAGAAACTATCTATTATTCTTCTGTGGACATTCATTGAGCTTTCCTTTAATTCCTTAGTCCTAAGGGCATAGTACCATGCCAAGATTTTGATATCTATATGTTTTACCATAATTCCACTTCCATACCTTTTTGATATAGTAGTGTTAAATTTATTCAAATGATACTCAGTTAATTTTCTTGAAGTTTCCTTCATTTTTTTATTTTTAAATAATTTAAACTTATAATAGGTATTAATGGCTGTTTTCAAATTCATTTCACTTTTACCAGCTTCTTTTGATTTAAACATTCTATCTAATTCTTTTTTTTGTTTTTTGCAATCATCCCATGAAAGGGAAGGGCCGAGCTTTCCAATTGTAATATTGAAATACCTTTTTTTGTTTTTTAGCGGATCATATGCATACGTTGAATACATCACATATCCATCTTCTTCGCCATTTCTTTTGCGTTTATAAATGCTACTCATAATAGAAAATTATCCTTAATTTACTAGTAATAATAATGATATATTAATATAACACACAATTATTATACACAGTTTGTTAATAACTTTTTAAGTATAATAATATATTAATTTAGAGAAATATGTTTTTATAACAAAAACTTTTTTTTATGAAAGATAAAATAGAAATAATAAGCAAGAATCGTAAGGCCTTTTATAGCTACACAATTATTGATAAATACGAAGCAGGGCTAATTCTTTTGGGCAGCGAAGTTAAGAGCTTGAGAGAAAAAAAATTAACCTTGAAAGACAGCTTTGTTACAATGAAGAAAGATAGGTTTTTCTTAGTTAATGCACATATCAGTCCTTACTCGCATACTGGTATTGGCGGACATGATCCTATTCGAAATAGAGAGCTCTTGTTGCATAAAAAAGAAATTATAAAGCTCAAGAATATAGTTGCTCAAAAAGGACTTACTATTGTACCTTTAAAAGCATATTTTAAGAGGGGAATTGCTAAAATTGAATTTGCAACCGCTAAAGGAAAAAAAATGTATCAGAAAAAAGAAGCTCTCAAAATTAAAGACCTTGATAGAGAAGCTAGTAGAGAAATGAGAAGAAGATAATGGCATTTCTTCCTGTTGATAAGCAATTAGAATTAATTTCTCGAGGAACTGAAGAAGTTATACCTCTAAAAGATTTAAGAAAAAAGCTTGAAAAATCAATCAAAGATAATAAGCCTTTAACAATAAAACTTGGTTGCGATCCAAGTAGACCAGATTTGCATATAGGGCACAGCGTAGTTCTTCAAAAGCTTAGAGATTTTCAAGATTTAGGTCATCAAGCAGTTCTGGTAATTGGAGATTTTACTGCAATGATTGGCGATCCATCTGAACGAAATAAAACACGACCGCAGCTAACATTAGAAGAGGCTAAAGCCAATGCTGAATCGTATATTGAACAATCTAAAGTAATACTTGATGTAAAAACACTTAAAGTTATATTTAATAGTACTTGGCTTAATAAAATGAACTTTGAAGATGTAATTAAAATGAGTAGTAAATATACAGTTGCAAGAATGATTGAAAGGGATGATTTTACAAAAAGATTTGAATCTGAAATCCCGATCTCAATGCATGAATTTTTGTACCCATTAGCACAAGCAATGGATTCAGTTGAAATTAATGCCGATGTTGAATTGGGCGGCACAGACCAGAAATTCAATTTACTTGTCGGGAGAGATTTACAAAGGGAATATGGCCAAGAACCCCAATCAATTATCACTTTACCGCTCTTAGAGGGTACGGATGGCATAGAAAAGATGTCAAAATCTTATGATAACTACATAGCTATTGACGATAGTCCAGAAGATATGTATGGAAAAATTATGTCAATTAATGATTCAATGATTCTCAAGTACTATAAATTAGCTGTTTTTGCGGATAGAGATAGAATTGAATCTGTTAAGCTACTATTAGAAGATAATTCAAATAATCCCCGAGATATTAAAAGAAGTCTTGCTAAAGATTTGGTTGCAAGATACTACTCAGAAGAGAAAGCTAAATTAGCGGAAGCTGCATTTGACCAAATTTTTGTTAAAAAAGATAATCCTGACAATATGCCTTCATATAATCTTTCTTCCGAAATAAATCTTGTTGATATTTTATTGAGCGAAAAGCTTATCGTTAGTAAAGGAGAAGGGAAAAGGTTAATTAATCAAAACGCTGTCAAAGTTGATGGAAAAGTTTGCGATGATATAAACCAGACTATTTCACCTTCAAATGAAGACATCATTGTTAAAGTAGGAAAAAGAAGATTTATAAGAATTGTTTCTTAGATATTAATTTTTTTTGTTACTCAATTTAAATAAATCATATAAATTCAGAAGTTTATAATTTAACGATTTGGAAAATTTATGTCTGACAAAACTGTAAAAATTACTGATGAAAACTTCGATGAGCTGGTTATTAATTCTGAAAAGCTCGTAATTGTTGATTTTTGGGCTGAGTGGTGCGGTCCATGTAAAGCTATAGCACCTATTCTAGATAAAATTTGCGATCAATTTGGCGATAAAGTCCTTGTAGGCAAGGTAAATGTCGATGAAGTAAAGCAAACACCCGTGAAATACGGAATTAGAAGCATTCCAACCCTGCTATTTTTTCATAACGGAGAAATTGTGAAGCAGGAAGTTGGGTTACAGTCTGAACAGACATTAATTGATAGCGTTAACCAAATCGTTAGTTAACTATATTAATTTAATGACAGATAAAACTATTCATAAAACAATTATAATTGGCTCAGGACCAGCTGGTCTAACTGCTGCTATTTATGCAGGAAGAGCAAATCTTAAACCTATAGTTTTTGAGGGAAATCAACCTGGAGGACAGTTGACTATAACTACTGATGTTGAAAACTTCCCCGGTTTTCCAGATGGAATTATGGGTCCAGAGATGATGGATTTATTTAGAGATCAAGCTAAAAAATTTGGTGCGAAATGCTTTTTTAAGCATGTTACAAAGGTAGATTTTAGTTCTAAGCCATATAAAGTGTTTGTTGGAGAAGAAGAATATTTATCAGAGACTGTAATCATTTCTACTGGAGCTTCTGCCAGAATGTTGGGTTTAAAAGAGGAAGAAGAATTGATGGGTTACGGAATAAGTACATGCGCAACATGTGATGGTTATTTCTTTAAAGAAAAAAACATTGTTGTTGTCGGTGGAGGAGACTCCGCTATGGAGGAAGCATCTTTCTTGACAAAATTTGCTAAGAAAGTTACAATTATTCATCGAAGCGAAACATTTAAGGCATCTAAAATAATGCTTGATAGAGCTGAGAATAATCCATCTATAGATATCTTGATGAACAAAAGTATAAAATCAATTAATGGCTCCCAAAAAGATGGTATTTCTAGTATTTTACTAGTTGATTCCTTAACAGGAGAAGAATCTGATTTTGATTGTGAAGGTGTATTTTATGGAATTGGCCACACACCAAACACTTCGCAATTTGACGGTATAATAGATTTGAATGAAAATGGATATATTATCACCAAACCAGATTCATCTTTAACCAATATTCCTGGAATTTTTGCATGTGGAGACGTTCAAGATGATCACTACCGACAAGCAATTACAGCGGCTGGCTCTGGATGTATGGCTGCAATTGATGCTGAAAAGTACTTAGAAGATAATATTAACGAATAGTTTTGCTGTCCTTTTGGAGGAAGCAATGGAACTTAAACAGATTTATGATGTAAATAACCTTAAGCTTAGGTTTAAAGATAAAAAAGCTTTAGAAATCAAAACTTTAAAATTTCACAATGGCCTAATCTATGGCATATGTGGAAACTTTGGATCGGGAAAAACGTCTCTTCTTAAAGTGCTCTCAGGAGAAACTAAACAAACTAGCGGTTCAGTATTGTATCAAGGAAGCCCTTTTAAGAGGAATATTTTTGGTAGAATAAAAGACCATAAAGATATTAATTATCTGGATATCAACTCTGTTAATACATCCCGAACAGTTGGCCAATTAATTAAAAAAAATTTTCCATCAAAAACGCAGCAAATTAAATCAAGACATTTTACAGGTTTTCAGATGGAAGCTCTTTGGAAAACTCCAGTAAATTTAATTTCGGGCGGAGAAAAGCATTGGCTTAAAACTGTTTTAGGTGTTGAAAAAGATCCTAGGGTTCTCTTGATAGATGATTACGGTCTTTCTCTTGACCCAAGAACAGAAATGATTTTGAGAAAAAAAATAACTAAGATGAATAATATTTTAGGAACGACAGTAATACTTTCATCTCATAGCGATTATTTTTTGAAACAATTTGCGAGTGTAATAATTTATCTAGATAATGGACATGTTTCAAAAGTTAGAAAAGGATTTAAAAGAAATTCAGTACGCAAAAATAAATAAGTTTTTTTTTCTTAGTTTATTTTTAATAAATATTCTTCACGCCCAAGCAGATCAGAGGTTTGATATATTTGATTGGGAAATTATTGGAAATAATGGCTCTATTAATTCCATTTCAGAGGGATATCAATATATTTTTTTTGCCACTAATGGTAATGGAATTTTAAGATTTAACAAATTTTCTAGAAAATTTGATCAAAGTCTTTATTTAGGTCAGGGTATAAAATCAAAAAAAATCAAACATGTATATTTTGATAAATATACTGGTATTCTGTGGTCTGCTGGTGATAAAAGTCTTGAATTTACGAGCTCTAGAGAAGGAAATTGGAATCAAGTCAATTATGATAGATTATCTATAAAATCTTATAATGATATTCAAGATCTTGGATCTTCTTCTAATTATTTGTGGGTAAGAACCTTATCTTCTTATTTAAAGCTTGATCACGTAAGTGGCACTTTTCTTGGTCTTTTTCCTTATCCTGATGAACAAGTTTTTTGGGGAGATTTCAACTACAGGAATAATTTGACTGTTAAAGATTTTGCATTTGAAGATTTTTTTGTTGAAAACGGATGGCTTTTAACCAACCAGGGAGCTTCAGATCAGAACGGTACATTTTCTAAATATGTTTCATTTCTAGAAACAGAAAGTGAATTTAGCTGGATAGGTTTATCAAATGGATATATTCTCGCTTTAGATAATTTTAGTAAAACTGTTTCTCCTGTCAGCAAAGGAACGGAGCTCACTATACCATTTACAATGTCTTTCAACGATAAATTATGGGTTGCTGGAATCGGAAACAGTAACTACAACGCATTATATGTGATAAATAAAGATTTTAATGAAGAAAGGAATTTTAAAAATTCAAATTATTCTAATTTTTCATATAGCGATATTTATTCTAGTAAAGCTTTCAGCGAAGAAGTGTGGCTTGGATCGGAGGGAAGTGTTATTATTTATGATCAAAGAAAAGACTTCTTTAGAACTCTTGGTTATGACAAGGGAATACCTGTGGAAAGAGTTGAGTTTATAGAATCTCTTGACAATAAAGTCTATATTGGTTCAAGAAATGATTTAATCGTAATCGATAAAAGTTCAAAAAAAATTATTGATTCTAAGATTTCTGACCTCATTAAAAAAAATAACCTTTTTATTGATGATTTAAAAGTCATTGGAAAGATAATTTTTTTGATTTCAAGCGGTAAAGTTTATCAATTTAATTCCAACGAGCAAATTAATATAAATCAGTACAATAATTTTTCACTTGATCAGTTTAAGCCATATGCGGTATATGGTAATAATAATTCTAAATATTTTGTATCAGAAAGAGGGATAGTAAATAATATCAATGAAAAGGTAATACCTTCAAGTTTGTATTTCAATTATAGGGTTTCTGATATCGTACTAGCTGATAATTACATGTATATTGGAACTACTGGTGGTTTAGCTATTTATGACATCAAGGAAAATCAATTACATAATTTTTTTGACTTTACATTTTTAAAAAATATATTCGATATGGAACAAATAAATGAATTTTTGGTATTACTTACAAGTTCTGGTTTAGTTAAATTAAAGACATCATGATGAAAAAAAATATCCTATTTATATTATTAACCGCATTGCTTAGCGCTCAAAGCATTAATTCTAATGTAAACTCATATAAAACAAATGTTGTCGTTAGGCCAAGCAATGATAATTTAGAAGTAATAACATACGTAGAGATTTATAATAGAAATTTACAATTTTTAAAAAATGACGCATTCTTTGAATCTTCTTTTGATTTCAATATTTCTATAATATCAAAAGATGGAAGCAAGCTTGCGGAAAAATCATTTTCGGATACGATTTCAGTTGAAAATTTTTCTCAAACAGTATCAATAAGTAATCCAAAGCTTATTATCGATAGTTTTGAAATTCCCAATGCTGAGTTTAGTGTGAATTTTACTCTAAAAGATTTGGACACAAAGTTGATAGGTAAAAAACAAAGAAAGATTTCAAAAAAAGATTTACCATCTGGGAGATATTCAAAAATATTTAAACCTATTTTTGTTAAAGACCTAATGGGAGATTGGGGGTTTGATTCTGGTAAATATCCAACAAAAATTAATGAAATTATTTCTAAAGAAAATTTTATAGAATTTTATCAATATGTTTCTATGGATGGAGGTGGGCATTCAATAGATTTTGCGATTATTTCAGACAAGAGTAAAGTATGGAGTAAGTCTTTTACTCAAAAAAATAATGACGCATTTGCTGAGTTAATTCGCGTACCTTTGGAAGGTATCGATACATCTGATTTGAGATTAAAGATTGAAGTTTCTAAGGGTAGAAATATCACTTCTAAATCTTATCCTTTTGAAGTAAAAAATGACTTTTTAATGCTTTCTTCTGTTAAAAATATTTCAACTGCTCTAGAGCAAATGAACTATATTTTAACTGTTGAAGAGAGGAAAGAGTTGAGAGGATTAAAAAATTCTCAAAAAGAAAAATTCTTTAAAAAAGTATGGGCTAAAAGAGATCCTGATGCAACTACAAAAGAGAACGAGCTTTTGGTAGAGTATTATAAAAGAGTGGCTTTTGCAGAACAGAATTTCTCTAGAGGCACTTCTGGTGGTTGGAGGTCAGATATGGGAATGATATATATTCTTTTTGGTAAACCAGATGATATTTCAAGATCAATGAATTCTCAGCAAAGTTATAATTTTCAAACGTGGTATTATTATCAAATCAATGAAGAATTCTTATTTATTGATGATTATGGATTTGGAGATTATCGCCTAAGGACTCCTTTCTTATATTAAAATTATGAAAAATAAAGAAAAGCAAATTTTAAAAATTATTGACCAATATAAATCTTCCATATCAGAAGATGATTTTTCAAAATTAATATCTATTTTAAAAGATGGTGACGATACAAATGATTCCTACTCTCTTTTTACTGATGGAGCTTGTGAATTTGACGATGATTATAAGCCGATAAATGCTGGTATTGGCGGTCTAATTAAAAAAAATAATGTTGTTGTAGATTCCTTTGCAAAAAATGTTGGAATCAAAACAAACAACGAATCTGAGTATCTTGCATTAATCGAGGGCGTGGAGCTTTGTCTTAAACATAGTATTAAAACCGTCTCTATTTATGCTGACAGTGAGCTAATTGTAAAGCAAATAAATGGAGAGTATAAGGTAAAAAATGAAAGAATGGCTGTTTTATGCAAACAAACACATGCTCAGCTGTCAAAGTTAGATTCTTGGAATCTTTCTCATGTAATGAGAGATAAGAATTCTGAAGCAGATGAGCTAAGCAAAGAAGGGCTGACAAAAGAAAAAACTAATGTTTAATATTAAATATTTCATAAATTACGAGCTATGAGTTTCTTTAATTCTATAAAAAATTCAGTATCTGATAGCTTTAACTGGGTTAGTGGCGATATTGCTATTGACCTTGGAACAGCGAATACGTTGATATGGCTTTCTGGTAAAGGAATTATTATAAATGAGCCCTCAATTATTGCAAGATCAACCAAAACTGGAGCAGTCTTGGCTGTTGGCGATGATGCCAAAGAGATGTTAGGAAAAACACATGAAGGTATTGAAACAATACGCCCATTAAGAGATGGAGTGATTGCTGATTTCACTGCTGTTGATGAAATGTTGCAAGGATTTATTAGAAAAGTTAATCTTAACAGATTGACAAGGCCTCGAATGGTTATTTGTGTCCCATCGGGTGTAACTGAAGTAGAAAGACGAGCTGTTAGAGATTCTGGAGAAAAGCAAGCAGCTAGAGAAGTTTTTCTAGTCGATGAACCTGTTGCTGCTGCAATAGGTATAGGTCTTGATATCAGTAAGCCTGTAGGAAATATTATCGTTGATATTGGCGGCGGAACAACTGAGGTTGCTGTAATTTCATTAAACGGTGTAGTTACAAAAAAAGCTATTAGAGTTGCAGGCGATGAAATGGATGATGCAATCCAACATTGGTTTAGAAATGAGCACAAGTTGGAAATTGGAGCTCAAACCGCGGAACAAATTAAAATTTCTGTTGGCTCTGCAATGAGAACAAAATCTAGAAACATTCTTGTAAAGGGTAGAGATTTAGTATCAGGTATTCCAAAAACAATAGATATTAGAACAGATGAAATTAGACAGGCTTTAAAAGATCCTGTTAAAAGAATTTTAGATGTAATAAAAGATGCTCTTGAAGCAACTCCCGCAGAGCTTTCATCTGATATTATTGATAGGGGAATTGTGCTTGCTGGAGGCGGGTCTCAATTGAGAGGTTTAGACCAAGTTTTGAGAGAAAAAACAGGCGTTCCAGTAAACGTTGCAGATGAGCCTCACTTAGCTATTGTGAAGGGCTGCGGTGCCGTAATTGAAGATTTGGAAAAATATAAGCACGTTCTTCTCTAAGAATGTCTAAACTGCGAATCATCTTCAAAGACTATCAAGAAAGATTTTCTTTGGTTTTCTGTATATTTATTTCTTTTTTATTGATATTTAATAACGATACAGCTGTTATAAAAAAATCAAAAATTAATTCATTAGATACTTTTTCTTTTTTATTTGCTCCATTCAACTGGCTTGATAATCAATTATTTTTAAACAAGAAACTTGAAGTTTTGTCATCAGAAAATTTAAAATTAAATCTTGAAAATCAAGTACTTAAGGTTCATGAAGATGAAAATATTAGATTTAGGGAATTTCTAAATTTTAAAAAAAGAGATATTTATAACTTTGTGGGAGCAGATGTAATATCTAAAGGTGTATCAGCAAATATGTCATCCATATTAATCGACAGAGGACAAGAAGATAGAGTTAACATAAACGATCCTGTATTGACTTCTAAAGGTGTAATTGGAAAAATTATTTCTACTTCAAAATCTTCTGCTGAAGTACAGTTAATTAGCGACGTAAATTTCAGATTGAGTGTTAAAATTGTGCCCGATGATGTTGAAGGAATTTTACGATGGATTGGAGATGATATTTGTGAAATTGCAGAATTAAAGAAAATTTCTGATATTAAAATAGGCGACGTTGTTCTCACTTCAAATCTTAGCATTTATTTCCCTCCCAATCTACCGGTTGGGGAGGTGATAAGTATTTTTGAAAAATCGGATAGTTCAAACAGAATAGTTAGAATGAAATTATATTCCGATTTATCAACTATAAATCAATTATTTGTTGTTCAAAGAGGTGATGAGTTATGAGTTTTTACTTAAAACTTTTTCCTTTTGCAGTCGTTCTTCAGCTATTATTTTCTGAATTGTTAACATTTGATGGCTATCAAGCAAATATCATGCTTCTATATGTTATTTTGTCTTCAATGCCATCAGATAATAACACCTCCCAGTCAACCGTAAATGGATTTCTGGTTGGTCTTTTTACTGATTTTGTCCTATTTAGCGGAGTTTATATAGGTGTTTCAAGCTTAGTGTTTTCTATATGTGGATTTTGGGCATCTAAAGTCAGTCATAATTTTGCTTTTAGAAATTTTGATTTGTATTGGATTGCTTTTGTGCATTTGGGTACAGTGATATATTCATTATTTAGATATGATTATTTTTTCTTTAACGATTTCCTACTCTTCCTTTCAAATTGTTTTTTTGTTACATATTTCACTTGTTTTGTTGGTTTTATATTGATAAAAATATTTTCATTGAAAGAGGCAATTCTCAATGCTTAAAATTGATAATAAGGCTGATATTTTTCACTACAGAACTTTATTATTCGTTCTTTTTGTTTCAATTTTTACTCTTTTATCCAGATATTTCTTTCTTCAAATCATTGAGCATGAAAGATATTTTTCTAAATCTCAGGTAAATAGCGTTAAAGCCCAAGCAACCTATGCGCCCAGAGGGCTAATTTTGGATAGAAATGGAGAAGTGTTAGTTGAAAATTATCCAACTTATATTTTGACTGTAACTCCTTATCAACTTGATAGCAAAGAAGAACAGTTTAGCATAATTTCTGATATAACCAATATCTCTATTGAAGATATTAATCAGCGATATGAAAAATTTTATCAAGGAAGATTTCTTCCAACGGTTATTGCCAAAAATTTAACATTTTCAGAAATATCTCAGATTGAAGAAAGAAGATTAGAGCTTTCAGGTTTTCAATATAAAAGGTTTGATGAAAGATTCTATAGAGATTCACTTGATGATGCTCATATTCTTGGATATTTAAGAGAGATAGACAGAGAGTCTTTATCTTCTTTAGATAAATCGAGATTTTATAGAGCCGGTGAATTGGTAGGTTGGCAAGGGTTAGAAAAGCAATATGAAAATGAATTAAGGTACTCAAAAGGTGTCGAATATATTGAGGTTGATACTTATGGAAGAGAGATAAGTAGAATAAATGACAACAGCGTTCCTGCTTTTCCTGGTAATGATTTATTTATTACAATTGATGCAAGACTTCAAGAATACTCTAAAAGTCTTTTGAATGATCAAAAAGGTGTTATTTTAGTTTCTAATGTTGACACTGGAGAAATTTTATCAATGGTTAGTAATCCTTCCTATAGTATGGACATCTACAGAGGAGAAACAAACGAAAATGAATGGAAAAATCTTCTGAACGATGCTAGCAAGCCTATTATCAACAGAACAATTTCAGGATTATATCCTCCTGGTTCATCTTTCAAATTGATAACAGCTTTTAATTTAATTGAAAATGGATTATTAGACCCTGAGGATAATTTGATGTGCGATGGATCATATACCCCACCCGGAAGTTCTAGAACTTTTAAATGTTGGAAAGAGGATGGTCATGGGCTTGTAGATTTAAATAAGGCTATAGCTCAATCCTGCAACGTATACTTTTACGAAACAGTACAATTAACCAACTTAAAAGACTGGACTCAAACAGCAAAAATTTTTGGTTTTAATGAAGAGACAGAAATTGACCTTCCAAACGAGCTAATTGGTCAAATTCCAGATAAAGAATTTTTTATAAAAACCTACGGAAGATGGGGATGGTCAGAGAGAGGCATGTTATTAAACCTGACTTTAGGACAGGGCGATATTCTAGTAACTCCTTTACAAACCTTGAGATACATTAATCATATTGCCTCAAAAGGAAAGAAAACAGCAAAGTTAAAATTAAATTTGAATAAAGAAGTAGATTTCTATCATGATGTTGAACTATCAAATCAAACTTGGGATAGAGTATTTAACGGCTTATTTGATGTTGTCAATTCAGACGGTGGAAGCGGATGGAGAGCTCGCCAAAACTCTGATATTAAATTATTTGGAAAAACTAGTACAGCTGAAAATCCCCACGGAGATCCACACGCATGGTTTAATGGTTTTTTTGAATTGAATAATCAAAAGTTTTCTATTGTTGTTCTTGTTGAAAATGGTGGCGGCGGCGGTGCTGTCGCATCTCCGATTGCAGGAAAAATTGTATCATTTATTGCAAAAAATTCAGTAGAGATTGTGAGCAAAGTTGTTCAATAATTATTTAAATGGGTCAAATGAATATCTTGGAAGGTTATATTTAATTGTATCATCTTTACTATCTTTCGGTCTAATCACTCTTTATAGCATTTCAAATGATCCTTTATCCTTAAACAGTACATTTTCTAGACAAATCATTTTTATTATTTTTTCTTTTTTTGTGTTTTTGGTAATTCAGCGAATGAATGTAAAAACAATTCACGATAATTCGACTTTAATTTATTTAGGGTCATTTTTTTTATGTTTTATACCATTTTTTCTTCCACCAGTTGAAAATACATTTAGATGGATAGATTTAGGTTTTTTCTACATTCAACCTGGAGAGTATTTAAAATGTGCTACAATTATTGTAATAGCTAAGTATTTATCAAATCATCAACTTGAAGTTAAAGAAGGCTATATTATTATCATTCCACTAGCTATAGCAATATTGTCTGCTTTTCTAGTATTGAATCAGCCAGATTTAGGTACTGCTGTAATAATTTTTGCCCCGGTTTTACCGATGCTTCTTTGGGCAGGGGTAAACACGTTTACCATTTTTCTTTTGATTGCTCCACTTTTAACAGTCTTAGCAGCATCAAATTTTATGATATTCAATATTTGGGCAGTCATTATGTTTATTATTTTTATGATTTTTCAAGGAAGCTTATTAAAGCGAATTGTTTTATACTTCGCCAATATTTTTACTGGACTTTTATTCCCTTTTTTTTGGAATGATTTTTTAAATGGATATCAAAGACAAAGATTTCTTGATTTTTTAAATCCAGATTTAGATCCAATGGGGTCTTCATATCATATTATTCAAAGCATTACAGCTATCGGTTCAGGCGGTCTCTTTGGTAAAGGTTGGGGGCAGGGGTCACAAACTCAATTAAAATTCCTTCCAGTACAAGAGTCTGATTTTATTTTATCAGTCATCGCAGAAGAATTTGGTTTTTTTGGTATATCCATTATAATGATTTTATTTTTTATGTTAATTAAGACTCTCCTTGATTTAGCTTTTAAGGCTACAGATTATTTTTCAAGCCTTGTTATAATTGGTTTAACTTCAATTATGTTTTCTCATATTTTTGTTAATTCAGCAATGACCATTGGATTAATGCCAGTAAAAGGACTACCAACACCTTTTGTTTCTGCTGGAGGTTCGTTTATGTTACTATGTTTTATTATCCTTTCTCTGGTCTCAAGTTTATCAAAAAATTAATTATTATTCTCAGTTGTGGTTTTGAATGTGTTTAGTTAACTTTTGTTGCTCATTATCATGGTAAAAAAACTCTTTTATATTAATAGCGAAATGGAGCCATTTGCATCGGTTTCAAATCAAGGCAACCTTTCAGTTGATATTCCCTTAGGTTTGCAGGAGAAAGGAAATGATGTTCGCTGTTTGATGCCTAAATACGGCTTTATAAGCGAAAGAAAGTATATCTTAAGAGAGGTTATCCGTTTAAAAGAAATTCTTTTTGATTATGAAGACAGCAGTTATGAATGTTCTGCAAAAAGTGCTTTTTTGCCAAAATCTCGCCTTCAGGTTTATTTTTTAGAGAGCGAAGACCAGTTTGGTGATTTAAATAATTTGCTTTTCAAGGCTAAGAATGGAAGATATTTAACAGATAATGATATCAGATTTACTTTCTATTCTCTTGCTACAATAAAAATGCTTCCAAATTTATTTTGGTTTCCTAATGTAATTATTTGCAATGGCTGGACATCAGCTTTAGTACCTTTTTTGCTTAAAAAATTAGCAAAATCAGATAAAGACCTTTCTAAAATTAAGACTATTTACTTAGCAAATTCACTAAATGAGGATATTATTTTTGATACAAATAATCTTCCTTTTAATTCAGAAACTTTAGATGAACTTAAAGCGTTAAATTTAAATGAGATAGGATGTGTAAATGCAGATGCTACTATTGTTATCGACGATACAGAAAAGGTTTCAGCAAAGATTATGAAAACTAAAATTTTTAAAGATTCTAAAAATTGCTCATCTATTGATTTGAGTAATTCTGAAGGCGATTCTTCAGAGCTGTTAAATGAAATAGAAAAAGTTATAAAAAATATATAATCATATGATCAGATTTATCTCCAAAAATAAAATCCTCACAACATCCTTGTTTCTTTTTTTAGTCTCTTGTAGCGAAGAAACAGTTTTATATAATGAAATTGAAAATAAAGAGGAGACTATACAGACTGCTTCATTACCTGAAACTAATAATAAAATTTTTCAAGCTTTTCCTAATTTTGGTTCCAATTCAAAATTATTTTTTGGTAATGAGAAAGAATCAGAGAACTTATTTTCATTAGTTCAAATGACTTTATTTTCTGGATATATTCCCCCAACAAGCTTGGTGGATTTGTTAGCTGATTCCATTCAAGTTGATAGTGCTATGGTATTTTTTGAATCAGCTGATTCTTTGATAGCAACATCAAATCTTTCTATATATTCTGTTTTAGGTGATCAAGATAGTGTTTTTTCTGATTCCACGAACTATTATACGCTAGAAAATTTCTTAGATTTTGAAAAAAATTCTACTTTATTAGGAGAAATCTCGCTTGCATCAATTTTACCCGATACCACTGGATATGATACTTTAAGTTATGTTTTTAAAGATGAGAGCTTAGATAATTTTAAGCAGTACTTTCTTGATTCAGATACATATCCGGCTAGAACGCTTATGCTTAAAGTAGATAATCCATTAGATGAGTTATTCACTATTGAAAGCAATGAAGCCGCAAATAGAGGTCCAAAATTGAGAGTTTGGTACAAATCTTTTGTTGATGAGGCGACTACCATCGATACATTTATAACTTTCTTTTCGCAAAAAGATGTTAGTGTTTTTAGACCGCCAACTATTGAAAACGATGATATGAACTATATTACTTTAAACTCAGGTTCTGCACTTAGATCAATAATAGAGTTTGATCTAGGTTTTATTGATTCTCTTTCAAGGAATGAGCTTTTTAAAAATTCAAATCTTGTCTTAAGTGTAGAAAGCTCAAATTTAACAGAAGATGATGAGTTTTATGTTATTGTAAGCGCTCTTCAAGATTCAGTTGTGAACTGGAATTTCACTTCGCCGTTTGTAGATTTAAATCCAAATGAATCAATTTCAGATACAACATATTTATCTGACCCTAATTTTATTATTTCAAGAAAAATTGAAGAAAATGAAGTAAAAATACCAATCCAAGCTTTTTTGCAAGGTTATAAAAATGGTCTATTTCAATATGATGAATTGATGTTGTATAGCGCTCCAGTTAATAGTCCTTTTGATAAAGTTAAGTTTAATTTAAATGCGATCGAGGTTTTATATGTGGAGCCGTAATTTTCTATTAGCTTTGTTTTTTATTTCTACGTTGTTTTCTCAAAATTCTATGAGTGGGTATGGTTATGGTTCTTCTTTAGAAAATACCGATGCTGCCTCATCAGGAGTATCCAATAGTTTATTGCCATCATTTAAATCAAACGTTTCTTTATCAAATCCTTCAACCTGGCATAATTTACTTTTTACATATTTAAATACATCAATCGATGTTCAAAACGCTAATTTTCAATCGCAATCCAGTAATAATTTTTCACTTTCTACAATGAAGTTGGTAATTCCATGGAAGCAAAAAATGTCTTTTGGTGTCGCATTTGAACCTTACCTTTTTAGAGAAGTGACCATTACTGATTCTACAATGACAGCTTTTAACTTTAATGATGAAGATTTATTCTATACTAGAATGAATAGTTCTTCTGGAGGACCGTCGCTTGGTCAGTTATCTTTTGGCTATAAGTTAAATGAGTTTGATAGTGTTGGTAGCACTCTAAGCATAATTTTTGGCTCTTCAAGAGCAACCAGAACTTTAACAATTGACAATGAAAATCATTTACTTCAATCTAGAGATTATTTTTCTGGAGCTATGATGGACTTATTTTACTCTACTAAAAGATTAAAGATTAAAGAAAAACCTGTTTTTCTATCCATTGGTTTAGAGCTTCCGGTAAGAGGAATAAATGTTGAAAATGACTCATATCAGGCATTTTTAGATTTAAATGATAACAATTATCACGATACAAACGATTTTCCAGATGTAGGTCAGGCTCTTTTGCCATTAACTCAAAAGTATGACAATGAATTGCAAATCAACTCTTATACCTTGGGAGCGGACTACGAATTTTCTCCACGAAAACATATTCAAGTTGAAGTTCTAAATTGGAAAGATAGTGGCAATCACAATCTTAATAGCTCACTTTTTAATGGTTATATTGAAAGTAAAAATAAGCTGAGTATTGCATATATGAAATTTGCTCAACCATTTTCAAGAGATCGTTACAATTTTAAAGGTTCATTTTTTATTCAAAATTATGGCGTAAAAAATCTTGAAAATATTAATGAAGTTGGTTTAGGTTTAGGAGTAGGTGTTAATTTTGGAATCACAGGTAATCAAATTGACTTTGGATACAAGTTTTCAAAAAGAAGCGGATTACATTTAATAGATAAAGAAACACTCCATACGTTTAATGTAGGAGTAAGTATTGGCGATCTATGGTTTGTAAAAAGAAGAGAAATATAATTGACGGGAATTGAGATGAAAAACTTTTTATATATGATGACTCTTTTAATAATATTTGCATCTAATGTTGATGCGCAATGTAAAAGAGGTGAGCAGTTAAGAATTACCAATGATGTTGAAATTAAAGTTGTTGATTGTAGAGAAGCTACGCGCTTAATCTATAATGAGGGATGGTATCCATACTCTGTTGAGTATGAACAAGACGACAGATGTCCTCAGCTTTCTAGTAGCTCTGCTGAATATTACAGAAGTAGTAATTGGGAGCTTAGCGCCCAATCTTATTCAGAGTTAATGGAACTAAGATGCGATCAATGGAATCCTGATTGGGTAAATGCTGATGATGTTTATCTTTATTGGTCAATAGCTCTACAAAATCTTGGAAAATTTGAAGAATCTGAATCAGTTTTAATTAAGGGTCTTGATCAACTTCCAGACAATGAATCTTTAATTACCAGACTTGCATACGCTTATAAAAAGCAAAATAAAACCGATGAAATGATTATTGAGTATGAAAGATTGATGGATACTGGATCCAGAGATACTGATTCATTAAAAGATTTAGCAAAAGCATATGGTCAGCAAGGAAGAGTTGATGAGCAAATATCGGTGCTTAAGAAAATATTAAAAATAAATCCAACCGATACTACCGTTCAATCTGAATTAGCGAGGGCCTATGAAGATTCAGGAGAGGATCCGTTAGAGCTTTTCAAGGCAAGGTTTGAAGAAAATCCTGAAAATGCATCATATGCAGTGGAATACGCAGACAAATTAATGTCAAATGGTGATACCAGTGATGCGATTGACGTTTTGGAAAATACCCTTAGCTATAATAGAGAAAATAGTATGATTTATATGACTCTTGGAAAAGCTTATAACGAAAATTCAGATTTTGGTGATGCGGTAGATATCCTCAAAGACTTATTTGATTTAGACAGAAATAATTTTAGAGTTGCAATGTTGATATCTGTTAATAGTATTGAGATTGATGATTTTGATTCAGCGTTTGAGTGGGCTGAAAAATCTATGAAAATCTCTAAAAATAATGCAGAGTCATTAGCCCACATGGGAAATCTCTATTACAAAGCTATGCAATCTTGTAGAGAGGATGCTTTTTCTCGATCTGATAAAATTGTTGCTTCCTTGGCTTACGAATATTTTGTAAAAGCTGAGCAAAAAGGTAATTCAAAATACTACAAGCAAAAAAGTTGGTTAGAAGAAAATGAAGTTCTATTTGCATACTCTGACTGGTTTATGACAGATAAAGATATTCAGGCAACTGGAAAAGTGTCTCCCGTAGGAAGATGCTATGATTGGGTTTCTGAATCTTTAGCCAAACAGTCTGACTGGTAGAAAATGTCTACCTTAAAGAAGCAAGACAAGAAAATTTTTGACATTATCGAATCTGAGTTTAATCGTCAAAATGATTACTTAGAGTTAATTGCATCAGAAAACTTTACCAGCAAAGCAGTTCTTGAGGTTGCTGGATCAGTGTTAACAAATAAATACGCTGAAGGTTATCCTGGAAAAAGATATTACGGAGGATGTATTCACGTTGATGAGGCCGAAAATTTAGCTATTGATAGAGCAAAAAAGCTATTTAAGGCTGAATATGCCAACGTACAGCCACATTCTGGTTCATCGGCAAATATGGGTGTATATATGGCCTATTTAGAGCCAGGTGATTGTATAATGGGTCTTGATTTAAGCCATGGAGGACATTTAACTCATGGTTCTAAGGTTAGCTTTTCTGGGCAAATTTATAATGCCATCACATTTGAAGTGAAACAAGATACTGGCTTAGTCGACTTTGATGACTTGCTTCAAAAAGCAAAAGAGTATAAACCTAAAATTATTATATGTGGAGCAAGCGCCTATCCAAGAACTGTCGAATTTGAAAAATTTAGAGAGATTGCTGATCTAGTTGGAGCGATATTACATGGAGATATTTGTCATAATTCAGGGATAATTGCTGCAGAAATGCATCCATCGCCGTTTCCATATTGCCATGTTGTATCAACTAGTACTCATAAATCACTTAGAGGTCCTAGGGGAGGTATTATTCTTCTTGGAGAAGATTATAAAAATACGCTAGGAAAAATTGCTCCAAAATCTGGTAGAGTAAAAATGATGTCGGAATTAATAGATAGTGCGGTAATGCCTGGAATTCAAGGTGGACCATTAATGCATATTATTGCAGCTAAGGCTGTAGCTTTTAAAGAGGCATTAGATCCTTCTTTCAAATCTTATATAAAAAGCGTGCTAGATAACGCACAATGCTTTGCTAATGAATTTAAGAGTAAAGGTTATAATTTAGTTTCAGATGGTACTGACACACATCTTGTACTGCTTGATCTTCAAAACAAAAATATTTCAGGAAAAGCTGCAGAAATCGCTCTTGATGAAGCAGGAATAACCGTTAATAAAAATATGGTTCCTTTTGACCCAAAAAGTCCTTTTGTAACAAGTGGGATTCGCATCGGTTCTCCTGCTATGACCACTAGAGGGATGGGGGTAGACGAGGTAAAAATTGTTGTAGATTTAATTGATCAGACTATAATGAATCATAATAACAAAGATAAAATTAATAGTATTCGTAGTGCAGTCAATGAACTATGCTCAACTTTCCCTATTTATGAACAAGATAGCTAAAGCTTTATCAAAGAGGTTCTTTGTTATAGCTTCTATTTTAGTGCTTAATAATTGCGCAGTTAATAATAACATGATGGTTGGTTCTCAGATTGCAGAAATTGCTTTACCTCTTTCATTTGAGTCGCAAAAAAGAAAAATCCAAAAATATCCTAACAACCAACTTTTTTATTTAAATGCATCGAAAAGTAGAATAACATATGCTTACGGAATATTGATGGAAAAGGCTGATAGGTTGATGTATACTGATTATTATAAATCCCGCGATTATTATGCTAAATCATTAGACCTTTTTGTTATTTCGAGAAACTATCTTCTTCAAGCTCTCGAATTAAAGTACGAAAATTTTTCAACATCCTTGAGAGAGAAAAACTCTATTGTTTTTGAGAAAAATGATATTGATTATCTTTATTGGTTGAGCGGGTCAATGGCCGGCTCTATTCAGGCTAGTCAAGCAGACCCACAATATCTAGCTGACTTATCTTCCATAAGGTGGTTAATTGAAAGTGCTATAAAAATAGACCCTGATTGGGAAAGTGGCGCTTTAAGCGCTGCTATGATGAGCGTTTATTTAAATGATTTAAGTGGAGATAAAAATTCAGAAAAAAGTGCTTTAGCTTATTTTCGTCTTGCTGAAGAACAATCAAAGGGGTTAAATGCTTCAATTTATGTCACTCTTGCTGAGAGTTATGCTGTTTCAAAGCAAGACAAGGAGATGTATATAGACCTACTTGATAAGGCTTTACAAATTGATATAAGCAAAGCTAAAAATTTAAAGCAGTCTAATAAATTGTCACAATCTCGTGCAAAATGGTTAAAATCAAGAGTAGATGATTTATTTTATATGTAAATTATTTTGATGCACCATTTTAAAAAAACTCTAATCTTCCTGCTTTTAATAAGCACTATCTTTTCAAGACCAATAATTATAAAACTAGCTACTGTAGCTCCAGAAGGTACAGAATATTATAATTTGCTCTTAGAGATGGGTCAAAGATGGCAGCAAGAAACAAATGGTCAGATTCAATTAAGAATTTATCCAAATGGAGTAGTCGGCGGAGAAAGAGATACTATCAGAAAAATGCGAGTTGGTCAAATCCAAGCTTCTGCAATGTCTTCAATTGGATTAGCTGAATTAACTGATCAAATCCAAGCCTTTACTTTACCGATGGGTTTTAAGAATTATAACGAAATTGATCGAGTTAAAAATGCTATGTTTGGAGATATTTCAGAT